>OFET01000023.1_pt1 | contig 319074 bp, 303 predicted proteins | sample 1521211 | NCBI WGS metagenome assembly OFET01 (sample SAMN03766358, study PRJEB24113) | microbial mat metagenome | isolation source: enrichment culture HLUCC-A from microbial mat sample contains cyanobacterium... | reverse complement strand
ATGAGGTTCCGTCATCGACACATTGACGGTGTTGCACTCAGAGCCTGCATCCGCCAGCATTTCACTAAAGAAGATCAAATCTATCATGTCCGTTTTGGAGGCAACTTAAGCTCGAATGACGGGAAGAGTGTTTTAAGCTGGACTTTAACAGGCCATGGCATTGCAATACGAGCGGAGTGGGACGTATACCATCACTTAATTGAGACCGTTTTCATGGTTCGACATGTCATGGGAGGCAACGTATGAAAATGCTGATCGGTTACATCGCAAGCTTGCTCTTTGGCCTGGGCCTGACCATCTCCGGCTTCACGGACCCGGCAGACCAATATTTTCCGAAAAAGACTGACTTCCGAAAGGTGTGCGATGCAGCGCCGAGGAAAACCATTGCAAAGATTTGTTATTCCCCCAGCATAAAACACGGTCAGCTCCTTTTTCCATTCAGCATGGCCTGGAATCATTGCGTGAAAAGGGGTTGGTGTGGCGGACAGGACGTGAGGCGTACGCTCCGGAAGATCGCGGCATGGGAGAAATGGCTACTGTCTGACGACAGCGCAACAGGTGAAGATGATGGGACGCTGGTACTCGGGACTAACAAACGTAAGACTGGAAGAGATGGACGGACTGTCATAGGCGGCTCAGCCACGGGCACTTGGCTATCGGAACGAGGCCAACTTCATCGCCATGATCTACCTGATTGGCACCCCAGTGGGCGGCCTGCTTGATCAGGCCAAATCCATATGAAGTGATCAAGCACCAATTCTTTACTTTCCTTTCTTGAATTTTGCTTTGCAGTTACCGCTCATGCACATAGTACAGTAGTGCTCCCTATCCTCGTGTTTGTCACCCTCAGCGAGGGCAATGCCGCATCCGTTGCAGTGCAGAGTGCCAACGCCTTCTTCAAATTTCACAACTGCATGTTCGTAGTCCATAATGCTCTCCTCAAAGACCCCATCCTGCAAGAACGGGGAGTAATAACGTGTCGGCAAACGCTAGCCCTTATCTTATATTCCTTTCGACGGTGCTATCGGTCATCAGTTCAAATCCTGCTGACTCCCGACATTTACGCATTCATACAAAACCACGATGCGTACGTGGAGCCAGATCGCCGGTAAGCGGTCATTCCTGACAGCGAACTAACTGAAAGACCGTTTGGGCATATAACTAACTTATGCCCGGTAGCCGCTACTGGGCATATATGCCCGAAAGCCTTTATTAGAAAATTGATGCATGGCTAGGCTTCCGACTAAACGATATTGGCCCAAGCGAGGCGACTTCACTAAGATCAAGGCAACCTTCCTTTTTACGAGCCACATTTATGAAACCTGAAACCATCGCCCTGCACCATGGCTACGAGCCGGACTCCCAAAACGCTGTAGCGGTGCCGATTCATCAGACCACCTCGTTTTCGTTTGATAACGCTCAGCACGCCGCCGATCTGTTTGATTTAAAAGTGGAAGGCAATATTTATTCCCGGATTATGAATCCGACATGCGCCGTACTGGAGCAGCGGGTAGCTGCGCTTGAAGGTGGCTTGGCAGGCCTTGCGGTGGCGTCGGGGATGGCGGCAATCACCTATGCCATTCAAACCATCGCCGAAGCAGGCGACAACATCGTATCCATTAGCGAGCTGTATGGCGGCACTTACAACTTGTTTGCGCACACGCTTCCCCGCCAGGGAATTCAGGTGCGCTTTGCCGATAAAGACGATATTGCGGGTATCGAGGCGCTGATTGATGGACGCACTAAAGCGGTATTCTGCGAAAGCATCGGCAACCCCTCCGGCGGGGTCGTCGACCTGCGCGCACTTGCCGATGTTTCCCACCGCCATGGAGTTCCCTTGATGGTGGATAACACCACCGCCACGCCGTTTTTATGCCGGCCCATTGAGCACGGAGCGGATATTGTCATCCATTCGGCGACCAAGTATATCGGGGGGCATGGCACCACGGTGGGCGGTGTGATCGTGGACTCCGGCAAGTTCCCCTGGGCTGAACATGCCAACCGCTTCCCGCTGCTTAACGAACCGGATGTCTCTTATCACGGCGTTAGCTATACCCGCGATGTGGGCGATGCGGCGTTTATTGCCCGTGCCCGGGTGGTGCCGTTGCGTAATATGGGCGCGGCATTGTCTGCCCAGGCGGCTTGGAATCTTCTGCAGGGGCTAGAAACGCTATCTCTGCGTATTGAACGTATCTGCGCTAACGCACTGGCAGTGGCCAAGCATCTGGAAAGCCACCCTCATGTGGCGTGGGTACACTATGCAGGTCTGAATGACCATCCCGACCATGCATTAGCCCAGCGCTATATGGACGGTCATGCCTCTGGCATTCTCAGCTTTGGTATTCAGGGCGGCCAAGCGGCCGGCGAGCGCTTTTATGATGCCCTATCGCTCATTCTGCGGTTAGTGAATATCGGCGATGCCAAGAGCTGCTCCTCCATTCCAGCGTCCACCACTCACCGACAGCTGAACGAACAAGAGCTTAAAACGGCAGGTGTTACGCCGGATATGGTGCGCCTGTCGATTGGCATCGAGCATGTCGACGATCTTTTGGCGGATATCGATCAGGCGCTAGCGGTTTCTCAGGGGTAACGGCGAGAACTACGCCATCTATCGATGAACGGGAGCTAGGGCTTAATTAACTTCTATTGATTCACCTGGCGTTTATCCCGTTCACCTAGCACACAGTTCCATCGCGCTTCTTCTTCCTTGCGTGTAGCAATCGCAGCATGCATGGCGTCATCAGAAGAAGCGTAGCGCGATATACCGGTGCCATAGGTAATAAATTGGGCGCTGCGTTTCTTTCGCGAGCCGTCGGCTGTTAACGCATACCACGCTGCAATCCATGCCATTGATCCGGACGGGCGTTCATAGTGATATACACCCGTAACCGGACAGGCCGGTCGTTGGCGATGCTTTGCCACTGAACGTGCCTCAACAAGCAGTAACTCTCTCCAGCGCTTTTGGCCCCAGACCTCAACGCCGCGCTGATCCCTATACACGATACAGCACTCGAACGTTTCGTACCCATTGGGCAATCGCGCAATCGTTTTCGACTCGGGTCTGCCAGAGGGGCTCGGCACACGGACAATGGGGTTGGCGTGACTACGGGGCCATGAGACATATTTTGCGCTTTCCCATAGTTGAGGTAATGACAGCTTTGCTCTCAACGCTTGCCTTGTTCGCTTTGCTTTCATGGGTGCATCGCGCTGCCATGGTGATCGGCAAGGCGAGGCAGATCATCCTCGACTTTAGGCATGATATTGTGCGCATGACGGTGCTCAGCACCCTGCGGACTCGGCTGCGTTACCCGAGAGGCTCGCCATGCTGATCGGCTGTTGGGCAAGGCAACGGTCTAACGGATACAGGGTTAGCCGTAATCACTGTGCCCGGCCAGCATCGTTCGTAACGTCATTCCAACCATGCCCGTTACTGCTGATACAGACTTTTAGCAAAAAATAACGCAAGCTAAGTCATTGTAAGACATACTCTGTTTATTTAACTTTATATTACCAGCATAAATATTGACCTGGGACATGAAATAAGTGACTAACGTATAAGCCAAGGAGAAAATATAGACCTATACTTTGTATTGCTCACTGGGAGGCAATGAAATGACCACAATACAAAAACCCCACGAAAAGTCTGTGAACGCTTCAAACTATGATAGCGTATTTATATGGTGGTACCAGCCTTGGATGGCAACCAGTAGTTCGGCTGTCAAGGCACAGTATATTTGGTTTGATATGTTGAACGACACCATGCGCCACGAACTTGAATTTTTTGCAGCCATGGCCGAGTCCTCTAGAACGCTGACAAGTTGCATGCTAGGCCATGAGGGCCTCAATACGCCGTCATTGTTGGCCTCCTGCTACCAAAAAGTAACGAGTGACATGACTAAAGCTACCGTAAAACGCATGCAAAAAGTATCAGAATTAAATGACGAACTTAAAGAGCGCATTTGGTGCGAAATATAAAAAAATCACCAAACCCTTTGGGAAACGCTTACGGAAGCCGACACCACCATGTCAGTCGAAACTATTAATCAAGTATTAGAAACAACTCGCCTATTACACGACAACTTAGCCAATAAATTAGAAAAAGCTGTTTCTCTTCAGCAAAAAGAAAGACTATGCATGCTACTTGATTATCTTTCGCTACATGAAAGAGAGTTATCACGGGCTTTGAAACTGAGTAAGAACGATGCACAAGCAGCAGCCATCAATACGTGGTGTATTGACTATTTTGACAAGCATACTTTTGCATTAGAAGGCATTGATTATGTCAACATGACTTTCTCAGAAATCATGCACTCTATCGTGACAATACATAACAATATTATTGACCTGTATCGTTATTTGGCGTTGCGGACAGAGGCTTTAGAGGCGAAAGAGCTGCTGAACAATGTCCTTTTCCTTGAACAACAAGAAGCAATGCGAATCGTTCGCGATGCAGAAGAGCTTGAAGACCTTTAGCACTCTGCCTAAGGACGGTCACTCTGTTTCGTTATAATTTAGGGCGTACACGATGATCGCAGATGACAGAAGAACACAGCTTGAGAAGCTCCGAGAAGAAATACTCGAGCGTATCCAACGTTACGACATGCACCAACACCATACTCATGGCGCCTTGGATAAAGATCTGCAAGAACAGGCGCTAGAAATTCAGAGTGATGATGTCGTCGACCTTTTGGATAATGAAGCACGTGCAGAGCTGGCACAAATCGACAAAGCCGTAACTCGTATTGACGCTAAAATAGGAGATTACTGTGAGATATGTGGCGAACTGATCGAAATACATTGCCTCAACGCCTTACCTTATGCAACACGATGCAGTGAGTGCGCTACTTCTTAGACATCGGTATCGTTATTTCACACACTATCGGTATTCGAGCCAAGAGATCCGCATTCGATACGGTTACGGCCGTTTCGCTTGGCATTCAACAACAAATGATCGGCACGGTTGATCACATCGTCGATGGAGTGATCATTCGGCTCAAGCTTTGCGATACCAAGACTAACAGTAAGGTTGGCAGCTTTCAGATTGTTACTGAGTCGGTCTGCAATCACCTTGGCGCTCTGAATATCGGTATCGGGTAATATAATAATGAATTCATCGCCACCATAACGCCCGACCAAATCCCAATCTCGCACCGTAGAGCGCATCAGGTGTGCAACAGTTTTCAGTATATCGTCGCCCGCAGCATGTCCATGTTCATCGTTGACAGATTTAAAATGGTCGATGTCCAGCATCATAAGGCAGAGCGATAAACCAAAGTGGGTCACTCGCTTAAACTCAGCATTAGCCAATTCGATTAGGTGGCGACGATTATAGGTTTCAGTTAGGCCGTCGTGAGTGGCCAAATAAGTCAATTGTAGATTCGTTACCATTAATTCAGCAGTGCGCTCTAGAACGCGTCGCTCCACTTCTTGTTCGGGATATTTGGCAACCTGCGTATAATTGATCGTATTAGCGTATAAGACAATACAGTGCAGATACCTCACTATTCCTTGCTGGTTCATGATGGGAAATAGAAGAACCTGCAAGTTGCGCTGGTAACCATCTCCGTCAGTGTAGCCACCCGTCACTTCGTATTGAATTGGTAGCCTTTCCTCTACACATTGGGCGCAGTGTATAACTAACTCTCCACCCAATGGGGGTGGAAACAAATAGCTGAGAGGTTTACCCACACTTATTAATTCATTTCCTAGGCAAGCTTTCTGCAGCGGATAAATTTTTTCAATAACAAAATGATCCTCTTCTACAATACCAGCAATTATCACCTGCGCAGGAAAATGATCCCACAGACTGTTGTCTACTGGCTTCGCATTACTATCAAAATAGCTAAACAAAACCGAGTCATAATTTATTGAAGCAACCATGAACGTAGCCACCTCGGCATGACAGCATTTACTTTTAAATGCCGCCTTCTTTTTTATACCGCGATTGATAAATCAGAAACATCCACATCCCACTGAAGGCGACATTCCTGAATGTATACGACATTCTTTTTCTTTCTGGGCTACAAAGGCAAAAAAAATATTGTGCAGCTCAGGTATCGCATTGGTTTCTAGCAGCCAGCCGAAAAAATCGTATGACACTTTGGCAGCTTCTTCAGCCATGACGAGAACTTGATGCTCCATGGATTTATCTATTATAAAAAAATGCTGGCTATTGGTATTGATCAGGGGCCTTCCCACTAGCTTATCGAGATTATTAACGCAAGCACCGAGCTGCATTTTCTGTGCCACTTCTTGCAAATTGCAAAGGCGGTGTACGCACTCCAAGCCGATAGCATTCATCAACCCGCTGACAGATGAATCAAAGGGTAGAAAGGTTAGAGCTAGCCATCGGTAGCGATTTAGCTCTATTGTTTCGTGGGAGTGAGATAAAAGGATTTGCTCCTGGGGTAAAAAAGTAAGAGCTTTCAGGTCGTTCATGGGCTTTTTCCTCTCTATAACGCATACTTTATGAAATGTAAAAAGGCATCGTAAAGGGGATTAAAGCTTAGCTTCCATGACTTCCATCAACTTTTATGTTGTAATTAAAAAAACAGCAATAGAGACATCACCAAACCAATCAAATAGCATTAAGACTTATATTTTTATGCCTTATGTGCTGATCATATTTCTGGAGTCGTCAGTATAATTAATCTTTAATCAACACAGTATTTTATCAACGCCCAACAGCACGCAATCGATCTTTAAGGCGTTGGTTTTCCTCAATTAGGTCAGTTGCCAATGCGGCCAGTTCGGGCGCAGCCTCAAAATCACGTTCCAACTGATGCATCCGTCGAGCTCGGGTCAAGTCATAACTGGTGAAGCGCCAACTCGCTACGTAGGCCGATCCATCGGCCAGTAGGCCATTCTCAATGCGTTCGATGATCCAACTGGTTTCCACGGAGCAGGCACGCGCCAGCTCGTCGAGGGACAGGGTCGCCTCGTCAACCAGATCACCGCTGGAAATATCACGCTGTACCATTGCTTAGCCTCCCTTTCGTTGGCGCGGATCGAAAGCCAGTTCACGCGCCATGGTTTCATAGAACTCCCGTGCCTTATCAGTATCGGCCGGGGGCATTACTACCTCTAACTCCACATAAAGATCGCCTGGCTCAGGCCCGGGAATACCGCGGCCTTTTAAACGTAAACGAAGCCCCGTTTGGGAGCTGGCAGGCACTCTCACCTTCACCACCCCAGACGGCGTTGCGATCTCAATGTGGGCCCCCAAAGCAGCCTCCTAAGGCGTAACCGGTACGGTTTGGTGTATATCCCGTCCTTCAACCCGATAACGTGGGTTAGGTGTAAAATGGATCTCAAGAAACAAATCCCCCGCAGGCCCACCGCCGACACCAGGGCTACCCTATCCCGATTGTCGGATATGTTGGCCCGCTTTAACCCCCTTAGGGATCCGCACGTTGAGCGTATGTTCTTTTGAACTGACGCGACCTTGTGCGTCGGTCTGGGGCCCATGCAGCGTGATTGAACGAGTAGCACCGAGATAAGCATCTTCGAGATCAACAACAATTTTGGCGTGACGATCGTCGCCGCGCATTTGGTAGCTGCGCCTTCCTTCCCTTTGCCGGGCACCTTGGCCGAAGAGGTTGGCAAAGAAGTCACTGAACTCACCGAGGTAGGCCTCCTCAAAGCCACGCCCTCTGTACTCAAAACCTGCATCCCAGTCCGGTGGTGGCTGAAAATTCTGGCCAGAATGATACTTCTGAGCCAGTTGGTCATAGGCAAGACGCTTCTCGGGATCAGACAGCACTGGCTTGGCCTCATTGATTTCCTGCATGCGCAGCTCGGCCGCTGGTTCTTTGCTGACATCGGGATGAAATTTTCGGGCCAGCTTGCGGTAAGCCGTCTTTATCTCCTCTGCCGTTGCGGCTAGCATCGGCGGCATTATCGGCCCCCTCATTACCGAACGGCCGAAGGGAGATATTGCCTCGCGCTTGGCCTTCGTTCTAGGGCTAGTAAGCGGCCCCGTACTAGCACTTTTCAATGGCGGGCTTGGCAACGTATCCGGTGCCCTTGGCGAGGTGATTGGTCAGCCGAGTGGGGTTGTGCTGCTAATGTTGGTGGCTGGCTTGCTAGTTGGCTTAGGAACAGGACTGGGAAGCGGCTGCACAAGCGGGCACGGTGTCTGTGGTCTCGCTCGACTATCTATAAGTTCCCTAGTTACAACCTTCACATTTTTAATCGCAGCGATTATTACCGTCTTCGTGGTTCGTCATGTTATGGGAGGCAATGTATGAAAACATTGATGGGTTACATCGCGGGCCTGATCTTTGGTCTTGGCCTGACCATCTCCGGTATGACGGATCCGGCACGGATGCTCGGCTTCCTGGATATCGCTGGCACTTGGGAGCCGACCCTGATGTTCGTACTAGGGGGCGCGGTGGTCACTAATTTCATTGGCTACCGGCTGGTCATGCGTCGCTCTCATCCACTCTTTGATGAGCGTTTTCAGTTGCCCAATCGGCAAGACCTTGATGTTCGCTTGATCAGCGGAGCCTCTCTGTTTGGCATCGGATGGGGCTTTCTGGCTATTGCCCGGGTCCAGCCTTCGCCTCCATCATTGGGCTTTCCGCACCGCTGTTCGCCATGCTTGTGACCATGGTGATGGGTTGGTTCTTGGCACGCGCGATCACCACCAAAACTGCATAGCGTTTGGGTTGGCGTAAACAACTCCTATAGCTTGAAATCGCCAGCCAAGCCACTAAGCAGAAAAAGCTTCATGTTCAGTTAATCCCCATCAGCCACGCTAACCAGCATCGAATCAGGAGTGCTGGAAATGCGAGCGATGAACAGGCCGCTACAACAGGTCATACGCTTAAGGCTTGTGCAGTTGATGCTGATGCTGGGGTTACTATGTGTTGCCACAATAGCTACCGCGCAATCTGTCTTTGGAGAGCAGGAAAACGTCCTTCCTCCTGAGAAGGCCTTCAAGCCAACACTGAGTCGTGATGGCGAATCACTGCAGATCGATTGGCAAATCGAGCCCGACTACTATCTTTATCGTCACCGTTTTTCTGCCGAGACCGACGGGCGCGAGCTATCGTTGGATATTCCAGACGGGGAAACCATTGATGACGAGTATTTTGGTCGCTCTGAGGTCTATCGTCATTCGTTGAGTATGACCACTCAGCCTGGCAACGCTGAAACGATCACGCTTCGCTGGCAGGGCTGCGCCGATGCGGGCCTTTGCTACCCGCCCCAGGAACAGACCTTTGACTTAGCATCTGCTGGCCAGGACATATCCAAAACGGATGAACCACCGGATGCTGCGAACGAATCCCTATCTGAGTCAAGTCCTACGCCCGAGCCAGACAATACGATGGCGGAAGATCAGCAATTAGCAGCGCAACTGGCTGGGGGTAATGGACTTTGGACGCTGGCGGCATTCTTCGGCATGGGACTGCTACTGACGTTCACGCCTTGTGTGTTGCCGATGATACCGATCCTGTCGAGCCTCATCGTGGGGCGACGAGAGGTGGGCGAGAGCCACCGCGCGGCAGGCTTAGTGATGTCTACTGCGTTCGTCCTGCCCATGGCGGCCACCTACGCGCTTCTCGGCGTGGCCGCTGCCATGGCCGGCGCCAATCTACAGATGCTGTTTCAGAACGTCTGGTTTATCGGCCTATTCTCGCTACTGTTTATCGTACTCGCCCTCGCCATGTTCGGTTTGTTCGAATTAGAGCTGCCGAAAGCGTTTCGCCAGCGACTTGATGCAGGCATGTCGCATCAACGCGGTGGGCGCTTGAAGGGAGTTGCCATCATGGGCGTCCTCTCTGCTCTGCTGGTGGGTCCCTGCATGACCGCGCCGCTAGCGGGAGCACTGCTGTTCATTGCCGATAGCGGCAACCCCTGGTTGGGTGGTGCAGCCCTTTTCTCACTTGGCCTTGGGATGGGCCTACCACTGATCCTGATCGGCACCGTGGGTAGCCAGCTGCTGCCTAAGCCGGGTGCCTGGATGGTTCGCATCAGAGCGATTTTCGGCTTTGTCTTACTGGGGATGGCGATCTGGTTTGTGGATCGCGTAGCACCTGATGCCATCATTCTCGCGCTATGGGGCGCATTAGGGCTGGGTCTTGCCGTTTCGCTACAGGCCATGTCAAGAGATGACAACGCCTCAAGTGTGGTCTCTCAAACAGCAACCGCAATCGCAGTCATCATCGGTTTATGGAGTGCATTAGTGTTCATAGGCGCTGCCGGCGGTGCCTCTGACCCCTTGCGCCCGCTAGAAGTTTATACGTCCACCAACGATGGCTCAGCCACAGCATCGTCGTCAGCAAACGCCGAACGGCCGCTTACCTTCGACGATGTCGACGATTTGGCCACGCTTAACGCCCGTGTTGCTCAGACCGAGGGTAGCGGCCAGATGACGCTCGTCGAATTTACAGCCGACTGGTGTATCTCCTGCGAGGTGATCGAACAGGAAGTTTTTGCCGACCCCGCCGTGCAAGCCGAACTACAGGATGCACAACGGTTAAGTATCGATGTGACCGACTACGATGCGTCTGATCAGGAGATCATGGAGCACTTCGGCATCGTTGGGCCGCCGACGCTCATGTGGTTCGGCCCTGACGGGCATGAGCGACGAAGTGCACGCATCATCGGCGAACTGGACGCTGACGCGTTTCTTGAACGCTTTGAACAAGCAAAAGAAACCAACCGCAATACGACCGAAGGTAATTCATGAGCCCTCTCGATCAAAGTCTCGCCATCGGCCCAGTAGGGCTGGATGTCGGGCTGCTTGTACTTGTGCTTTCGATAGTTGTCGCGCTGATCGTCGGAGGCTATTTGGGCCGCCATCGAAAGGTCAACGTCGACAATAGTATCTTCAATGCCGTGCTCTTGGGCCTGATCGGCGCAAGGTTCATTTTTGTCGTCCAATACGTAGAGAGTTACAGCACGTTCTGGTCGTGGTTCGACATCCGCGATCGCGGCTTTGAGCCGCTAGCTGGCTTTGCCGTGGCCATGATGTATCTTGCCTGGCGGCTATGGTGCCAACCTCGCGAGCGAAGACCGCTCGGCATTGCCGTTATTTCAGGAACTCTGGTCTGGTCGCTAACGACGGGTGTACTGGCACTCATGCCCCCTCAAGGCGCTAGTATTCCCACGACACCGTTAGCCACACTTGAGCAAAAGGAAGTGACACTTCCCGAGACGCTAAACAAAGCCGGTCGCCCTATGGTGGTCAATCTTTGGGCCAGTTGGTGCCCGCCGTGTCGACGTGAAATGCCCGTATTTGAGCAGGCTCAACAAGCGCGAGACGACGTGACGTTCGTGTTCGTCAATCAGGGCGAGAACCTCAGCACCGTTAACACATTTTTACGACAAGAGTCGCTCACGCTCGATAATGTCTATCTTGATCAAAGCAATGCGCTCGGTAATGACGTGGGCGCTATGGCAATGCCCACAACACTTTATTACAACGCAGATGGCACGCTTGTCGACACCCACTTTGGTGAGCTTTCTCGTGCCACGCTTGATCGCAGTCTTGAGCGTTTCAGCCCCTAACCCACCCACTACGGAGATAGCACACATGTCCGCTTTCGACACCTCTATGTCGCCGCTACGCCTCTCATTAACACTTGGGGCAAGTATTGTTCTGGCAACAAGCCTGAATGCGACTGCCGATGAGTGGCCTGCCCCTATTCAAGAGCTCGAACAGCAAGGCCTCAGGATTCATGGTGAATTCGATGCGCCTGACGGACTTACTGGGTATGCCGCTAGCACTCGTGGTCAGACCGTAGCGGCCTATCTTACCTCAGGAGGTGAGCATGCTTTAATAGGAACGCTGATTGATGCCGAGGGTCAAGACGTTTCAGCCGAGCGATTAGAGCAACTCGTCAACGGCCCAAGAAACGCCGAGCTATGGAAAGACATGGCGGGTCTACACTGGGTGCGCGATGGTGACGAAGAGGCGCCCCGCATTATATATACTTTCAGTGACCCCAACTGTCCTTACTGTCGCCAGCTCTGGGAAGACGCCCAACCCTGGGTTGAAAGCGGCGAGGTTCAGGTTCGTCATCTTATGGTGGGGATTCTCAAAGCGGACAGCCCTGAAAAGGCAGCCGCGATACTCAATGCGGATCATCCTGGCGAAGCGCTAGCTGAGCATTACCGCAGCGGTGCGATACCAGATATTAAGGGCGGTGAGCAAAGCGAAGAGTGGGTCAGTGAAAACACCCAGCTAATGCGCGATAGCCAACTCCAAGCAACACCCGCGACTTTTTATCAGGATGACAACGGTGACGTACACAGTGTGATGGGAGCACCCTCGCCAGATAAACTGCGTGCCATGATGGGAAGCAATAAGCCCTGAATCGCAACAGGGTTAACTCGACGGCAATTGAAGCGTCACCTTTAGCCCAACATCGTTGCCAGAGGCGAACGTCACTCGACCGCCTGCTCGGGTGACAATCGCTTCGACGATCGAAAGACCCAACCCACTGCCTTGAGGATGATCTCTCCGATGAAAGCGCTCCGTCAGGCGGGCGAGTTGTTCAGCATCAATGGTTTTCCCTTGACTGACGATATCGATGACGGCCATTCCCTCTAATTCCTGTGCGGAAATCTCTATCGGCGCACCGAGAGCTCCGTGACGCATCGCATTCTCAAGCAAGTTGCGCAGAACAGTCACCAAAAGCGTCTCCGATAGGGCGACACATACCCGGTTCACGCTTTGGTCATACTGGCATTGGTCATGACTACCGGTTTCTGCCATCGCTGTCGCCAGCGCTTCACCAACAGGCGTAAGAACGGATTGACTACCCCGTGTGATCTCATCGCTTTCCATGCGCGCCAACAACAATAGCTGTCCTAGCGTTTTGGTTAGCCGATCTACCCCAGCCTCAGCCTGCTGCATCGCTTCATACTGCCGATGACCCTCGACACGTCGAGCAATTTGTAAATGCGTGCGAATGGCGGTCAGTGGTGTTCGCAGCTCGTGGGCTGCATCGTCGGTAAAGCGCTGCTCCAACTCAAGCATACGTCGCGTTCGTGACAGTAACGTATTGAAGCTATCGATCAGTGGGCGAACTTCACCCGGCAACCCAAGGACAGGCAATGCCGAAAGGTCGTCATGGTTCCTTGACAGGAGTCTCCGTTGTAACCTGGAAAGAGGAGCAAGCCCGCGTGTCACTCCCCACCATAGCGCAATAAGACTGCCCACTAGTGCCAGTAGAAACGGGTAGAGCGCGGCACGGCGAACCTGCTGAAGTAGTGCTTCCCTCTCATTCAGACGATCGGCCACTGTAATACGTTTGTCGTTATCGACGAGCGTGTAGACACGCCAGCGTTGCCCGTTGTGCTCGCGATAACGATACCCTTCGGTCTCCACGGCTAGCACGTCGTTCATCTCAGGGTGCGTACCCGCCACCACTTGACCCCGAAGCGATGATACCCGACAAGCAATGCCGTCCAGCGAGGGAATCGTTGAGGTTTTATCCTCTTCACCGTTCCAGGACGTTGCAGGCACGCGATCCAACAAACCAGACACCATCCGCGCCGATTGCGCCAGACGTTGGTCAAGTGAATGCTCAAGTTGGGTCGACAGGTCACGCATTGACCATGCTGCCGTAATACCCCACAGCAGTATGAGCGTAATACCAAGCGTGGCCACAAGGCGTAAGCGCAGATTCATGGGGTCGCTGCGCTGTTTTGTTTACCCAATCGATAACCCACACCTCGCACGGTTTCGATCACGTCACGCCCCAGCTTGCGACGCAGTTGGTAGATGTGCACATTAAGTGCATTGCTTTCGATCTCATCATTAATACCGTAAAGACAGTCCTTCAATTGATCAGCGCTTAGAATTCGCCCGCGACTGCGAATCAGTGCTTCGAGCAGCATCAGCTCACGTCGCAACAGTACAACCGGTTCTCCATCAAGCGTAACGCTTCGCGTGATGGGATCTAATGCGAGGCTACCGTGACGAATAGCGTGATCCACTTGCCCTGCCGTCCGCCGCAGAAGGGAATGAAGCCTGGCCGTTAACTCGTCAAGATCAAACGGCTTGACCAAATAATCGTCGGCACCGCCCTGAAGGCCCTCGACGCGGCTCGCCACGGCATCTCGCGCCGTTAGCATCAAAACGGGGGTCGCAACGTGCTCACGACGCCACTGCTGCAACAACGATAACCCATCACCATCGGGCAAACGGCGGTCGAGAATGACAGCATCATAGTTAATCGTGGCCAATGCACCCTTCGCAGCACCCAGTGAAGTAACGGTATCAACCACAAAGTCGCTCAGTGCCAATCCTGCTTCGACGCCAGCCGCTACCGGCGCGTCATCCTCAACTAGTAATACCCGCATGCGTCCTCCTCAAGGACCTCAAAGGTTTTATCAGCAGTGTGGCATGCTGGGATGAAGTCAATATGAGACAGACTCAGTCTTTCAGCAGCGAGAAAGAAGCCGTTCAAGCTATGGCCTAAGCGGCATAATCCATTGCTCAGAGCCATTATTATCCACGCTTCATGTGCAGTTAATGTTCATCGTGCCAAATGAGTTTTTGGTCGTATATTGAGTAGCGTTTCGTATGAACTCTTGCTTTGTAAATCCGCCATGCCACCCGTCTCTACTTCGCTCCGCACTCATGATGGCATTGTGGCTTGTTTCATATTCGGTATTTGGCGAGGCATCAATGCCACAAGGGCATTACCCATTGCCTGAAACAGGCAATATCGTGGGCGAGACCCATACCGTCAACGTAGAGGACGAAGAGGATACCTTGCTTGATATTGCCCACGCACATGGTATCGGCTACGAGGAAATTCGGCGGGCTAATCCTGACACCAGTCTTTGGGTTCCCGGGAAAGGAACGCCGGTTCAGATTCCGGCGCAGCACATACTGCCGGATGTAGAGCGTACAGGGGTGGTCATCAATATCGCGGAACTGCGACTTTACTACTACCCCGAGGTGAAAGATGGAGAGGCACCTCGCGTTGAGACCTACCCCATTGGCATCGGCCGCGATGGCTTCGATACACCATTGGGGATTACCAAAACCACCATGCGCCTTGAAGATCCCGCCTGGTATCCTCCCGAATCCGTTCGTCAGGAAGCGACTGAACGCGGCGACCCACCGCCCGAAGTAGTTCCGCCAGGTCCCGACAACCCGCTGGGTCAGCACGCCATCCTTTTGGATATTCCCGGCTATTTAATCCACGGCACTAATGAACCAGATGGCATTGGTATGCGCGCCAGTCGAGGTTGTATCCGCATGCACCCCGACGATATTAAAGCCGTATTCGAGCAAATACCCAACGGAACCCAGGTCAATATTATCGATGAGCCGTTCAAGCTTGGCTGGGACGCCGACGAATTGCCGTACGTGCAGGCATTTACTGATCTCAATGAGCAAGAAACGGTCATGATAGCCTTACTGGGTATCGTTAATAATGTCGACAAATTGCAGGCAACAGGGCACGCAAGTATTGATTATGAATTGATGCAGAACGCACTTAGACAGGGCAGTGGACGTATAGAGCCGCTAATTTAGCGGTTTTGATGGGTTCATATACTACTCCACTAAAAGTAAGAGGTTGGCGTATATGGCTGGCTCGACGTGGGAGTGGAATCAGTCCAGAAAACCTGAGGCAAGCCTTAGATAGATGGCTTGCAGCTACTTTGTGAGTAAGTGACTATTTTCTCTCTACGCAGGAGGTCACGAGGTGATGGGGAGTTAAATGAATGCGCTCTATGTGTCGCCATTCATGCGACGACGGCTTTAGCGTAACGTTCAACATCAGCCTGTGCACGGCGAGGTATCGGTTGGCTTCTTCGGGCATCTTGGAGCGACTTGATGGGCGACTTGATGATCAATTTATCGAGGTGGTGAAAATCAGCCGGTGAGTTTGATTACATCGTTTCATCTCTCATCACCGGTATTTCATCACGGGCTTAGTGGTCACGCCTTTTGGGTTATTTCCATAATAAAAAAGCACCCTACTGTGCTAACACCTCCGCCACGCCGCGCTCGGCCGCTTCGATGGCGCCTGCTAGATAACCGGCATACTGCTCGCCCCACTCGCTGCCAATTCCGATTAAACAAGGCTGCCAATCGCCATCTTCAGCCCGCGCTGGCGGTGCCATGCCGTGGTGCTCGCTGGGCATTTGATCCGCGTCAGTTGCAGTAAACGGCTCCTGCGCCCAGTCTCGAATCACTTCCCCCTTCGGGCTAGAGGCTTGAGGACCAAACAGCCTAGTCAACTGCGCACGGCAGTGCTCGCGTAGCGCCTTATCGCCAAGCTGCGCACGGGCATTAGCAGGCAAACTGAAAAAACCAAACAGCGCCCCGTGGCCATCCGGATGAGACGCATCGTGAATTTCACCCAGCGGGCCCATCAAACTACGCGCCTCTCCCGACAGGTGCTCTTCTCGCCAAAAAGGCGTGGGGTACAGTGCGACGTATTTAGCGTGAGGCGCCATCCAAGTCGCAGTACTCGCCCATTGCTGGGTGAGCCGCTCAGGTAGCGACGGCGAAAATGTAACCACCTGCGCTGCTAACCTCGGCGGCACTGCTAGCAGCACATGCTGGGCGGTATAACGTTGCCCGCCAGCACACACTAAATCCACACTGCCGCTGGAAGTGAGCGACATCGACTGAACAGCCTGCCCGGTGTAAATCCGCGCTGAACCGATGTGCTGGCGCAACGCATCAATCAACGCTTGCATGCCGCCCTGTAGACGCATGGATGGAGGCTGATTGACGAAGCCCTGCATACGAACTGGCGGCGTCTGGTGAGAGCGCTCAACTATCATATCGCCAGTTTCATACTGGGCAAACGACGTAAGACCCAACGATTCCACCAGCGCTCCTAGCGCGTGCTGAAACCCCGGCCAATACCAAGACGGTCCCAAATCGAACGCCTCCACAGTATTTGTCTCATCAGGCAATAACGACGCAATACGCCCGCCGACCCGCTCCCGCGCTTCCAACACCACGTAATCAGTAATACCCCGCTGTTCCAACAAAAACGCGGCATAAAGCCCTGCCAATCCAGCGCCTACAATAGCGATACGTGATGTGTTCATGAAAAGTCTCGTTGGTCGATAAAAACCAAAAGCATAACGCAATATGGTGGGTAGATTGTCTCATCGAAAGCCTCGAAGACGAGGGCTGGACGCGTTTTGATACCAGGTGACATCGGGGACAGGGGCCAGAAAAGCGTAAAAGCAAACTGAGAGTGCTTCAATAGTGTTGCACTTGGAACTTGAGGCCGCCAGGCTTCGCTGTAACGATACTTCGCCGAGCGGACGCGACCCAAAGGTCTTAATACGCCGCGATTGCTCGAGGCGTCGGCATGACTAGCTATGGTGGAAAAATATCGTTTCGCTGGAGATGGCTTGACCTCGAAGCTACTGGTTGAAAGTGCCGTTGAGGCGCATCCCGCGCACGTTGGCTTGCAAGGCTTCGAGGCAGTCTATGTCGAGAAAATCGCAATTGACTGAATGTGATCATTCACCAGCAGGTCGGAAAACAGAGTGAAGGAAAACTAGCGTTCATTTGTAGGACTGCCAAAGACAGCTGTTGTCTGATAGGGAAGCACCCAATACGGTGGTAAAATACGATAACGTTACTTCTGACTCTAACACCAAGGCTACTGACGGTGGGTAAAGTTGTACGATGCAATGAAAAAAGAGGCATGATGCTGTGAGTCAACCTGACTGGTGGAAGGAAGTCCTGGAGCTCTCTCACTCGGTTTATCTGCGCATCTCAAGCGACCAGCATGTCTGTGATGCCGTGGGAAACACACAAGCACTGTTCGGCTGCGAACCGGACGAATTAATAGGCCTGACTCCGGGGGCGGGCGTGTTGAAAGATATTCGCGCCCAACTGGGGGTGGCTGTCTCGGAGAAGTTAGCCAGGCGTGAAACACGGCCAGGCGAGACTTGGAGCTACGAGGATAGCACCGGCGGTTACTACGGCCTTTCTGATGGCAGCGTCGTCATCAAGCTTACCGCCTCTCTCCACGTCGACCATGGCATTATCGGGCGCCTCGCTGATCAGTTGCCTGTCATGGTGGCTTACGTTGATCGAGAAGGATGTTTTCGCCTCAACAATCAAGCCTATGTGGACTTCATTGGCGTCAGCCGAGAAGCACTCTACGGCCAGCCGGTGTCTACCGTTCTTGATGCCAACTCCTATGCAAAGGTGTCACCACGTTTTCAACAAGCGCTGTCTGGGCAAGAAGTTAATTACCAAGACCAGATTTCTCTACAAGATGGTCGCACCTTTTATTTCAAAGTAAAGTACGTTCCCGACTTTGTGGAGCAGGCAGTCGTCGGGTTCTATGCCATCATCCAGGACGTCTCTGAAGATCGCGCCATGATCAATCTGCTCCGTAATATCCATAGTGGCGTGAACCGTACCGATATCAGCACCAGCGAGATCATCGATAGCTTGCTCCACGAGGCATTGAAAACCTTGTCTCTGGATATAGGCCTAGTCAGTCGCATTATCGGTGATCAATACATCATCAAATGGGCGGCTTCGGACGTCGATATAACGCCAGGCGACTCTTTCGCTCTAGGAAACACTTACTGTCGTTTAATGCTCGATAGCCACGATATCTTTCATACAATCCATGCAGGTAAGGATGAACGCATAAGCGGTCATCCCTGTTATCTGCAATTTGGCCTTGAGACCTATATCGGCACCCCACTGCACGTGGATGGAGAGGTATGGGGAACTCTTAACTTTTCCAGCCCAACTCCCCGTCGCCGCCACTTTACCGAGGTGGAAATCGAGCTAGTCAGGCTAGTTGCGGATGCCTTGGAGCGCTCTATCGCCCATGAGAACGAAGTCGAGCAGGTGCGTCAGGAACGGGACCTGATGGCCCAAATGGCGTCGCGAGACCACCTGACGGGACTGCCCAACCGTTCCTACCTTGACCAACATGTAACGGCATTGATTTCACGCGGCGAGCCCTTCTCCGTTGCCGTGGTCGATATTGATCACTTCAAGCAGGTTAACGATGCTCATGGTCATGATGTTGGTGATACCACAATCCAGTGGGTGAGCAATCGTATTTCTGAATGTCTCCGTGGTAACGACATGTTGGCTCGGGTAGGGGGAGAAGAATTTGTGATTGTGATGCAACAGACAAGCCTTCCGGCCGCTGAGAAAATCATGGAAAGGATTCGCTATCACATCAAGATAGGTGCCATTGCTCTACTGGATGGTAGCGAACTGAGCATCACTATCAGTGGCGGCGTCAGCGAGCATGTTGAGGGGGCTCCTTTCTCGGATGTGTTAAAGCGCGCCGATACAGCGCTCTATGCAGCCAAACATGCCGGACGAGACCAGATTTGCACCGGCTAAGCGGGCAGGGACTGGTTCTAGCAGAACCCTGAACATTGCGCAGCCGCGTCACCAATGACGTGGCCCGCGGCCAGCCATATCTGGTCCGCAACTAGGTCCATAAGCTGACCCGAGCCGCCCGCGTGAATCGACATGGTCAGCGAGCTGCGCTGATACTGCGACTGGCTTTCGAACTCTGGATGCGAGTCTAGGCGGTGGAGCTATCTAGGCATAGCAAGACGCCATGTCCGAATTCAGAGAGCGCATCGACTATTATGTCTGCTCCTGGCCAGTAGCATCTGGCTTACCACTAGAAGTGCACAAAACTGGTAAGGTTAAGTGCTATTCCGAGACTGCTATCAAGGATTAGGCATGGCAAATTCCAAACCCTTCATGACGTCGATTCAGTTCTACGAAGACCATGCTAATCGCTTGTCTGAGCACTACCAGTCCCTAAGCTTTGAAGATGTTCACGCTGAATGGCTTCATCAACTCCCTGAGCAGGCCGGTTTAGCGCTAGACGTTGGCGCTGCGATGCTAAAGCTCTTACAGAGCGCGGTTGGCAGGTGATGGCGGTAGAGCCCGCAGAAAAGCTGAGAACGCTAGGACAAAGCCATACGCACGACCGGGATGTCAGTTGGATTGACGATACCTTGCCCGCCTTGAATTGCGTCAGCCAGCTATCACAGCGCTTTCAACTGATCCTGGTATCAGCGGTCTGGATGCATTTGCCCCCTAATGAACAGCAGCGTGAAGTGACGCCTTGCCGATAGTGCACCTGGCATAGTGATTTCACGAACAGCAGAATGGGTAACGGTACCTCTGGGAGCAGTAGGTCTATTCTGGATAAAACTGTACCGTCCCTTATTGATAGAGCGTGATTTGCGCCAAGCACCCGGAGAGAAAGGCTATGGTTTTGCTAAGGATGATTTCTATCGCTTGAAGCAACTATCGCCACATGATCTGCGCATTGGCTCAGCTTTTTATGATCCTCAATTTGCTGCCAGCGACAGAAAAAGCCAATCAATCCAAATCGGATCGCCTGCCTGCCGCTCACGTGATGCAAAAGGCTAAACAAGACATTTTGCACTGGTGGCAATATCTCGAAGACAATAGAACAGTCTGTCAGCAGTTTCGTGATGAAGCTACTGTTGCACTGCCGCTTGCTACGCCAACGGCTACTCTGGACGTAATATTTAATAGTGCATTACTTCAACGCCAGCGATTGAAAGCAAACCAGCAACTTGCTGAGTGGATGGGAGTGAGCTGACAAGGCTGTGTCACACCTTGTGTCAGGCAACAGTTAAAGGTCATTAGGTAGATAACAGGGATTAGCTAGAATGTTGGCAAGCTTGGCACACAGATGGCACAGATTTGACACGCGCAAAATAAAAGGGCCTACGCATTAACGTAAGCCCTTGATATTCTTGGCGCGCCCGGCAGGATTTGAACCTGCGACCCTCGGCTTCGGAGGCCGATACTCTATCCAACTGAGCTACGGGCGCATTGGTGGCGTATCCTACCGGTGCGCAGGCGCTGTGTCTAGCCGCTCGGCGGTTTTACGGCGTGCTTCAATTGACCCTTTTCAACTCCTTGGTGCATGCTTGACGGGCATTTCTGAACCTTACGCATCGGGAACACAAAAAAATGAAAACATTTGCACGCAGCACGCTGGCACTGGGCATCTCACTGGCGCTGGTAAGTGGCGCTAACGCCTCCGTTGACGATATGGAACCCGTTACTCTGCGCCTGGCGCATGTGGTCAACGAACAGGATGGTTTCCATATTGCGGCCACCAAATTTGAAGAGCTTGTCGAAGAGCGCACCGACGGCAAGGTGGATATTGAAATTCATCCCAACGCCTCGCTGGGCGACGAGCGCACGCTGCTGGAAGGCATGCAGATCGGCACCGTGGATATGGGTGTGATCACTAACGGGCCGGTGGCCAACTTTGTCGAGGAAATGGCGGTGTTTGAGCTGCCGTTCCTGTTCCCCTCGCCAGAAGCCGCCTACGAGGTACTCGACGGCCCCATCGGCCAGGAGCTGCTGGACAAACTCTCCGAGGTGAACCTGAAGGGTCTAGCCTACGCCGAGCGCGGTTTCCGTAACCTGACCAACAGCGAGCGCGCGGTCAACGCGCCGGAAGATATCGATGGCCTGCGCATTCGCGTGATGGAAAACCCGGTATACACCGATACCTTCCGTGCCTTGGGCGCCAACGCTATTCCCATGGCCTGGACCGAAGCGCTCACCGCCATGCAGCAGGGCACCATCGACGGCCAGGAAAACCCGGTCAACGTGATTCATTCGTTCAACCTGGACGAAACCCAGAATTACATGACGCTTTCGCGCCACACCTATGCGCCGGCGATTTTCGTCATGGGGGCGTCCGTGTGGAACCAGCTCCCCGAAGACGCCCAGACGATTCTGGAAGAAGCCGCTCAAGAGGCTGCCGAGCATGAGCGCCAGGTGAACGCCGAGATGGAAGCCGATCAGCTCGCCGAACTGCGCGAAGCGGGCATGGAAATTAACGACTCGCCGGATATTGAGGCCTTCCAGCAAGCCGTGCAGCCGGTGTACGACGAATACGGCGAGCAGTTTGGTGATTACCTGCCGCGCATTCGGGAGGCATTGGAATAAGTGAACCAACGCGCCCACTCGCTGATCGTTGGGCTGCGCCGTGTTGAGCGCGGGCTGGATGGAGTCATCCAGCCCGTGGTGTTTGTGGGCATGGCGGCCCTGATTGGCGTTATCACGTTACAAATCCTTTCCCGCGTGCTGTTCACCGCGGTGGAATGGACCGAAGAACTCGCCCGTTTTTTGCTGGTGTGGCTGACGTTTCTTGCGGGCACCCTGGCCTTTCAGCGCGGCCGGCATATCGCGGTCACCTTTGTCGTTGATGCCCTGCCCGTTCGGCTGCGTCAGTTGGCGCGGTTGCTGGCTACGCTGGTGGTGGTGGCCTTCTTGATCACCCTGGCGATGATCAGCGTGGAATACATGCAGGTGCAGAGCTTCCAGAAGTCAGCGGCCATGCGCGTGCCGATGTCTTACGTCTACGCCGTGGTGCCGTTCTGCTCCGTCGTGATGGCTTGGTACGCGCTGGTCGATGCCGTGGAGCTGATACTCACCGGCGATACCCACGAGCCCAGGGAGACGCCGCTATGACGCTGCTCCTGTTTGGGCTGTTTTTTGGTCTGATGCTGCTCAGCGTGCCCATTGCTTTCGCGATTGGCGCCAGCACGCTGTTTGCGCTCTATCAGTCGGGCGTACCGCTGATGGTGGTGCCCCAGCAGATGTTCCAGGGCATCAACTCCTTCGCGCTGGTCGCCATTCCAATGTTTATTCTGGCCGGCGATTTAATGGCCCAGGGCAAGGTCAGTGAAAAGCTGGTCAGCTTTGCCGATTCATTGGTGGGCTTCATGCGCGGCGGGCTGTCGCTCGTCTCGATCATGGCGGGGATGTTCTTTGCCGCCATTTCCGGCTCGGGCGCCGCCACGACCGCCGCCGTGGGCTCAAGCCTGGTGCCCGAGCTCAAGCGCAAGGGCTACGATCCGGCGTCGGCGGCCGGCCTCATCGCCGCCAGCGGTACCATCGGCGTGGTGATTCCGCCGTCGGTGCCGATGATCATCTACGCGGTTATCGCCCAGCAGTCGGTATCCAAGCTGTTCTTGAACGGCTTTCTGCCGGGCCTGGCGATGGGCCTGGGGCTGATGGCGATTGCCATTATTCAGGCCTATCGGCGCCAATATCCCAAAGGCACGCCGCTGTCGTGGCCGGTGATTCTGCGCACCTTTAAAGACGCCAGCTGGGGGCTAATGACCCCGGTGATTATCCTGGGCGGCATCTTCTCGGGCATCTTTACGCCGTCTGAAGCCGCCGTGGTGGCAGTGAACTACGCCATCATGGTGTCGCTGTTTGTGTACCGTGACCTCACCTTCCCGGATGTGTATCGGCTGCTGATCCGCTCGGCGATGACCACCTCGGTGATCATGCTGGTGATTGCCATGTCGGCGGTGCTCAGTTGGACGCTCTCCAGCTGGCAGGTGCCGGGGGCGATCGCTCAATCGGTGCTCTCGCTGTCGACCGACCCTTACGTGATCATGCTGCTGATCGTCGCGGTGATTCTGCTCACCGGGGTGTTTATCGAAACCGCCAGCGCCTTGATCATTCTGACGCCGGTGCTGCTGCCGCTTGCGCTGCAGCTGGGCATCGACCCGATCCACTTTGGCCTGATCATCGTGGTGGGGCTGTCCATCGGCATGATCACCCCACCGGTCGCCATCAACCTGTACGTGGCCTCTTCGGTGACGCAGTTGCCGCTGGAACGCATCACCCAGGCCATCGTGCCGTATTTGCTTGGGTTGATCGGCGTGCTGCTATTGGTCGTTTACGTACCGATGTGGCTTGGCTTGTCGGGCTGAGCTTATAAATGCAGGGGAATCGTTATTCCCCTGCGGCCAGGTTGCACACCGGCTGGCCGGCATCGAAGGCCAGGAGGTTGTCGAAGGCATCACCGAAGTAGAGCTCGTAGCTGTCTTTTTCGACGTAGCCCAGGTGCGGCGTCGCCACGACGTTAGCCAGTTCCAGCAGCGGGTGCGCCCGCACCGGCTCGTCATCGAACACATCTACGGCGGCCATACCGGGCCGCCCGGCGTTGAGCGCGGCTTCAAGCGCGCCGTTTTCCACCAGCGGAGCGCGACTGGTGTTCACCAATAGCGCCGTGGGTTTCATGCTGGCGAGGTTCTCGGCGGTGACGATGCCGCGGGTTTCCGGGTTTAGCCGCAGGTGAAGGCTGAGCACATCGCTGCGTGCGAACAAGTCCGCCTGGGAGCCTGCCACCGCAAGCCCGGCAGCCTCGGCCCGCTCGCGGGTCGTCTCTCGTCCCCATACCAGCACGTTCATTTCAAACGCCTGGCCGTAACGCGCCACCAGCTGGCCAATCTTGCCGTAGCCAAAAATACCCAGCGTACGGCCTTTCAAGCCGGTACCCAGTGTCCGCTGCCAGCGCCCGGCCCTTAAGTTGTTCACCTCATCAGGAATATGCCGCATGGCGGCCAGTATTAAGCCCCAGGTTAGCTCGGCGGCGGCATACGGCGAGCCGGTGCCCGCCAACACGGTCACGCCGTGCTGGCGGCAGGCGGCCATGTCCACATGGGCCGCCCCGCCGCCTGTCTGGCTGATCACCTTGAGCTTGGGGAGCCGCGCCAGCAATGACGCGGTTACCGGCGTGCGTTCACGAATCAGCACCAGGGCTTCGGCGTCTTGAAAGCGCGCCACCAGTTGCTCTTCATCCGTTACCGTATCGTTGTAGACTGTGATCTGATGGCTGGCCAACTTGGCAAAAGCATCCAGTGAACGGACGCAATCCTGATAATCATCGGGGATGACAATATGCATCACAGCGGCTCCTGATTCTATGGAGATATTAAAAGGGGCTTGCCAACTGGCAAGCCCCTTTAACCTACATCAAAAGCGATAGCGGGTGCCTAAAACTCTTCCCAATCGTCGCCGCCTGAGGTTGCCTTCGGCTTGGAGGATAGCGCGGGTCGCTTTAACTCCTTGTTAGCCGGCGCTGAGGCGCTAGGAGGCAGCGCTTGGCGCCGCTGTGAAGGCTCCCCGTCCCCTAACACAAAGGAGTTGATCAGCTCTCTCAGGTGCTCGGCATGACGACGCATATCGGCGGCGGCGGTGGTCGATTGCTGCACCATCGCCGCGTTTTGCTGGGTCATGGTGTCCATCTCGGCCACGGCGGTATTGATCTGGCCGATACCGCTGCTCTGCTCTTTTGCTCCTGCGCTGATCTCGCCGATGACGTCGGTCACCTTGGCCACGCTCTCGACGATTTCGCGCATGGTGGCACCGGCACCACGCACCAGCTCCGCACCGGAATGGGTGTGCTGCACCGAAGCGTCGATCAGCGCCCGGATTTCCTTGGAGGCATCGCTTGAGCGACTCGCCAGGGTGCGTACCTCCTCTGCCACCACAGCAAAGCCACGGCCGTGCTCGCCCGCCCTGGCGGCTTCCACCGAGGCGTTGAGCGCCAGAATATTGGTCTGGAAGGCGATGGAGTCGATCATGCTGATGATATCGCTGATGCGGCTGGCCGACTCATTGATATCCTGCATGGTCCGCTCGACCTGCGCCATGGACGCTTCGCCCTGATGGGCCACCTCAGCGGTCGACTGCACCAGCTTGTTGGCCTGCTGGGCGTTATCGGCGCTATGGTTAACGGTAGAGGTGATCTCCTCCATGGAGGCGGAGGTTTCCTGAAGGTTGGCGGCGGCCTGCTCGGTTCGCGTGGACAGCTCTTCGCTGCTGCGGGAGATTTCGCCGGCGGAGTCGTAAACGCTGGTGGTGCTGTGGCGGACATCCCGCAGGGTATGCTGCATGCGTTCGACAAAGGCGTTGAATTGCACCGCCAGGTTGCCAATTTCGTCGTTGCTCTCCACCGAGAGACGCCGGGTCAAATCACCGCGACCCTGGGCGATATCGTTCATCGCGGCGGCAGTACGCTTGATCGGCCCAACGGTACGACGCACAAAGACATACGCCACTAAGGCGACCACGACAAACAACGCCAGCCCAAGCAAGGCCGCGAAGATAATGCCCTCGCGCAAATCGGCAGCCGTGGCCGCCTCAATCTCGGCCATGGTGGCCTCGACATCGGTGACGTAGACGCCAGCACCAATTGCCCAGCCCCATTTATCAAGCTGATCAACAAATGAGTGCTTCGGCTGCGGTTCATCGGTGCCTGGGTATTCCCAGACGTATTCGTAAAAACCACCACCCTCGCTGGCAAGCTCCACGATATCGCGGATGATATAGGTGCCATCCGGCCCCTTGGCGTCGATCATGTTGGTGCCTTCGCGATCCGGCGCAGGCGCCGTCACGATATTGTTACCCTCATAATCGTAGATAAAGATGTAGTTGTTATCCTCGAAGCGCATGGAGCGCACAATCTCGGCAGCCTGTTGTTTGGCTTCCTCATCGTTGGCACCGGCATCTTCGTAAATCGGCTCAATGGCCGTTTTCGCCACTTGCACCAGGTCGCGCACTGCCCTGCGGCGTTCTTCAATTAACTGTTCGCGCTGTTCGGCCAGCACGTCGTGGGCGTCCTGGGTCGTGCTGTAGGCTTTGAACGCGACCAGCGCGACCGTCACCAGGAACAAGGGGAGCAAGACCAGCATCAGGACCTTGGTCTGCAGACCAAAGGCCCCGCGAGCGGGAGATTCAGAGGTTGTCATTGTGAGCAAGTTCCAATGTTTGTGAGTTAAGGAGTATTAGAATTATTATTTATCCTTTATCGACAAACGTTAATTAAACTTTAGCCATCTAATACTATCGAATGTTTTTTTGATTATTTGGAGCGATATCAGGAGGTTCATAACATACGTTAAGGCGATAACGAGCGCTGGCGTCCACCCTGGTCATGTGGTGGCCAGGGACGGCCCGTTTTAAGGCTAGATGCCACCCGCTTTGTTCAGTCGCCTCGACCTTCAACCGCCTGGTCGGGGCGACTTTTTTATTCGGCGCTGCCTGGTTAGCCCGCAATCGCCGTGCGGCGCTCGTCCAGCATCCCTTTGTCGAGAATGAAGCGGATAATCTCCTCGAGCCCGACACCATCGTAAAGATTGGTGAACACAAAAGGCCGCTCGCCGCGCATCTTTTTCGAATCGCGCTCCATCACGTCCAGCGAGGCGTGTACCTGCTCGGCGATATCGATCTTGTTGATGATCAACAGGTCCGACTTGGTGATGCCCGGCCCGCCCTTGCGCGGAATTTTATCGCCGGCGGAGACGTCGATCACGTAAAGCGTTAAATCGGAAAGCTCGGGACTGAAGGTCGCCGACAGGTTATCCCCACCCGACTCCACCAGCACCAGCTCCAGCTTGGGGTGGCGCTCCTGTAGCTCGTCGATCGCCGCCAGGTTCATGGAGGCATCTTCACGAATCGCCGTATGCGGGCAGCCACCGGTTTCCACCCCCAGAATACGATCCGCCGGCAGCGCGTCGTGCTTGAGCAAAAAGTCGGCGTCTTCACGAGTGTAGATGTCGTTGGTCACCACGGCGATATCGTAGTGGTCACGCAGCGCCAGGCAGAGCTGCTTGAGCAGCGCGGTCTTGCCCGACCCCACCGGGCCACCCACGCCAATGCGTAAACAGTGTGTCATCGTTATCTCCTCCTTAACTTCTAAACAAGCGGGAATATTGAGTTTCGTGAAGCGCGCTGGCTAACGCCAGGCCGGGTAGCACCGGGCCGAGTTCTTCGTCGTCAAGCAAAAGCGCCTGGTCCACGGCGGTAACAAGCGCCGGACGTAGCTTTTCAATCACCCGTTGGGCCGCGGTGTGACCAAGCGGCAGCGCCTTGCAGGCGACGGCCAGTTGGTTTTCCAGCCACGCCCAGGCAAAGCCCAGCAGCGTTTGCCGTTCAGACACGCCACGAGTGTGGGCGGTGTAGGCAAACAGCGTGACATAGCCTGCCTGCGTCGGCAGCAAGGGCGTTAGTAAGTCTTCACTTGGCAAAAGGTCAAGACTGCCCAGCAGGCGCTTGAGCGAGGCGCCCAGGCGGCTATCTTCGGCGGCCAACTCGGCGGTTTCCCGGGTGGCGGCCAGCCATTGGTCCCACTCGGCGACCGTTGCGGCATCGCCCTGCGCCAGCGCTGTATGCAGCCTCGCAAGTACTGGCAGCTCGCAGCGGGTTAAGCCATCTTCCAATACGCCGCTTAGCCACTCGGTAAGGCTTGCTTCATCGCGCACCCAATCAAGCTCGAAGGCGCTTTCCAAGCCCTGAGAGAACGCAAAGGCGCCGATCGGCAGCGCCGGGCTGACCAGTTGCATCAGGCCCAGCAGCGCCAGCTCATCGCCTTGATTTTGCGGGGCGACGGACTCAGTGGGCATGGTGGTGCTCATGATCGTGTGCGTGGTCGTGAGTATGGCCATGCCCGTGGGAATGACCGTGCGAGTGACCACCGCCGCCTATCTGGTTATAGGCGCCCGGTTCCGGGTCGAAGGTGGCGTCATGGTGCTCCAGTTCAGCGCCCAGTAGCACGGCGAGCTCTTCCAGCACATGATCCGGCGGGAACCGCACCCAGGCGCCTTTGTCATCTTCACCCAGCGCCAGCTGTACGTGGCGATTGCCAAGGTGGTAAGCCAGCCGCGCCAGCGGTAAGCCAGTACTCACTCTCGCGGTCACCACCGGTTCTACGGCGGCACACACGCGAACCACTTCGCCGCTTTCGGCTTTCAGGCCTTCGCCGCTACGCAGCACCGGGCCGCGATCCAGAAACAGGCCCAGCTCGCGGCCGCTATCGCTTTGCGCTTTTAAGCGCCCACGAATGCGTAGCTCAAAGGGCAACGTGAGTGTGTCGCTCGCCGCGCTCTCGTCTATCGGCCCTAAACGTTCTATGAGTTTAAGCATTGGTATCGTCCTGTTAAGAACCTGCAGTTAAGCACCCAGCAGCCGAGCCGGGGGTAGGTCGTAGTGAGGGTCTTTCGCCATGGCCGGAAAATGTTCCATACATTTCCGGCATTTCCTCCATCCATGGAGGGCAGATGGCAAAAGTAGCGTACAGGGATGTATTTACAGCGCCCTCACGTAGACCTACCCCCGGCACTGCACTTGCTGGCGGTCATAGTGCGCTATTCAAAACAAATGATAACGCTGAGCCAGCGGCAATTCGGTAGCAGGCTCGCAGGTCAAAATTTCGCCATCGCAGCGCACCTCGTAGGTTTGCGGGTCGACGGTCAAATCGGGGCAGGCATCATTGAGTTTCATATCCTGCTTACGCACCTGGCGCACGTTTTTGCACGCCGCCAGTTCGCTATTCAGCCCCAGGGTCTGTTTGATTCCCGCATCCAGCGCGGCCTGGCTGACAAAGCTCAGCCGGGTTTGGCTGGCCGCCCGGCCCAAGGCACCGAACATATAGCGGTAGTGGACCGGCTGCGGTGTGGGAATCGAGGCGTTGGGGTCACCCATGGGCGCCGCCGCAATCATGCCACCTTTAATCATCATCGCTGGCTTGACGCCGAAAAAGGCTGGTTTCCACAGCACCAGGTCAGCCAGCTTGCCGACTTCCACCGAGCCCACTTCGTGGGCAATGCCGTGGGTGATCGCCGGGTTAATGGTGTACTTGGCGATATAGCGCTTAGCGCGGACGTTATCGGCGCCCAGGGCTTCATCTTCCGGCAGCAGGCCGCGCTGTACCTTCATCTTGTGGGCCGTCTGCCAAGTACGGCAGACCACTTCGCCCACCCGCCCCATGGCCTGGGAGTCAGAAGCGATCATCGAGATCACGCCCAGGTCGTGGAGAATATCCTCGGCGGCGATGGTTTCGCGGCGAATGCGCGAGTCGGCGAAGGCCACGTCTTCGGGAATATTGGGATCCAGGTGGTGGCACACCATCAGCATATCGAGGTGTTCGTCGATGGTGTTGACCGTGTAGGGCCGCGTCGGGTTTGTGGAGGACGGCAGCACATAGGCTTTCGAGCAGGCGGTGAGGATGTCCGGCGCGTGGCCGCCGCCCGCCCCTTCGGTGTGATAGGTGTGAATGCAGCGCTCTTTAAAGGCGGCGAGGGTGTCTTCTACAAAGCCCGATTCGTTCAGCGTGTCGGTGTGGATCGCCACCTGGACATCGTAGGCATCCGCCACGTTGAGGCAGTTATTGATCGACGCCGGTGTGGTGCCCCAATCTTCGTGCAGTTTAAGCCCCATGGCGCCCGCTTGGAGCTGGAGCTCCAGAGACTCGGGCAGGCTGGCGTTCCCTTTGCCCAGAAAGCCGATATTCATGGGCATATCGTCCACGGCTTGCAGCATTTTGCCAATGTGCCAGGGGCCGGGCGTGCAGGTGGTGGCGTTGGTGCCGGTGGCCGGGCCGGTGCCGCCGCCGAGCATGGTGGTGACGCCGCTCATCAGCGCCTCTTCGACCTGCTGCGGGCAGATAAAGTGAATGTGAGAGTCGATGCCGCCCGCGGTCAGAATCTTGCCTTCGCCGGAGATGATTTCGGTGCCGGGGCCAATCACGATTTCAACGTCGGGCTGGGTATCCGGGTTGCCTGCTTTGCCAATCGCGGCGATGCGGCCGTTTTGAATCCCCACATCGGCTTTGACGATGCCCCACCAGTCTAAAATCAGCGCGTTGGTGATAACGGTGTCCATGACCGTATCATCGGCGCGCTGGCTCTGGCCCATGCCGTCGCGGATGACTTTGCCGCCGCCAAATTTCACTTCATCGCCGTAGTGGGTGGCGTCTTTTTCGACTTCGATCCACAGATCGGTGTCGCCCAGGCGCACGCGGTCGCCCACCGTGGGGCCGTACATATCGGCGTAGGCCTGCCGACTGATCTTGTTATTCGGTTTCATTGTTTACCTCCCTCCAGCGCGCCCATCACATCGCCGCGGAAACCGTAAATTTCGCGCTTGCCCACGAAGGGAATCAGCGTGACTTCGCGGGTTTGGCCGGGCTCAAAGCGAATCGCCGTGCCCGCCGCCACGTCCAGCCGATAGCCCCGCGTCTTGTCACGATCGAACACCAGCGCCGGGTTGGCCTCGGCAAAGTGGTAGTGAGACCCGATCTGAATGGGCCGGTCGCCGGTATTGGCAACCTCGACGCTAATCCGCTCACGCCCCACGCAAAGCTCGATATCGCCGTCTCTTAACTGATACTCACCGGGAATCATGGCAGCAGCCTCCTAGTTGATCGGGGTATGGACAGTGACCAGCTTGGTGCCGTCGGGGAAAGTGGCCTCCACCTGCACCTCGTCGACCATCTCGGCCACCCCCTCCATCACGTCGTCGCGGCTGAGGATCTCACGGCCAAAGCTCATCAAATCGGCCACGCTGCGGCCATCGCGAGCCCCCTCCATGATCTCAAAGCTGATCAGCGCCACGGCTTCCGGGTAGTTGAGCTTCAGGCCGCGCGCTTTACGCCGCTCGGCCAACTGTGCCGCGGAAAACAGCAGCAGCTTGTCTTTGTCTCTTGGGGTGAGTTCCATGGTGTCTCCTTGAAATCAGGTCAGCCAAATACGCGGTGTGTGGGCCTCGCGCTCGATCCAGCGGGGGCGCAGCACCTGCCAGGCCTGTTCGCATAGCGCCCAGGCTTCATTGCGGGCGTTACCCAGGTAGCGCAGCAGCAATACGCCGTGGCGTGCCGTCACCGCCCAGCGCGGATGGTCGGGCAGCGCGTCGCGCAGTGCCTCTATCGCCTCGCCGGTATCGGCGAGCCCCACCGCCCAAAGCGTTGCTTGAACGGTAGCACCGCCCTGGCCCCAGCGCCCGGTAAAGCGTGGATGAGCAGGGTCGAGCGGCTGACGCTCGAGCCATAGCGGCCTGCCATCCAGCGTCAAGCGGAAGTGCTGTTCAATGCGCCCGGTAAGATACGGCAGGTCGCTCGCCGGACGCCCCAGCGCCATGACTTCCCAGCCCAGGCAGCGGGCGCTGCCGTGAAGGTCAATCTGGGTATGCTGCTCACCTCGGGAGCCATCAAAGGCGATGGTTTCCTGGGGCAGCCATTCAAGGGTGGCGCCGTCCTCCAAATGGAGTTGCGTGCGCTGGGTCCAGGCCACGCCCTGACTGTCGGCTTTGTAAAGCTTGTTGGCCGCAGGCGTGGTGAGCAGCGCGTGGGCACCGTTTTCCACGCGGGCGCTGATGGTAAGTGCATCGCCACTGACCAGACCGCCGGGAGGGTGCAGTAAATACACATGGCACGCCTGGTCGTGGCCTTCCGGATAGAAAGGACGCTGCACGCGGAGCGGCCCCTGGTGGCGGGCATGAACCAAACGCGTCGCGCCGCTGCGTGGTGCAAACCGCAACGCAAGCGACGCCGCCCAGTGGCGTTCCTGATCAAAACGGTGGCCAGAGGCAATGGAGGGGTTGGCGATATCGCATAGAATCATGGGGTGCTATCGCGTCCTTACAGTCAGGCTTTTACTAACCACAGCAATTTATGCGCCAAAATGGTGAAAAGCGGCTGTATGCCGATGTCAGGGGGATTCCAGGGGAAATCGAGGTGGTCAGCAAAGGCTTCTTGCACCACCAAAGAACCAGAAAAGCCTTTAAAGCACCAAAATGGCGCACACCAAAGTGACAACCAAGGCGCGCCACTTGCCACCCGGTCCAAGTCGTTGAACCGGGTGTGGATAACTTAAACCGTCAAATGCTGCTGGATCAGTTCGTCGGATAGCTCATTGATAGCGCCTTTGGCGACCGGGCGGCCGCGGTCCATGATCACGAAGCGATCGGCGTACTTGCGGGCGAAGGGTAGCTTCTGTTCTACCAGCAGTACTGTCAGGCCGTCTTCGTTGATCAACTGGCGGATCACCTGGCCGATTTGCGAGACGATATTGGGCTGGATGCCCTCGCCCGGCTCGTCAAGGATGAGCAGCCTGGGCTCGATGACCAGCGCCCGCCCGATGGCCAGCTGTTGTTGCTGGCCGCCGGAAAGATCGCCCCCGCGGCGGTGTTTCATGTCCTTGAGCACCGGAAACAGGTCAAAGACCCGCTCGGGGATTTTTTTCACCCCGTCACGACGTGCGGCGAGGCCGGTACGCAGGTTGTCTTCCACGGTGAGCAGCGGAAAGATCTGGCGACCCTGGGGGACATAGCCGATACCCAGCCGGGAGCGCGCTTCAATGGGCTTTTGCGTCAGCTCGACTTCACCTTCAGCGCCGTCTTCATAGCGCAGCTGCCCATCGGCAACGGCGACTTCGCCCATAACGGCTTTCATCAGGGTGGTTTTGCCCACTCCGTTGCGCCCCATCACGCAGGTACATTGACCCTCGGGCACGTCCAGATCCAGGTCCCACAGGGTGTGGCTTTCGCCGTAAAACTGATTGAGCTTTTCGATCGACAGCATCAGGCGGTCTCCTCGTCTGCACCCAGGTAAACCTCGACGACGCTTGGGTCACTCGAGACCTCATCCATGGTGCCTTCCGCCAGCACGCTGCCCTGGTGCAGGACGGTCACCTGGCGGGCAATCGAGCGCACAAAGCCCATGTCGTGCTCGACCACCACCACCGACTGCTGGCCTGCCAGGCCGGTGAGCAGCTCGGCGGTGCGCTCCATTTCCTGCTCGGTCATCCCGGCGACGGGCTCATCCACCAGCAAGAGGCGCGGGCGCTGCATCAACAGCATGCCGATTTCCAGCCACTGCTTCTGCCCGTGGGAAAGAATACCCGCAGGTTGATAGCGCAGCGCGGTCAGGCCGATGGTCTCCAGCACCTCCTCGATGCGGTCCTTGACCTCGCCGGTCATCCGCGCGGTCAATGTGGGCAGAATGCGCTTGTCGGCGGCCATGGCCAGTTCCAGGTTTTCAAATACCGTCAGCGCCTCGAATACCGTGGGCTTCTGGAACTTGCGGCCAATACCCAGGCTTGCGATATCGGGCTCGGTCATGTGTAAAAGGTTATGCCGACTGCCGAACCAAACGCTGCCTTGGTTGGGCCGCGTCTTGCCGGTGATGATATCCATCATGGTGGTTTTGCCGGCCCCGTTGGGGCCGATAATGCAGCGCAGCTCGCCGTCGTCGATGGTCAGGTTAAGGTTATTGATGGCCTTGAAACCATCAAAGCTGACGGTGACATCCTCCATGTAGAGAATCGGCCCATGGCGTACGTCCACCTTCGATAGCTGGGGCGTCATGAAGTCAAACACCCGGTCGCGCTCGGTCAGCGATTGGAAAAAACTCATGCCGTGGCCTCCTTTTCCGGCGTTGCGTCAGGATCGTCTCGGCGTCGCGCACGACGCGCCAGCAGTCCGGCGACGCCCTTGGGCAGGAATACCGTGACAAATACGAACAGCCCGCCCAGCGCGAACAGCCAGGCATCGGGCATCACGCCAGTAAAGACGGTTTTGGCATAGTTCACCAGCACCGCACCGATCACCGCGCCGTAAAGCGAGGCGCGACCGCCCAGTGCGACCCACAGCACAATTTCGATGGAAAATAGCGGATCAAACTCGCTGGGGTTAATGATCCCCACCTGCGGCACGTAGAGCGCACCCGCCACACCGGCCAGCATGGCGGAGACGACAAACACAAACAGCTGGAAGCGCTCGACCCGGTAGCCGAGAAACCGCGTACGTGCCTCGGCATCGCGGGTGGCCACGCACACACGGCCGAGTTTGCTGGCGACAATCGAGCGGCATATCACGTAGCCCAGTGCCAACGCCACGCCCGAGGCAATGAACAGGCCAAGCCTGGTGGCCCCGCTGCGCAGGTCAAAGCCCAGCAATTCACGGAAATCGGTCAGGCCGTTGTTACCGCCAAAGCCCATTTCATTGCGGAAAAACGCCAACATCAGTGCAAAGGTCATGGCCTGGGTAATGATCGACAGATACACCCCGGTCACCCGCGAGCGAAAGGCCAGCCAGCCGAACACCAGCGCCAGCGCGCCGGGCGCCAGCAGCACCATGGCAAAGGCAAACCAGGCCATGTCAAAGCCGTACCAGTACCAGGGCAGGCTGTCCCAGTTAAGGAAGACCATAAAGTCGGGCAGAATGGGGTCGCCGTAGGTGCCGCGATCGCCGATTTGGCGCATCAGGTACATGCCCATGGCGTAGCCACCGATGGCAAAAAAGGCGCCGTGACCGAGGCTCAGAATGCCCAGGTAGCCCCATACCAGATCCACCGCGACGGCCAGCAGTGCATAGGTCAAATACTTGCCCAGCAGCCCCACCGTGTAGCCCGATACGTAAAGCGGGTGCCCTGCGGGCACCGCCAGGTGGAGTATCGTCACGGCGGTGACCGCCACGGTCAGAACAAGTAGAAATATCTGCGTCGAGCGTTCGTTGAAGGGTCGTGTCAGCCACATAGTCGATTAGCCCTCCGCCGCCCGGCCTTTCTGCGGGAAGAGTCCGCGGGGGCGCTTTTGAATAAACAGAATGATAAACACCAGCACGATGATCTTGGCCAGTACCGCTCCGGCCCAGGGCTCCAGCACCTGGTTGATCACGCCCAGCGACATGCCCGCCACCAGCGTGCCCCACAGGTTGCCGACGCCACCAAACACCACCACCATGAAGGAGTCGATGATGTAGCTCTGGCCGAGGTTGGGACCAACATTGGTCAGCTGCGACAGCGCCACGCCAGCCAGCCCGGCGACACCTGAGCCCAGCGCGAAGGTCATGATATCGACCCGCGTTGCGCGAATGCCCATGGAGCGCGCCATGGCGCGGTTCTGGGTCACGGCGCGGACTTCAAGCCCTAATCGCGTGCGGCGCATTACCAGGATCAGCGCCGCAAATACCACCAGCGCAAAACCAATCACATACATTCGATTCAGCGTGAGCGACAGGGCATCGTTAACCACCAGCGAACCGCTCATCCACTCAGGTGTGATAACGGTACGATTTTGTGGCGAGATCACCGTGCGCACCAGCTGCTGGAGAATCAGGCTGACACCGAACGTCGCCAGCAACGTTTCCAGCGGGCGGCCTTTGAGAAACTGAATAACGCCACGCTCTATCGCCACACCCACCAGTGCGGACACCATAAAGCCGGCCGGAATGGCGAGTATCAGCGCTAGCCCCGGCTGGCCAGGTAGCAACTGCTGCATGGCCCAGGTGGTGTAGGCACCCAGCATGATCAGCTCGCCGTGGGCCATATTGATCACACCCATCACGCCAAAGGTGATCGCCAGGCCAATGGCTGCCAGCACCAACACCGACCCCATGGAAAGCCCGAAGTAGAGCGTTTCAGCAGCGCGACTGATCTTGAGATTTTGCTCGATATCAGCCAGCGCGGCGGTGGCCGCATCGACCACCAGCGGATCATCCGATTGGGCGGCGCGATTCAGCGCCACCCGGATGTTGCTATTCAGGCTGCCCGACAGCACCTCTACTGCCTCGACGTCGCCCTGATTCAGGCGATAGACCGCCAAGGCTTGATTCAACCGGTCGCGTACCGCCGCCGAAGGCTCTTCGTCCAGCCGGTTGGTGAGCGGCTCAACCTGATCTTCTTCGACGTCGCCAATCAGACCCTCCGCTGCGTCCAGGCGGGCGTCGCGGTCACCGGCGTACAACTCCACCAGCGAAATCGCCGAGCGCAACTGGCTGCGCAACGCGTTGTTGATGGTCAGGCGGTCCAGGTCGCGGCGGGTCACATCGTCCATCGACTCGCCGGTTATGGCGTCTTCTATCGAAACGTCCAGCCCCGCACTGTCCACTGCGATCACGAAGCGGCCGTCGTCTTTCAGACGCTGTAAATCGCTGTCCAGCAGCGCCTGCAACCACACGTCGGCTCGCTCGTGCTCGCTTTCGATAATGGCGGTAATGGCTTCTGATTTATCGTCAAATGAGCGCGTATCCAACGCTTCGAGTAACGCCTGGCCGTCCTGTTCCTGAGCCGCCGCCGTCATCGGCAGCCAGCTCAGCAGGCTAATCAGCAGGCAGGTGACGATCCTTGTGGTAACGGCGTAGCAAGGAATCCTCATGAGTGAATCCTTTGAGTGGCGTGCCCTGCACGCTGCCCTCATCGGCCAGCGCGCAGGTGAATGAATAAGGTGATGCATTAACACAATGGGGCGGCTTGCGCCGCCCCGGGTATATCAGTCTTCAGCAAGCGCTTCTTCGGCCTGCTCTTCGGCATCACTACCCATGCAGCGGTTTTCCGCCACGTTGTAGTTGCCGCATTCCATCGGCTTACGCCAGTCGCTGATCAAGTCCCGCGAGCCCGGCAGGTAGTCCGACCACGCATCGCCCGCAACGGTAGAGGGGGTTTCCCAAACCACGGCGAACTGACCGTCATCCTGAATTTCCCCAATCATGACCGGCTTGGTGATGTGGTGGTTAGGCATCATTGCCGCTGAGCCGCCCGACAGGTTGGGCACGGTCACACCAATAATTGCTTCCTTGACCGCATCCACATCGGTAGTACCGGCTTTCTCCACGGCCTCTACCCACATGTTGAAGCCGATGTAGTGGGCTTCCATCGGGTCGTTGGTCACGGCGTCGTCTTCACCGGTATGCTCAATCCAGGCGTCGATAAACTCGTAGTTGGCGTCACTATCCACGCTCATGAAGTAGTTCCAGGCCGCCAGGTGGCCGACCAGCGGTGCGGTATCGATCCCGGTCAGTTCCTGCTCGCCCACCGAGAAAGCGACCACGGGGATATCCGCCGCGTCGATGCCCTGGTTACCCAGCTCGCGGTAGAACGGCACGTTGGCATCACCGTTAACCGTGGAGACCACGGCGGTTTTCTTACCTTCGCTGCCGAAGCGGCCGATTTCCGAGACGATATTCTGCCAATCGGAGTGACCAAAGGGCGTGTAGTTGACCATGATGTCTTCATCGGCCACGTCAAATTCTTCTTTCAGATAGGCTTCGAGGATACGGTTGGTGGTACGCGGGTAAACGTAGTCGGTACCGGCCAGCACCCAGCGCTCCACGCCCACTTCGTCATGCAGGTAGTTGACCGCGGGGATCGCCTGCTGGTTGGGAGCGGCGCCGGTGTAGAAGACGTTTTCCGAAGACTCTTCGCCTTCATACTGCACCGGGTAGAACAGCAGACCGTTGAGTTCTTCCACCACCGGCAGTACCGACTTGCGCGATACCGAGGTCCAGTTGCCGAAGATGACATCGACTTCTTCCTGCTCGAGCAGCTCACGGGCGCGCTCGGCAAACAGCGGCCAGTCGGAGGCGGGGTCAACCACGACGGGTTCGATCTCGCGACCCAGCAGGCCGCCTGCTTCGTTCTGCTGCTCGATCAGCAGCTCGACGGTGTCCTTGAGCACGGTCTCGCTGATCGCCATGGTGCCGGACAGCGAGTGCAGGATACCAACCTTGATCGGGTCGTCGTCTTCCTGGGCAAATGCCTGGGCGCTAGCCCCCATGACGGCGGCGCTGAGCAGCGCGGTGGTAAACAGTCGAGAGGTTGTCGGGTGTGTCTTGCGTAGGAAAGTGGTCACTTGAATCTCCTTGCACCCCTTATGCTGGGGGCTTGTTTATTGGCCTCGTGTACCAAACGCCAAGCGCCGGGACACGTCCACGAACAACAAGTAATCTGCAAGGGTTGCGCCAAATTGGCACATCAACGACTTATAAAAGCAGAATCAGTTACTTAAGCTTACGCTTAAAAAACCAAAAACCCACAGATGCACTAAAATAGCGCGCCCACACCCTGTCAGAGCACGCTCGTCATGCACCAATAGCATTTGCCGCACCATCAGCGGGCACCCATTAAAAAAGCGCCCCGGGGACCACCCAGGGCGCTTTACCTGACACGCATTCGTTACGAACGAACTTCGCTGAATGACGTACCTGGTTATACCTTCCTAGCTATTTAGTGCCTTGCGCTTGCGGAGCTTCTTGAACATCGGCATGAACAGTGACAGCAGCGCCAAGGACAACAGTCCCAGCGCAATCGGCTTAGCGATAAAGATGCTCCAATCGCCGCCGGAAATCTGCAGCGCACGGCGCATGGACTCTTCCATCAGGCTGCCTAGAATCAGCGCCAGAATCAAAGGCGCTGCCGGGAAGCCAAACAGTCGCATGCCCAAACCGATCAGGCCGAAGCCGAGCAGCAGGAATAGGTCGAACACGCTAAAGCTCAGCCCATAAACGCCAATCATGCAGAAGATAAGAATCATCGACAGCAGCAGCGGGCGCGGCAGGTCGAGTATCTTGGCGATCAGCGGAATCAGCGGCAGGTTGAGCACCAGCAGGAAGATGTTGCCGATGTACATACTCGCAACAACCCCCCAGAACACATCGGGGCGCTGCTCCATCATCGCCGGCCCAGGATTGACGCCCATCACCAACAGTGCACCCAGCAGGACCGCCGTGGTACCCGAGCCGGGCACGCCAAGGGTGAGCAGCGGCACAAAGGACCCGGTGCAGGCCGCGTTGTTGGCGGCCTCGGGGGCAGCCACGCCTTTAATATTACCGGTCCCAAAGGTGTCGCCATCTTTGGCCAGGCGCTTTTCCATGCTGTAGCCCAAAAACGAGCCAATGGTGGCCCCAGCCCCTGGAAGCACCCCAGTGAAGAACCCGAGCACCGAGCTGCGGCCCACCGGGCCCGCGATTTCCTTCACTTCGGACCGCGAAAGCTTTAACGAGCCAATGGCGTTGCGTGGCTTTTCCTTACCGCCACCACCGCGCAGCAGCATGTAAAACACCTCGGCCAGGGCAAACACACCGAGTGCGACCACCAGAAAATCAATGCCATCCAACAGATGGGCGGAACCGAACGTGAAGCGCTCGGTGCCGGTCTGCATATCGATGCCCACAATCGAGATGATCACCCCCACCACGGCGGCAATCAGCCCCTTGACCAGCGACTTATCGGAAAGCGATACCACGGCGGTGAGGCCAAGCACCATCAGCGCAAAATATTCCGGTGGGCCAAAGCTCACTGCCACCTTGGAAAGCAGCGGCGCCACCAGCATCAAGAACACAACGGAAATGGTGCCACCCACAAACGACGAATAGGCGGCAATCGCCAGCGCTTTACCGGCGAGGCCCTTTTTGGCCATGGGATAGCCGTCAAACGAAGTGGCGACCGTACCTGCCACGCCAGGGGCGTTAAGCAGAATCGACGACGTAGAGCCGCCAAAAATAGCCCCATAATAAACCCCGGCCATCAAGATCAGTCCTGAGGAAGGGTCCATGGAAAAGGTAATCGGAATCATCAGTGCCAACGCGCTGATCGGACCCAGCCCCGGCAGCATACCGATGATCGTCCCGGCAAACACACCGGCAAAAACGTAGGCGATATTGATCGGCTCAAGCGCGATGCCAAAGCCGTACATGAGATTATTAAACGCTTCCATAGGATTTACTCCCGACGACCCACCATGCGAGTCGACTCAAACGGCTCAGTTAAATCGGCAGCACACCGGTCGGCAGATAGACATCCATCACTTTCGTCATGATTAGGTAAAGACCCAGCACAACGCTCAGTGAACAGGCGATATTAATTCCGTGGCGGCGATAGCCGTAATAATGCGTTAAGCCCACAGAGAGCAGCCCGGAGGCCAGCACAAACCCCAGCGGCACCAGCACGGCAGCATAGACAGCAATGGCTACTGAGGTCACGATCACCCGCCCCCAGGGAGACAGCCAGAACGGGCCATGCTGGGTGGTATCTTCCGGCTCATCATCCACTTCCTGCGCCGCAGGCTTTTCAAAGAAAAGGCATACCGAGAGTAGTGCAAGCAAGCCGCCCAGCACTTTCGGTAACAGGTCAGAATCAACCGGCCGCGGCATCGGGAATGCCGGTACCTGCCAGGCGAGGGCAAGATACAGCACCGAGAAAGCCAGCAGCACCACGGCCAGCCATTGGTTGGTATTCAATCGTGTCATGGGAAATCTCTCCGAAGGAGCAGGACACTCCTCGCGGTTATAGCGTATCCGCCCAGGGCGCTAGGGCCCCGGGCAAGTACACGTCAAGACAAGGGGATTATTCGCTCAGCAAACCCAGTTCACTCAGCACATCCTTGAATTCGGCCTGCTGCTCATCCAGGAAATTACCGAAGGTTTCGCTATCCTGGTAGGAATCAATCCAGCCCAACTGGTCACTCGCTTCGCGCCAGCTGTCGGTTTCCATCATCTCGGTGAACAGGTCTTCATAATAGGCCACCGCTTCTTCGGGCATGTCGGGTGCTCCCATCACACCGCGCCAGATATCGAAGGTGTAGTCGTAGCCTTGCTCCTGATAGGTCGGCACATCGCTTAACGCGCCGCCAAGACGCTCTTCGGAAGAGACCCCCAGGGCGCGTAGCTCGCTATCGTCACCAAGCTGGCCCACGGCTTCACCGGCACCACCGATCACCGCTTCAATATGCCCACCCATGAGGTTCGTCATGGCATCGCCGCCGCCCGAGAAGGGAACGTAGTTGACGGCAGCCGCATCAAGACCCGCCGCCGAGGCCAACCCGGCAATCGAGATATGGTCCATCGAACCTGGCGCACTACCGCCACCCACACTCAGGTTGGGATCTTCTTCCAGCGCGGTGAGCAGGTCTTCCAGCGTTTCATAGTCGGAATCCGCGTCTACCAGCACGATGGAGTAGTCAGTATTGATCCGTGCGATGGGCGTGAAGTCGGTGTGGTCATGGCGCGAGGCGCCTGCCAGCGGCACCAAAATCATCGGCGGGCTGGTGGCAAACAGCTTCTGGGGGTTGCCTTCGTCGCGGGCGACCTGCGCCCAAGCAACGGCACCGCCACCACCGGGTACGTTAATAGCGGCAAAGCGTTCGTCGGCGAGTTCTTCTTGCTGAATCACGCGCGACATGGTGCGCACAAGCGTGTCCCAACCGCCACCAGGGTTAGCAGGGGCGACGAACTCGACGGAACCATCGGGCGTCCACTCTTGGGCCTGGACATGGCCAGCAATAGCGCTGAGCGCGGCGAATGGCAAAGCAATGACGCTAAGGCGCTTGATAGAAAGCAATGGCATGATGACGTTCTCCACTTATCAATGTTGTTGTGTAGGTATTGATGTAATTGATGTTGTTGTGTGGTGTACGCCGCGAACGTTAAAAGAACCCTATCCCGCCAACAAGCTTCTGAACATAAAACACAAAAAGAGCATTCTGGCCATTTTGTTCATTGTGTTCACAGGCGCTGTGCAGCACCCCTTCAAAGGCCATCCAGCCACCCGTTGGTATCCGCCTGCAAACGGTAACGTCGTTCGGGCCTACCTACATCACCGTAGCCCAATTCTGCGTCGACCACTTGCACCGATACCAAAAATTCCAGATAGCGCCGCGCGGTGGAGCGGCTTGCGCCCATGGCCTGCGCCACCTGGGTGGCGGCCAGCGGCTGGCGGGCGTCCTTGAGCGCTTCTACCACCGAGCGCAAGGTCAGGCGATCAATGCCTTTAGGCAAACTCCGCCCGCTGGTCGGGCTCGCTTCCACCGGCTGCGCGCGGGACAGGACCTGATCGAGCTCGGCCTGGTTCATTTCGTCACGGCAAGCCAGTGCTGCCCGCTCACGGCGGAAACGCGCCAGCATCTGCTGCATGCGGCTGGCCTCGATGGGTTTGATCAGGTAGTCAAACACCCCGCCGCGCAGCGCCTCGCTGATGGTGTCTACCTCCCGCGCGGCGGTCACCATGACGATATCCACCTGGACGTAATCGCGACGCAGCGCCCAGAGTAGCTCCAGGCCTTCCACATCGGGCAGATACGCATCCAGCAGGACCAGTTGAATGGCAGAGGCGTGACGGGCCATTTGCTCGCGTGCTTCCGCCCCGTTGCGGGCCACGGCGACCACCGCGAACCCTTCGCTCTGCTCGATAAACGCACGATGAATATCGGCAATGCGAAAGTCGTCCTCCACCACCAGAATACCGTACTCGTTTGCCGACATGACGCTCCCTTTGTGCCGCGATGGTGTCATTGTTGATATTAGTTAATCACAGGCCGTTTAGCTTACCACGGGCGATGGCGGGTCCACGCGGACACACAGCGAGCGGTCGAGCACGGCGATAAAGCAGGCACCGCCCAGCTCGCCGTCCTCAAGCGTCACCGTACCGCCATGCTGACGACACAGCCGCGCCACCAGCGCCAGGCCAATGCCCTGATGCTGGCCGGTCTTGGTCGAGAAGCCTTCGCTGAAAATCGCGTCGACGTTTTCAGGCGGCACGCCGGCGCCATTGTCTTCAACCTCGATCAACAGTTGCTCGCCCAGGTCGGTGAAGAACAGGCGTACGCGGGGCGGTTCGTTCGGCCCGTTAAGGGCGGCGTGGCAGGCGTTATCCAGCAGGTTGCCGACCACGCTCATCATGACCTCCTGGCCAGTCGGCGTTAACGGGCAGCCAAGCGAGCTTTGCTCATCGATTTCCAGACTGACACCCAGCTCGCGGGCGCGGGTCAGCTTGCCCATCAGCGTGCCGCTGAGCACGGTATCGGCGACGCTGCGCATCAGGAAGCTCATTTGCGCCTGGGCCCGCTCGGTTTCCTGATGAATCAGCTTGAGCGCTTCATCGACGCGCTTGAGCTGGAGCAGGCCGGAAATGGTATATAGCTTGTTGGAAAACTCGTGCGCCTGGGCGCGCAGCATATCCACATCCCGGCTGGCCTGGGTCAGCGCATGGGAAAGGTCGACTATCTCACGGCGGCTGCGGAAGGTCGCCACCGCACCCTCGATGTCGCCTTCGTGCATGATCGGCACGCGGTTGACCACCACCGGATGGTCGCCCAGCCACATCTGCTCATCAAATTCCTGCTGGCCATTTTTGAGTACTTCCAGCAGCCGCGAGTTAGGCACCACCTCGCGAATCGGCTGGCCAAGCAGAATGTGCTCATCGGCCAGGCCCAGAAAGCGCCGCGCCTGCTGGTTGACCAGGGTAATCTGGCCTTCGCGATTAACCGCCAGGATGCCTTCGTGAATCGACTGCAAAATGGCTTCTTTCTCCATCGCCAAACGGGCAATTTCGTAGGGTTCCAGACCCAGAATGACGCGCTTGAGATGCTGGGAAAGCCAGTAGGCGCCGGCAAACCCCAACACGATCATCAACGCGACCAGCCCCCAGCCCAGGCTGTTATAACGCGCTATATCCATCTCGACGCGGTCGAGCATAAAGCCCACCGAGACAATGCCGATGATGTTGCCCGCCTCGTCGAGCACCGGGGTTTTTCCGCGCATGGCGGTGCCCAGTGTGCCGGTTGCTTCAGACACGTAGGACTCACCGTCCTCAAGCGCTGGCGCATTATCACCGCCCACCATGGTCAGACCAATGCGCTCGGCAACGGGGTGCGAATAGCGCACGCTTTGGGTGTTGCCGACGACGACATAGCGCGCCCCGGTTTCACGTCGCACGCGCTCGGCAATCGGCTGGATGACGCTGGCGGGATTATCGTCGTCAAAGGCCTCAATCAGCTCGGGCATCGACGCCACCGTCTTGGCCACCGCCAAGGCCCGCTCGCCCATTTGCGTACTGATGATCTCGGCTTTACGGTGATTCAGGTAGGTGCCCTGGGCCAACAGCATGCCCGCCAGCAGCAGCCCCACCAGCACCATGACCTGGAGGCGAAAGCTGCGTTTGTACCAGCGGCGGCGGGTGCGAAGACGACGCCAGCGCTGAAGCTCGGCGAGGGTTTTGGGGCGAGGGGCGGGCATAAAGGCACTCACAAGCGGTAACGGCGTCATTATGGCACGCGGGCGCGCAGGGCGTTAAACTTCGCCGCCAGAACACCGGGCCATTCGCCGGCCCTGCGCTACTAGATCAGGAGAGCGGTATGTTAACCAAGGACTGGCTAAAGGGGGTTGTCATCGTGCTGAGCGGGCTATGGGGTGCGCCCAGCTTGGCCAGCCCCTTCCTGGCGCCTTCGCCCCCGTCCGAAGACGCCCCGGTCTTCAGCGGCGATGCCGAGCTTGGGTATAACCAGTTGACCGGCAACACCAACAGCGAAACCCTGATTGGCAAAGGCCGCCTGCAGTGGCTCACCGGTGACTTGACCCATTCGTTGCGCGGCGAGGTGCGTCATGTCAGCAAGGAAGGTAACACCAGTGCCGAGCAGTACCTCGCCGCCGCCCGCGAGCGCTACGACTTCAACGGCCCCCACTACCTGTTTGGCTTTGCCCGCTGGGAGAAGGACCGTTTTGCCGGCTACGATCAACAGCTGACGGCGATCGGCGGCTACGGCCGCCAAATATTGGATAACGAAAACCACGCGCTATCCCTGGAAGCCGGACCAGGTTATCGCCACGACCGTCTACGCGAGCATGGCAACGAACGGTTTGGGGTTGCCTATTCGGCGGTCGATTATCGCTGGTCATTTGCCGACTACGCCGATATCCGTCAGGAAGTATCGCTGGAATATACGCGCAAAAACGTCACCACGCGCTCGCTCACCGCCTTGACCGCTCGGCTGAACTCCAAGCTCTCGCTGCGACTTTCCCACGAGATCAAGCATAACTCCGAGCCCCCCGAGGACGCCGAAACACGCAGCGATACGACCACCAGCGCGTCGCTGCTCTACCACTGGTAGCGCGGGCTTGCCACGGACGCCATGGGTTTTCCAATGGAGGGCAGCCTCGCTATCAGTGCACCAAAATGCACCATCGATGTTAGACGTTAGTCTATGAAAGCGTTACACTAAGGTCAGTTTCCTGTCCTGGCGCCATTCCCCGAATGGCGCTTTTTTTTGCGTTCAGTTTTCAACGCGCCAAGCGGCTATGCTTGGCCGCGACGCTTTCTCAACCCTAAAACGGCTGCCCATGACCCCATCATCTCAAAACGTGACATCGCGCCCCGGTGGGCTGTACGCCCTCGGCGACCCTTTGGTACTGCTGCTCAGCATCGGCTTTATCGTGGCCTTTATCGGCCTGTCGCTTTACGACCTCGATCTGGTCGCCAGCAGCATCAGCACCGGCTTTGCCTGGACGGCCCGTGTATTTGGCACCTATTTCCAGTTGCTGTTGATCGCGACCTTCTTCATTGCCATCGGCCTGGCCTTCACCCCCGCCGCCAATGCCAAGATCGGCAACCTCGATGCGCCGGAGATGAGCACCTTCAAGTGGCTGTCGATTATTCTGTGCACCTTGCTGGCAGGTGGTGGGGTGTTTTTTGCCGCCGGCGAGCCGGTGTATCACTTCGTGGTTACGCCACCGGCATTCGACAGCGAAGCAGGAACCCCGGAGGCCGTCGCCAACGCCCTTGCGCAGTCATTCAACCACTGGGGCTTTCTGGCGTGGGCGGTGCTCGGGTCGCTATCGGCGATCGTGCTGGCCCACGCGCACTATGTAAAAGGCCAGCCGCTTCAGCCGCGCACGCTGCTCTACCCGGTACTCGGCGAACGCCTGCTGCGCGGGCCGTTAGGCGGCGTGATTGATGCGTGCTGCGTGATTGCCCTGGTGGCCGGTACGGTGGGGCCGATCGGGTTTCTCGCCACCCAGGTCAGCTTTGGGTTGCACGAACTGTTCGGCCTGCCGGAAGGCTACACCGGTCAGCTGATCATTCTGGCGGCACTGGGCAGCCTCTATGTGCTGTCGTCCATGAGTGGCATCCACAAAGGCATTCAGTTGCTCAGCCGGTTTAACGTCCTGCTCGCCCTGGCGATCGGCGCCGTGATTTTTATTTTCGGCCCAACCTTGTTCCTCGCCAACAGCTATGTCGCGGGCATGGGCACCTACATCAGCGAATTCTTCACCATGGCGACCACCACCGCGGACACCGCGCCCGACTGGTGGATGCAGTGGTGGACGGTGTTCTTCTTTGCCTGGTTCATCGGCTACGCGCCGCTGATGGCGATCTTCGTGGCACGCATTTCGCGCGGCCGCACCATTCGCCAGATGATTGTCGCCGTGGCCGTCATTGCGCCGATCGCCACCTCGGTGTGGTTCACCCTGCTGGGCGGTTCGGGCATTTACTACCAGCTGAACGGCGCCATCGAGCTGACAGAGGCGCTGAACAATTTCCAGTTTGATGTGGCGACATTGACTGTGGCCCAGGCGCTGCCCGGGGGTACCTGGATGGCGCTGGCGATCCTGCTGTTGACCACCATCTTCGTGGCCACTACCGGTGACTCGATGAGCTACGCGATTGCCGTGGTCGGCGCCGGTCACGATGACCCAAGCCCCTACGTGCGCGCCTTTTGGGGTATCGCCATGGCCTTGATGGCGGCGGTGTTGCTGAACATGGGCGCCGGTCAGATCAGCGCGCTTCAGCAGTTTATCGTGATCACCGCGATTCCCGTTTCGCTGATCCTGCTGCCCACGTTATGGCATGGCCCCAAGGCGGCTTATGCCATGGCGCGGGAGCAGGGCATTATTGAGTGAGCCCCAAAGTGCTGAGCGGTTAAGCAAAACGGCTCAGCACTTTAAAGTCGCGCTTTAATCCATTCAGTAAATGATTTGACCTTATGCAGATCCGCCATGTGTTCTGGGTAAGCCATATAGTAAGCATCCTGACTGTTGAGTGAGAACGGCCAGGGAATGACCAGTTTCCCCTCATCAAGCTCTTCTTGAGCAAGAAATCTCGGCACTAACGCGACACCACACCCTGCTCGCGCGGCCCTTAGTGCCATATAAAAGGTATCAAACCTTGGCCCGTGGTAGCTGTGCTCGGTATACAGGTCCTGGGCTTCAAACCAGTCGTGCCAGGCTTCCGGGCGCGTCGATACCTGCAATAGAATCATCTTGGTGAGCGCCAGAGGGTCATTGACATCGGTTTGCTCCAACACGCCAGGCGCGCAGACAGGCACAACTTCCTCGTCTAATAGCTTAATACATTCGGCACGCGGCCATACCCCATGGCCAAAAAAGAACGCGATCTCAATACGCTCCTTTTGCATATCAAAAGGTTCGGCTCGATTCGAAATATTGAGGTTAATGCCTGGATGTTTAAAACGAAATCCGTTCAATCGTGGGATGAGCCAACGGGCACCAAAAGTGGGCAAGGTGGCAACATTCAATACATCGGACTCCACGCCATAGGACTGCATATAGCGCGTCGACATCTCCACCTGAGCCAGGATTTTGCGCGCTTCACTTAGGTAAACCGCCCCTTCTGGCGTTAGATGCAACCGCTTTCTTACCCGCCTGAATAGCGGATGTTGCAGCGTCGCTTCCAGATGAGAGACCTGCTTGCTCACGGCGCTTTGAGTCAGGCTTAGCTCATCCGCTGCACGGGTAAAACTGAGATGACGTGCCGCTGCTTCAAAACAGTGCAAGCCGCTTAATGAAGGCAAATGTCGACGTCGCATCACAACCCACCTCATGAAATAAAGGAATGATGTTTTTCATAAACATCGTTTGATGGCTCACCAATACCCTAGCAATACTGGCCCCGTAACCAATTTACTCACAACTCAACATTTGGTGAAGCAATGATTCATTCCCTGATGGAAAAAATGGGCGTCTCGAAAGAGCAGTATCAAGGCGGCGACCTCGTTGTCACCACCCCCATTGATGGCAGCGAGATTGGTCGTCTGACAACCTCCTCCAGCAGCGAAGTGGATGCCGCTATCGCGAATGCAGAAAAAGCTTTTTTAGCCTGGAAGCGTGTGCCAGCTCCCCGTCGCGGTGAACTGGTTCGCTTGTTTGGCGAGCAGCTGCGCGAACATAAACAATCATTGGGTGAGTTGGTCACCTGGGAGTGCGGCAAGATCCTTCCTGAAGGTCTGGGCGAAGTTCAAGAAATGATCGATATTTGCGATCTTGCCGTTGGCCAATCTCGCCAGTTGTTTGGCCTGACCATTGCTTCCGAGCGCCCCGGCCACCATATGCGTGAAAGTTGGCACCCCTTAGGCCCGATTGGCCTGATTACCGCGTTCAACTTCCCTGTTGCCCCCTGGGCATGGAATTCAGCCCTGGCACTTGTATGTGGCAATAGCCTGCTATGGAAGCCTTCTGAAAAAACCCCGTTAACAGCACTCGCCTGCCAAGCGTTATTGGATCGCGCGATAGAGGCGTTCGGTGATGAAGCGCCCAAGCATTTGAGCCAGGTGATTATTGGCGAACGGGCAGCAGGCGAGCAGCTAGTGGATGACTCACGCGTGGCGCTTATCAGTGCCACTGGCAGCACCCGTATGGGTCGAGAAGTCGGCCCCAAAGTGGCGGCGCGCTTTGGTCGTAGCATTCTAGAACTGGGCGGCAACAATGCGATGATTTTGGCACCGAGTGCCGATCTGGACATGGCGACGCGCGCCATTCTCTTCTCCGCGGTCGGTACGGCAGGCCAGCGCTGCACCACGCTTCGTCGCCTGATCGTTCATGAGTCCATCAAGGATGACGTGTTGGCGCGGCTGAAAAAGGCTTATCAAGGGGTGAGCATCGGCAACCCACTGGAAGGCAATCTGGTAGGCCCCTTGATTGATCACCAGGCCTTCGACGCAATGCAGAGCGTACTGGCCAAAGCGCGTGAGCAGGGTGCGAATGTCTTCGGTGGAGACCGTGTTGAAATCGCCAACAGCGATGAAGGTTACTACGTGGAACCCGCCATTGTTGAGGTAAGCGAGCAAAATTCGCTGGTCAAGCACGAAACCTTTGCGCCCATTCTCTATGTGCTCACCTATCAAGAGCTGGATGAGGCCATTGCCACCAATAATGACGTCCCCCAGGGGCTATCCTCCTGCATCTTTACGACCGATGTGCGTGAGGCTGAAACCTTCGTCTCTGCCGTCGGCAGTGACTGCGGCATCGCGAACGTCAACATCGGCCCCAGCGGCGCGGAAATTGGCGGCGCCTTTGGTGGCGAGAAAGAGACTGGCGGCGGTCGTGAGTCAGGGTCTGACGTCTGGAAAAGCTATATGCGTCGCCAAACCAACACCGTGAACTACTCCCGTGAACTGCCGTTAGCGCAAGGCATTAAATTCGACTAACCCTTCCCCATCAAGCAAGGGCTCTTGGTAAGGAGCCCTTACGAACAACACAAAAAAGAAGGTGATGTATGCGTGACGATGTCCAAATCGGCCCGACGCCGGGCCTCGCGATGGCGCTGCTACCGCTGCTGGCCACTACCGCCATTCTTATACTGCAGTTTTTTATCTTCTCTGACTTTACCCCTCATATACCCTTAGCGTTCGGCATTATGATTTGCGCCATGTGTGGTCGTATACGCGGCGTTCCCTGGGAAAAGATGGAAGCCTCGATGCTGGAGGTGGTCAAGATCGGCATGCCCGCCATTTTTATTCTCTTGGCGGTCGGCATGGTGATTGGCACCTGGATCCTTTCCGGCACAGTGCCCACGCTGATGTATTATGGTTTTCAGCTGGTTTCCCCCTCCTATTTCCTCGTCGCTACTTGTGTAATTAGTGCCCTGGTATCTCTCGCGACGGGCACATCCTGGGGGACAGTCGGGACACTCGGGCTTGCCCTGATGGGCATCGGGGAGGGGTTGGGCATTCCCATGCACCTTACGGGCGGGGCGCTCGTTTCGGGTGCCTTCTTTGGCGATAAAATGTCGCCCTTATCCGAGACGACCAATTTGACACCGGCGGTCTGTGAAACGGATCTATGGAGCCATATACGCAGCATGATGGCGACCACCGTGCCCGCGATGCTCATAGCGTTGGTGCTTTATGTGTGGTTGGGCGCTGACTATGGCGGTCAGTTTGAGCGCAGCACGGATATTGCCACCTTTCGCCAGGCCCTTGACGACACCTTTACCCTTTCCTGGGTCACCCTGATCCCACCCGTTGTGGTGATTGGTCTGGCACTGTTCAAGTTCCCCCCCTTTCCCACCATCTTTACCGGCGCGGCGATCGGCGGCTTGGTGGCCATCGGTGTTCAAGGCGAAACCTTACACGCGGTATTCGATGCCATGCAGAATGGTTTTAGCAGCAATACCGGCAATTCAGCGATTGATGAACTTTTAAGCAGTGGTGGCGTACTCTCCATGACCTGGGTGGTCACCTTGACGTTCTTTGCGTTGGGGTTCGCTGGGATGCTGGAGGCGTACGGCACGGTGGATGCGATCATCAAGCAGCTAATGCGGCTGATTAAAGGTCGCTTCAGCCTGGTGGCGACAAGCTCCGGCACGACCCTCGCGGTGAGCACGATTATTGGCGATGTGTATACAACGCTGGTGTTACCCGGCCGCCTGCTGAAAGGTCAGTATCAAGCCATGGGCTACAAAACCTGTACGCTGTCGCGCTCCATCGAAGACAACGGCACGCTCTCTTCTCCATTGATTCCCTGGAACATGGGCGGTGGGTTTGTGTCGTCGACCATCGGCGTCCCCACACTGGCTTATGCACCTTTCGCCTTTGCCTGCTGGCTATCGCCGCTATTCGGACTGCTTTGGGCACTCACCGGCCGCTTTATTCCCCGCGACGAACCTGAGCAGCCTGAAACAAACGCGACTGAAGCGCCGCACTCTGCTCCCACCTCTCAAGCGACTTCATAGCCACCTAAGGTCGGCCCTGGGCCGGCCTGCGCTTCTTTTTAAGGAGGTATTAACATGCCAACGACCCTCTCCGAGCGCTGCCTTTGGCCCGAAACGAGTGCTGAGACGCCTCAAGACTATCCCGCGTTAGCCAGCCATGAAGAGGTTGATGTGTGCGTGGTGGGCGGCGGGATTACGGGTCTCTCCACCGCGTTGCACCTGGCCGAGCAAGGTATCCAAGCAATCTTGCTGGAGGCGGGAGATATCCCCAGTGGCGGGTCAGGACGCAATGTGGGTCTGGTCAATGCCGGGCTGTGGATCCCCCCCGATGACATTGTGGCCGCGCTGGGTAAAGAGAACGGTGAGCGGGCCAACACGGTGCTGGGCGGCGCGCCGTCAAAAGTCTTCGACCTCATCGAGCGCCATGGGATCGCGTGCGATGCCACCCGAACAGGCACGCTGCATCTTGGCCACAACGCCAAAGGCTGCCAAGAGCTCGCCCGCCGTCGCGATCAATTGCAACACCGTGGGGCGCCGGTAACGTTGCTGGAAGGTGAGGCATGCAAGCTTGCGACCGGCACGTCCCAGATACAGGCAGCACTTCTGGATGAACGCACGGGCACTATCAACCCGTGCGCCTATACGCGGGGGCTTGCCCGCACGACGGCCAACTTAGGCGCCACGCTTTACTGCCAAAGCGCGGTAACCGGGATCGAGCGAAAAGGGGATCGATGGCGCGTGTTGACCGAAAACGGTAGCGTGACCGCGAATAGAGTGGTGATGGCCACCAACGCTTATACAGAAGATGATTGGAACCAGGTTCGACAACACTTTTTCACCGGCCACTTCTATCAGCTGGCGTCAGAGCCCCTTACCGGCGAAGCCGCCGAGGCGATTCTTCCAGGCAAACAAGGTGCCTGGGATACGCGCACTGTGCTGAGCAGCATCCGTCGCGATAAGGAAGGCCGTCTGTTACTGGGCAGCCTGGGCAAAGGCGAAGGCAAGCCGCTGAACTACCTGACCCGTTGGGCCGATACGATACAGAACCACTATTTCCCTGCGCTCGGCAACGTTCGCTGGCAATACACCTGGACAGGCAAGGTCGCCTTTACCCCTGACCACACCTTACGTATTTTTGAACCGGCCCCCGGAATATTGTCAGCCACCGGTTACAACGGGCGCGGCATTACCACTGGTACCGTGGTCGGTGAGGGCTTTGCTCACTATATTGCCAAGGGCGATGACAGCCTGCTCCCTCTGCCGTTAACGCAGCCTAACCCCATTAAAGCACGCCCGTTATGGAGCTGTGCCTATGAAAGCGGCTTCTCGCTATATCATGCGGGTCAGTGTCTACGGGTGCTGATTTAATCAGAGTGTCACTACTTACGATTCTTTAAATAAAAACGTGCGCCGCGAGTGAAACGCCTGCGCACGTTTTTGTGTTTAGCTTATTGTCTAAATGCCATCCTTTAACTTAAAGACACTGCAGCACATCCTTGTGCTGCATGCAGGTTCTAAACGAGTGCTTCACCTTTGAGCGCTGCCATCACCTTGGCTTTAGAAGCGTTTTCGCGTTCCGCATAGAGTGATAGTTCATCGGTGACCCGTTGCCCTAGCGCCTCTTCGAAAGCATCACGATTAGCGTTACCTGCATAGGCCTCGTTCTGCCCTCCCCCCAGGTTCGACTGGAAAATGCCCGCCGCGCTGACCGGTAGAAAGTCCTCATAGGTAATGGGCTGGGCTTCCACCAAGCCTTGTTCGATCAACGCCTCAATATCGTGACCGGCACTCCCTTTAGTGGTCTGCCCGGCGGCTGTCAGATGGTAGTGAAAGTACGCCAGGCCTTCCCGGCGCATGGTCTCATCATTATCAGGAAACTTGGCGAAGACGTCTTTCATGACCCTTTGGTGTGCGTCGTTATCCAGCCCAGCGGTCTGTTGGCGACCTTCGTTGAGCAACTGGTCATACAGCGCTCGGCCTTTCGGCGTTAGCGCCATACCGCGCTGCTCGATTTCACCAAAACGGGCGGTATGGGTACCTTGGGTGTCACCGGCAAAGCGAATCGACTCTTCCAATGCCTTAAAGCTGGTTTGGCGCAGCAAAATGGGGCACTCACGGCGCGGCGGCCCTTCAATGACGGCTTTTGGGTTCATGCCCATCTCCGGCATGCGGCGCTGTACTTCATCGATGTCCAAGGTACGCGGCGTCAGGTGATTGATGTGCGGCCCGCGAAAGCACACCACATCGGCAATCAAACGGTGCTCATCGTGTAGCGCCTGATAGGTCTCCAGATCGACCGTGGCATCCTGGTGCCAGCGGAAGGTTTCCAGGGCCTCCGTGACAAACTGGTCGGTTTCCTCACTGGTTAATCCCCCCTGGGTTTCATGACGTTCGATGAGCTCGCGGGCGCCTGGAGTAAAAATATCTCGCTTCGCCAGAATCTCTTCTGAACGCTGGCGCAGCGCCTCATCTTCAATGAGCTCTAAACGCAGGAGCGAGGTAAACACCCGGAAAGGGTTGATGGCCAGGGCGTCGTCATCAATAGGCCGGAAAGCCGTTGAGTGAACCGGCACCCCCGCTTCAGACAGGTCGTAATAACCCACCGGATACATGCCCATCACGGCAAACAGACGGCGCAGCATGGCAAGCTCTGCGGCGGTTCCCACCCTAATAGCCCCGTGGCGTTCGACGCTCAAACGCGCCAACTCGCCCTGGGCTTCCAACCGGCGGTGCAGTTCAGGCTGCTGGCTAAGGGTTTCCTGGTTAACGGTTTCCACCAATTCCAGCAGCGTGCCGTACTGCGGCACTTCGGCTTGATACATGGCCGACATGGCCTTGGAGAAACGGTCGCGAACGTCATTGGTGGAAAGAAGGTCTGCTTGGGTCATTTTATTGCTCTCTCGTGTCTGTTGTTGGGTTAAGAGATACCGACTTCAATTGCGCCAATAGCGCCTGTAGGGGATGGTGCAACGTTTGCGCTGAGTAGCGCTTTACCTGGCTGCGACAGGAGTAGCCGGTGGCCAGTAGCTTGCCTGCGTTTTCCTCTGCCTCTACCTGAGGCTGCCACGACTGGGCGTAGATCGTTTTTGACGTAGCGGCGTTGCGGGTTTCATGGCCGTAGGTGCCGGACATACCGCAGCAGCCGGTGGCCATCAGTTCGAGCTCTAACCCAAACGCCGCGAACACCTGCTGCCACGCTTTGGGGCTGCCCGGTGCGTTAGTCTTCTCGGTGCAGTGGGAGAGCAGCTTAAAACCCGGGTCGGTGAGCTGACGTTGGGTGGGCGCCAACGTATTGATGCGAGTCGCCAGCCACTCCTGCAGCATGAGTACTTCTGGCACGGCCTCATTGCCTAACGCTTTGACGTACTCCTGGCGATAGGTGAGCGTCATCGCCGGGTCGATGCCCACCAGGGGGATATCGAAGCGGGCCAGGGTGCGCAGCCGCTCGGCCTGCTTGGCGGCGGTGCGCTCGAAGGCGCTCAGAAAGCCCTGTACCTGGAGCGGTTTGCCGTTCGCGGAGAAGGGCATCACGAACACGCGTAGACTCAGACGCGATAGCAGTTCTACGACGTCCATCACCAGCTTGGCTTCAAAGTGGGTGGTGAAGGTGTCCTGGACAAGTATCACGCTATTGGCGCGCTGCTGTTCGGTTAACAGCGCCAGCGAGAGCGGCGTTGCTTCGGCGACGCCCCAGGCGTTGAGCTGCTTTTTAACGCTGGCCCGGGAAAGCGCCGGTGAATCGCTCATACCCAAGGTGCGGCGCATCAGTTGCTCTATCCAGCGCTGGCCAATCACTGCGTTATACAGCGGCGCAGCCTTGGCCAGGGTGGGCAGCATAAACTCGGTGCCGCCAATCACGTAGTCGCGAATCGGGCGCAGGTAGCGGCCGTGGTAGACCTCCAAAAACTGCGAACGGAACTGCGGTACGTTAACCTTGATGGGGCACTGCCCGGCGCATGACTTACACGCCAAACAGCCCGCCATGGCGTCGTAAACCTCGTGGGAGTAGTCGTAGTGCTGCTTGCGGCTTAGGGTGTTCGCCACCCGCAGCGGAAAGCTCTTAATAAAGCCCCAGCCGCCCTCGGCTTTCTTCTTGCGCGACTCCTCGACCACATCGATGCCCGCCTGGGTCTGCAGGCGCAGCCATTCGCGGATCAAGCTGGCGCGGCCTTTGGGCGAGTGGCGGCGATCCCGGGTGGCCTTCCAGGAGGGGCACATGGGGTCGTCGAGGTCGTAGTTGTAGCAGGCGCCATTACCATTGCAGTACACCGCGGCGTCGTAGGCCTGCCAAGCACGCTCGTCGATGGTGCGGTCAAATTGGCCGCGCATGGGCGCGCCATCAATGGTCAGCAGATCGGGGTCGCTATCCTTGGCGATGAGCTCGCTGCTCTCGGAAGGCGTGGCGATCTTGCCGGGGTTGAGCTGGTTAAACGGATCAAAGGCGGCTTTGACCCGCTGTAGGCTGGGGTAGAGCTCGCCAAAGAACCGGGGGGCGTACTCCGAGCGCACACCTTTGCCGTGTTCGCCCCACAGCAGGCCGCCGTATTTTTGGGTCAGCGCAGCGACTTCATCGGAGACCGCACGAATCAGTTTTTCCTGTTCGGGATCCTTCATATCGATGGCGGGGCGTACGTGCAGCACCCCCGCATCCACATGGCCAAACATCCCGTAGGAGAGCCCTCGGGCATCCAGCGCGGTGCGGAACTCGGCAATAAAGTCTGCCAGATGCTCCGGCGGTACGGCGGTATCTTCCACAAATGGAATCGGGCGCTTCTCGCCCTGCACATTACCGAGCAACCCCACCGAGCGTTTGCGCATGGCGTAGACTTTTTGAATCTGTGGACGGCCTTCGGCCAGGGTGTAGCCTAAGCGCTCCACCGTGGGATCCTGGCTAAGAAGCTCGGTGAAGGTACGCACTCGCTCAGCCAATCGCTCAGGATCATCGTCATTAAACTCGATCAGGTTAATGCCACGAATCGGTGTGCTACCGGTGGCTGGGAAAAACTCCGCTACGCTGTCCCAGACGAAGTCCTCCATAGCCAGTTGCAGCACGGTGTCGTCGATGGTTTCTATCGAGGTAGGACGAGCGCTGGCGGTCATTAATGCTTTGGCATCCCGCAACGCGTCCATAAAACTGGTATAGCGCACATTGACCAGGGTGGAGTGCTTGGGAATCGGCAACACATTGAGCACGGCTTCATTCAAGAAGCCCAGCGAGCCTTCCGAGCCGCACAGCAGACTGTTGAGATTAAGCTGGCCTCCATCGTCGCGCAGGTGGGCTAAATCGTAGCCGGTTAAGCAGCGGTTGAGCGGCGGGAACTTGGTTGCAATCAGCTCACGCTGCTGGTCGATAATCTCGGCGGCGGTAGTATGCACGCGGCCAAGAATGCCTTCCTGCTGGCGCTCGGCCTGTTCTTCGTCCGGGGTCAGGGCACGGCTGTGTAGATGCTTTCCGCCGATCAGAACGGTATCGAGTTCCAGTACGTGATCACGGGTTTTGCCGTATTCGCAGCTGCCCTGACCGCTGGCATCGGTGGAAATCATGCCGCCAATGGTGGCGCGATTAGAGGTGGAGAGCTCTGGGGCAAAAAACAGTCCGTGGGGCTTCAGCGCAGCGTTGAGCTGATCCTTGATCACCCCGGCCTGAACGCGCACCCGACGGTTCTCAACGTCGATTTCAAGGATCCGGTTCATATGGCGGGAGATGTCCACCACAATGCCGTCGGTCAAAGACTGACCGTTGGTGCCGGTGCCGCCGCCGCGGGGCGTTAATACAATACTGCGGTGAGTGGTTTGCGCCGCCAGCCGGGTTAGCCGTTCGAGATCTTCAGCATGCTTGGGGTAAACCGCCGCCTGGGGCAGGCGCTGGTAAATCGAGTTATCCGTCGCCAGCACCGTGCGATCGGCATAGTCAGGCGCTATTTCACCTTCGAAGCCGCAGGCCGCCAGCGCTTCAAGGAACTCAGCATAATGACTTGCCAGCGGCGCCTCACCCAGCGTTGCGATCATGCCTCAAGCGTCTCCAGCGCTTGCTCAATGAGCCCCAGGCCTTCTGCCATGATCTCTGGCTCGGTGGTCAAGGGCGGCAATAAGCGCAAGACATTACGTTTACGGCCACTGGGCATCAATAAAACCCCAGCATCACGACCGGCTACCAAGAGGTTGGCCAAGTGCTCCGCGCCCGTCGCGTTTTCAGTGTCTTCAAAGACAATGCCGCGCATTGCGCCAACGCCTGTCATCGCCCCCACCATGGAGAAGCGCTCGCTTGCTTTCCAGCGTTGATAAGCACTGACAATCGCGGCTTCCTGTGCATCTGACCATGCAGTTAGCGCCTCTTCCTGCATGACATCCATTACGGCCAGTGCCGCCGCGCAGGCCACCGCATTACCCGAGTAGGTGCCGCCCAAGGCCCCTTTGGGCAATGCATCCATTAATTCGCGCCGACCTACCACTGCGGCCAGCGGCAGGCCTGCGGCCATGCTTTTCCCCATTAGCAAGAGATCCGGCTCGATGCCTAAATGGGTAAAGCCAAATCGCTGGCCAGTTCGCCCAAAGCCAGACTGAATCTCGTCACAAATCAATAAGATGTTGTGTTTGTCGCAAATGTCTCGCAGTGCTTTGGCAAACTGCGGGCAGAGTAAACGAAATCCCCCTTCGCCCTGAATGGGCTCAACGATAATGCTGGCAACTTCATCGGCGGGTATTTCAACGTCAAACAGTCTCTCCAGCGCAGTAAGCGCTTGCTCCGCTGTCACACCGCTGTCCCGGCTGGGAAAAGGCAGGTGATAAACCGGCCCCGGCAAGGCGCCTAATCCCGATTTGTAAGGTTTAACTTTGCCATTCAGGTTTAACGCTGCCAGCGTCCGGCCATGAAAAGCGTCATCAAACGCAATCACCGCTTGCCGCCCCGTCACGCCACGGGCAACTTTAAGCGAATTTTCGGTGGCCTCTGCGCCACTGTTCGTCAACATGCACGACAACGGATACGAGACCGGCACGAACTGACTCAGCGCTTCCGCCACCGCCAAATAGCCACGATGCGGCAGCGCATTAAAGGCAGAATGCATCAAGGTTTCGACTTGGGCTTTAACGGCTTCGACAACCGCTGGATGGCTATGGCCAAGGTTCAGCACGCCAATGCCACCGATAAAATCAATATAGCGCTGCCCTGCTTCGTCCCAAACTTCAGCATTACGCCCACGCGCAATACAAATCGGGTGTATGACACCCAGCGCGGCACTTACATGGGGAAGATCCATTGCCGTGACGTCTCCTGTCATTTCGTGTGAATGACAGTATCAAAGCAAATTCACGCAACGGTTCACAAACGAAAAAAAACGCTCAATGCATTCCAAACTGGAATGTTAAGATAAAAAACGGCAGTCATTTATAGTAAAAAAAGCGCAATGCTTCAAAAAAGGAATGTTTGTTAAATTAATGCACCTAAGAAATAAACGATAAGTCCATTAGCGCCCTTCCAGCAGCCGCAATATCAGCTGCGGCTGCTGGTTGACCTGGGCAAGCATGCGAATGCCCACCTGTTGCAGCAGTTGCGCACGCAGCAGGTTGGACACTTCTCTGGCATAGTAGGCATCCTGAATACGCGACTGGGCCGCCGAGGTGTTGATAATGCTGTTGTCGAGACCCTCGATGACGCTCTCGAAGCGATTCTGCACGGCGCCTAAATAGCTGCGCTGGCTATCCAATTGCTTGATCGCCTCATCCATAAGGTCGATAGGGTTTCCCGACCCGCTGCCATCGTCCAATACGCTCAAGCCCTCAAGCCCCAACGCCTGTAAATTCATGGCACTAAAACGCACCGCAATGCTGTCGCCTGCGTTCGCGCCCACCTGAATATTGAGCGATTTATCGCTGTCGATAAGCCCGATGCCGTTGAAATTGCTTTGCTCGGCCACCCGGTCGATCTCTTCCAGGCGCTGGTCGATCTCGGCCTGGATAGAGGCAAGATCCTGGGAGGTATTGGTGCCGTTGGCGGCCTGAACGCTGAGTTCACGAATGCGCTGCAGGCTGTCGTTGATGACATCGAGTGCGCCTTCCGCCGTTTGCACCATAGAGATGCCATCGTTGGTGTTGCGAATCGCCTGATTCATGCCGCGCACCTGCGCGTCCATCCGGTTAGCGATCGCCTGCCCCGCCGGGTCGTCCTTGGCGCTGTTAATGCGCAAGCCGGAGGACAGACGTTGCATGGCCGTTTGCATCGACTGCTGGCTCGCGCGCAGATTGTTGATTACCAGTAACGACGACAGGTTGGTCGCAAGACTGATCACGATGATTCCTCGTAGGGCTGCCCTTTCGTCGGCGACGCTGAACGCAGCCCGCCGGGCAGTCAAACTGTTATCGGCTGAACGCCGAAAACCTCAAGCCTCACGCAGAAAATAAATCGGGATCGGGCAAAACAGCTTCATCGACCGGGGCTCAGGCAGAGGCACGCCCGGTCGACGCCAGCAGTTCGTCCACCGGAACGCGGACGTAATCCTGATTGAGATACCCGTCGTCAACCAGTTCACCATTCCAGGCAACGATATCCAGGTCCATGGTCCGCGGTCCCGACTTGATCGGTCCCCGCACCCGCCCCAGCCGGTCTTCGACGCTTTTCAGGTAGGCGCGAAAATCGCTCATCGTCAGGCACGTGCGCACCAGCAGGGCGGCATTGAGAAAATTGGGCTGCTGCTGATAGCCGACCGGCGTTGTGACGATCTCGCGGGAGCGCCCCACCAGTTCGCACTCGTTGCATAATATGTCGAGCGCTTCGGCGGCGTGCCGCTCGGGCTCAATGTTCGAGCCCAGCGAAATCACGCATTCATGGAGCGAGGTGTCGGGTTGGGCGTATAAGCGTGGCAAAGGCATGGCGAGCTATCCTTGAGCGGGGCACTGTTGAGACATTAGCCTAACGCCCCGCGCCGCTTGTGCAAGTGCTGTACAATTTATTGACAAACGCTGCCCTCACGCAGACAGTCGTTATGATTGCCTACAGTTTAGCCACGCTATCACGATGAGGACCGTTTAATGAGTACACCGGCTGCATTGGTTACCGGCGGCGCGACCCGCCTGGGGCGTCATTTTGCCGAATCGCTGGCCGCCGCAGGCTACGATATCGCGCTGCACGTCAACCGCTCCCGCGATGAGGCCGAGGTGGTCGCCGAGGGCATCCGCGCTCAGGGCCGCGCCTGCGAGCTATTTGCCTGCGACTTTCTGCAAGACGATGTCGGCCAGTTGATCGAACAGGTCACTAAGCGTTTTCCCCAACTGAGCGTGCTGCTCAACAGCGCGTCGGCCTACGAACCCGCCCCGCTTGCCGAGACCGACCTGGCCATGCTGGAAACCCAGTTCCGGGTCAATCTGTTTACGCCGCTGCTGTTGACCCGGCACTTCGCCAACGCGGTTGAAACGGGTCAGGTGATCAACATCATCGACAACAAGGTGGCCTATCACCAGTACCCCTACGCGGCTTATCTGCTTTCCAAAAAGGGCTTGGCGGAAATGACCCGCATGGCGGCGCTGGAGTTTGCCCCGCGCATCCGCGTGAACGGTATCGCCCCAGGCGTAGTGCTGCCTGCGTCGCAACGTACCAGCGACTACATCGACTGGCGTATCGAGGGCATCCCGGCCGCTCACCAGGGCGCACCGGACCATCTTGTGCAGGCACTTCATTACCTGCTCACCAACGACTTCGTGGCCGGACAGATTCTGTATGTCGATGGCGGCGAATCGATCAACCTGGTGGGCCGCCACTCGGAAAACTATCCCGGCTGAACCCCACTGGGCGCGCGCACTACCAACAAAAAGGGGCTGCCGGTTGGCAGCCCCTTTTGCGTTGCGATGACGCGCTAGCGCCCGTCAGGCGTGTCCACATCGTCGTGGTCGGGCTTGATGTGATCCGGGTCCGACGTTTGCTGCACATCCTGATGGGAGGCGGGTTGCTGTTCCCCAGCGTCCTGCTGAGGGGCTGGTTTGCCGCCTTTTTCTTCGGCAATGGAGTCAATCACCCGCACGTTGGCCGGCGGCGCACTACCGTCCTTGTTTTCGCCGAAGTAAAGCGTGGTATGCGGGAACGGTATTTCGATACCGGCTTCGTCGAAGCGTAGCTTGACGAGGCGGTTGTACGCGCGCCCGACGCCCCACTGATCGCCCGGCGTGGTCTTGATCACCACACGGATGTTGACCGAGTTGTCCGCCAACGCAATCACACCGGCAACGGTCATCTCTTCCAGCAGTTTGTGGCCATGTTCTTCGCTGGCCTTGAGGTCCTCGAAGGCAACTTTGAGCTGCTCGATCGCGTCATCGATACTTTCGCGATAGGCAATACCGTACTCGCCCACGTGGTTGCCGAACTCACGCATGTAGTTCGAGACCGTGTCGACGCTCGAGAACGGCACGATATGGAAGGTACCACTGAGGTCGCGAATGCCCACCGAGCGAATGCTGAGCTTTTCCGCCGTGCCGGTAATGCCACCCACGGTCACCACGTCACCGGTATTCATGGCGTTTTCCACCTGAATGAAGACGCCGGTAATGACATCCTGGACCAGTTTTTGCGCACCAAAACCAATCGCCAGACCCAGCACACCGGCACCGGCAATCAGCGGGCCAATATTGATACCGATTTCCGACAGCACGATCATGCCGGTAATCGTCACCATGGCAATCGCCAGCGCATTACGGAACAGGCTGAGCAGCGTTTTGGCCCGAGCGGTAGGCTCACCCACGCCGGTGTCCGGATTGAGCTTGTGCTCGATCAGGCTTGCCAGCCCCACCCATGCCCCGATAGCCACGAGCAGGATAATGGCGACGCTGGTCAGCTTGCTGACCAGACCAGAACCGGCTTCGGAGGCATACCAGGCGGCCAGATTAAAGGCGCCCCAGGCGTCCAGCACCACCATGATCACCGCCACCACGATCACCGTGCGCAGAATGCGGAGCGCGTTGGGCACGTAGCGGTTAAGGCGCTTCTCAAGCAGAGGCAACTTCCGGCGCATATCGGCTGACAGCTGAATGCGACGGCCAATGGTTTGGGTGATAAACGCCGACACCAGCAGCCCCACCACCACTGCCGCGAGGGTTTCCAGCGTGGCAAACAGCACAAACGGCAGCGCGTCTCCGGGGCGCACTAGCGTCAGTACAAACACCATCAGGAAATAGAACAGCGCAAACAGGTGCCAGGTGCGCGCAAACAGCTGCAGCGATACCCGGCTGGCCGCCAGTGTCGAACGGGCACCAATGGCGTTCAGGTTATCGCGCAGCCGCACACGGTTTTTCAGCACCACCCCGACGGCATAGATGAAGGCGAGCAGCATGATCAGCAGCCCCAGCGCCTGACCGACGGCCGCCGAAACGTAAAAGTTAACCAGCGGCACCACCACCATCAGGCCGTAGCCGACCATGCCGATCAGTCGCGCGAGCCAGCGATTCCAGTAGGAGGCTTCCTTGGCCGAAATCGGCAGCAGGCGCAGCCCCTCATAGCGCGAGGAGAACAGCATTCTGACGGCGGCCTTGAGTAGCTCGATGATCAGGAAAGCGTTGAGGAACAACGATGCCCGGGTGGACAGATCGCCTGTCTCGCCCACCGCAAAGGTGGCAATGAGGTTACCGCCCACGTAGGCCAGCGCCACCAACAGCACATCGATCACTGCCGCAATGGCCACACTCACCACCAAGCGCAGCACCGTTGTCATGCCTGCGCCGTGCTGCGACCAGCCGCTGATCTTGGTAAACAGCGGTTTGGCGACGCGGCGGAATACCACAAACAACGCAAAGGTCGCGGCAATCACGATGCCCAGGTTGATCGCGGCGCTAATGAACGCCGACATATCGAAATTGCTCTCGCCTCTTCCGGTGAAGAGGTCGCGAATCAGCAACGCCACCTGACCAAACTGGCCGCTCACGTCGTCGACCACGTTACTGGTCAGCTCAGCCAGTTGGCGGGGCAACGATACGTCTTCAGGCGCCATGTCGCTGCCTTCAGCGGCGCCCTCAGACACTTCACCGCTGGACTCGGCCACTTCCGAGGCCTGGCTGCGCAACAAGTCGATGAGTTCCTGACGCGCCTGCTCGTCTTCGAGCAGGTTGGCCAGGGATTCGTATGATTGCGGCTCAGCCGCCTCGGCTCCGTCGCCGCTATCTGCGCCGCTTTGCGCGAACGCCGGCGCGGCAAATAACGCAACCAGCGTTATCAGCCAAACGCCGAGCCAGGGTAGTAAACGTAGTGGCGTCACACCGAAATCTCCCTTTGGATGGTGAGTCGTCTGTTCAATCTGACGACGGCACATGTCTGCAGTCGATAATCTAAACGTCTAGCAATGTAAGCATTGTACAAGATGTTTAGCCTAACATGATGACAGGGGAAAAGAGGACAGGGCCGCGTTGTAAACTAACAACTTTCATACAAGCCGTTGCCTGGCGCAACGTGATTGGCGTAGCCCACAAGGCACAAGGTTATACCGTGATGGCTAACAATAGGGCCCAAGCCATGACGAGGCCAAAACGAGGATCAGCGCATAGCGCGCGCCTTTGGCAACGAAGATCCAGGCCAACGCCCGCCACCAGGCAAGGCGCAGCACGCCGGCCACGACGGTCAGCGGGTCGCCGATGATCGGCAGCCAGGAAAGCAGCAGGCTGGCTTCGCCGACGCGTTGGTACCAGCGCTCGGCGCGGGCAAGCTGCGCGGCCGAGGCAGGAAACCAACGACGCTCCTGGAAGCGCCGCGCATAGCGGCCCAGCGCCACATTGATAAGACTCCCCAGGGTATTGCCTGCGGTAGCCACCGCCCACAACGCCAGGACCGGCTGGTCCAGGCACCACTGCCGCGCCAGCCATACTTCCGAACTGCCGGGCAACAGCGTGGCGCTGAGCAACGCGACCCAGAAAAGACTGATCATTCAGGTGCGTTGAGCTGCCCGCCAAGCTGCAGGGTAATTTCGTCCGCCACTTGCCGGGCCAGCGCTCCCAGCTCAAGCAGGCGCGCCTCAGGAATCCGCGCCACCGGGCCGGATACCGAAATGGCGGCCAGCGGCAGCCCATGCTCATCGTGAATACAGGCCGCCACGCAATGCAGACCAATGGCATGCTCTTCGCGGTCGCAGGCAAACCCCTGGTCTCGAATACGCTGCATCTCGCTCAGGAGAGTGTCGGGCTGATAAAAGGTGTTTTCGGTCACCCGGGCCAGTTCACCGCGGGCAAGGAGCTTTGCACGTTCATCCTCGGGCATCCAGGCGAGCAGCGCCTTGCCCACCCCCGAGGCGTGCAGCGGCGCCCGCGAGCCCAGCCGGGTGATCATGCGCATCATCTGCGGTGACTCGTGCTGGGCCAGAAATACCGCCGTGTCAGCGTCGCGAATACCCAGGTTGGCGGTTTCTCCGGTCTCGGCGGTCAGGCGGCGCAGGAACGGTCGGCTGGTAGCCACCACATCGCGCGCTTCAAGGAAGCTATTGCCGATACGGAAAGTTTTGACGTCGATTCGCCACAGACCCTGCTCGTTTTCCTGGCTGACAAAGCCCTGGCTCTGCAGGGCCTGCAGCAGACGGTGGGTGGTAGACGGCGCGAGGTCGGCCATCTCCGCCAGCGACGATAGCGCCAAGCCTTCGGGGCTGCTGGCCAGGTATTCCAGCAGGTTCAACCCCCGCACCAATGACTGACTGTGTCCGCCGCCCGCTTTTGCCGTGCTGGCCGGACGACCCACGGTCCTGCGCTTTACGTCACTCACCGAACATTCTCCTTAACACGCTCCCAAAGACGCTTATGAAGGCGCAAAAACGCAGGATAACGTGCTTAGGCCCCACCTGTCGTGTTTACGGAAACGAATTCCATCACTGAAACGTCACCGCCAAGCGCTTAACTCGATGACGCCTTACGCATGTCGCGGCCCAGCGGATGGGGCTCGCCCCGGGCTTTGGCCAGGTCGATCTGACGCTGGCGCTCGCGGGCGGCGGCGCGGGTTTTCTCGGGCAGCGAGTCGATGCAGTGGGGGCAGCTGATGCCCGGCTCGTAGGCGGCGGACTGCATATCCTCGGCGGAAATCGGTCGCCGGCAGGCGTGGCACTGTTCGAATTCGCCTTCGCTCAGATCGTGGCGCACCGTGACCCGGTTATCAAAAACGAAGCACTCGCCGCGCCACAGCGACTGCTCCTCGGGGACTTTCTCCAGGTAGTTCAGCACACCGCCCTTGAGGTGATAGACCTCGTCGAAGCCTTCCTTGAGCATGAAGCTGGAGGCTTTTTCGCAGCGGATGCCGCCGGTGCAGAACATCGCCACTTTCTTGTGCTTTTGTGGGTCGTAGTGCTCGCGCACGTACTCGGGAAACTCGCGGAAGGTGGTGGTTTTAGGATCCACCGCGCCTTCGAAGCTGCCGATCTCCACTTCGTAGTCGTTACGCGTATCGATTACCAGCACTTCCGGGTCGGCAATAATGTCGTTCCAGTGCTCGGGCTCGACGTAGGTGCCCACGGTGTCGTTAGGATCGATATCGGGTACGCCCAGGGTGACGATCTCTTTTTTCAGCTTCACCTTGGTGCGGTAAAACGGCGGCTCGTCGCAGAACGACTCTTTATGATCGATATCGGCGAAGCGCGGGTCGGCGGTCAGCCAGGCGAGCAGCGCATCGATGCCCTCGCGGGTGCCCGCTACCGTGCCGTTGATGCCTTCCTTGGCCAGCAGCAGGGTGCCTTTCACGCCGTTATCCAGCATGGTCTGGCGCAGCGGCTCGCGCAGGGCTTCAAAGTCGTTCAGGGTGACGAACTTATAGAGCGCCGCGACCACAATGCGCGGCGATGAGGTAGGTACTGACATGACAGACTCCAGGTAGTCGCCCCCGTAAAAGGCGGACCAGGTGAATAAACGGCCATATGATAGCAAAAAGCCGCGTCTAGCGCGCGTCTAGCGCGATGCCGGCCGTTTGACCCAGGTCATGGAATCACGCGCTGATACGTCGATTTATTCGACGCGATCATTGAGAAACCTTCACCCCACGAGCGATGCAGGCGGCGTATATTGAACATCATCTTTGACTGACACGCTTAACGCGCAAGGAGCACCCGATGAAACTTCGCCGTGCCAACGAGCGGGGCTACGCCGACCACGGCTGGCTGCGTTCCTACCATACGTTTTCTTTTGCCAACTACATGGATCCTGACCACATGGGATTCCGCGCGCTGCGCGTGATCAACGAGGACCGCGTCGCGGCGGGCCATGGGTTTGGCGCTCACCCCCACCGGGATATGGAGATCATTTCCTACGTGCTGGAAGGCGAAATGGCCCACCAGGACAATATGGGCAACGGTGAGGTCATGCGCCCGGGCGATGTGCAGCGCATGTCGGCGGGCACCGGGGTGTTGCACAGCGAGTTCAACCATTCCAAGGAGAACGGCCTGCACTTCCTGCAGATATGGATCGAGCCCGCAAAGCGCGGGATAGCCCCCAGCTACGAGCAGAAGGCCTTCCCAACCGCCGAACGCCAGGGCCAATGGCGCCTGGTGGCTTCCCAGGACGGCAGGGACGGCTCGGTCAGCGTCAATCAGGACGTCAACCTTTACGCGGGGCTGTTCGGCCCGGGCGACCACGCAGAAACCCCGTCCACCCGGCATGCCTGGCTGCACGTGGTCAAAGGCGAAATGGAGGTCAACGGCGAGGCGTTGAGCGCCGGCGACGCGGCGGCGTTTACACCGGACGAGACGATCAACCTGACAGGTAAGGAAGCGGGGGAAGTGTTGCTGTTTGATCTCGCTTAACCGCTCTTATCAAACAAAACGGCTCCTCAAGAGAGGAGCCGTTTCTATAGTGCCCTACTTTACATACGGGTTTAACTATTCTGCGCCGAATACAACGCACGAATCTTCAGCGTATGGTCCACCTTCTTCAGCGCCTCAAGCGCCTGAGGGCCATAGGCTTTATCAACGTCGATCACCACGTAGCCAACTTTTTCATTGGTCTGCAGGTACTGACCCGAGATGTTGATACCGTTCTCGGACAGCACGCGGTTGATCTGCGACAGCACGCCGGGCACGTTGTCGTGAATGTGCAGCAGGCGATGCTTGTCCGGGTGTGCCGGCAGCGCCACTTCGGGGAAGTTGACCGACGTCACCGTGGTGCCGTTGTCCGAATAGGTGATCAGCTTTTCGGACACTTCGATGCCGATATTCTCCTGGGCTTCCAGGGTAGAGCCACCTATATGCGGCGTCAGGATGACGTTTTCCAGGCCGCGCAGCGGGCTTTCGAACGTTTCCTCGTTGCCCTTGGGCTCGACGGGGAAGACGTCGATCGCCGCGCCATTAAGCCTGCCCGCCTTGATCGCTTTGGCCAGCGGCTCGATTTCCACCACGCTGCCCCGCGAGGCATTGATCAGGATTGCGCCCGGCTTCATGGCGGCGATTTCCTTTTCGCCGATCATCCAGCGGGTGGACGCCAGATCGGGCACGTGGAGACTCACCACGTCCGAACGGCCCAGCAGTTCGCCGAGGCTGGCCACTTGGTTGGCGTTGCCCATGCCCAACTTGGTGATCACATCGTAATAAATGACGTTGAAGCCCAGCGATTCGGCGAGTACCGACAGCTGCGCGCCGATGCTGCCGTACCCGACGATCCCCAGGGTCTTGCCCCGTGCTTCGTGAGAATTCTTGGCCGATTTCAACCAGCCACCCTGATGGGCGCGGGCATTTTTCTCGGGAATACCGCGCAGCAGCATGATGGCTTCAGCAAGCACCAGCTCCGCCACCGAGCGGGTATTCGAGTACGGCGCATTGAATACCGCAATGCCGCGCTTGAGGGCCGCATTGAGGTCGACCTGATTGGTGCCGATACAGAAACAGCCAACGCCTACGAGCTTCTCCGCCGCCTCGAACACGCGCTCGGTCAGCTGAGTGCGGGAACGAATGCCGATGAAGTGCACGTCGCGGATCTTCTCGATCAGCGCTTCCTCATCAAGCGATGTCGGCAGGTGCTCGACGTTTTCGTACCCTGCGTTCTGAAAATTGTCCACCGCGCTCTGGTGGACGCCCTCGAGTAGCAGGATCTTGATCTTGCTCTTGTCCAGGGACGTTTTGGCCATGGCTGAATCAACCTCTATGGTCGGCGGCTGGCGCCGTGTAACGGTTCACGAAAGGCCGCTATGGTAGCACATCCGCCCGCGCTATCGCCGCGCCCGCATGATGAAAAGTCTGCGTTGTCAAGATGAACGCGACGCAAGTCGGCGGTTGGCCAACGCCAGGAGGGCAGACGCCACCCCCCGCCCTCGGTGTATACTGTGGCCGGCTACTAGACGATACGCTTTGACGACAGGCATTGCCCAATGAGTGACACTACATCCGCACCACAAGATTTTGCCGCCACGGTTGAGCAACTCGAAACCATCGTGGAACGCCTTGAGTCAGGCGAACTCTCATTGGAAGATGCACTGACGGCTTTCGAGCAAGGCGTCCGCCTGACGCGCGACGCCCAACAACGCCTGGACAGCGCCGAACTCAAGGTGCGCGCCCTGAGCGAAGATAACGACGGCCGCTTGAATGTTGCCCCCTTTGCAGGCCCCGACGCGTCCACGGACGACGCCGATGACAGCAACAAGGAGACGCCGCCATGGTAGCGCCCCCCGCCGCTGGGCTGGCCAGGTTACGTGACACAAGCAATACCCGCGTTGACGCCACCCTGACCGCGCTGTTCGATGCGCGCCCAGCCACCGAGCCACGTCTCGAGGCGGCCATGCGCCACGGCCTGCTGGTCGGCGGCAAGCGACTGCGCCCCTTGCTGGTTTATCTGGCCGGCCGCGCCCTGGGCGCCGACGATGACGAACTTGACGCCCCCGCCGCCGCCATCGAACTGATTCACGCCTACTCGCTGATTCACGACGATCTGCCCGCCATGGACGATGACGACCTGCGCCGCGGCCAGCCCACCGTTCACAAGGCATTCGATGAAGCCACCGCGATTCTCGCCGGTGATGCCCTTCAGGCCCTGGCCTTCGAAGTGCTGGCACGCACCGCGCACCCACGGCTGGGCGGTCTGGTCACCACCCTGGCCAGCGCCGCCGGCCGCGATGGCATGGTGGCTGGCCAGGCGCTGGACCTGGCGGCCGTCGGCGGCCACCCCAATGTAGATGCCCTGGCACACATGCACGCTCACAAGACCGGCGCGCTGATCGTCGCGGCGGTTCGCCTGGGCGGCCTGATCGCCGTTGACGAACACGACCCGCGTTTGCAGGCGCTGATTCGCTACGCGCGCGCCATTGGACTAGCCTTCCAGATTCACGACGATGTGCTCGACGTGACGGGTGACACCGCCACGCTGGGCAAAACATCCGGCGCCGATGCTGCCCGCGCCAAGCCCACATACCCCGGTTTACTGGGCCTTGAGGGCGCACAGCACAAAGCCCAGACGCTAATTGACGAGGCCATCGCCGCCCTTGCCCCGCTGGGCAAGAACGCGCAACCATTGGCCGACCTTGCTCACTACATGATCGAGCGCGACCACTAAACGATGTTCATAAAAACATGCCCATGAAGCTGTTCGACGAGATTCCCCGCGAGCGTCCGGCGACGCCGCTGCTCGACTCCTTTGATCATCCCGCCGCCCTGCGGGCCATGAACGCCAGGCAGTTGGCCCAACTGGCCGACGAGCTGCGCGCCTACCTGCTTTACAGCGTCGGAGTGTCCGGCGGTCACTTTGGCGCGGGCCTGGGTGTGGTCGAGCTGAGCGTGGCGCTGCACCACGCCTTTCACACCCCCGACGACCGCCTGGTATGGGACGTGGGTCATCAAGCCTACCCACACAAGATTCTGACCGGCCGCCGCGACGCCATGCTGAGCATTCGCCAGCACGGCGGGCTTGCCGCCTTCCCGCGCCGCGCCGAATCCGACTACGACACCTTTGGCGTCGGCCATTCCAGCACCTCGATTTCCGCGGCACTGGGCATGGCGCTTGCCGCTCGCGCCCAGGGCGAAAAGCGCCGGGTCTGCGCGATCATTGGCGACGGCGCGCTCAGCGCGGGCATGGCCTTTGAAGCTCTTGCCCATGCCGGGCATGTGGACGCCAACATGCTGGTGATCCTCAACGACAACGAAATGTCGATCTCCGAAAACGTCGGCGGCATGGCCACCTACCTGGCCCGGGTGCTGTCCAGCAAGCCCTATCTCAAGATGCGCGAAGAGGGCAAGAAGGTGCTGTCCCACCTACCCGGTGCGCTCGAGCTTGCCCGGCGCACCGAAGAACACATGAAGGGCATGGTCAGCCCCGCCACGCTGTTTGAAGAGATGGGCTTTCACTACGTCGGGCCCATCGACGGTCACGACCTCGAGACGCTTACCGGAACCCTCGAGAACCTGCGCGATCTGGACGGCCCGCAGTTTCTGCACATCAAGACCGTCAAGGGTAAGGGCTTTCTGCCCGCCGAGGCCGACCAGATCGGCTACCACGCGATCACCAAGCTGGAAAAACCCAGCGCCGTCGTCGGCAAGGGCGCTGGCAAAAAACCCATTGTCAACACCGCGCCCAAGAAAAAGTACTGCAACGTATTCGGCGATTGGCTGTGTGACATGGCCGCCGCTGATGACCGGCTGATGGGCATTACCCCGGCGATGCGCGAAGGCTCCGACCTGATCCGCTTCTCCAAGGAATATCCCGAACGCTATTTCGATGTCGCGATTGCCGAGCAGCACGCGGTGACACTCGCGGCGGGCATGGCCTGCGAAAGCATGAAGCCGGTGGTGGCGATTTATTCCACCTTCTTGCAGCGCGGCTACGATCAGCTGATTCATGACGTCGCGGTGCAAAACCTCGACGTCACCTTTGCCATTGACCGCGCTGGACTGGTGGGCGAAGACGGCCCCACCCATCACGGCAGCATGGACCTGTCGTTTCTGCGCTGCGTGCCGGGCATGGTGATTCTCGCCCCGGCCGACGAAGCCGAATGCCGCGCCATGCTCAGCGCCGCCTATCACCACCCCGGCCCCGCCGCCGTGCGTTATCCACGCGGCACTGGGCCTGGCGTGGCGATTCCCGAGCATCTGGAAGCGCTAGCCATTGGCCAGGCCGAGGTGCGCCGCAAAGCGACCGGCGAAGGTGCCAGCATCGCACTCCTCGCCTTTGGCAGCGTGAACAGCGCCGCCGCCGAGGTGGCCGACAGGCTCGACGCCACGCACATCAACATGCGCAGCATCAAACCGCTTGACCGTGACGCCATCCTTCACGCCGCCGACGAGCACGAGCTGCTGGTCACGCTGGAGGAAAACGTCATCGCCGGCGGGGCGGGCAGCGCCGTCAATGAGCTTCTGCATGCCGAAGGCGTTCAGGTCGAAGTTCTCAACCTCGGGCTGCCGGACGCCTTTGTGGAACACGGCACCCCGGCCGAACTGCTGCGTGACTGCGGCCTGGATGCCGACGGCATCGAACGCGCGATCCGTGCCCGGCTGCCGTAACCCTTCTATTTATCAACGTTAGAGACTGCCATGTTATTTCTGATTATTGTATTTGCGCTGATTGGCCTGGCCGCGGGCGGCCCCTTGGGTCTGCTGATAGGCGGCGGCCTGGGCTGGTGGCTGGGACGACGCATCAAGTTGCGTCTGAATGTGGCGCGGATGCGCATCCAGGAAGGCTTTCTGGAGTCGATTTTCTCGGTGATGGGCTGCCTGTGCCAGGCCGACGGCAAAGTCACCGACGGCGAGCTGGGCGTGGCCGAAAAACTCTTCGACCAGATGCGCCTTCAGGGTGAGCAGCGCGCCCGGGCACGCGCCGCGTTTGAACGCGGGCGCGCCGACGACTTTGACCTGAACGCGGAGCTTGCCAGCGTCAACCGCCTGACCCGACACCAGCCGGTAATGCGCCAGGTGTTTCTGCAGGTGCAGCTGTCGGCTATCGCCGCTGACGGCGTGCTCCACGACGCCGAGCACGAGATGATCCTGCGCGTCGCCCGCGGTGTGGGCTGTAGCGACGCCGAAGTGCAACAGATCGAAGCCATGCTGCACGGCGCCGCCGCCAACTCCGATGGCGCCAGCGAAGAAGCCCTGAAAGACGCCTACCGGGTGCTGGGCGTCTCGGAGGACGCCAGCGACGCCGAGGTCAAGAAGGCCTATCGCCGCCTGATGAGCCAGAACCATCCGGATAAGCTCGCCGGTAAAGGGCTGCCCGACAGCATGCGCGAAGTGGCCCAGGCGCGCACCAGCGAGATCAGCAACGCCTACGAGCGTATTCAAAAGTCGCGGGAATAATCCCCCGTGACAGTTCACGGAGCAGCCGCTAACGTAAGAATCTCTTAATTTGCCGGAGTGCATACCATGATCACGCTATACAGCTTTCCTCAGTCACGCTCGTTGCGCGCCACCTGGACGCTCGAAGAACTGGGCCTTGAGTATCGCTGCCGGCATGTCGCGCTGGATACCGGCGAAGGCCAGACCCCGGAGCACCTGGCGCGCCACCCCGACGGCAAGGTGCCGGTGCTCGAAGACGGTGAGTTCTCGCTGTTCGAGTCGCTGCCCATCTGCCGCTACCTGGCCGAGCAGTTCGGCGATGGCGCCCTGATGCCCGATAGCCCCACTGCCCAGGCACAGGTCGATCAGTGGCTGAGCTTTATCGTCACCGAGCTGGAGCAGCCGCTATGGAATCAGGCCAAGCATCAGTTTGCGCTGCCCCAGGACAAGCGTATTCCAGCCGTCCTGCCGACCTGCGCCTGGGAGTTTCAGCGCGCGCTGAAGGCGCTCGAGCGACGCTATAACGGCCAGGAAACGCTGGTTGGCGATACCTTCACCCTGGCCGACCTGTTTCTTACCCACACGCTTGGCTGGGCGTCGAGCATGAAACACCGCCTACCCGAGCCGTTGATTGCCTACCGGAAACGCCACGCCAAGCGCCCGGCGATGGCCAGGGCCATCGAGCGTGAAAAAGCCGCTGCTGAGCAATGAGCGAGCATGCGCAGAGGAGGCGAGGCCATCAACATGGCGGAGATTGTCAATGCGCCCACCGAGCGCGCGTATCGTCTTGCGTCTCCGGTCGGCGTGATTGCCGACACCCACGGTCTGCTGCGCGACGAAGCGCTTGCGCTACTGGATGACTGCGAACTGATTTTGCATCTGGGCGATGTGGGCAGCAAAGAGGAAGACAGCGTCATTCTGGAACGCCTGGCCACCCTCGCCCCTGTTCACTGCGTACGCGGCAATATCGACACGGCCGCCTGGGCTTCCACCCTGCCGGTGCACCAGAACATAGTCGTCAATGATCGCCACCTGCATCTAGTGCATCGCCTGGAGGATGCAGACCCGGCAATTGACTGCGATGTCGTCCTGCACGGACACTCCCACAAACCGCGCAACGAACGCCAGGCCGACAGGCTGCTCTTCAACCCCGGAGCCGCCGGCAAGCGGCGTTTCAAGCTGCCGATCACCCTCGGCAAATTATGGATCGATCAGGGCGGCGTGCGCGGTGCCATCATTCATCTACCGCTGTAAGGCGCTAGGTAACCGCCGGATGAGGCAGCACGGCGTAATAGATCGCCGCGTAGTGGCAGGCACTGCCGCCAATCACGAACAGATGCCAGATCGCATGGTTGAAGGGAATGGCGCTCACGGCGTAGAAAATCACCCCCAGCGTATAGACGACGCCGCCCACGGCCAGCAGCACGATGCCGGTCGTGGACAGACTGGCCGCCATTTCTTCCGAGGCCAACACGATCATCCAGCCCATCAACAGGTAGACCACCACGCGCAATACCGCCAGGCGCTGCGGCCACAGCAGCTTGCAGGCGATACCGCCCAACGCCAGCGACCACACAACGGCAAATAGCGCCCACCCGGTGGCGCCGCGCATGTTAACCAGCAGGAAAGGCGTGTAAGTGCCGGCAATCAGAAGATAAATCGCACAGTGGTCGAGCAACTGAAAACGCTGCTTCCAAGGACGATGCGGGATGCTATGGTATAGCGTGGAGGCGGTGTAAAGCAGGACGAGCGTGGTGCCGTAAAGGCTTAGACTGACGATTTTCCAGGGATCGACGTGAGCGGCCAGGCTTGCCACCACCAGCAGCACGACCATGCCTACCACGCTGAGCAGGGCGCCGACACCGTGGGTAATGCTGTGCAGATACTCTTCGATTCGGCTGAACTCACCCGGCGGCTCTGGTCGAGACTGATGATATGGCGTGTCACCTGCCGCTTGCATACTGGGCACTCCTGTGTCGCCCGCTTGCCATTATCCCTTGCGCTCAATATCCACGTCGCTTGCCTGGGTAAAGTCATCCAGGGCCATCATGTGCCCCAGTTTGCCCGCCTTGGTGGAGAGATACTGCTCGTTGTGGGGATTCAGGCCGGTGGTAATCGATAAGCGCTCAACCACGTTAACGCCGTCGCGGGTCAGGGCGTCGACCTTGCGCGGGTTATTGGTCATCAGCTTGAGCGCGCTGACACCCAGATGATCGAGCATCGGCACACACAGGTCATAGCGGCGCATATCGGCGCCAAAGCCCAGCTGCTCGTTCGCCTCGACGGTATCGGCACCCTGGTCCTGCAGATGGTAGGCACGAATTTTATTCAACAGACCAATCCCACGACCTTCCTGGCGTAAGTATAGCAGTACACCGCGGCCTTCTTCGGCAATTCGCTTCAGCGCTTCCTGGAGCTGATAACCGCAGTCGCAGCGCATCGAAAACAGCGCGTCGCCCGTCAAGCACTCCGAGTGCACACGCCCGAGTACCGGTTCATCGCCGGTCACATCACCCAGCGTCAAGGCGATATGATCCTTGCCCGTGGCTTCGTCTTCGAAGCCATGCATGGTGAAGGTGGCCCAGGGCGTGGGCAGCCGGGAAGCGGCAATGAAGCGTATGGTCACAGGTTACCTCGCTGATTAACCAAACCAGTTAATCACACCAGTGTTGGCAGAGTGGGCGGCTAGTTTAGCAGGAAGCGAAGGCCAGCTCACGATTAGCGTGACGGGGAAACGTCGAGATAATTGCCAGGGTGCGACGATTTTTGCCAACGTTTGAGCCCGCCCGACGGCCTATCTTCAAGTACAATAGCTCCTCTACAATGCGGGCAAATTTCTCAAGAGCAAGTGTCTATGACCTCCACACCTTTGCAAAACGACCGTTTTCTTCGCGCGCTGGCTCGAAAGCCCGTTGACCGCACTCCGGTGTGGATGATGCGCCAGGCAGGCCGCTACCTGCCGGAATACCGCGCATGCCGGGCCGATGCCGGTAGCTTTATGGACCTGTGTCGCAACCATGACCTGGCCTGCGAGGTGACACTCCAGCCCCTTGAACGCTACCCGCTGGATGCCGCCATATTGTTTTCGGATATCTTGACGATCCCCGACGCCATGGGCCTGGGGCTTTATTTCGAAACCGGCGAAGGCCCCAAATTCAGAAAAACCGTACGTACCCCAGAAGAGGTGGCCGCGCTGAGCGTCCCCGACGCCGAGCGAGACCTGGATTACGTGATGCGCGCGGTATCCACCATCCGCCGCGAGCTGAACGGCCGTATGCCGCTGATCGGCTTTTCGGGCAGCCCCTGGACGCTGGCGACCTATATGGTCGAGGGCAGCTCCAGCAAAGATTTCCGCCACCTGAAGACCATGCTCTACGATACGCCGGACACCATGCACCAGCTGCTGGATACGCTGGCCCACGCGGTGACCGACTACCTCAACGCGCAGATTCGGGCGGGCGCCCAGGCGGTGCAGATTTTTGATACCTGGGGCGGCGCGCTGACCACGCCGGCGTACCTGGAATTCTCGCTGCGCTATATGGAGCAGATTGTCGCCGGGCTGATCCGCGAGCACGACGGTCGCCGCGTTCCGGTCATCCTGTTCACCAAGAACGGCGGCCAGTGGCTCGAACATAGCGCCTGCGCCGGTGCAGATGCCTTGGGCATCGACTGGTCCACCGAGCTTTCCGACGCCCGCGCCCGGGTCGGCCACAAGGTCGCGCTGCAGGGCAACCTGGATCCCAACGTTTTGTTTGCCCGCCCCTCCGCCATCCGCGCCGAAGTGGCCCGCGTGCTGGAAAGCTACGGCCACGGCCCCGGCCACGTGTTCAACCTGGGCCACGGCATCAGTCAGTTTACCGACCCCGATCACGTCACCGCCTTCATGGAGGCGCTGCACGACCTTAGCCCCCAATATCATCAGGGCATTGCCACTCAACCGAACGACACGTGCCCAGGAGCCCCGTCATGATCGAACGTCCCGACACCTCGTGGTTTACCGAGGTATTCGACAGCCACGGCAGCGCTTTCTCGCTGAAGATTTCTGAAAAGCTGCACGATGTGCAAAGCCCTTACCAGCACCTGGAAGTCTACGCCACCGAGACCTACGGCAACCTGTTGGTGCTGGACGGCTGCGTGATGCTGACCGACCGGGATAATTTTCTGTATCACGAGATGATTGCCCACCCGGCGCTGTTCACCCATCAGGACCCCAAACGCGTCGTCATCATCGGCGGCGGCGACTGTGGCACGCTCAAGGAAGTGCTGCGCCACCCAGGCGTTGAACACGTCACCCAGATCGACATCGACGAAGAGGTCACCAAGGCCTCAGAACGCTTTTTCCCGTCGTTAGTCGCCTCGAATAACGACCCGCGTGCCGAGCTGCTGTTCGCCGACGGCGTCAAATGGGTCGACGAGGCCGCTGATGAGAGCATCGACGTGCTGATCATCGATTCCACCGACCCGGTGGGGCCCGCCGAAGGCCTGTTTAAAACCGATTTTTTGAAACGCTGTCACCGCGTTCTAAAAAAGGGCGGCGTCATGGTGCAGCAAAGTGAATCACCGCTGTATCACAGCGCAACGATCATTCGTGCATTGCGTCATGACATGCAGGAAGCCGGGTTTGACAGCGTCGCCACGCTGCCTTTCCCGCAGCCGGTCTACCCGTCCGGCTGGTGGAGCGTCACCCTGGCGGGCAAAGCCACCGACGTTGAAAGCTTCCGCGAGACGGCCGCCGCCCAGCACGAGATGCCCTTGCACTACTACACGGTCGAGGCGCATCGCGGTGCACTGACGTTACCCCCTTTCATGCGCAAGGCCCTGTCCGCCGACTGACCTTACCCGCCCCTCTTGCATCACTGCCCTCTGTTTGTTGCACCACAACAGTGCGACACGTAGTGGGCAGTCTTGTTTTTTGCACCTAGACGTTCGTATCAAACAATTTAATTAGCGTTGAAAAGCGCTGAATCAGGGCCTGTACCCCTTTTGGCATCTTCCTTGCTAGGTTTACTAACATGCTACGGCATGAACAACGATTTCAAACAATTCGAGGGAACCTACATGTTGAAGAAAAAACACCTGGCGCTACTGGTATCGGCTGGCTCGCTGACACTGGCTGGTATGGCGACGGCTCAAGCCGATACGCTGGAAGATACCATCGAGCGTGGTGAAGTGCAGTGTGGCGTAAGTGATGGCCTACCCGGCTTTTCTGCACCTGACGACGACGGTAACTGGGAAGGGCTTGACGTGGATGTTTGCCGCGCGGTTGCCGCGGCTGTTCTGGGTGACTCGGAAGCGGTCAACTACATTTCATTGAATGCCGTTGAGCGCTTCACAGCACTGCAGTCCGGCGAAGTGGATGTGCTGTCACGTAACACCACCTGGACTACCACCCGGGATACGACACTGGGCCTCAACTTCACCGGCGTCACCTTCTATGACGGCCAAGGCTTCATGGTGTCCAAAGACCTGGACGTGTCCAGCGTTGACGAGCTCGACGGCGCGTCAATCTGTATCCAGTCGGGTACTACTACCGAGTTGAACCTGGCCGACTACTTCAGCGCCAACGATATGGAATTCGACCCGATCGTTTTCGATACCTCTGAGCAAACCGTTGGCGGCTACGAAGCCGGCCGTTGTGACGTGCTGACATCGGATACCTCCCAGCTCGCCGCCCTGCGTATTCAGCTTGACGACCCGGATGGTTCAGAAATTCTCTCCGACGTCATTTCCAAAGAGCCGCTCGGACCTGTGGTTCGCCAAGGCGATGACAAGTGGTTCAACATCGTCAAATGGTCGCTATTCGCCATGATGAACGCTGAAGAGTACGGCGTGGACAGCGAAAACGTTGACGACATGCTGGAATCTGAAGACCCCAACATCGCCCGCCTGTTAGGTGAAGACGGCAACTACGGCGAAGAAATGGACCTAGACGCCGACTGGGCGTACCAAATCATCAGCCAGGTCGGTAACTACGGCGAAAGCTTTGACCGCAACGTGGGCAAGGACTCACCGCTGGAAATTGAGCGCGGTATTAACGAGCTCTGGACCGAAGGCGGCATTCAGTACGCTCCGCCGGTTCGCTAAGCGTCTCGCTTGACCCCGGCCCGCCATGCCTTTTTTCAAGGGTATCGGCGGGCCTTCTGATTGACCTTCCGTATCGCGGAGACGCCACCCATGTCGGTAAGACCTAATGCTCGCCCGGCAGGCCAAAAGCCGCCGTTTTGGCGAGACCGCGCAAAGCGCGCGCTTATTTTTCAACTCTTGGTCGTCGCAGCCGTTGCGGCTTTCCTGTTATTTATTATCGGTAATGTTCAGGAAAACCTATCCGAACGCGGTATCAGGACCGGGTTCGGTTTTCTTGACCGAACCGCAGGGTTTGGTATTGGCCAAACCTTGATCGAATACTCTAAAGAGAGCACCTACGGCCGCACCTTTGTCATTGGCCTGCTCAATACGCTGATGGTCGGTGGGCTTGGGGTAGTGGCCGCTACCATTGTCGGCTTTATCGTCGGTATTGCGCGCCTTTCACCCAACTGGCTGCTGGCGCGCCTGGCCAACGCCTATATCGAGACGTTCCGTAATATTCCGCTGCTGTTGCAGATTTTCTTCTGGTACTTCGCCGTTCTGCGCGCCCTACCAAGCGCCCGCGAGAGCCTCACCTTTGGTGAAGCCTTCTTTCTCAACGTGCGCGGCCTATTCATCCCCGAACCGTTATTTGAGTCGGGGTTTGGGCTGATACCGGCCGCCTTTGTGGTAGCCATCGTCGCCAGCATCGCACTGGTGGTTTGGAATAAGCGGCGGCACGAAGCGACTGGACAACGCTTACCGGTGGGCTGGATTGTGCCGGCACTGATTTTCGGTTTTCCGCTACTGGTATTGTTGGCCACCGGCGTCCCGGTTACCTGGGAGCTGCCTGAAATGACGGGGTTTAATTTCCGCGGCGGCATTACGGTAATACCCGAATTCCTCGCCCTTTGGCTGGCCCTGACTATCTACACCGCCTCGTTTATCGCCGAGATAGTGCGCTCCGGTATTCAGGCGATTCCCCATGGCCAGACGGAAGCCGCCCAAGCGCTGAGTCTGCCGCGCAAGCTGGTGCTCAGGCTGGTGGTAATACCGCAAGCCATGCGCGTGATCATTCCACCGCTGACCAGCCAGTACCTCAACCTGATCAAGAACTCTTCCCTGGCCACCGCCATTGGCTACCCCGATCTGGTCTCGGTATTTGCCGGCACCACGCTGAACCAGACCGGCCAGGCGATCGAGGTCATTGCCATGACCATGGCAGTTTATCTGATCATCAGCTTGCTGGTGTCCATGTTCATGAACTGGTTCAACGCTCGCTTTGCGCTCGTCGAACGCTAGGCCGGAGGCAACCTTATGATTCATAACAAAGATGTGATACCCGAGCAGCCGGCGCCGAAAGGCACGATTGGGCCCATTGCTTGGCTTCGCGGCAATCTGTTCAATGGCCCCATCAACAGTCTCTTCACCCTGCTGGGCCTGTATGTGCTCTACCTGCTGGTCGTTCCAACGATCCAATGGGCGTTTATCGATGCCGATTGGGTCGGCAGCAGCCGTGAAGACTGCTCACGGGTTGGCGCCTGCTGGGTGTTCATTAACGCCCGCTTCCACCAGTTCATATACGGGCTCTACCCAAGCGATGAATATTGGCGCGCCAATATCATCTTTGCCATGTTCTTCTCACTGATTGCCTGGATGGCCATTCCCCGTCTGCCGTTTAAGCGCTGGGTAGCGCTCTTTGCCCTGGTAGCCTTTCCGGTCGTGGCTTTCGTGTTGTTGTACGGCGGCTATTTCGATCTCCCCCGCGTGTCCACCAACCGCTGGGGGGGCTTGATGCTGACCCTGCTGCTGGCCAGCATCGGGATGATCGGCGCGTTACCCATCGGTATCGTGCTCGCCCTGGGACGACGTTCGTCCATGCCTATCGTGAGAAGCTTCTGTATCATTTTCATTGAATTCTGGCGCGGCGTTCCGCTGATTACCATCCTGTTCATGGCCTCGGTCATGCTGCCGTTATTCTTGCCCTCGGGCATGGGCGTTGACCGTCTGGTCCGTGCGCTAATCGGTTTGACGCTCTTCCAAAGCGCCTACATGGCGGAGGTGATCCGCGGCGGCTTGCAGGCCATTCCCAAAGGCCAGGAAGAGGCGGCTGCCGCACTGGGCATGACCTATTGGAAACGCATGGGGCTGATCATCATGCCCCAGGCGCTGAAGATGATGATTCCCGGCATCGTCAACACCTTCATTTCGCTGTTTAAAGACACCACGCTGGTGATGATCATCGGGCTGTTTGATCTGTTGGGGATCGTGCAGGCAGCACTGTCCGACTCGCGTTGGCTGGGCTTTTCCCTGGAAGGCTATGTATTTGCCGCGTTTATGTTCTGGATCTTCTGTTTCAGCATGTCGCGCTACAGCCAGTACCTGGAACGCAAGCTCAACACCGGCCATAGACAATAGGCTTGGCCGCAACGCCTAACGCCGCTTTTTTTGATTTTGAGTAGGATATCAACATGACACAAGCAGCCACCAACGCGTCCGACCTGATGGTTGAGATGCATAACGTCAATAAATGGTTCGGCGATTTTCACGTCCTGCGCGACATTTACCTGGAGGTCAAGCGTGGCGAGCGTATTGTAGTGTGTGGCCCTTCGGGCTCAGGGAAATCCACGCTGATCCGCTGTATCAACCACCTTGAAGAGCATCAGAAAGGCGACATCACCGTGGGCGGTGTACCGCTCACCCAGGACGTTAAGCGAATCGAGCAGATTCGCCGCAGCGTCGGCATGGTATTTCAGCACTTCAACCTGTTCCCGCACTTATCGGTATTGGAAAACTGCTGTATTGCGCCGATGTGGGTACAAAAAAAGCCCCGTAAAGAGGCCGAAGAACTGGCCATGCAGTACCTGGAGCGGGTACGCATCGCCGAGCAGGCCAAAAAATACCCGGGACAGCTATCCGGTGGCCAGCAACAGCGGGTCGCCATTGCCCGCTCGCTGTGCATGCACCCCGACGTGATGCTGTTTGACGAACCCACCTCCGCCCTCGACCCCGAGATGATCAAGGAGGTGCTGGACGTCATGGTGGAGCTCGCCGAGGAAGGCATGACCATGCTCTGCGTGACTCACGAGATGGGTTTTGCCAAAACCGTCGCTGACCGGGTGATTTTCATGGACCAGGGGCAGATCATTGAAGAAAACGCGCCTGAGCCGTTCTTCAATAACCCCCAGTCCGAGCGTACCCAGCTGTTCTTGAGCCAGATCCTCGGCCATTAATCCACAGGGTCGACGCCAAAGCGGCTGTGGACAAGTGCAACTCATGGGCCTCGTTATGAGGCCCATCTTATTTAACAGCCGCCGTGACAAGCCGTTCACAAAAAGGATAAAGACATGATCGAAAAGCTGTTTATCGACCGCGCGCCCCAGCCCATCGCGCCATTTTCCCACGCCTGCCGGGTAGGCGATCTGGTGTTTATCACCGGACAAATGCCCACGGTGCCAGAAACCAACGAGATGCTGCTAGGCACCTTCACCGAGCAGACCCACCGCGTGATGCAGAACCTGGCGATTGTGCTTGAAGAGGTCGGCAGCAGCTTCGAGCACGTGGTCCAATCGCGGGTATTCATTACCAACATGGGCCACTTCGAGGAAGTCAACCAGGTATATGCCAGCTACTTTCCCCAGCCGCTGCCCACGCGCACCTGTATTGGCGTAACGGGCCTGGCCGGCGGTGCCGACGTGGAGGTCGACATGATCGCCTGGATTCCGCCCCGCGAAGCTTAAGCACCCACGGACGTAATACTGGCCGGCATCAAGGCAACTTGCTCGCGATGCTGGCTCAAGGGTCTCCCCGCAAGCGCCGTCAGCAGGATTTGCAGCGGATCGCCATGGCTCACCAGCAGGATGGTTTCCCCGCTGACCCGCTGCTCCCAGTCTTCCATTACCGCCTGCATTCGACTCGCCACCGCGCTCACGGCCTCCACGCCATGGTGCTGGTGATCGGCATCGTGGGCATCCAACGTCCATATCCGCGGGTAACGATCATCCCCTTGTCCTTCCAGCTCGCCAAAATGGCGTTCGCGCAGACGCGTATCCACGCTTGGCGTTAGCGCGAACGCCACAGCGACGCGTGCCGCCGTCTGCGTGGTGCGCAGGAAGTCCGAATGCACCACGCGGGTGGGCGGCGGCCATTGCCAATGGGCCACCCGCTCGGCAAGTTGCTCCTCGCCCAGTGAGGACAGGCCGAAGTCGGTCAGCCCCCGCGCTGGCGAGCTGACAATCACCCCCTGTTGGTTGGCTTGGCTGTGGCCATGGCGCATCAACAAATAGCGATTGCGCCAATGGGTGGGCGCATCGAGCGACAATATTGACATGGCAAACTCCGAAAAAAGCCGACGAGCTACCATAGGCAAGGCGCTCAGCGCTGTCCAGAAGCGGGTATGGGGTTTGACCTTCCGCCAAACGCTTGCCATGGTTGAGTAACCACTAACCACAAGGAGGATGCGACACGATGACCACCTATATTGTTGTCGCCGATGCTGCTCGCGCGCGGATTTTTACCCGCGATGCGCTAACGCTCAATGAGCAGGAAAGCTTGATACACGCCGAAGGACGGCTGCACGAGGGTGATCTGGTCACCGACCGGCCGGGGGCCGACGTTCACGAATCAAGCTCGACCAGCGCGCGTAGCTCTGGTAACGAGGAAACCGCCTCGAAGCACGAAAACGAACTCTTCGCCAAGCAGGTGGTTCAGCGGTTATACACCGCCCGGGTGGATCATCACATGGAAAAGCTTATTCTCGTCGCGCCGCCTAAATTTCTAGGCCTGCTGCGCGACAAAATGGATGCACCTACCCAGAAACTGGTCATTCACACACTGGCCAAGGACCACAGTAAAAGCTCAGTGACTACCATTACTGACGCGGTTAGCGACCTGCGCTAATCCTATGGCGACATCCACCTTAACTTGCCTAAAGAAATGATCGCTCTTGCCGATAGCTGGTGCAATCTCATAACAGGGCGTTTTCCCACGCCCTGACACGCATCCAGCCACGAGAGCGATCAATGTTTTCATCCCTTCGCGCCAAACTGTTACTCGCCACCTTAGCGGCGATTATTCTTGCCCTTGTAGTCAATGGCATTGCCAGCTATGTCACCGTCAAACACCACAACGCCGAGCAGGTTACCCGCAACCTGAATGCCGTCACCAACGGCAATACCCAGGCCATTAACGAGTGGTTCAACGCCCGCTATACCATGCTCGCCAGCATGGAAGACGCGGTTGATAGCGATGCCCCCTTGGCAGCGCTTCGCCAACTGGAAAACTCCGGGGACTTCATCTCGGCGTACCTGGCCGTTCCGGAGACATCCGACGCGGTCTTTTCGGACGGCTGGAACCCACCGAGTGATTATGATCCACGCCAGCGTCCCTGGTATCAGGACGCGGTCGCGGCCGAAGAGACGATCATTACCGCCCCCTACGTGGACGCCCAAAGCGGCGGGCTGATCGTGACCTTTGCGCGGCCTTACTATGAGGATGGCGAGCTCGCCGCGGTAGTCGGCGCCGATATCAGCATCGACGAGGTTATCGACATCGTCGCCAGCATCGCCCCCACCCCGTCAAGCTTTGCCTTCCTGACCACCGGCGATGGCACCCTGGTAGCCCACCCCGATGCCGAGATGACCCTGGAACCCTCCACTGCGCTCAGCGAACAGCTGGACGTCGACTACCTGCAGCGCCTCGCCACCAGTGACCAGCCGTTGGCGCTGTCGCTGGATGACCGCGACACGCTTCTGCAGAGCCATACCGTAGGCGGCAACAGCGATTGGCAGCTCGTCGTGGCCATGGATGAACACGAGGCCACTGCCGGGCTGCGCGGGATTGCCACCACGTCGATCATTACCCTTCTGATCGTTGCCGGGATTACCGCCGTGGTGCTCAGCCTGCTGCTCAAGTGGTTGCTGCGCCGGCTGCTCTCGGCCCGCGATGCGATGAATGACATCGCCTCAGGCGAAGGCGATTTGACCCAGCGCCTGCCGGAAGAAGGCAACGACGAGATCACCCAGATCTCTGCCGCCTTTAACCGCTTTGTCGCCACCATGGACACGGTACTGCTGGACGTCCGCGCCAGCAGCGAGGCGGTGCATAACGCCGCCACCGAAATTGCCAACGGCGGTCAGGATCTATCGCGGCGGACCGAAAACACCGCGTCCAGCCTGCAGCAGACGTCCGCGTCCATGGAGGAAATCACCAGCACGGTCGAGCACACCTCATCGTCCGCCCAGGAAGCCAACCAGCTCGCCAAGGCCGCCTCGGACGTTGCCGGTCGCGGCGGCGAGGTCGTCTCCCAGGTCACCTCGACCATGAATGATATCGCCGAGTCGTCGAGCAAGATCGGCGATATCGTCACCCTGATGGACAGCATCGCCTTCCAGACCAACCTGCTAGCGCTCAACGCCTCGGTGGAAGCCGCCCGCGCCGGCGAGCAGGGCCGTGGCTTTGCCGTGGTGGCCGAAGAAGTCCGCAAGCTGGCCCAACGCAGCACCGACGCCGCCAACGACATCAAGCACCTGATCGAGGATTCCCAGGGCAAGGTCACCAACGGCACCACGCTGGTGCAAAGCGCAGGCGAAACCATGGCAGACATCGTCAACCACATCACCCGCGTGACCGATGTGCTGGGCGAGATTTCCTCCGCTGCCGGCGAGCAGAGCGACGGTATCGGCCAGGTCAACGTGGCGGTGGCCGAGCTGGATCGCATGACCCAGGAAAACGCGGCCATGGTGGAAGAGTCGACCACCGCCGCCGAACAGCTCAAGGATCAGGCCGACCACCTCACCGGCGCCATCAGCCGCTTCAAGCTCTCGAGCGGTGCAACTGCTCAAGATCGCCGTCTCATCACCTCAGCTTCACAGCCGTAGCATGCGGCCCTCGCGCATAGAGAGAACTAACAACAATGACATTTAAGTCTGTCCGCACCCTCATCGCCACCCTCGTCGGTGGCTGTATCCTGCTGGTCGTGGCGGCGTTGGTCATCTACTCGGTGATTGCCAACGCCCGCTCCCAGGCCCTGGTTGAAAATAAGACGAAGGCGCTGCTCGAACAAAACATAGAGGCACGCCTGGCGGCGACCGCATCAGCCCAGACCGAGGAAATCAAGGGCGAGCTCGAGCACGCCCTCACGCTTGCCCAAAGCCTGGCGAATACCAATGCCATGCTGGGCCAGGAAGACGGCGAGGGTCAGCCGTTGATGACCATGAGCCGTCGCGAGCTGTCGCAGCTTGTGCGTCAGACCGTGGTGGATAATCCCGACCTGCTCGACGCCTTTATTGGCTGGGAGCCCAACGCCTTTGGTAACGATGCCCGCTATACCGGCCGCGAGGATCAAGGTTACGGCCCCGATGGTCGCTTCATGCCATGGTGGTACCGCACCAAGACCGACGATATCGAGGTCCTGGCGCTGGGCAGCGATATGGAAAATCAGGAGCGCGATGCCGATGGCATTCGGCGCGGGGAATACTATCTTTGCCCCAAGGAAACGAAGCGTACCTGTGTGGTCGACCCTCACCTCTACGACTACAACGGCGAGACCTTACTGGTCACGTCGTTCAATGCGCCCATCCTGGTCGACGGTGAATTCCGCGGCAGCGCCGGTGTCGACCTGTCGGTCGAATTCATTCAGGGGCGGCTGGAAGAAGCCAATCAGTCGCTCTACGACGGCGCGGGCGAAATCGCCTTGATCGCCTCTCACGGGGCCCTGGCCGCCCATACCAGCGCGCCTGACCTGCTCGGCAAGCACGCTGAAAACGAGCTGAATGAAGATATCCAGGCCGGCATCGCCCAGGCGCAGCAGGGTGAGAAGGTACGCAGGTTAAACACGGACCAGGGCATGACCGAACTCTATTGGCCCTTCTCGGTCGATGACAGCGGTAACCCCTGGGTGCTGATGATCCGACTGCCTGAAAGCGCCGTCCTTGCCGGTCTGAATGACTTGCAGACGCAGATGGAAGACCAGCGCGAGGCCTCGACACTCGGCATGATTGGCATGGGGTTGATCATCGCCTTTCTGGGCCTGGTGGCCAGTTGGCTGTTGGGTAGCAGCATCTCTCGCCCACTGAAGCGCCTTGCCAGCCGTATGCAGGCGATCGCCTCGGGCAAAGGCGACCTCACCCAACGCCTGCCGGTGCAAGGCCGCGACGAAAGCGCGGCGGTGGCCGAGCAGTTCAATGCCTTTGCCGATAAAATCCAGACCATTTTATTGGATGTCCGACGCAGCAGCGAATCGGTCAATCACGCCGCCAATGAAATCACCCAAGGCGGCCGTGACCTTTCCCGGCGTACCGAACAAGCGGCCGCCAGTTTGCAGCAAACATCCTCGGCGATGGAGGAAATCAGTAGCACCGTCGCGCACACCACCAGTGCTTCGCAGGAAGCCAGCGGCCTTTCAAAAACCGCCTCACAGCTGGCAGGACGCACCGACGAGGCCTTCGGTCAGGTGGTGACCACGATGGATGCTATCCGCACCACATCGTCGGAAATTCAGGACATCGTCAGCGTCATTGATGGGATTGCCTTTCAAACCAACCTGCTGGCGCTGAACGCCTCGGTGGAAGCGGCCCGGGCGGGCGAACAGGGTCGCGGCTTCGCCGTGGTGGCCAATGAAGTCCGCCAGCTGGCGTCACGTGCCAGCGACGCGGCCAAAGATATCCGTCAGCGAATTGATGCCTCAACCGAGAAGGTCGAAAGCGGCACCCAAATGGTGCGCGACGCCGAGGCGGCCATGCACGAGCTCGCCGAAAGCGTCGCGAGGGTCACTCAGATGCTGGGTGATATCAGCACCGCGGCCGGCGAGCAAAATGATGGCATCAGCCAGGTCAGCATTGCGGTCACCGACCTGGACCAAATGACCCAGCAGAACGCAGCGCTGGTAGAGGAGTCGACGACCGCCGCCGAGCAGTTGAAAGACCAGGCCGACTATCTGGCCGAGCTGGTCGGTGGGTTTACGCTGGAGTCAGACCGTCCCGGGTCGGCGTTAACGGCTCCTGAAACGCGCCGTTAAGGAATCGGTGGCAGGGGGATGTCGTCGCTGCGTTTGGCGCCGGCGGTCATCTCCCGGCACAGCCGCAGGAACTCGCGCACGCCGGTGGTGAGGTACTTGTGGCGGTGCCAGATAAAGGTGAACTGGCGCTTGAGATCCAGTTCCGGCGTGGGCAGCGGTACCAGGCTGCCCCGCCGGAACGCATCGCGCAGCGCCAGCCGCGAGACACAGCCAATCCCCAACCCCGACTCCACGGCCCGCTTGATGCCCTCGGTATGCTCAAGCTCGAGCAACGTATTGAACCGGCTGCGGCGGTGACGCGCAGCGTGCTCCAGGGTCACCCGCGTACCCGAGCCCTCCTCGCGCATGATCCAGTCCTCACGCAGCAGCTGCTCGAGCTCCAGATGCGTCTTGCCCGCCAGCGGGTGCCGAGGTGAACAGAACACACACAGTTCGTCCTCGACCCACGGCTGACTGATGATCATGTCGTCATCGCAGGGCCCTTCGATCAACCCAAGGTCCAGCGAGTGCTGACGAACACCTTCGATGATATGGCGTGTATTGCGCACCGCCAGACGCACGCGACTGCCGGGATAGCGCTGCATAAAATCGCTGATTAAAAGCGTTGCCAGATAGTTGCCAATGGTCAGGGTAGCGCCAACCTCCAGCGACCCCACGCCTTGCTGACCGCGCAGTAACTCCTCCACCTCCTCGGCGCGGTCAAGCAGCCCAACGGCCTTGGGCAGCAGCTGAAAGCCCAGCGCATTGAGCTTGAGACGCTTGCCGATGCGGTCGAGCAACTGGCAGTCGAACTGACGCTCGAGCTCCGCCAGGGCGGTGCTGGTCGCCGACTGCGACATGGCAAGCGAGCGCGCGGCATGGGACACGCTTTCGTGTTGCGCAACGGCAACGAAGACTTCCAACTGACGCAGGGTATAGTGCATGAAACCCGCCTATATCGATTTTGAAGATATCCGTTATCAATATAATTTACTTAACAGATATACCACCCTTTGCTTAGACTTGTCGGCAACTTAATACCTATTTTTTATTCTTTTTAAGCATATTGTGGCGTGGTTGGCGTCACCCAACGGAGGAATTGGCATGAGCAAGTTCGCCCTGGAAGACGTACTCAGCGTTCATCACTGGAACGACACCCTGTTCAGCTTCCGCACCACCCGGGAACGCAGCCTGCGTTTCAAGACGGGCCAGTTCGTGATGATCGGCCTGGAAGTCGACGGCAAGCCGCTGATGCGCGCTTACTCCATTGCCAGCCCCAACTACGAAGACCACCTCGAGTTCTTCAGCATCAAAGTACCCGACGGCCCGCTCACCTCGCGTCTGCAACACTTGAAGGTCGGCGACCAGATCATGGTCAGCCGCAAGCCGACCGGCACGCTGGTCACCGACGACCTGCTGCCTGGGCGCAACCTGTACATGCTGTCCACCGGGACCGGCTTGGCACCCTTCCTAAGCCTGATCCAGGACCCGGAAGTCTACGAGCGGTTTGAGAAGGTCGTACTGGTCCACGGCGTCCGCGAAGTCTCCGAGCTGGCCTATGCCGACTTTATCACCAAGGAGCTACCGGCCCACGAGTACCTGGGCGAGGAAATCGCCGAAAAACTGGTTTACTACCCGACCGTGACCCGTGAAGAGTTCCATACCATGGGCCGCCTGACCGACCACATCCGCACCGGCAAGCTGTTCGAGGATACCGGCCTGCCGCCTATCGATCCGCGTCAGGACCGGGCGATGATCTGTGGCAGCCCGGCCATGCTCGATGACACCAGCGCACTGCTCGACGAGCTGGGCCTGAATATCTCGCCGCGCATGGGCGAGCCGGGCGACTACGTCATCGAGCGCGCTTTTGTTGAGAAGTAAGGTCGAAACGTCACGCGCTCCCCTTAGCCGCTCAGTAAAAACCCCCGCCAGACGATGCACAACGGCATCGCTCGGCGGGGGTTTTTGTGTTCTGGCGCGCGGCGGTGGTTATACCGCGTCTTTACCGGTCTCACCGGTACGGATACGAATCACTTGCTCAAGCGGCATGACAAAAATCTTGCCGTCGCCAATCTTGCCGGTGTTGGCCACCTGGGTGATGGCATCGATGACCTGCTCGACCATGTCGTCGTCAACGGCCACTTCAAGCTTCACTTTGGGCAGAAAATCGACCACGTACTCGGCCCCCCGATAAAGCTCGGTATGGCCCTTCTGGCGACCAAACCCCTTCACTTCCGTGACGGTAATACCCTGTACGCCAATGTCGGAGAGCGATTCGCGCACGTCATCAAGCTTGAACGGCTTGATAATGGCAGAGATGAGTTTCATTGCGAGATCCTCTAACTAGGTAGCCTTGGTGATAGGAAGAAAGATAACGGGCGTCGACACGTTGCTCGCTATCCGTTACCTCTCAGCATACACCGCTACCGGCGGAGAATAAAAAAAGCCTCCCCAGAGGGGAGGCCATAGACGAGCACTCGGGCTCAACTGGTCAACGTCTGTTTACTTCTTGACGCTGAACTCAGGGTAGGCTTCAAGACCGCACTCGGCGATATCGACGCCTTCGTATTCTTCCTCTTCGCTGACGCGGATACCCATGATGGCTTTGAGAATCAGCCAGACCACCAGGCTCGCCAGGAAGACCCAGCCGAAGATGCCCAGGATACCGATGATTTGCGCACCGAAGTTTGCATCACCGTTGTTCAGCGGTACGGCCAGCACGCCCCAGATACCCACCACACCGTGAACGGAGATGGCACCGACCGGGTCGTCCAGCTTCACTTTATCCAGCGTGACGATGGCAGCTACGACGATCAGACCACCAATCGCGCCGATAATCGTCGCGCTCAGCGCTGAAGGCGACAGCGGATCGGCGGTAATCGCAACCAGGCCAGCCAGCGCGCCGTTAAGCGCCATGGTCAGGTCCGCTTTACGGAACCACAGTTTGGCAAGAATCAGCGCGGCGATCACACCACCAGCAGCCGCAGCGTTGGTGTTCACGAACACCTGAGCCACGTTGTTGGCAGAATCGACAGCCGCAAGTTTCAGCTCAGAGCCGCCGTTAAAGCCGAACCAGCCCATCCACAGAATGAAGGTACCAAGCGTTGCCAGCGGCATGTTGGCGCCCGGAATCGCATGGATGGAGCCATCCTTGCCGTACTTGCCTTTACGCGGGCCCAGCACGATCACACCTGCGAGCGCTGCAGCTGCACCGGCAAGGTGCACAATGCCCGAACCGGCATAGTCAGAGTAACCCACTTCAGACAACCAGCCGCCACCCCAGGTCCAGTAGCCAGACACCGGATAGATGACACCGGTCATGACCACGGCAAACGCCAGGAAGGCCCACAGTTTCATGCGTTCGGCGACAGCACCCGAGACAATCGACATGGCGGTCGCCACAAACACCACCTGGAAGAAGAAGTCTGAGCGCATGGAGTAGTACGGCGCATCATCACCACCGGCGGTGACGGCATCCGCGCTGTTCTCGGCACCGATCAGGAAGCCCAGGTTGGGCAGGAAGCCACCGGCGTTGCCGGAGTACATGATGTAGTAGCCCACCAGCAGATACATGGTGCAGGCAATCGCAAAGAGCGCGACGTTCTTGGTAAGGATTTCGGCGGTGTTCTTGGAGCGCACCAGGCCCGCTTCCAGCATGGCAAAGCCAGCGGCCATCCACATGACCAGCACACCGCAGATCAGAAAGTAAAACGTATCGAGCGCGTAGCTAAACTCTTCCATTGTAAGTTCCCCGTTGAACTAAAGAAATGATCGGTAAAGCCAGGTTTAGACGGCGTCCGCACCGCGCTCACCCGTCCGAATCCGAATAACGTCTTCCAGCGGCGTGACGAACACCTTGCCGTCGCCGATCTTGCCGCTGTTGGCCGCGCTGCAGATCGCATCGAGCACGCTTTCAAGACGACCGTCGTCCACAGCGACCTCGACTTTGACCTTGGGCAGAAAATCGACCACGTATTCGGCGCCGCGATATAGCTCGGTATGGCCTTTCTGACGGCCAAAGCCTTTTACTTCGGTGACGGTAATACCCTGAACACCGTTGTCGGCCAGTGCTTCACGAACGTCGTCGAGCTTGAATGGCTTGATAATGGCGGTGATGAGTTTCATCCCGAATCTCCCCTGCTGGATTAAGGAGCGGCGACGCCGCCCGAAAAAAGTGCCTGCTCCACTAATGCGCATACCGTGCCATGTGTTTTTTTTTGCTTAATTTTCATCATTTTAAATGTAATAAAATGCAACATGCTGGGCTTTTGCAGCGTCGGCACACGCCATCAGCGCGGGTATTGCACCAAAATCAGCCAAAGACAAAACGCAAGCGCTCCAAATTAGTGCAAACCCGAAGGGCATGAATTGAGCCAAGAAACATGCGAATCCGGCCTGGGTTGCGTATCCTGAAAGCAACACCCGTATCGCGACACCCTCATTTAGGAGAGAGCCATGGCGCCTCAAGACCGCATTAGCCGACTCGCCCAGCAAATTGGCGACCGCCTGCAAAACGCATCGCAGGCGCCTGAGGATATTCAGAAAGGCGTGCACCAGGTGGTTCGCGGTGCCTTCGACCGGCTGGAGCTGGTATCCCGCGAAGACTTCGATATCCTGATGGACGTTTTACAGCGCACCCGTTCGCGGGTAGAGGCGCTGGAGCGTCAGGTGGCCAACCTGGAAGCCGCTGTCGACGCCCAGGCTGCACAGGCGACGACCCCCGTCGAAGCCGAGGCACCGCCGTTGCCGGTGGACCCCAAGCCTGGGCACGACGACAGCGCCAAGGCCAATGATGACGCCTCCAAGCCGTCATCTTGAATGCGAATAAATATCATTGACTGGTAAGACGCACGTGGTAATGTAATCGGTAATCCATGACGCAGGCGATGCAAGGACGCGGCCACGCTATCTGCTGGCCAATGCGCTATTTTGATGCATCGCCGCGTTGTTGCATGTTTACCGCCACCGCGATGCCCGATGACCTCCTTCACTTCCCAGGCCAGCCCGCCGCTTCACGAATTAACGCCGGCGACGCTTGCTCAGTTGGGCGAGCGCTTTGGCATTGACTATCGCGTGCGTAACGCACCTGCCGAGACGCGCATCGCCACGGGCAGCGTCCGCGATATCGCCCTGCCCCAGTCAATGCACCTGACGCTTTCCGACCTGCGCGTGAATTGTGCCTACAGCTCCGCGTCGCGCCAGACGGTCCCCTGGTTTATCAGCGTGGTTCTCGAGGGGCACATCACCGCCCGCCTGGGCGATCAATGCCTGGAGCTCAAGGCCGGCGACGGTGTTTGTGCCCATTTCACGCCTCAGCAGCCGCTGACGGTTTATCAGCCCGCCCAGGCACGGCTGCATACGCTCAATCTGGCGGTACTGGCAACCACCCCGTTGGCGTTGCCGCCGCCGCCCGCCACGCCTGGCTTGACGCCCTGGCACCTGCCTACCGCTTTTAGCGAGACGCTACGCCAGGCGGCAGACAAGACGCTGGCGAACTGGCGTCAGCCGCTGATCTGGCAAGGCCTGGCGCTGCAGCTGCTCGGCGAAGGATTACCCGACCATGGGCGACTCACCTCGGCAGATGCCTCCTCCGTGCCCGCTTCGCCACGGATTTCCCCGCGCGATGAGCAACGTTTGGCCGTGCTTTACCAGCAGTTGGCGGACCACCCCGAACGCGCTTACTGCCTCAACGATCTTGCGCGCGACGCCGCCATGAGCCCGAGCAGCCTGAGGCAGAAATTTCGCACCCGCTACGGCTGCTCCATTTTTGATCACTTGCGACAACGTCGTCTGGCGCTGGCCTACCAGGACCTGCAACGCGGCATGAGCGTGCAGCAAGCCGCCCATCGCTGTGGCTATCGCCACGCCACCAACTTTGCCACCGCGTTTCGACGCCGCTTCGGCATGGCGCCCCACGATGTCGCCACGCAGCGCGCCTTCTGACGAATTCGGCATTGCGCATAGCCAATCTGGCAGCGCGCATACCTTTCACAGGCATTTAAAAGTAATAATTCTCATTACTAAAAATTAGTAGGGGATCGTAACCATGCCTGTCTCACCGCATCGCCTGTGCCATCCATTGCTGCCCCTGGTCGTCGCCGTTGCCTGCGGATCCGCGCCCCTGGCGCTCGCCCAAGAGGGCAATCGCGAAAACCTGGGCACCGTTACCGTCACCGCCCAGCAGGCGGCCACCAAGGTAGAAACGCCGTCGATCGAAACGCCCCAGAGTGTATCAACCATTACCCGCGAGGAGATGGATACCCATGGGGTTAGCACCGTGCAGCGGGCCACCGACTACACACCAGGGGTTTACAGCAATCAGGTGGGCGCCTCCAACCGCTTCGACTATCTGGTGCTGCGCGGCTTCTCCGACGGCAGTTTGAGCAATACTTTTCTCGACGGCCTGAAGCTGATCGGCGATACCAACTCGCATAGCTCGCTACGCGTCGATCCGTGGTTTCTGGACAGCATTGAAGTGGTCAGGGGCCCGGCCTCGGTGCTCTACGGCCAGGCCTCGCCGGGGGGCGTGGTGGCCATGAACAGCAAACGCCCCGAGTTCCAGTCCGGCGGCGAGCTACGCTTCCGCGTAGGTAACAACCACCAGCGCAGCGCGGCCTTTGACCTGACCGGGCCGCTGGGCGACGAACAGCGCGTCGCTTATCGCCTGGTAGGCATTGCCAGCGCCGCCGATACCCAGTTCGGCCCCACGGAGGAGGAACGCTACGCCATTGCGCCGTCGCTCACCTGGGATATCAGCGACAACACCAGCCTGACCATCGACGCCTACCTGCAGGACGAACCCGAAGGCGGCTACCATTCCGGCGTCCCTTATGAAGGCGCCGTCAAGCCGCGCAACGGGCGTAAGATCAGCAATAACTTCTTCGACGGCGAGGAAGATTACGAGGCCTACGAGCGTACCCAGCGCATGGTGGGCTATGCCTTTGAACATCGCTTCAACGATGACTGGACCGCTCGCCAGCAGCTGCGCTATCTCAATTCGGATGTCACCCTGAACCAGGTCTACGGCTTTGGCTGGACCTCGCCCAGCTCGGATGAACTGGTCCGCTACTATTCGGGCAGCGAAGAATCGCTCGACGCCTGGACCGTCGATAACCAGTTGGAAGCCAACCTCGATGACGGCTTCATGGCGCATACCGTGCTGGCGGGGATCGATTATCAGCGACGCGACAACGACGTCAGCTGGCCGTCGGGGGCATTCCCGTCGCTTGATGCCTTCAACCCGGTCTATGGCGCCGAACCTACGGCGATGTATGCACCGACCAACGAACGCCACGAGCTCGAGCAGACCGGCGCCTACCTGCAGGACCAGATCGAGCTGGATAACTGGCGCTTCACCCTGGGCGGGCGCTACGACTGGGTCGACATCGACAACACCAATCAGGATACCGGCCAATCGAGCACGCTTGACGACACCCAGTTCAGCGGCCGGGCCGGTGCGGTCTATCTGTTCGAAAACGGCGTGGCGCCCTACCTGAGTTACTCAACGGCTTTCACACCCACCAGCTTTGTGGATGCCGACGGCGACCTGTTGGCGCCCATGGAAGGCGAGCAGTGGGAAACCGGGGTGAAATATCAGCCCAACGATAGCCAAAACCAGTACAGCGCTTCCGTGTTCCATATCAGCCAGGAGAACGTGGCCACCAAGGAGCAGCCCACCGACCCTTACCGCGCAGTGGGCGAGATCGAGTCTCAGGGCATCGAGCTGGAGGCGCGCACGCAGCTTAATGAGGCGCTGTCACTCCAGGCCGGGTACAGCTTCACCGACATCACCTATGCCAAAAGTGACGACGGCAACGAGGGCAATGACGCGATCTATTCGCCGCGTCATCAGGTTCAGCTATGGGCGCAGTATGCGTTTAACGACGGCTGGCTGAGCGGTGCCGACATTGGCGCAGGCGTGCGCCACTACGCCGACATTGCCGCCGACCGCGCCAACACCGAAACCGTACCCGACTACACCCTGGTGGACGCCACCCTCGGCTACGACCTTGGCCAAGTAGGGCTCGACGGTGTCGACACCCGCCTCAACGTCAGCAACCTGCTGGATGAAGACTACGTGGCCTCGTGTAACTCGCTCGAGTACTGCTATTTCGGCGCCGAGCGCGGGATCACCGCCAGCGTGCATTACCGTTTCTAGTCCAGGTATCGTTTCATGCCACACACTGCCCGGGCCTTCGTGCCCGGGCGCTTTATTCCAGCCACTCAGGTTTGCAAACAATAAAGATTATCGTTTAAATACAGGCCTTATTTTCTATTGAAGCCGTTATCATGCGCTGCTCCGCTATGTCTTCCCTGCTCGTCCGTATGGGCTTGCTGACTGTGTGTCTGCTCGGCGCCTTGCCCGCCCAAGCACAGCTGGCCACCATCGACTGGACAGTCGCCGAAACGCTGGTGGCCCTCCAGGCGCCCTTGGGTGGAAGTGCCCAAAAAAATGACTATCACGACTGGGTGGGCGAGCCACGGCTGCCGGATGACATCGCTGACCTCGGTTTACGCAGCCAGCCTAACCTTGAACTGCTGGCCCAAATGAAGCCTGAGCGCACCCTGATTTCACCCATGTTTGCTGGGTTGACGCCAAAACTGGAACGCATCGCGCCAGTCACCAACATCGAGCTATACGCCCCTGGCAACGAAACCTGGCAGGAAATGCAAACCATCACTGAGCAGATAGGCGAACTGGCCGACCGCGAACCCCAAGCCAAACGACTGATCGAGCAGACACAAGCCCTGATGGCCGAGCTGCGTGGCGAGCGACCCGACACAGCGCCGCTGTTGATGATTCAGTTCATGGATGCCCGCCACGTGCGCGTGTTTGGTGACAACAGCCTCTACAACGCAGTGCTAGAGCAGCTCGAGCTGCCCAACGCCTGGGAAGAGACCACCAACGCCTGGGGGTTTTCGCTGGTTGGGGTCGAAGAACTCGCGCGCTACCCGGACGCCACCTTGGTGATTGTCGACCCGCTGCCTGCCGGGGTCGAAGCGCAGCTCGAAAAAAGCGGCCTTTGGCAGCAGCTGCCCAGCGTCAGGCACGACAGGATGCTACGCCTGCCGCCGGTGTGGAGCTTTGGCGCGCTGCCCTCCGCCCAGCGCTTTGCCAACGAACTGGTCGATGCCCTGGAGAACGCGCCCCGTCAGGTCCTTGACGCACCCTGACCCGCTCTGTGCCGTACCGCGCACCTGGCTATCAAGCCCGCCATAAATGCGATAGCTTAATTAGCATAAGATAACGGAAAATCAGCGAGGGAACGCTAATGACGCTCGCCATTGTGGCAACGCGGGCCGGGGTCGGCCTGGACGCACCCGCCGTACACGTCGAGGTCCATCTGGCCAACGGCCTGCCTGGTTTGACGCTCGTCGGCCTGCCGGAGACCGCCGTCAAAGAAAGCCGTGAGCGGGTGCGAAGCGCCCTGGTCAACGCCGGTTTCGACTTTCCCAATACCCGACGCATCACCCTGAACCTGGCCCCGGCAGACCTCCCCAAGGAGGGCGGCCGCTTTGACCTGCCCATCGCCCTGGGCATTCTCGCCGCTTCGGGACAGCTTCCCGTCGAGGCGCTGGAAGGCATGGAGTGCGCCGGCGAACTGGCACTGGACGGTAAGTTACGCGCCGTGCCCGGCATCTTGCCGTTTGCTTTGGCGACGCGGCGGGCCAAGAAAGCGTTGATTGTGCCCCGCGACTGCGCCGATGAAGCAGCACTGGCCGGCGACCTACCGGTACTGCCCGCCGACACCCTTTGGCAAGTGGTCGCCCATCTGCTCGGCCAGGAAAAAATTCCGCCGCATCAGCTGCCCGCGTCGCTAAAAACCGCCGAGCCGATGGCCGATTTGGCCGACGTTCGCGGCCAGCAGCAGGCTCGCCGCGCGCTGGAAGTCGCCGCGGCCGGCGGCCATAATCTACTTTTCGCAGGGCCTCCAGGCACCGGCAAGACCATGCTCGCCAGCCGCCTGCCCGGCATTTTGCCGCCGCTGAGCGAAGAGCACGCCCTGGAAGTCGCCGCCGTACGCTCGGTGTGCGGGCTGTCGCTTAACGCCGACTGGGGCCAGCGGCCCTTCCGTCAGCCACACCACAGCGCCAGCGCCGCCGCTCTGGTAGGCGGCGGTTCAAAACCCAAGCCGGGGGAAATATCCCTTGCCCACCATGGCGTGCTGTTTCTGGATGAATTGCCGGAATTTTCCCGCAGCGTGCTAGAAGTATTGCGACAGCCCCTGGAAACCGGCGAAATCCACCTGGCTCGCGCCAGCCACGAACGCCGCTATCCCGCCCAGTTTCAGCTGGTGGCGGCAATGAATCCCTGCCCCTGCGGGCACCTAGGCGACCCGCGCCAGCGCTGTCAGTGCACCGCCAGCCAGATTCAGCGCTATCAGGCGCGGCTCTCAGGGCCGCTTCTCGACCGCATCGACCTTCAGGTGGAAGTGCCCGCGCTGCCGCCGGAACAGCTCACCGCCCAGACCCAGGGCGAGTCATCAGACGCCGTTCGCCAGCGCGTGATGGCCGCCCGCGAACGCCAGATGGCCCGTGGCGCGCTCAACAGCCAGCTCAGCGGCAAGGCGCTGGAAACTGCCTGTGCCCTGGATGATGAAGAACGCGCTTGGCTCGCTGGCGTACTGGAAAAACTCAAGCTCTCCGCCCGCGCCTACCACCGCGTGCTGCGCGTCGCACTCACCCTTGCCGACCTACAGGGCGAGCCCAAACCCACCCAACCCCACTTGATCGAAGCCATCGGCTACCGGCAGTTGGATAGGATGTTGAAAGGCGCCTAACGGTGGGTTTGCGCGAGGCGATCCACCAGGCGCTGGCAGAGGGCATCCAGCTTGCCCGCCGTGGCCTCGTCCTTCAGCGTACCGCCGTCGGTAAAGGCGCTGCCCGCACCGGGCAATGATAGCGGCTGCGGCAGTACCGTCAGGCTCAGGTTAGCGAGCAGTTGCTGGCCGAGGGGCATGGCGCGAATACCGCCCAACCCGCCGGGGGACGCCGCTACCAGCGCCGCCCATTTACCGGCAAACAGCCCGAGTCCGGGCGTATCGCCGTAGGGGCGGGACAGCCAATCCAGGGTGTTCTTGAGCAGCGGCGTGATGAAACCGTTGTATTCCGGCGAGGCAATAAATACCGCCTGATGCTCGGCGAGGAGGGCACGCAGCTTCAGAACGTTGTCCGGCATGCCCTGCGCTTCGATATCCTCGTCGAACAGCGGGCAAGGGTAGTCTTTCAGATCGATGAAGGTGGCGTGGCCGCCCAGCGCCTCAATGCGCTTTGCCGCTAGGTGCGCCAGCTGTTTATTAAACGAACCTTCACGGGCGCTGCCGGCAAACACCAGCACTTTCGGGGGGGTAGAGGTCATTGCACGCTCCTTAGGGAAAATGAACGAACGCTAATGCGTAGCACGAGTCTCGCATAGCCGCCGGTCGATAGCATTAACCTTGCTCGCGTAAATCAATCGATAGCCAAAGCTTATCGCCTGCCGTCTACGATTCTGGTGGCTTCCTCGCCGCTGCCGCTGACTTGGCATGCGCCACGCGGTCAACGAACGCATCCAGGGCGTCGAACAAAGCGCGACGAATCGGCTCGGCTTCGTTGACCAGATGATGGCGGGCCTCCGGATGGCGGTATATCTGCGCGTCGGGAAACTTTTCTTCGAGAATCGCCAGGTTCCACTCCCAATCCACGGTGAGGTCCTGCTCGCCCTGTAAAATCATCACGGGCAAATCCAGTGGATCACGGGCCAACAGCCGGGGAATCCAGCGCCGCATGGCGGTAATCCAGGCGACGCTCAATTGGTTGGGCTGCAGCGGGTCGTGGTCGCGTAAGAATTCGGTGAACTGCTCGTCGGTGGAGTTGGGCCGATACTTGCGTGGCAGTGCCTTGACGAACGGACTGGCAATCAGGTGCAGCCAGCTCGCCTGGCTCCAGCCCCAGGGGCGCACCAGCGGCGCCAATAGCACCAAGCCGTCCCAGCCTGCCGCGTCGCGACGGTTCAGCGCATCGGTGGCCAGAATGGCGGCGCCGGTGCTTTGCCCGACGCCAAGCCAAGGCGTGGGCGCCATCGACTGCTGCGAGAGAATGGTTTGTACGTGCGTCAGGCATTGCTGATAGTCGTCAAAGTCGTCAATCGCCGCCCGCGCGCCGCTGGAAAGCCCGTGGCCGGGAAGATCCCACAGCACCACCCGCCAGCCCTTGGCCAGCAAGCGCTCGAGGAGATGACGATAAAGCCCCAGGTGATCGAAGTAGCCGTGCACCACAAAGGCGGTGCCTCTGGGCGTCGGCGGGCTCCACACCTGGCACCACAGGGCAAAGCGGCCGGTATCGATGAACCCTGCGTATACATCGCGGGTATCGTGGCGCAGCGCATCCAGGCCGTAATGCTGAAAATACTCGTTCATCGCCGAGTCAAGGGTGCCGCCCGGCACCAGGCGGGATAGCGATGTGTCGCCGACGTGGTGGCGAAACAGGGCCTCTAGATGATCGAACTCGCGCATTCGCTGCTCTCCTTAACCGCTCGTAGGCAGGTGACCTGTCACCGCCCCGTGCCGATCATTCCTTATCTTTTGGTCGAGCATTATGGCGCTTTAGGGTCTACGCTGTTTACATGCCCGACCAGGTGTGGAATTATTTTCCACAAATAGATTTCAAATGCATTTTCATTCTGACTGTGACGGGGTATCTGCCGACTAACACGGCGTCACAGCCACCTTAACAGGAGAGTCTCCATGAGCGAGCGTATCACGCGTCACCGTTTACAGGTGGCAGCCGATCTAGATCAATTCATCAGCCAGCAGGCTCTGCCCGGCACAGGCGTCGACGAAAGCGCTTTCTGGGCCGGCGTCGACGCGTTATTTCATGATTTAACGCCCAAAAATCGCCAACTGCTAGAAGAACGCGACGTGCTTCAGGAAAAGCTCGACGCCTGGCACCGCGAAAACCCCGGCCCGGTGAGCGATATGGCCGGCTACCGGCGCTTTCTGAAGGACGCCGGCTATCTGGTCGACGCGCCCGCTAACGTCAGCGCCACCACCGCCAACGTTGACCGCGAAGTCGCCGTCCAGGCGGGTCCGCAGCTGGTCGTGCCGATGAGTAACGCACGTTACGCGCTCAACGCCGCCAACGCCCGCTGGGGCAGTCTTTACGACGCCCTCTACGGCACCGACGTGATTTCCGAGGAAGACGGCGCGGAAAAAGGCACCAGCTTTAACCCCAAGCGCGGCGCAAAGGTCATTGCCTACGCCCGCGGTGTCCTCGACCGGGCCGCTCCGCTTGCCACCGGCTCACACCGCGATGCCGTCAAATATGCCATCCGCGACGAGCACCTGGTCGTGACCCTGGAAGGCGGTCGCGAAACCGGCCTGAAGGATGCCGGCAAGCTGATCGGCTTCAACGGCGATGCCGCCGCCCCGGAGGCCATCCTGCTGGGCAACAACGGCCTGCACCTGGAAATCCAGATCGACGCCAACCACTCGATCGGTAAAACCGACCCGGCCGGCGTCAAGGACGTGGTCGTCGAAGCGGCGCTCACCGCCATCATGGACTGCGAAGACTCCGTCGCCGCGGTCGACTCGGAAGACAAGGTCGGTGTCTACAGCAACTGGCTCGGCCTGATGAAGGGCGACCTGGAAGAAAATATCGACAAGGGCGGCAAGACCTTTACCCGCAAGCTCCACGCGGACCGCACCTGGCAAACCACCGATGGCAGCAGCGTGACCCTGCCGGGCCGTTCGCTGATGTTCGTGCGTAACGTCGGCCACCTGATGACCACACCGGCAGTACTCGACGAGAACGGCAATGAACTGCCTGAAGGCATTCTGGACGCCGTGGTGACCTCACTGCTGGCGCTGCACGACCTCAATAAGGACGCTGACCAGCCGCGCAACTCGCGTACCGGCTCGGTGTATATCGTCAAGCCGAAGATGCATGGGCCGAAAGAAGTCGCGTTCGCCAACGAGCTGTTTGGCCGCGTCGAAGACATTCTGGGCATGAGCCGCGATACCCTGAAAATGGGCATCATGGACGAAGAACGCCGCACGACCGTCAACCTCAAGGCGTGTATCGCCGAGGCCACCTCGCGCGTGGTGTTTATCAACACCGGCTTCCTCGACCGTACCGGCGACGAGATGCACACCGCCATGGAAGCGGGCCCGATGGTGCGCAAGGGCGACATGAAGAGCGCCGCCTGGATAACCGCCTACGAAAAGAACAACGTCCAGGTCGGCCTAGCCTGTGGCCTGCGCGGCCGCGCCCAAATCGGCAAAGGCATGTGGGCGATGCCCGACCTGATGCACAACATGCTGGAGCAGAAGATCGGCCATCCGAAAGCCGGTGCCAACACCGCCTGGGTACCGTCACCCACCGCGGCGGCACTGCACGCCCTGCACTACCATCAGGTCAACGTCTCCGACGTCCAGCGCGAACTGGAAGGCCAGGGCGAGCTGGACTTCCTGGATGACCTACTCACCGTGCCGGTGGCCGAAAACGCCAACTGGTCCGATGAAGAGAAGCAGCAAGAGCTGGACAACAACTGCCAGGGTATTCTCGGCTACGTGGTGCGCTGGGTAGAACACGGCGTGGGCTGCTCGAAGGTGCCGGATATCCACAACGTCGGCCTGATGGAAGACCGCGCCACGCTGCGTATTTCCAGCCAGCACATTGCCAACTGGCTGCACCACGGCATTGTCGATGCGCCGCAGGTAGCAGAAACCCTCAAGCGCATGGCCAAGGTGGTCGACGAGCAGAACGCCGGCGACCCAACCTACACCGCCATGAGCGCGAACTTTGCCGACTCGACGGCCTTCAAGGCGGCGTCCGACATGATCTTCAAGGGCCGCGTCCAGCCGTCTGGCTACACCGAGCCGCTACTCCACGAGTGGCGTCAGGTGCACAAGGCGAAGTAAACGCCTGACAAAGAGCGCACTAGACAATAGTCGCTAACAGCCCCTTGAGGTCTCGCACCTCAAGGGGCTTTTGTTTAGCGTGATGAAAATCAGGTCACAGGCGAAAGGAAAACAGCGATGACGGTGATGACCGCCGAGCAGATCGAACACTTTCTGGACGATGTCTTTCCCCAGCGGATGGGCAGGATCGAACAGGTAGGTGAAATGAGCGCCACCATGCGCTTGGCGATTGGCAATGAACACCTGCGCCCAGGCCCCCGCGTTTCCGGCCCCACCATGATGGGCTTTGCCGATGTGGCTATGTACGTGGCGATATTGGCCCAAATTGGCCCGGAGCCCATGGCCGTGACCAGCGACCTGAACTGCCACTTTTTGCGCGCGGCATCGGGCGACCACGACATCATCGCCCATGCCAAACTGCTCAAGCTCGGCCGCCGCTTGGCCGTCGGTGAGGTGTCGATTGTCTCCGCCGCCGATGAATCCAAGCCGGTGATCCACGTCACTGCAAGCTACGTGCTGCCGTAAACTCTAACCTACTTCACGGCTCTAGCGTCATGAATGGCTCATCTTCCTGATCGCTAAATGCGTAGACGTCGTAGGGTTCTTCCTGCGGCCCGGGCATGCCCGGCGTACCTGTTGGCATTCCGGCCAGGCCGATACCGTCAACATCGGGCTGCTCGTCAAATAGCTTGGTGACGGCCTCCATCGGCACATGGCCTTCGATCCAGTATTCGCCCATCTCGATGGTATGGCATGAGCCCAGGCCATGTGGAATACCCGCCTGCTGCTTGATCTCGCCAAGCTCGACATCGTCCACAATGGTGACGTCCACACCCTGCTCTTCCAGGTGGCGGGCGTAGCCATCGCAGCAGCCGCACTGGGGATTCTTGTACATCGTGGCTTCGTCTGGCAAGGCAGCATGCGCCGTGGTGGCGCCCAGCAATAGCGCGCCCGACACCCATAGCGAGGCAGTTTTTCGATTCATGAGTATTTCCTCAGTGGTAGCGACGTGATCAATTCGTCCGGCTGAACAGGTATTTGACCAGCGAAGCGATACCCAGCCCGGCGAGTAGCAGAACTGTAAGTGGCATGAGCCAGCCCAACCAGCCCATTGACCCCATCAGCGCGAAACAATCTGCATTCATCATGATAGCCTCCTGACAGTTGCTTGATGAACGTGTTCGTCTAAAGCTTACAACCTATGGGTTACCCCAAGGTCAAGCGACGGCAGTGGAGTCCGCGTATTGCTTGATGCGGATCAATATGTCGGCGTGGGTTTCAGGCTCCGTTCAGGTTGATAGCTTATAAACTCACGGTGAGCTTTTTAAACTTTTCTTTGTGAGACTACCCCTATGCGCAAATCATCCCTTACGCTAGCCCTTTTCGCCGCAACCTTGAGCGGTGTGGCATCCACCGCCTGGGCTTCAGGCGAGCATAGTGGCGACCACACCGAGGCCAACGCCGCCGATGTTGAACGCACCATCAGCGTTGAAGCAGGCGACATGTGGTTCGACCCCGAGGAGATGGATATCGCACCAGGCGAAACTGTCGAGTTCGAAATCAACAATACTGGTAACGTGGAACATGAATTTGTGATTGGCGACAAAGCCGCACAAGAAGAACATCGTAAAATGATGCAGGAAATGGACGGCGACCATGGTGACCACGGCGGCCACGACATGGCCGAAGGCGAGCATGGCGGTCAAATGCCATCGGTGACCATTGGCGCAGGCGAATCCAAAACACTGGTGTGGACAGCCCCAGAAAACGTCGAACGCCTTGAATATGCCTGCAACATTCCAGGACACTACGAGTCCGGCATGTACGGCGATATCAACTTGTGACGCGATACGATGAAACTGTTGCTGTTAGAAGACGATGACCTGCTGGCGGAAAGCCTTGCAGAGAGTCTGAAAGACAACGGCTATCTGGTCGATGTGGCCGCCTCAATCAAGGCGGCCACGTCGTTCATGAGCACCGAAGAATACGCGCTTGCCATTCTTGACCTCGGGCTACCGGATGGCTCGGGACTTGAGCTGCTCGCCAAGTGGCGACAGCAAAAACATGCCATCCCTATGTTGATACTCACTGCGCGCGATACCTGGGAAGACAAGGTGGTTGGCCTGGAAACCGGTGCCGATGACTACCTCACCAAACCCTTCCACGAAGCCGAACTCATGGCCCGCCTGAAAGCCCTGCTACGTCGGCAATCCGGCCAGTTATCCCAGGTTATCACGCTCAATGGTGTGTCCCTGGATGAAGCCGGTCAGCGCGTTTCAAGCAACGGCGGCGCGTGGCGTTTGCTGACCGCCACTGAGTTTCGTCTGCTCCGGTACTTGATGCACCACCCTGACCGCATTCACTCCAAAGAGCGGTTGCTGGAGCAGCTTTACGCACTTGAGCAGGACGCAGCGGCGCCCAACCTGGTCGAGGTGTACGTAGCCCGGCTGCGCCGCTATCTTGGCAAGTCGATCATCCAGACCCGCCGCGGCCAGGGGTATCTCTTTGCTTCACATTGATCAGCGTAGCCTGCGCTTTCGACTGCTGGCCTGGCTAGGCGGCGTCGCACTGCTGGTGGTCGGCCTGACATGGCTGTTGCACGGGGTGTTTCTGCAGAACCTGGCCAAGGACTTTCTGGGCGAGCGCCTCATGCGTGAAGCCGACCACGCGGTAGATCAGCTCGAGCAAGACCGCCTGGCGGTCCCCGCATCGCTTGCTTCGGCCAGCCAAGGCTATCAGGTATTCCATCACCTCTATGTGCTACGCCTGGATGACGACATCAGCGCCTCTGATCCGATCTGGCAGCGCCAGCTTGCCCCGCTGCTTGACGATGACGGTGATGCGCTGATTGAGGTGAAACACAGGGGGGACCATTTGCTGGTCTATCGCCGCCACTTCGAGTGGCAAGACACCTCTGGCGTACTGCTGATTGGGGAGGACTTTTCCCAGGTCGAAGCGGGCCTGGCCACCCTTCACTGGTGGGTCGGCGGCATTGCGGCAGGTCTGCTCGCGGTGCTGGTCACGCTCAATATGCTGGCCGTCAATCGCGGCTTGCGACCACTCTGGCAATTACGCCACCAGTTGGAAGCCCTGCAGGCAGGCGAGCGCCAGCGCCTATCACTCACCGCCCCCGCCGAACTTGACGCCCTCGTCGCCCAGCTCAATCGCTTCATGGACGATATCGACCTGCGCCTGCAGCGCTCGCGGGAGTCGGTCGCTAACCTTTCCCATGCCCTCAAAACCCCGCTGGCAGCAATCACCCAGGTGCTCAGAGGTGGCCGACCCATAGACGACGAACGCCGCCGCAAGCTACTGATGCGCATCGAGGACATCAACGCCCAGTTGGATGCCGAACTGCGTCGCGCGCGCATTGCCGGTCCCCATGCGGGACACATGACGCACCTGACGCGTGACAGTCAACGGCTGATGGACATGTTTCGTAGCCTCTACCCGCAGCCCTCGTTCGCCCTGACAACGTCGCTCAACGACCGCGAGCAGGTACCCATCGACGTTCACGATTACGCTGAGATGCTGGGCATTGTGCTGGATAATGCCGGCAAATGGGCCGCCAGCGAGGTGCGATGCCACGTAAGCGCCACCTCTGAAGCACTGACCCTGACAATCGATGATGACGGCCCCGGCGTTGCCGACCAAGACATGGCACGCCTCGGCGAGCGCGGCACGCGGCTGGATGAGCGCCACCCCGGCTACGGTCTGGGACTTGCCATCCTGGAGCAATTGGTGGTGCGTTACGCTGGCCACTGCCGGTTCGAGCGCAGCCCGCTAGGCGGCCTGCGGATCGTTACCCGCCTGCCATTGCCGGACGTTAAGCCCTCCTGACGGTTTTTCAGCCTTGATTCAGCTTACTCCCCCATGATGAGGCTATTGATCATTGAGGGGAGTTTCATATGTCGCGTTCGACCATTATCCGTCACCCGCTTTCACGCCGCCAGGTGCTGAAAGGCAGCGCGGCGTTGGGGCTGGGTTCGGCTGCCGCCCTGGGCATGAGCCCCGCCTGGGCCACCCCCTGGGGCCGCTCCAACGTCTATTCCAAAGGCGTTGAAGAAGGGCCTGAGATAGCGCTGGCCATCCGCCGTGAAAGTCTCCCGATTGACGGCAAGACCGCTAGCGCCTTCAGCATTAACGGCACCAGCCCGGGTCCCCTCTTACGCCTGAAAGAAGGCCAGGACGCGGTACTGCGCGTTACCAACCTGCTAGATGAGCCCACCTCGATTCACTGGCACGGGCTAATTCTACCTGCAGGGATGGATGGCGTGCCGGGAGTCAGCTTTGCTGGTATCGAGCCCGGCGAAACCTTTACCTACCGCTTCCCGGTGCGCCAAAACGGCACCTACTGGTACCACAGCCATTCTGGCATGCAGGAACAGCTTGGCCACGCCGGGCCGTTGATTATTGACGCCGCCGAACGCGAACCCTTCCGTTACGACCGCGAGCACGTGTTGTTGCTTACCGACTGGACGTTCGAAGATCCCATGGCGGTGTTTCGTAACCTGAAAACCATGGAGGGCTATTACAACTTCCAGGAACGCACGGTGGCCGATTTCTTCGCCGACGTTCGCCAAAACGGCTTGTCTCAGACTGCCGAAATGCGCGGCATGTGGGCCAAGATGCGCATGAGTTCGCGGGATATTGCCGACGTTACCGGCAGCACTTATACCTATCTGCTCAACGGTCACTCCCCCGAGGAAAACTGGAGCGCGCTGTTCAAGCCAGGCGAGCGCGTAAGGCTGCGGGTGATTAACGGATCGGCCATGTCCTACTTCGACGTGCGTATTCCCGGGCTGAAAATGACCGTGGTGGCCGCCGACGGGCAGCCAGTTCAACCGGTGCCCGTGGATGAATTTCGCATCGGGGTTGCCGAGACTTACGACGTTCTGGTGTCACCTGAAGACGATCAGGCGTATACGATTTTCGCCGAATCCATGGATCGCAGCGGCTACGCCCGCGCCACTCTCGCCCCTCGCGAAGGCATGCAGGCGGAGATTCCGGAGCGCCGCCAGATTGCCGACCGTGGCATGGAGGCCATGGGTGCTCACGGCATGGATCACGGCGACATGGAGGGTATGGACCACTCCAACATGTCGGACAGTGACATGGAGGGCATGGACCACTCCAATATGTCAGACAGTGACATGGAGGGCATGGACCACTCCAATATGTCGGACAGTGACATGGAGGACATGGACCACGGTGACATGGACCACGGCAGCAGCGGGATGGAGAAAGAAAGCGCCAAGACCCGCGACAACGGCATGCTGGTGGCTGGCGAAGCCCAGCCTGGCTCGCGCTACGACCAGGCGGGTATTGGCATCGACCCCGACGAGCGCCGCGTGCTGGTCTACCGCGACTTAAAAGCCTTTACGCCCTGGCCCGACCGCCGCGAGCCCGGCCGCGAGCTGGAACTGCATTTGACCGGCAACATGGAGCGCTACATGTGGTCGTTCGACGGCCAAAAATTCAGCGAAGTAGACGGCCCTATTCACTTTGAAAAGGACGAGCGCCTGCGCCTGATCCTGGTCAACGACACCATGATGGAGCATCCCATCCACCTGCACGGCATGTGGATGGAACTGGAAAACGGCCAAGGCGAGCTGATTCCGCGCAAGCACACCTTGAACGTCAAGCCCGGCGAGCGGGTGTCAGCGCTGATCACTGCGGATGCCGAGGGCAGTTGGGCCTTCCACTGTCACCTTCTCTACCACATGGACGCTGGCATGTTCCGCGTTGTGCAAGTTTCTTAAGGAGGCCATATGAACGCCAAACGCTACGTAACCTTTGCCAGCACATTGCTGGCCTTGGCCGCCGCCACAGCACACGCCGAAGACGGCTACGACGCCCCGGATGACTGGCCCGCGCCCATGCAGGAACACAACATGGGCATGGGTCTGTTCGACCGACTGGAATACACCGTACCCGACAAGGGCCCAGAGGCGGTGGTATGGGACTTCCAAGGCTGGTACGGCGGCGATATCAATCGCGTGTACCTCAAATCGGAAGGCGAGAACGTCCAGGGCGACGGCGAAGACGCCGAGTTTGAGTCTCTGGAACTCCTGTATAGCCGCCTGGTTGCGGACTTTTGGGAGTTACAGGGCGGTGTGGGCTACCAGGGCGGCGTATTTTCTGATGACCATGCCGAACGCACCTACGGGGTGGTGGGCCTGCAAGGCGTGATGCCCTACGGCATTGAAACCGACCTGGCCATGCAAGTCAGCGATGAAGGTGACGTGGCGGCAAGTTTTGAAGGCGAATACGATTTACGCCTGACCCAACGGCTTTATCTGCAGCCGCGCACGGAAATTGCCGTGGCCGCCAGTGAGGTGGAAGAATTTGGCGTCGGCGAAGGGCTTAACTCGGTTCGCACCGGGCTACGTCTAGGCTATGAAGTGACCCGCCGGATCGCCCCTTACGTGGGTGCCTACTGGGAGAAAGAATACGGCGACACCGCCGACCTGTCCCGCGCCAGCGGCGACAGCACCGAAGATACCGGCGTCGTCGCGGGCGTCAAGCTGATGTTCTGACCCCGCCGTCAACCCCCCTGCGTTGAACCGCCTTCTCTGACGCCCCAACGGTGTAACGACGCCGCTGGGGCGTTATTCATGTTAGTCTCCAATGGCGTTAAGCGGGCAATTTTTTGCCCATCGCCCCAGCGACCCATCACCACGCCAGCGTTACTGCCAGTACAGCTGATTTTTACAATACATAATGGGTTGTTCGTATTTAGATGCCATTCAATATCTTGCCCGATCCTCAATCCTTGAATGCCATTCAGGGGGAGCACGCCGCCTCGCTGGTATTGCTCTCATGGCTGGTGGCGCTGGCGGCATCCTACGCGGGATTGGATATCATCAAGCTGGTGAGCAAAGGCTCACACCCGGCGTGGCGGCGTGCCTGGCTCTGGGCAGGGGCCAGCGCCATGGGGCTGGGCGTTTGGAGCATGCACTTTATCGGCATGCATGCCTACCGGCTTGATTTTCAGGTCAGCCACGCACCGGTGCCTACCTTACTGTCGATCATTCCCGCCATTCTTGGCAGCTTTATTGCCATGCAGGTACTTGCCCGCGATGCCCCTTCACATCGCGCCCTGATGCTGGCCGGGCTAAGCCTCGGGCTGGGTATCGGGGTAATGCACTATAGCGGCATGGCCGCGATGCGGGCGCCCGCCGAGCTGTATCACGCCCTGGGCCTTTTCCTGGTGTCGCTGCTCGTGGCGATCGGCTTGGGGATGCTGAGCGTCTACGCCTACCGCCTCTGCCAGCATGAGTGGGGCATGCAACGCTCCCGAACCTGCGCCTTCATTGCCGCCCTGTGCGTTTCCATTGCGGTATGCGGCATGCATTATGTCGCCATGCAGGCCGCCTGGTTTTTACCCTTGCCGGAGGCCGCCAACACCCCGTCTTCATCACCCGCCTCTCACTGGCTTATCTACCTGATCAGCGGTGTGGCGGTAATGACCGCCCTGCTCGCCTTGATCGCGACCCGCGTGCAACGGCGGCTTCAGGCCAGCGAACGCCATGAACGCATGACCCACACCCGACTGCTGGAAGTCGTCTCCTCGCTTCAGGATTGCGTGATCCTGCTGGACGAGCAGGCCCGTATTCGCCTGTGCAACGCGGCGTTTGAACGCCAGGTAGGGCTGCGTTCGGATCAATTGATGGGGCTTTCGGTATCACAGCTTGCCTACGCCGAGAATAGCCAGACGCTGAGTCAGCACATCCGCGAGGCATTGGATGAAAAAGGCCAGTGGGGCGGGATGATCACTGCCCTGCGGGCGGATGGTAGCGGGTTCCCGGCGTGGCTGAACGTCAGCCGGGTCACCTATGCGAATAGCGACGACCGCGATTATGTCGCGCTCTTAAGCGACCGCTCAAAAGAGCAGCGCGACCAGCAGCGCATTGGCTACCTCGCCTACCATGACATGCTCACGGAGCTCCCCAACCGCCGGGCGCTGCAGGAACACTTAGCCACGTTCGCCCAACATCCCGCCTCACCCGACGCGCATGCCTTTCTGGCGCTGCTCGATATTGACCGCTTCAAGGTACTCAATGACAGTCTGGGCCAGGACATTGGCGATGAACTGCTGCGTCAGCTGGGCAGGCGACTGCACCAATGGTCAGGAGCAGGACTATACGTAGCACGCCTGGATGGCAACGAATTCGCGCTGGTCGGCGAACTTGCCGCCCGCGACTGCGCCGGTAGCGAGCGCGAAACGCAGCAGCGCATCAACGCTATCATCACCGCGCTGACGGCTGACTATTTACTTCAGGGCCACACCTATCCCTGTCGACTCAACGTAGGGATGCTCGTTTTCCGCTCTCAGGAAAGCGCACCGGCCGCCCAGCTGTTCAAGCGGGCGGGCCTGGCGCTGCTAGAGGCCAAGCGCCAGCGGGATGGAAAGCCTCAGTTCTTTCAGCAGGCGCAAGAAGATGAACTGGAAGAGCGCCTGACCCTTGAGCGCGAGCTGAAATACGCCATTGACCACGACGAACTGTGCCTCTATCTACAGCCGCAGGTAGACCTCCATCGGCAGGTGATCGGCGCCGAGGCGCTTGTACGCTGGCAGCACCCGGAACGCGGCATGATTTTACCCGGCCGCTTTATTCCCGTGGCCGAAGAAACAGGACTTATTCTGCCGCTCGGGGATTGGGTATTGAAGGAGGGCTGCCGCCTGCTGGGAGAGTGGCGCCATCAACCCGCCTTTCGCCATTTAAAACTGTCGTTGAACGTCAGTATTCGCCAGTTTCAGCAGCCCGATTTTGCCGACCAGGTGTTGGCGGTCATCAAGCAGTATGATGCGCCCGCTGAGCGATTGACGCTGGAGCTTACCGAGTCGCTGCTGCTGAGCGACCCCGATGGCACCATCTGCAAAATGCAGCAGCTGCAGCAAAGAGGCGTCAGCTTTGCGCTGGATGATTTCGGCACCGGCTATTCCTCCCTTGCCTACCTCAAGCTGTTACCGCTGGATACGCTGAAAATCGACATTACCTTCGTCAGGGATTTAACACGGGACATGCAGGCCACCCCGATAGCGGCCACCATCGTGGCGCTCGCCGAGAGCCTGGGGCTGGGTGTCATTGCCGAAGGCGTGGAAACCGAAGACCAGCGCATGGTACTTGCCGACCTGGGGTGCCGTATTTACCAGGGGTTCCTGTTTGGGCGCCCCGTCCCGCCAGAAAGCTTATCAAAGACTATACAGGACCATATAAAAATATAACTTGAGTATCAATAATTGCACATTTATATAACAAAATGTTATTAATTGGTTTTTTAAAGTTATTTCAAAATGCGTCGATAAAGAATCTATCCCCTGTTATGCCTCCCTGAAACGCAAGGATACAATAACAATGTCAGATGCATCCTTTTCAAACCATATTGCACGCACTGATCGGCTGATGTGGCTGCCGTTGGGCTTCGTCGCCTTTCTGTGCCTGGTCGTCGGTATCTTCACGCAAACGCTTTGGCTGGCGTTGATCGCAGCGGTGATAACACTCCCGCTGACGTATCTTGTCCAGCACCACTGGCACGGTCATATCATCAATGGCTTCGTCAAAGCCGCCGTCATGATGGCCTGGGCCGGCGTATTGATCGAACAAAGCGGTGGGGTGATCGAGGCCCACTTCAGTATCTTTATCCTGCTCTCGGTTCTGATTCTCTACAGCGATTGGCGGGTCATCGCGTTTGGCGGCCTGATGATTGCGCTGCACCACGCGTTATTCACCTGGCTCCAATACCAAGGCGTTGTCCAGCTCTACACCAGCATGGGCGATATGGGCAGCATGACCAGCGGTGAGGCCAGCCATGGCGCCGCCGCCTTGGTCTACTGCCTGCTAATGCACGGCGGTGCCGTGGTGGTTCAGGTCATCATTCTCGGCTATCTTGCCAAGGTGCTGGAGAGCATGGTCAAGGAAGGCCTGCATGTGACGCGCTTTGCCGTGGCGGCGGGCGGCGGTCATTTGGATATGGGCTTCAGTGATCAAGAGCAGCAGCTTCCCGCCGTCGCCGCGGTGGTCAGCATGCGCGATCAAGTCGCCGGAAGCCTGCGTAAAACACAGACCGCCGCGAGCCACGTCGCCGATTACAGTCAGCAGCTGTTCGCTGCCCAGGAACAGCTGCGCACGCAAACGGCGCGCAACAGCAGCCAGACCGAGCGCATCTCCACGAGCACCGCTGAGCTTGCCGCCACGACCCGTGAAACCGCGGAAGAATCTCAGCACATTCGTCAGCTGGCCAGTCATGCCGGAGAGATTGCACGCCAGAACGGTGTGCAGGTCGAAGAAATGCGCGAAATGATGCAGCGACTCAAACAGCACGCGGGCAAGATTCACGACATGCTCAGCGAAATCGATAACATCACTTTCCAGACCAACCTGCTCGCGCTTAACGCGTCAGTGGAAGCCGCGCGCGCCGGTGAGCACGGGCGGGGATTCGCGGTCGTGGCCAACGAAGTGCGTACGCTGTCGAAAAATACCCAGCATACCGCGTCGCGGATTCGACAAACCATCGCTGACACGACCGACCAGGTTTCCCTGGGCGTCAACCAGACGTCCACCCTCGCGGAGACCACCCAGTCGCTGATGCAGAGTTTCGAGCAGGTGGCGATGCGACTGACCAATATGGACAACGCCGTTCAGCAGCAGCATCAGGGCGTTGAAGAGCTGGAGCAAAGCGTCAACGAGATCTACAACGCCCTCGAGCTTTCCCGCGAAGCGGTGGATAACTCCCACAGCATGGCCGAGCAGCTGTCCGAGACCGCCGACGCCATGATGCAGGTAGTGGGCGGCTTTATCTTGCCCGTCTCGCCCGCGCCCCGCACGCCGCTGCTGGGCTCATCTTAGCGAAAACAACGCCTCAACCGTTTACCAGCACGGTGAGGCGTTGATTGCTAACCACTTACATCATACGTTTCAGTTCACCGTAATCGCCGTTGACACGTAGCGTAACGGTTACCTCCTGATCATTACGATTGCGGAAAAACCAGCCATGGTTGCCTGTAAAGGCAGCTTCCAGTTCCCCTTCATCCTCAGGGACACCACGCCCTTTTTCGTAGCTGATGGAATTACCACCGCCATCGCCGTGAGTATCAAAATTGACCGGCCCCCCCTCTGATGACCAGGCAAACATCGCGATAGCGCCCTCATCCATCGTCAACTTGTACTCGGTGCCCTCGCCGGGAGCCAGCGTGAAGCTTTCCTCTTCACGCCACGTCGGCTCAGACGATGCTTCGCTTTCCGTTGACGACTCATCAGCAGATGACGCATCCACCAAGTCGTCGCTCGCTTCAGGCTGAACCTCTTGCGGCTGGTCATCAGCGGTAGATGCTGACGCCGCCTGCTCAGTAGCGGGGTCGGTGTTTTCCTCGGCCTCAGTGACGATGCGTATCTCAGCAGGCTGGGAGGTTTGTTCGGGGGCTTGCGTCGAATTGGCGTTGGCCTGGTCCCGCTCGGCTTCCTCCGCAAGTTGATTCTTAATCTCGCCCATTTGGGTCAGCCCCAACAAACGGCCTGCCCCAGTGGGATCAATCGCATATTCCGAGGGCAACACAACGGTGACCAGTAAAGCACCCGCAATAACAGCAGCGAGCACGGTAGAGCGCAGCAACTTGGCCGTGGAAGGCAGCTCAGCGCGGCCAGGCATATCGGTGTTATACATGTAAAAACTCCGTGACTTAGGAAACCATCAGGCCGGTCAATTGATAGCCCACCAACATGAAACCAGCACTCATCATGGCCACGTTGGCGGTGTAAGCGTGGCGCAGGAACCCATCCGTGCGTCGCCAGAATCCCATGACGATAAGGATGGCGCTAAGGGCCAGCAATTGGCCGATTTCCACCCCCACGTTGAAGGCCAACAGGTTAAGCAGCAGGCCGTTGGGAGCAATCTCGTACTCGATGATTTTGGTCGACAGCCCAAAACCGTGGAAAAATCCAAATATCAGCGTTGCCCATTTGGTGTTGGGCTGAAAGCCAAACCAACGCTGGTAGGCACCCAGGTTATCCAGCGCTTTGTACACCACCGAGAGCCCGATAATGGCATCGATGAGATAACTGTTGATGCCGATATCGAAGTACACCCCCAGCAGCATGGTGGTGGAATGGCCAATAGCAAAAAGGCTGACGTAAATGGCAATGTGCTGCATGCGGTAGAGGAAAAAGACCACCCCTAGCAGAAACAGCAGATGGTCGTAGCCCGTCACCATGTGTTTGGCACCGAGGTACATAAATGACATCAGGTGAACGCCGTATATCTCCTGGATATACCCCTTGTCGCCTTCGGCGACCGCATGGGCCAGGGCATCACCACTGGCGCTCAATAGCACCAACAACAACGTTATGGCAGGCAGACAGCGCCGCCGCACCTTTCCAGGCACATCGAACGCCCCACCCCATATAGATGGCAACATATAACCTCCACATATTTTTGATCAATCATGGTTGTCCGGCGGACAACCGGTGTGTCATACCGCGATTGATAAACGTGGAGGCCGTTCCAGGCGGAACATACGGCGCAACGGGGAGCCACCCCGCTCGCCTAACTGAAGGGAGTCGGCAAGTATCGGCTCGGGCAACGTGCTCATGGCCAGGCGATCTGCCGATTCATGGAAGTGGCTACCGCCGTCAAAATGCAGAGGGCTGTACTCTGCTGACTGCTCGCGCCCCTCTGTATGGTGGCTGCTGGATTGGTGACTAGTAGCACCGTGCGTATGGCTAGCTTCAGCGGCGGTTTCCAGCCCATGGGCCAGCGTTTCCCCCACGCCAGACACGACCAGCCCCTGAATTACAAGTAGCAGTAATACCAGGCAACCAAGGCGATGTCGTACATGACAGAGCATAAAAGCCACCACCGTTAAAACGAAAAACAGCGCGCATCCTTAGGCGCATTGACCACCACCGCCATCGCTGGCAATAGCACGGCAGAAAGCCTAGCATCCCCGGCTAGGCGGTGCACGCATGCATGCCTGACGCAGTATAACGACACCGCAAAGAGGGACGCCCAATGCACCCACGCCGTCTTGAAGCATGGCAGCATGACCACGTGTTCGGCCAGGATGAAAAACAGCCCGGCGAATCACGCACGCTTATCGTCGTAGGCCTGACGCTGACCATGATGGTATGGGAAATCCTGGCGGGCATCGTTTACGGTTCCATGGCCCTGCTTGCCGATGGGCTACATATGGGCTCTCACGCGGTAGCGTTGGGCATCGCCGTTTTTGCTTACCGCTATGCACGGCGCAACGCGGGCAATAAAAATTTCTCTTTCGGCACTGGCAAGGTGAATGCGCTGGGCGGCTTTACAGGCGCAATTCTCCTGGCCGTATTTGCGCTTTATATGGTTATCGAGAGCATTGATCACTTTATTAATCCCGTAGCGATTTCCTTTAACGGGGCCATTTTTGTGGCGATTATCGGCCTCTTGGTCAACGGCATTTCGGCCTGGATACTTGGCAGCGATCATGGACATGACCATGGCCATACACATGAACACCACGACCACAACCGTCGGTCCGCCTACTTACATGTGCTGGCCGATGCGCTGACATCGCTACTGGCGATTGCCGCACTGCTGGCAGGTAAGTACGCAGGCTGGCAGTGGCTGGATCCCGCCATGGGCATCGTAGGCGCGATACTCATCACACGCTGGGCGTGGCAGCTAATAAAAGACACATCCCAGGTGTTGCTGGATCAACAGCGCAGTGAGCTGGAAGCGGAGGTTCGCCAAGCCATTGAGATCGACGACACACGCATCAGCGACCTGCATATCTGGTCGATTGGCCCCAACTTGCATGCTGCCATTGTCTCCTTGGTAGCGCACAGCCCTGAATCACCCGCTACCTACAAACAGCGAATTCAAGCTCGCTGCAGCTCTCTGGTTCACATCACCATTGAGCCGCAGTCTTGTCCAACGACTTGACCTAAGGGCAACACCGGGTTCTAGGCTAGTATTAGGTATTGTGCCGGTTCGCAACAAGGAGGCTGACCATGGCATCGACCCCGCACACCACTGCCCGGGTATACCGCATGAAAACGGCGGAGCACCTGTGCCCGTTCGGCTTGAAAACCGTTGACCTGCTCAAGCGCAAGGGCTTTGACGTCGACGACAACACCCTGACCTCGCGGGAAGAAATTGACGCCTTCAAACAGCGGGAAAACGTCGATACAACGCCTCAGGTGTACCTGGGTGACGAACGTATCGGCGGCTACGAGGAGCTGCGAGCGCATCTGGGGATGAGCGTCCCTAACGCCAAAGCGACCACCTATCGCCCGGTGCTGGCCATCTTTGCCACCGCGCTGTGCATCGGTCTGGCCATCAGTTGGGCCGCCGAGGGCGCGTTACTGACCGCACGCATGCCGGAGTACGCCGTCGCCACAGCCATGGTGCTACTAGGCCTGCAAAAGCTGCAGGACGTGGAAAGCTTCAGCAGCATGTTTCTCAACTATGACCTGCTCGCCCAGCGCTATGTGCCCTACAGCTACGTATACCCCTACGCCGAAACGCTGGCGGGTCTGCTGATGCTGGCGGGCACACTGATCTGGCTGGCCGCGCCGCTCGCGCTGTTTGTCGGCACCGTCGGGGCGATATCGGTGTTCAAGGCGGTCTACATCGACAAGCGCGAGCTCAAGTGCGCCTGCGTGGGCGGCAACAGCAACGTCCCGTTGGGCTTTGTGTCGCTGACCGAAAATCTGGTCATGATGGCCATGGGCCTGTGGATGCCGCTGCGCATGCTGATCGGGTGAGCCCATCCTATTCGCATAACGCTTGATCGAGGTCATGTTTTCATCGGGTGATATTCAGGTTGCGTTCAGGTGAGTCTTACAAGCTAAACAATGAGACCTGACTAATTCCTGACTGGGCGGCATAGGAGCTAATACATGGACATTAAAACCTTTGGCGAGTTGATCGACTGGACGCGCCAGCTACACCAACATCTTGCTGACTGCCTTGCCCATTGTGCCAACGAACACGAAGAAGAGCGCGCCCGCATGCTGCTCAATTACCTTGCTTCCCACGAAGCCGAGATGCAGCGCGTGGTCGCGGGCTTTGAGGAACGTGCTGACACAAAGGCATTGAAAACTTATGTTTATGATTATCTAGAGCATCAGCCCATCAAAACGCACCGCACCTGCGACGCTCCCTATGCAACGCTTAGTTTTGATGAAATTTGCCGTGAAGTATTTGATCTACATGAACAAACCATCAGCCTATATCGGATACTAGCCGGTAAAGCGGAAATCCCTGAGGCCAAAGAACTGGTAGACGCACTGTTGGCGCTGGAAGAGCACGAAGCCATGCGGCTCTCTCGCCAAACGGGGAGAATGAGTGATGTCTGATGCCTACACCGATAACAAGGTAAAAGATCCGGTTTGCGGCATGGAGGTGGATCCCCATACGACCCACCACCGCGCTAGTCATCAGGGCAAAACCTGGTACTTCTGCTCACAAAAATGCCAGGAAAAGTTTGTTGCCGAACCTGAGGCGTACCTAAGCGAACGCGCACCCTCGGCAGCGCCTGCACCGCCGGGCACTATGTATACCTGCCCGATGCACCCAGAAATTCGTCAGCAAGGACCTGGCGACTGCCCCATTTGCGGCATGGCACTGGAACCCGAGACCGTGTCTGCCGACGACGGACCGTCGGAAGAACTCAAGGACATGACCCGGCGTTTCTGGATTGGGCTGGCGCTCGCCCTACCCGTGCTTGTGCTGGAAATGGGCGGCCACCTGATTGGGCTTAGCCACCTCATTTCCCAGCAAACCTCCAACTGGGTTCAACTGGTACTGGCAACACCGGTGGTTGGCTGGGCAGGTTGGCCGTTCTTTGTGCGCGGATGGCGTTCTATTGTGCGGCGCAGTCTCAACATGTTCACACTGATCGCCATCGGCACCGGGGCCGCACTGATCTACAGTTTGCTGGCTACCCTTGCCCCCGGCATTTTCCCCGATACCTTTCGCCAAGCCGACGGTTCGGTCGCGGTTTATTTTGAGGCGGCGGCGGTCATCGTCGTTCTGGTATTGCTTGGGCAAGTATTGGAGCTACGCGCTCGCGAAAAAACCTCTGGGGCAATCCGTGCCTTACTCGACCTGGCCCCCGCTACCGCACGCCGGTTAGACGAGCAGGGCAATGAAGAGGATGTGTCTCTCGACAACGTTCAGGTGGGGGACCGGCTGCGGGTGCGCCCGGGTGACAAAGTGCCCTTGGACGGCGAAGTGCTGGAAGGCCGCTCGAATATCGATGAATCCATGGTCACCGGCGAGCCGCTGGCGGTGAAAAAAGCAGCAGGCGATAGCGTTATTGGCGGCAGCATCAACGGCCAGGGATCCTTTGTCATGCGCGCCGACAAGGTCGGCCGCGACACCATGCTGTCGCAAATTGTGCAAATGGTCGCCAGCGCACAGCGCAGTCGCGCCCCTATTCAAGGGCTTGCCGACAAAGTCGCTGGTGTCTTTGTGCCTGTCGTTATTCTCATTGCCATAGTGGCTTTCATTGCCTGGTCGGTGTGGGGTCCAGCACCGCCGATGGCATTCGGGCTCATTGCGGCGGTTAGCGTTCTAATTATTGCCTGCCCCTGTGCGCTGGGGCTCGCCACCCCCATGTCGATTATGGTGGGCGTGGGACGCGGTGCCCAGTTAGGCGTGTTGATTCGCGACGCCGAAGCATTGGAGCGCTTGGAAAAGGTCGACACCGTCGTCGTCGACAAAACCGGCACGCTAACCGAAGGCAAGCCGCGGGTAACCGAACTGGTGACCACCGAAAGCATCGCTGAAGCAGAGCTGCTGCGCCTGGCAGCTAGCCTTGAGCGCGGCAGCGAACACCCTCTCGCCCATGCGATCGTTGAGAAGGCCAAGCAGGCAGAGGTTAAATTAGCCGAAGCATCAGACTTCGAAGCCCCCAACGGCAAGGGCGTGATCGGCCAGGTTGATGGCAAGCGGGTGGCTCTTGGCAACCGGTTGTTGATGGAGAGCGAAGGCGTTGACACCCGCTCTCAGGACGCCCATGCCGATCAATTGCGAGGCGACGGTGCCACAGTCATTTTTGCCAGTGTCGACGGGCGATTAGCGGGACTTCTAGCCATCGCCGATCCTGTGAAGGAGACCACCGAAGAGGCCATCCAGTCGCTACAGGCCGACGGCATTCGCGTGGTCATGCTGACGGGCGATAACAGGACCTCTGCCGAGGCCGTGGCGCGGCGGCTGGGCATTGACGAGGTTGAGGCCGAAGTGCTGCCGGAAGATAAAGGCCGAGTGATTCAGCGGTTGCGCGATGAAGGCCGTATCGTGGTCATGGCGGGCGACGGCGTGAACGACGCCCCCGCGCTCGCGACGGCCGATGTCGGCATTGCCATGGGAACCGGCACCGATGTAGCGATAGAAAGCGCTGGGGTCACGCTATTAAGGGGCGATCTTACCGGCATAGCCACCGCGCACCGGCTCTCTAAAGCCACTATGCGCAATATTCGCCAGAATCTGTTTTTTGCCTTTGCCTACAACGCGGCGGGCGTACCCATTGCCGCGGGGATTCTGTACCCCTTTACCGGTATTCTGTTGTCGCCGATTATTGCCGCCGCCGCAATGTCGCTGTCTTCGGTAAGCGTGATTGGCAACGCGTTACGACTACGCATGACGGCGCTGCGATAGCAGCGCCACTACCCCCAGCGCCAGCCAGCCTGCTATGAGCAGCAGCCCGCCGATGGGCGTCACGATGCCAAGGTTAAGGCCCGCCAACGCCATCAGGTAGAGCGAGCCCGAAAATCCGGCAATGCCCAGCGCCCATAGCGCCAGTACCCAGCGCTGCCCGGCCAGTGGACGGCTGCTTCGCCAGACCAGTACCGCCAGCATGGCCAGGGTATGCCAGGCCTGGTAGCGCACGCCGGTTTCCACCGCGCTGACCAATTCGGCGCTGGCGCGTGCCTCCAGGCCATGGGCCGCGTAGGCGCCGAGCATGACCATCAGCGCCCCTGAAAGCGCTACCCAACACCACCAGGGCGTGTCTGTTCGCTGCACATTACTCTCCTTGATCGGTTTGACGGGCTTTTAGCGTGGCGTTTTGACCTTGCCACATACCTTGTGCGTTGCGAAACCGCTACAATAGAAGGCATTAGATGCCACACGTTTTTGTTGCCACACCATGGAACGCGCCCAGTTTATGTCTACCTCAAACGAGTCGATACAGCTTACGCTCAACGGTGATCCGCACTCACTCGAGGCGGGGGCGACAGCCGCTGATCTCGTGGAACAGCTCGGCCTTGGGGGACGCCGCATCGCCGTGGAAATCAACGAGCAGATCGTGCCCAAGAGCCAGCTTGCCGACACCCCGTTAGCCAGTGGCGACCAGGTCGAGGTCGTCCACGCCATCGGCGGCGGCTAGGCCCGCTATATCGCTTGTGCTTTATCAAGGAATTGCTATGACGCCACTGACCGATACACCCTTTACCGTTGCCGGGCGCGACTTCCGCTCGCGTCTGCTGGTCGGCACCGGCAAATACAAAGACTTTACCGAAACCGGCGCCGCCATCGAGCAAAGCGGCGCCGAGATCGTCACCTTTGCGGTGCGCCGCACCAACCTGGGCCAGGACGCCGAGGCGCCCAACCTGCTGGATGTGATTTCGCCCAAGCGCTATACCCTGCTGCCCAACACGGCGGGCTGCTATACCGCCAAGGATGCGGTTCGCACCTGCCGCCTGGCGCGCGAGCTGCTCGACGGCCACAACCTGGTCAAGCTGGAAGTGCTGGGTGACGAGACCACGCTCTACCCGAACGTGGTCGAAACGCTCAAGGCCGCCGAAACGCTGCTCGCCGACGGCTTCGACGTCATGGTCTACACCAGCGACGACCCTATTGTGGCACGCGAGCTTGAGGCCATGGGCTGCTGCGCCATCATGCCGCTGGGCTCGCTGATTGGTTCAGGCCACGGCATTCAAAACCCCTACAACGTGCGCCTGATCGTCGAGCAAAGCCGCGTGCCCGTGCTGGTGGATGCGGGCATTGGCACCGCCTCGGATGCCGCCATGGCCATGGAACTGGGCTGTGATGGCGTGCTGCTCAACAGCGCGATCGCCCACGCCCGCGAACCGCTGCGCATGGCCAACGCCATGAAGCTCGCCGTTGAAGCCGGCCGCGATGCCTTCCTGGCGGGGCGCATGGCGCGCCGCCAGAGTGCTGACCCTTCTTCGCCTTTTGCAGGCCGGATTAACGGCTGATACAGAGACACCATGACCGATACGAAAGACACCGCGCCCGACATCGCCGAGGCCTCCACGGGCCCAGAAAGCACCGACGCACCGCTCCATCGCCGGGGTATCAAAAGCTACGTGATTCGCGCCGGGCGCACCACCCAGGCACAGACCCGTGGCCTGGAAGAAGTATGGCCGCGCTTCGGGCTCACCATTGCCGACGGTCGCCAGGACCTGGACGCCCTGTTTGGCCGACAGGCACCGCGCGTCGCCGAGATTGGCTTTGGCATGGGCAACTCGCTGATCGAACAGGCCGAGCGCCACCCGGATACCGACTTTATCGGCATCGAGGTTCACGCCCCCGGCGTGGGCAAGCTGCTCGACGAAGCCGACAAGCGCGGCCTGACCAACCTGCGGGTGTATCGCGAGGATGCCCTGGCGGTGCTCGAGCAGTGCCTGCCGGAAGCGTCGCTCACCACGCTGCAGCTGTTCTTCCCCGACCCCTGGCCGAAAAAGAAGCATCACAAGCGGCGTATCGTTCAGCCCGCCTTTGTGGAGTTGATCCGCACGCGCCTGACGCCCGGCGGCACGCTGCACATGGCCACCGACTGGGAGGCCTACGCCGCGTGGATGGCCGAGGTGATGGACGCCGCGCCAGGCTATACCAACACCGCCGACGCTGCGACGGCGCCTTACGTGCCACGCCCCGATTTCCGCCCGCTGACCAAGTTCGAGGCCCGCGGCGAAAAACTCGGCCACGGCGTGTGGGATCTCATCTACCAGCGTCGCGATTAACCCCCGCTATGCGAAGGTCGTCAGGGCAAAGCTCTCGCTTTCGACGACCTCGCTGTACCAGGCATCCAGCGCCGGGAAGCGGTTGGGCCAGTCAAATGCCGGCAGCCTGAAGCTGATATAGGCCAGCGCCACGGCGACCACAATCGCGCCCAGTGTGCGTTCGGTTTTACCCGCCAGCACGCTGGGGTGCGCATTGAGCGTGACCAGCGTGCGCTCGATCGCCTTTAAACGACGGCTACCCAGCAGCGTCAGATCCACCTCGCTGCCGCCGTGTTTACGGCCGATCACCACGTTAAACGCCGCATCCATCAAGCCCTGACCCAGCCCGGCAAGGGCCAGAGTGTCCGCCAATGCGTTGCCCGGCAACAAAGAGGGCCCTTCCCCCACGGCATCCAGATACTGGGCGATCAACAGCGACTCGGTGAGAACATCGCCTTCCTCGGTCACCAGCGTAGGAATGCGGCTAAGCGGGTTCACCTGCAATAGCTCACTGTCAGCCGCCCAGGGATCACACCAGCACAGCTCGGTGCGCTCGATCAGCTGTTTCTCGTAAAGGCAGATACGCGCCACCCGGGCGTAGGGGGACGTCGCGTTCAGGTAGAGTTGCATCATGGTCTCCTTGAATAAACCTACCGGCAGCTTGCTTGGCTAAGGGCCCCGGCGCAAGAGGCGGATAGACACAAAAAAGCGGCCTGTAGGCCGCTTCATTAATGAAAGATCAAACGGCGCGTTCAGGGCGCGCCGTCGACTGGCTTACACTTCGCGCTTGCCGTCCATCAGGCGGCTAACCTTGAGTGGATTGCTGTCCTGTAACGCCTCGGGCAGCAGCGCTGCCGGCAGCGACTGGTAGCATACCGGGCGCAAAAAGCGCTTGATGGCCGCACTGCCCACCGAGGTGGTGCGACTGTCAGAGGTCGCCGGATAGGGGCCACCGTGGACCATGGCGTGACACACCTCAACGCCTGTCGGCCAGCCGTTGGCGAGAATTCGCCCGGCGCGACGCTCAAGCGTAGGCAACAAGGCCTTAGCCTGCTCGACGTCGCCGTCATCCATTTGCAGGGTAGCGGTCAGTTGGCCTTCCAACTGCTCGGCGACCTGTTTCATCTCTTCGACGTCATCGCATTCGATGACCAGCGACGCGGCGCCAAATACTTCGGCCTGCAGCGCCTCAGAGGCCAGGAAGTCTCGCCCTGTAGCGGCAAACAAGCCGGTTTGGCACTGGTACTCGCCGCCGGTTTGGCCGCGGGCAATTTCACGCACGCTGCCCGACTCGCTCAGTGCCGACACGCCGGCCTGGTAGGCACGGTGAATGCCGGGCGTCAGCATGGTCTGTGCGCCGCTTTGCTCAACGGCCATGCGGGCGGCATCAAGGAAGTCAGAAAGGCCTGCACCCTTGACGCCGATCACCAGCCCGGGATTGGTACAGAACTGCCCGGCGCCCATATTCAGCGAGCCGACAAAGGCCTCGCCGAGCGCTTTACCACGGGCATTGAGTGCCTCGGGGAGCAGAAAGACCGGGTTGATGCTGCTCATTTCCGCGTATACCGGAATGGGCTGGGGCCGCGACTGCGCGGTCTGCATCAGGGCCGTGCCGCCGCTACGCGAGCCGGTGAAACCGACCGCCTGGATGCGCGGATCAGCCACCAGCGCCTGGCCAATTTCATTGCCCGCGCCGAACAGCAGCGAGAATACGCCCTCCGGCAGTTGGCAGGCCTTGACCGCTTTCTGGATGGCGCGGCCGACCAGCTCGGACGTGCCCGGATGCGCAGAATGCCCTTTGACCACCACCGGGCAGCCCGCCGCCAGAGCCGAGGCGGTATCGCCACCGGCCACCGAAAAAGCCAGCGGGAAATTGCTGGCCCCGAACACCGCGACCGGCCCCAGGCCAATGTGACGCTGGCGCAGGTCGGCACGCGGCATCGGCTGCCGCTCAGGCATGGCCGGATCGACCCGCACATCCAGCCATTCGCCAGCGCGAACGACCGAGGCGAAAAGGCGCAGTTGCCCGCAGGTTCTGCCACGCTCGCCTTCAATGCGCGCCTGGGGCAGGCCGGTTTCCGCCATGGCACGTTCGACCAGCTCACTGCCGGTGGCTTCAATTTCGCTGGCAATGGTTTCGAGGAAGGTCGCGCGCGCCTCGAGCGACGTTTCGCGGTAGGTATCAAAGGCGGCCTCGGCCAGCGCGCACGCCTGAGCAACGTCTGCCTGGTTCAGCCCGTGATAGACCGGGTCCAGAGGGGCGCCCGTTGAGGGGTCGACCGCCTGGATGGCCGCTCGATCTCCGTTGAGCACCTGCTGACCAATCAGCGATGTGCCTTGCAGTGTCATGTGTTACTCCCTTCGGTTGGCTTGTATTGCGCGTACATGTTTCGCGCTCGATTCAGATGCTGAAACATGGTTTCTTTCGCCGCCTCCGGATCGCGCGACAGGATCGCCTCCAGAATAAAGGTATGTTCTTCGTGGACGCGCTCCAGATAACGCTCGGCGGCCTGCGGATTGATATCGATACTCAACAGCTTGGCACGGGGTATCACGCTCTGGCTAAGCTGCTCATAAAAGGTATCGAAAACCGGATTTTTGGTGGCTTTGGCGATCGTGTGATGAAACTCAAAGTCTTCAACACGCGCCTGGGTTTTGGCCGCATGGGCGTCGATAAAGGCGGCATGGGTTCGCCTTAACTGCCGCTCATCGTCGGCGTCATAGCGCAGCGCCGCCAACTCGGCCGCGGCCGGCTCCATGGCCAGGCGCAACTCCAGCACGTGAAGAATGTCGGTCACCGTGGTGGGGTTGATGCGCTCGGCGGGACGCGCTTCAATCGCGGTCGCGCGCAGCACCGTAGTGCCCACGCCCCGACGCGTCTCGACTAGCCCCAGCGATTTAAGATGTGTGATCGCCTCGCGGATCACCGTCCGGCTGACGCCAAACGAATCGCACAGGCTATTTTCAGTGGGCAGTTTTTCACCCACCGATATACCGCCCTGAACAATCAACGACTCAAGCTGGTCGGCGACGTGCGTAGACAGACTGCCCTGCTTCGCGACCTTGTGGACGTTAAAGTGTGCAATGTCCGCGGGCATAATGATTATCCTTTCTGGTAGACCATCCTGTTATCGGTCAGACAATAGATGGTGTAAAGAATGAACGTTTACCGAACCAGTGCTGGCTTTTTGGGATCGAATTCCCATCCCGGAATCAAGTACTGCATCGTCCTTGCGTCATTTCTATCCCCATGAGGTAGTGAACAATAAACTTTGTTTGCCGCCATCACAGCCTCCATATCCAGTTCAACCCCTAACCCAGGCGCATCACTGACTTCGATGTAACCATGCTGAATCTCAAGCGGATTTTTTGTTAACCGAGCGTCTCCCTCTTGCCAAATCCAATGGGTGTCAAGCGCGGTAATTTCGCCAACGGCAGCCGCCCCAACGTGAGCAAACATTGCCAGTGAAATATCAAAATGGTTATTCGAGTGAGACCCCCACACCATGCCGTGATTGGCACAAAGCTGAGAGACACGAACGGCGCCTGATAGCGTCCAGAAATGAGGATCTGCAAGGGGGATATCTATGGACCTAAGCATTAATGCATGCGCCATTTCTCGCCAGTTCGTTGCCACCATGTTAGTGGCTACTGGTATGCCTGACGCCTGGCGAAACTCCGATAGTATTTCTCTTCCTGAAAAACCTTGCTCTGGGCCGCATGGATCTTCAGCATAAGCAATAACGTCTTTCATTTCATGGCATAACGTCAACGCCTCGGCAAGAGACCAGGCCCCATTTGGGTCAATAGTGATTCGCGCATCAGGGAAGGCGTTAGCAAGTGACGTGACAGCAACCACTTCATCTTCTCCTGACAACACGCCACCCTTTAGTTTAAAGTCACGGAACCCATAACGATCCTTGGCGGCCTGCGCAAGCTCGACAATGCCTGATGGTGTCAAGGTCTCTCTATCACGCAGTCGATACCATTCATGACCTGATAACGCCTCGCACTTGCGAAAATCCGATGGGCTTTTGCTTTCATCACCTACAAAAAATAGATAACCCAACACATCGACTTTATCTCTTAGCTTTCCCTCACCGAGTAACTCGGCAACCGGTACACCAAGATGTTTTCCCATAAGGTCCAGTAAGGCTGCTTCCAGTGCAGCAACAGCATTTACTCTTAGCTCAAATGTCCAGCTTCCACTACCAAAGTCTTCAAAATCTGCCTGTTGCCCTTGTCTACTGACAGCAGACACAAGTGAGCGTAACTTTCCGATAGTTTGGCCTTCGATAAAAGGCTTTGCTTGCTCGAGGGAACGCTTAATGGTTTCTCCACCTGGGGCTTCGCCAACTCCAATATTCCCTGAACTATCTTTTAAAATAAGAATATTACGAGTAAAAAAAGGAGCGTGAGCGCCACCAATATTAAGTAGCATGCTATCACGACCAGCGACCGGAATAACTTTGTATTCAGTAATTTTTGGTGTTGATGAAGTCGTTTCCATTCTTATATTCCTCCGTACAAAACAAGTTAAATCAAAATATTAATTCTCAACATCATCTATCAAAAATTTCAGCAGAAAATATTTATTAACAATTTAATTGACTGTTAATTCGCGTTGAAAATCGCTTCGATAGATTTGTGCCTCATTGCACATGGACTGTTTATCTTTCCAATTTTTACCGTCGCAATACATTTAGTTATGCCATTGTGTCTTGTGCTGGCTAGCTGTCCTGTTAACCAGCATATGAGGCGCTAGTTCTGCTAATCGAACGATACCCAGCATCCCCATATTGGCACGTATTTCAGATACTAGTAATTTGATGGCGTGCTCTACGCCTGCTTCTCCGCCGATCGACGCGGCATAGTTGAACGGGCGCCCAATAAAAACCAACGATGCGCCCAGTGCTAACGCTTTGATAACGTCGGTTCCTCGCCGAAAGCCACTATCGACCATGATGCTCATGTCGCCCGCCACCTCCATCGCATAGGGCAGCGCCCGCATGGGGGAAATGGCGCCATCCAGTTGCCGCCCCCCGTGATTGGATAGGATCACGCCGTCAGCGCCAAATCGCCTGGCGAGGGTGACGTCCTCGGGATGCAAAACTCCCTTGATGACTAAACGCCCCTGCCATCGGCGCCTGATGCTACGCAACATTTCCCAATCCAGATGCTCTCGCCCGGAAAAATCGCGCGCTGCGTTACGCGATAGCAGGGCTGCACCACGCTCGGCGGCATTATTCTCAAAATGCGGCATACCATGACGTACCAGCGTGCGCAGGAAAGTTCCAACGCTCCAAGTCGGATGAGTGACGCCGTCCCAAAAGAGTTTCAGGTTGGGCTCGATCGGCGTTTTAAAGCCGGTACGCAGGTTATTCTCCCGGTTGGGCACCACGGCAGAATCCACAGTAATGACCAACGTTGTGACGCCCGCCTGCTCGACCCGATCAATCAACTTATGGATCTGGCACTCCTCAGCAGGAAGATAGGCTTGGAACCATGTATTCGGAGCAGCTTCCATCACCTCTTCCAGGCGAATCAGGGAAGAGCCACTCAATATCATCGGGATGCCCGCTCTTTCTGCCGCTTGCGCCTGCGCAAGGTCGCCTCGGTAGCCTGTCAGCGACGAGATACCCATCGGCGCAATGCCAAAAGGGGCGGCGTAGGACTGCTCCCAAAGCGTGACGGACGTATCGCGCTTACTGACGTTACGCAGCACTCGGTACATAAACCCGTATTCTTCGAAAACCGCCCGGTTGTCTCGATACGAGGCTTCCGTCTCGGTCGCACCCGCCACATAGCCAAAGATGGGCTTGGGAAGATGCCGCCTAGCGGCCGCCTCAAAATCATTCAAGCAATAAATCCTCGCCAAGCGCCTGGCGGCAAGAAAGGAAGGCTTTACTGCTTTTTCTGAGGTTATTGAAAAAAATTCCGCCATTTTTGTCATCCTGATGACAAGCACCGAGCCTTGTAAGTGCAACACAAGGGCTTGTGCCCGGCATAACGATCAACGCACCAAAGCAGGCCGCTTGGGATCGAACTCCCAGCCGGCAATTAAATACTGCATGGCCATCGCATCATTGCGTTGCGTGGTATCCAGACCTTTATACAGTCGGTGGGCTTCCATCAGTTGCTCTTCATCCAGCGCCACGCCGAGGCCAGCACTAGAGGGCACCTGGATTTTGCCTCCACTGATCTGGAACGGCTGCTGAGTGATGCGCTGGCCGTCCTGCCATATCCAGTGCGTGTCGATGGCCGTGATATCACCTGGGCACGCGGCTGCCACATGGGTCATCATCGCAAGCGAAATATCAAAGTGGTTATTGCTGTGTGAGCCCCATGTCATCCCCCATTCATTGCAAAGCTCGCCCACCATGACCGCACCTTGCATGGTCCAGAAATGGCAATCGGCCAGCGGAATATCCACCGCATTGAGCTGTACGGCGTACTGGAGCTGTTTGAAATCCGTGGCAATCATATTGGTTGCGGTAGGCAGGCCTGTACGCTTCTTGAACTCGGCCATGGTTTCACGTCCAGAGTAGCTCTCTTCCTGACCACAGGGGTCCTCAGCATAGCTCAGCAGGTGTTTGATCGGCTCGAGGACGCGTACCGCTTCATCTAGCTTCCAGGCACCATTCGGGTCAAGCGTCAGTCGCGCCTCTGGGAACGCTTCATGAAGCGCGCGAATGCAATCGGCCTCCTCTTCACCGCGCAGCACACCGCCTTTTAATTTAAAGTCCTTGAAGCCATAACGTTCATAGGCGGCTTTGGCCAAGGTGGCGACTGCGTCGGGGGTCAGCGCTTCCTGGTAACGCACTTCATCCCACCAATCCTGCGGGTTTGCGGCTTTCGGATAGGGAAGGTCGGTTTTGCCAGGGTCGCCGAGCAGGAAAAGATAGCCCAGGGCTTCCACTTCGTCCCGCTGTCTTCCGTACTGGCCCAGCAAATCCGCCACCGGCATGCCAAGTGCCTGACCGTATAGGTCTAGTAGCGCCGACTCAATCCCGGTAATGACGTGCACGGCAACGCGCAAATCAAAGGTCTGACGGCCACGCTCTTCTCGGCCGTTCTTGGCCAACAGTCGACGCGCTTTATTGAGCGTCTGCTTTACCTCATTAACTTTGGAGCCTTCAATCAGTGACCGGCATTGCTCAAGCCCCTTGAGAATACCCGCGCTGGAGGGAATCTCCCCCACGCCCTGATTGCCTGCGTCATCTTCAAGGATAACCACACAGCGAATGAACCAAGGGGCATGACCGCCACTCAGGTTCAGCAAAAAACCGTCATAGCCGGCCACCGGCACAACACGCATTTTTTTAATCGTCGGAAACATAAAAGATTAGCCTCGTATAGAATTGGCGCCGTCGGAATATTGCCCGGCTTTATGTCACAGGTGCGGGATTAAACAGCACCAAATCATTATGGATGCCCAGCCGGTCGGCGGCCGCCTGCTTGCGGCCACTCGCAACATCGAGAATCAGGTGAAACAGCTCCCAGCCAACGTCTTCGATACTGGCATCCCCGGTGGCGATACGCCCTGCGTCCAGGTCGATAATGTCGTGCCAACGCTTTCCCAACTGCGAGTTGGTGGACACTTTTAGCACCGGCACCATCGATAATCCGTAAGGGGTGCCACGGCCGGTGGTAAATACCTGTAAATTCATGCCGGCGGCGAGTTGCAGGGTGCCGCAGATAAAATCGCTGGCGGGGGTGGCCGCAAAGGTCAGCCCTTTGCGGCGTAATCGTTCCCCTGGGCCAATCACATCGATGATCGGCGAGTTACCGGACTTGATAACGGATCCCAGCGCCTTCTCGACCACATTGCTCAGGCCGCCCTTCTTGTTGCCGGGGGAAGGGTTGGCGCTCCTGTCCGCTTGCCCTTGGGATAGATAGTCGTCGTACCAGGCCATTTGCTCGATCAGTGTCTTGCCTACCTGCTCGTTAGCGGCCCTGGGCGTTAGCAAGTGAATGGCATCGCGCACTTCGGTCACTTCGGAGAACATGACGCTGCCACCGGCACGTACAATCAGGTCGGTAGCAAAACCGACTGCGGGGTTGGCCGTCACACCAGAGAAGGCATCGCTACCCCCGCACTGCATACCCACTACCAGCTCAGATGCTGGACAGGTTTCACGACGGCGGCGATTCAATCGCTCAAGATGGCGTTCAGCCATTGCCAGAATGCCTTCCACCATGTCGTTGAAACCGTGAAAGGAGTCATCCTGAAGGCTTAACACATTGGCCTCGGGGTCCGCAGCCTCGGTGTTTTCGTAGATTTTTACCGGCCGATCGTCCAGTAATGTAGAGGGCTGCAGCTTTTCACAGCCCAGTCCGATCACCATCACCTCGTTGCCAAAGTTAGGATTCAGCGCGATGTTCTTGAGCGTGCGAATCGGCACAATGGCGGCAGGGGCGTTAATGGCGACGCCACAGCCGTAGGAATGATTCAGGCCCACCACATCATCGACATTGGGGTACAAAGGCAACAGCTCGCGTTTGATACGCTCCACGACATAGTCAACCGTGCCGGCGACGCACTGTACACTCGTGGTGATGCCCAGCACATTCTTGGTTCCCACGCTCCCATCAGGGTTGCGAAACCCTTCAAAGGTATAGCCTGTTAAAGGTGCTGGCTCAGGAACCGATCGTGTGGCCAATGCAAGCTCATCAAGGCTTGGTGCCTGAGGCAGCTTCACATTGCTCTCATTGACATGCTCGCCTTGACCAATATTCACCACCGCCGCGCCAATGACCTCACCGTAGCGGATGATCGGTTTATCCTTGCCAATCGCGGTCAGCGCAATCTTATGCCCTTGGGGCACCGGCTCGGCGACCACAAGGCCATCAGGCAAGCACTGGCCTTTCTCGAGCCCACCCGCTTCTACAACAATGGCGACATTATCGTCGGCATGTACCTGAATGATCTTGCCTGTTAAATCTGTCATCAGCTTACCTATTCACTTTTCCAACAGCATGATTAACTGGCGATATTCTGAAGCTGTTTGGCGCGGTTTTTCCGGCTCATCAGGACCGAAAACACCACGGAGGCGAGGATAAGAAGCCAAAGCACAACGGCGATGGGGCTTTTAGTGAAGAAGGTGGTAAATGTGCCAGCCGACTCGAGGCTTTTGACAAAGTAGACCTCTGCTTGGCTACCGAGGATAAAACCAATGATCAAAGGTGCCACTTCCAATCCAACCTTCTGTATCAGGTACCCCACTACACCAAAAATCAGCAGCGTCCAGACATCGAACATAATGCCGTAATTGATGGCGTAAGCCCCCACAACACACATCATCACAATAATGGGGAAGAGAATATGCTTGGGCACCAGCACGACCTTGGCAATGTGCTTGATGGCATAGAACATCAGGAAAAACATGACGATATTGGCAAACACTAATGCCGTCATCATGACGTACCATGTTTCAGTATTTTCAGGAATGAACAATGGTCCTACCTGAATACCCTGCAACGTGAAAGCACCGATTAGAACCGCTGTGGTAGAGTCACCTGGAATCCCAAGCGATAACAATGGAATCAGCGCACCGCCGGTTAACGCATTGTTGGCTGACTCTGACGCCATAATGCCTTGGGGCGCCCCTTTGCCCATTTGAGAAGAATCACGCGACAAGTTTTTCTCTTGCGTGTAGGCAAGTACTGAGGCGGCGCTGCCACCCACGCCTGGCAACAAACCCACAAAGGTGCCAATAAATGAAGACCGTGTAAGGTTGGTCAGGCTACCTTTAAAGATGGATAGGGAGAAACCGGCGTCTTTACTAACTTTGACACTCTTTCCCGATACTTCGCTTTTAATTCCCTTTTCAGCCTCTAGCAAAATGGTTGAAATACCAAAAATGCCTATCAGCACAGGTAGAAGCGAAAAGCCTTCAAAGAGATAGGGCTCCATGAAGTCAAACATCAGCCGAGTCTTGCCGTTACCACCATCGGTCGTGCTGTAGTCGCCAATCAGACTCAACCAAACTCCAATCACACCACTGAAAATTCCTACCAGCATGCTGTTCGACAGCGAAGCAATGACACTCAGAGCCAACAGGATGATCAAAAACTTCTCCACATAGGAGAACTTAATAGAAAAATCCGCAAGCAATGGCGCAAACAAAAAGAGCACTGCGGCGCTTACTAGGCCACCAAACACAGAGGCAATGACACAAATTCGCAGGGCCTTCTCACCCTCTCCTTTTTGCGCCATCGGATAGCCATCAAAAGTAGTCGTAATAGATGATGGTGTACCGGGAATATTAATGAGTACTGCCGGCACCATGCCACCTGATATCCCCCCCACATACAAACCGAGTAGTAACGCCAGGCCGTTATGAAGCCCCAGGGCATAGGTCAACGGCAAACATACGGCGACTGCCATGGTGGCCGTCATACCAGGAATGGCACCGAAAATAATCCCCACCAGCGTACCAAACGCGACCAGCAGGAAGAATGTTATGTCAAATAAGGATAAGAGTTCCATAGGGCACTCGCTTTAGTCACGGCAGGGTAATAGCGAACAGTTTGGCTAGAATTAGCCAAACTAAGCTAGGTGCAACAACGGCATTAGTGGCCACAATAATGAGTGATTTCTTTGTCCACTTATGCATATACATAAGAGACATCAACAGAACGAACACTATTGAGACAATTAGAAATCCATACCCTGTATAGGGGAACAAATTGCCCACTACTGCCATTAAATAGAAATAAGCTGCGATCAATGCCAGCGTGCCGAAAAAACGCCAAGCATCCATGGGCTCACCCAAAATGGGCAAAGAACGCTCGCCTTTCTTAACCGCGACTAGAAAAGGAGCTACTTTTGTTGCTAGAACAATGACAAACAAAACGGCCATGATCCAACTGACGATCGTCGGGAAGAACAAGTGCGAGTTCTCGAAATCGACCGAGATGCTGAGCAGACTTGATAGACCTGTTTCCATAATCGCTCCGGAAGCAAGCAGGAAGTGCCCTGCTCGGTATTATTCTCTATCGGTTCAAGCTGAAAATGGGCACTGGATGGTCAGGCCACCAGTGCCCATACCATTTACTTGATGTTTTCAATGATGCTGGCGTAACGCTCTGCTTTTTCTTTAAGATGTGCTTCAGCCTCATCAGAGGGCATGAAGTTGGGGATAAAGAAGCTGTCTTTCAGGGTTTCCTGAATCTCGCCTTCCTCGTAGATCTCGGCCAGCGCCTCATCGATTTGCTCGACAATGGCAGGATCCATGTCTTTGTTGTAGAGGAAGAAGAACTCCTTATCGAAAGTGAAACTTTCGTCATCGCCCATTGTGACGTTAACGTTAGGCTCCACATACTCCAGTAACTGTTCACGCGATGTTTCGCCCAGCCCATCTTCAGGCGCTTGTTCTATGGTTTCCTCACTCGCCGTCAACCAAACGAAACGCATGGCCTTTTGATCATCTTCAGGCAGGCGTGTGAACTGCTCGTTAGCCTGCACCGAGCCGTTAATAACGTCGACTTGATCATCAAAAAGCTGCTGGTTCTTATCTGACTGAGAGCCGGTGTTCACAGCAACCAGATTATCTTCCTGCCCAGGATGCTCAATGGCGATAGCGTTCTTCAGAGCGCTGAAACCGATCTCGGAAACACCACCCGGCTGGATCGCAACACGTATTGTCTCGCCTTCACCTGCGGCAGCGATGATGTCCTCAAGATTCTCGTAGGGCGAGTCCTTGGGCACCAGATAGGCATTGCCTGGGTTAATAGACACGGCAGGCCCAATGGCGTACTTCTCGAAGATATCGCTGAAGCCTTCCACCCCGTATAAATGGCCCAGATAGGCATAGTCATGGAAGATCATCAGGGTATTACCGCGCGGATCCCGGTCCAGAGTGCGAAATGCCGCGTTGGCGCCAACCGCATCCACCTTCATGTTGATATCGAGATGCTCGGCCAGCTCGTCCACCACGAAACTGGAATTCTGGTAAGTGTCTGCCCCGGTCGACGTAGAGCCGATGACAACGCGGACATTACCCTGTAGCTCCTGTGCCACGGCAAGGCTAGAGCCCATCGCCATTGTGGTTATTAATGCTGCAGAACCTACGCCGGTCATTACTTTTTTTGAAACCATCATGTTTCACCTCTTTTGCTCGTTGTGATGTTGTTGTGGCTTAGTGGTTGAGCCTAATGGCTTGATTACTTCATACGATCAATTAGCTTTTGAAGCTGGTTGACCTCCTCGACTGTTGGCATGGTCAAGGGTGCTCGCACATCGCCCGCCGGGCGGCCGATCAGTTCGGCACCGGCTTTGATGAGGCTCACGGCATACCCGGCTTTTTGATCCCGCAAATCGATGAACGGAATAAAAAAGTCCTGGGTAATCTTCTTGACGGTTTGGCTATCGCCCTGACGGAGGGCGCGATAAAACGCCACCGCCATGTCAGGAACAAAGTTGAAAACCGCTGACGAGTAGGTGTTAACCCCAATCGATAAATACGCTTCGGCAAAAATTTCGGCGGTGGGGACGCCACCGATATAGGTCAGGCGGTCGCCTACCGTCTTGATGATTTTGTTGAGCGCCTGAATATCGCCTTTGCCATCTTTCAGGCCAATCAGGTTGGGGCAGGCATCGGCCAGCGCCTGAACAGACGCGGCATTGAGAATTCCGTTACCGCGATTGTAGTAAATCACGTTGATATCAGTGGACTGACAGATCTGCCGGGCGTAGTCGACCAGGCCGTCTTGCGGGCACTCGGTCAGATAGGGTGGCATCAGCAAGATACCGTCCGCGCCGGCCTGTTCCGCTGCCTCGGCAAACAGCTTGCCAGTCACAACACTTAGCCCTGCGCTGGCAATCACGGGAAGCTTGCCATCCACCACCTCAACGGCAACGCGCACGATCCGGCGATACTCTTCCAGTGAAAGATTAAAGAATTCTCCGGTACCACCGGCCACGAAGACTGCCGAGATATCATGGCTAATGAACCACGCCAGCCGTTCACGGTAGCTGGCCTCATCGAACTGGCCGTTGTCGTCGAAGTCGGTAATCGGGAACGACAGCAGGCCATCGCCGATTGCTTGTATTACGTCTTGTTTGGAAAACTTCACGCCACCATCCTCATGCCGTCCTCGTCGGGGTGCGTCTCGCCGAGGTTGTTTTGCCTCGTAACGCGGTAGTTGTCATACATCATACAACTAGAAAGTTAATCGTCACGCTGGGCTTGCGCAAGCGGGCCATTGCAAATTACAACCAAAGTTTAACCGGCAGGATTGAGGCCTGGCGCTGCCATATGCGGGGCCCTCGCCCGGGAAAAATCCAGTTAACAGCGACTTATCGATTTGGGGAGCAGACAAAAGAAAGCCGCTCCAGTGGAGCGGCAAAAGACCGTGACTAGCAATGAGAGGGAGAAACCATGACAGGTAACTGGTCGCGTTGACCAACGCTGTCGTGGTCTGTGGCGTCTCATCAAACGCCACAATCACAATATAATAATTCTCATTTATCTTGTCAACACGAATGCGAACACTTTTTATTTACTTTTTTATTTCTAGCCTCCTGCCAGTTGCAGCCAGACGGGCAGCGTCAGCATCGCCAACAGCGTCTGGCCGGTGATAATCGCCGCCATCAGCTCGGCATCGCCCCCCAACTGGCGCGCCAGAATGTAGGCTGACGTGGCGGTGGGCAGCGCCGCAAACAGCAGCGCCACGTCACGACTCACCGCGTCCAGCCCCACTACCCATCCCAGCACCAGCACCAGGGCAGGCATCAGCAACAGCTTGATGCTGTTAGTCGCCAGCACGCCGCGGTCAAGGCGCAGCAAGGCCGCGGGGCGAAGCGCCACTCCCACGGCGACCAGCCCCAGCGGTAAGGCGGCACGCCCCAACAGCTCGACGGTGTCATGGCTCCAGCCCGGCAAGCCGACGCCGGAAAGATTCAGCGCAATGCCCAGTAAACACGCCAGTATCAAGGGGTTCTTGACCAAGGCCATGATGCTTTTGCCAATACTGGCGTTACCTAGCGTCCCGGCCGCCACAAAGCTGGCCACGCACATGACGTTGACCACAGGCACCATCAGCGCCACCGCCACGGCTGCGGTGGTGGCGCCGGCGCTGCCATGTAGGGCCGCCGCCCCGGCAACGCCCACATAGGTATTGAAGCGCACCGCGCCCTGAAACACCGACGTGAACGCCGCCGGGGTCAGCTTCAAGCGGACTCGCAGCCGCCAGAGCAGCAGACCGAACGCGGCCATCGCGCCGAGCAGTACCAGCGCCAGGCGGGTCACCGGCACCTGGCTGACATCCGCTGTCGCAAGCGTCGCCACCAGCATGGCAGGGAACAGTAAAAAATAGATTAGCCGCTCCATGTGCGGCCAGAACGTATCGCTGGGCCAGCGCTTTACGCCCAGCACCGCTCCCAGCAGGATCAACAGGAACAGAGGGCCTAGGGCACCGTTAATGCTTTCCATCGGGCTTCCTTATCCGTCTCGCCGCCCTGCCGTGACACGCGCAGGTTTACTGTTACTATGACCTATAAACGCAGTTAACCAGTCGCCAACAGGCACTGGCTCACCGCCTGCGGGGGATTACCATGACCTACCCAAAACGCTGGCTAGGTATCGGCCTCATTACCATGCTGATCATCGGCAGTGGCGCCTGGCTCTACGTTAGGACGCTATCGCCGCAAAGCGACATGCCCAGTGGCGGTGCGATTGAGCTGCCGTCCACACAGGGAGACTTTTCACTTACCCAGCTCGACGACGATCAGCTCGCCCTGGTGTCGTTCGGCTATACGTACTGTCCGGATGTGTGCCCCATGACCCTGTCGGTCAAGCGCCAGGCGCTGGCCGAGCTTTCGCCGTCACAGCGCCAGAAGGTGGTGCCCGTGATGGTCACGGTCGACCCCGAACGCGACACGCTGGAACGGCTCGAGCAGTACCTGGCGTTTTTCGATGAAGGCTTGATCGGCGCGCGGGGCAACGCTGCCGAACTCGAGGATGTCATGTCACGGTATGGCGTCGTCAGCCGTCGCGTAGAGGCACCCGACTCGGCTATTGAGTACACCATTGACCACAGCTCGGCGCTCTATCTTGTCGATCGTGACGGCGATATTTTGCAGCGCGTGCTGTACTCGTCGACGCCCCAAGCGCTTAGCGCCGCACTGATGGATGAACTGGGGGGTTAATCACGCCCTGGCACCGATTGCAGGCGTGTCAGCATCGCCATCAGCGCCTCCACCTGCGCGCCTTCGCGGGTATCGTGTAGCGGGGTAAGCTGGGATGAGCTCTCCGCATACCCCCACCAGTCCCAGCAACCCTGGGGGTTCATCATGCTGCTCTCGGCCTGGGGATACAGCACGATCTGACGATGCGCTGCCGCCCACGCATTGAGTCCGCTACGACGCACGAAGGTATCATCTATCGCGTCTACGCTCATCTGGCAGCCATGTAGCGCCAGCGTGACTTCGCAGCCCCCCTGTTCGCAGCCTTCAGGGATAAAGACAAAACCGCGATCCGCCATGCCGTTAACCGCAAAGTCCGACTGATCAAACGCGCGTAACTGCCCTTGGCCATCGCGTTGCGATTCGCGTTCGGGATATAGGAAACTCAGCATGTCGCCGGCCACATCGTCGTCGCAGGCCAGGAGATAGCTGCCACCGCCCTGCAGACAGTCCCCGAGACGCTGGGGTGGCGGCGACTCATCATCCAGGCGCACCGGCCAGCCGTGTCCGGTCTCCTCGCGCCGTTCGATGCGAAGCTGCTCGGACGAAGCCAGCCAGCGTTCCCACTGCTCGGCCAACAGATCCCCCAACACGGGCGCTACCACCTCGTCACCCTCACCGTGCCACAGATACACCCTGAGCTGGCTGAGCGCCTCCCGGGGGCCTACCTGCTGCGCGGATTCGTAACGGCGGCGGCGATTTTCCAACTGATCCAACGACGGCTCGCCATCTGCCGTCGTCATGCAGCGATTGAGCGCCCGGCTCAGCGAGCCCTCCGCGCACCCCCAGGGACCGGCTGCCAGAACCCCTACGGCGGCGAAGCGCTCGGGAAACGCCACCGCCAGTTGGGTCGCCATGTAACCACCTGACGAAATGCCCACCACGCTTGCATTCTCTTTTCCAGCGTCCAGCGACGGCAGTGCCTCGGAAGCTCCCAGAGCCGCCGTCGCTGCCAGCGTACCGCCCATGAACAACAGCCCACGGGCTAGATGACGCGGAGGGACACGCATGCGTTACTCAACGTCCAGCAGTTCAACGCGAAAGGTCAGCACTTCGTTGGGACCAATCGGCCCCTGGCCGCTTTCACCGTAAGCCAGGTCGGCCGGGATATACAGCATCCAGCTGTCGCCGACGCTCATTTCCTCCAAGGCTTCCTGCCAGCCTTCGATCACCTGGTTGACCTGAAAGCTCACCGACTCGCCGCGCTCGAAGGAGCTATCAAATACGGTCCCATCCAGAAGGGTGCCTTCGTAATTGACCTCGACCGTATCCTGCGGGCCAGGAGACTCACCATCACCCGACTCGAGTACTTCGTACTGCAGGCCTGATTCCATTACCGTCACGTCGTCGCGCTCGGCGTTTTCCGCAAGGAAGTCTTCACCTGCCTGGCGGTTGGCTTCACCGGCTTCGGCAGCTTCCGCTTCCCGGGATGCCATGGACTGCTCCTGAAAGGTCATCAGCGCTTCGCTCATTTGCGCTTCATCCATCGCCAGGTCGTTGCCTTCAAATACGTCGCGCATACCCTCGGTGAAGGTGTCGAGATCCAGGTCTTCAACGTCGGCCTGCATGCTCTCGCCAAGCGTGACGCCCAGGCTATAAGCCAGGCGCTCTTCTTCTGTTTCCGGGGCGGCGGCCACCAAGGGGGCAACCAGCAGCAAACCAACCAGCGCCGTTGAGGAAATCGCTACTTTCATAAAACACCTTTTTTTCAGGGTGCAAGGCACCGTAATGAGGACTGTTAAAAGAGTAACACCCGCCGCCCCAGGCTGCATCTGCCAAGGACGACGGGTATTGATCACCTACAACATTGAAGAGACGGCGCGGTTTATACCACCAGCGTCGGGCAGCGCGCCGCGCCCGCCACCCGCTGTGAAACGCTGCCCAGCAGCAGGTTCTTGTCACCATTGGTGCCCTGGGCACCGATGACGATCAGGTCACACTCGCGCTTGCGCGCAAAACGAACAATGGTGCGGGAGGGCATGCCACCTTTGACAAAGGCCCGCACGCGTCCGCCATCGGCGCCCATTTCAATGGCGTGGGACTTGGCATGCACGGCAATTTCCGTGGCGTACTCTTTCAGCGCATCGTCGGGAATATCCATCTTGTTGGGCCGCACCATCGAAAGCGACGCTTCCAGCAGGCTGTGGTGCTTGAACACACACAGCAAATAAAGCTCGGAGCCGGTCAACATCTGTAGCCCCACCGCTTTTTCAAGCGCTTTCAAGGCCCCCTTGGAGCCATCCACCGGCACTAAAATGCGGTTAAACATTGGCGTTCTCCTTTCCGCCCGTTAGCCAGAGGCCACATCGCGCAGGAACAGTGCAATCTGCGGGAACATAATCAGCAACGTCGCCGCCAAAATCAGCATAAAGATAAACGGCGGAGTGCCTTTGATCACGTCCCAATAAGGGCGCTTGAAGATGGCAATCGCGGTGAAGATATCGCAGCCAAAGGGCGGCGTTGCCGAGCCAATCGCTACCTGCAGGGTAATCAAGATACCCACCAGTACCGGGTCGAGCCCAGTAGCCTCAACGGCCGGGGCGAAAATCGGCGTTAACACCAAAATGACCACAATCGGGTCTACAAACATACAGGCCACAAAGAAGGCCACGCAGATAGCAATCAAGACGCCAGTGGGGCCTGCATCATTCACGCCCACTGCCTCAAGAATGGTCTGAGGAATTTGCGCAAACGAAATAATCCACGAGAAGCTATTGCCCACCGCTACCAAGATAAATACCACGGCGGTAATCAGGCCAGTGGATTTTGCAATCGCGTAGATATTGTGCATTTTCAGCGAACGGAACACCAAAAACTCAAGAAAGAAGGCGTACAGCACGCAGGCGGCAGCGGCTTCTGTGGGGCTGAAAATACCGCCGTAAATACCACCCACAATAATCACCGGGAAACCCAACGGCCATAATGCTTTCTGCACGGCCCTGCCACGCTCTCCCCAACTGGCTTTCGGTTCGGTAGGCACGTTTTTCACCGTCGCATAAATCATGCTGTAGGCGGCGAACATCATCAAGATCATCAAGCCAGGCCCGATACCGGCAATAAATAGTTCGCCGATCGAGGTGCCCGAAATTACCCCATAAATGATCATCCCGATGCTGGGAGGAATCAAAAACGCAATATCGCTGGCGTTAATAATCAAGGCCAGAGTGAACGAATCAGAATACCCCGCTTTCAGCATGCGCGGGCGCAGCGGCGAACCCACTGCTACTACGGTGGCCTGGGTAGAACCCGAGACGGCTCCAAACAGCGTGCACGAGGCCGCCGTACTGACAGCCAGGCCGCCTTTTACATGGCCGATAAACGCCATCACCATGTCAATCAGGCGACCGGCCGACTGGCCGCGGGTCATAATATCCGCGGCCAGAATAAACATCGGCACCGCGATCAGCGAGGCCGGACGAACACCCGCCATCATCTGCTGAATCAAGGTATCCATTTGGCCAAACCCGTCGAACATCATGAAAAACCCGATGGCCGAGGCGGTGATCAACGGGATCATCATTGGAAAGCCCAGCAACAGCAGGACAATCATCGTAGAGACCATTATCGTCGTCATAGCGATTCCCTTAAGTTGTGCCCTGCGTCAGACTTCTGTTTCGGTATCTTTATAGCCATCCACCACCCCGGTAGATAGCCATACATCCCGGGAGGTCATGTTTTTGATTGCTGTAAGCAGGTACTGGACCCCGGTAATGAAAAACCCCAGAGGCACCCACAAATAAATAATCCAAATCGGCATCCCCAAGGAAGGCAGCACGCGCCCTTTGCTGTACATACCGTGGATGTAGACCACCGAGTAATACAACAAAAAGAACATCACCAACGAGGTAAATAGGGCAATGGCTATCATTAACACCCTGCGCCCCCCGGTGGGTAGCGCATCGTAGATCGCCGACATGCGAATATGCCGCCCGTGCCGGGCCGCGTAGCCGATACCCGCGAAGGTGATCATGATAATCAGAATGCGGTTGAGCTCTTCTGAGAACATGATGCTGTTACCAAACACAAAGCGAGATACCACATTGGTAACGGTATTCAGCGCCATCAATAGCACGCCAAGGGCCAGAATTACCGACTCGATTTTGCTGATCGTGGTATCCAAAGTCCCGAGGATACCGGGCAAGCCAGAGCGGTAATGTTTCTCGGACTCTTCTTCAGTCATGGCCGGACTCCTTTTATCACGGCAGCCTGTTGCTGCCGACTTCACGTTTCCACAACGATCTCAACACTGGGCGCTGCTGAACTGTCTACCACACAATACATTCATTTCAGCCTAACGGTATCACCGTGCCACTGGTTCAACGTTAGATGAACGAATGTTATCGCATGTTAACGCCCGAATAGCGCCACGATACTATGCAGCCATCGATAAGAAGTAAAAGGGGCGGCCGCTGGCCGCCCCTTTGGTACTTCAGTTAAAGCGCCTAACCAAGCGAGCGCTACTATTCGTCGTCGGTTACCGCTTCAAGATCGGCTTTGAACTGCTCAAGCAGCTCTTTACCGCGATCACCGGTCATTTCCAGGAACTCTTCTTCAACCTGCGGCGCGCGGTCACGGAAAGCCTGGATCTGGTCTTCGTCCAAGCGAGTTACCGTTACTTCATCGGAGTCTTCCTGGATTTTTTCCAGTGCTTCGTCGGCCAAACCTTTGATGTGCTCAATGGTGTGGTCGTAAGCTTCAGCTGAGGCCTCTTGAACCAGCTCTTTGTCTTCGTCAGACAATCCGTCGTAGAACTCCTGGTTAGCCATCATGGCGGTAGTGAACCACCCGTGACCGGTAAAGGTCAGGTGCGGAGACACTTCGTACAGACCACCAGACTCAATCCAGAAAATCGGGTTTTCCTGGCCGTCAATCACGCCTGTTTCCAGGCCACCATAGACTTCACCCCAAGGCAGCGGCGTTGGCGACGCGCCAAAGGCCTCGTAGGTTTCCGACAGCAACGGGTTGGTCATGGTGCGGATTTTCTTGTTATCCAGGTCGTCCGGCGAGCTGATCTTCTCATCGGTGGTAATCACCATCTCACCTTCTGGATACATCTTCAGCAGTTCGAGATCTTGCTCCGCATAAAGCTCTGGGAACATCTCGTTGATGGCTTTGCTCTCGTCGAAGAACTCTAAAACGGTTTCTTCATCCGTGGGCAGCAGATAAGGAATGAAGAAGATTTGCGCTTCAGGAATCAGTGAACCAGTAAAACCGGGCGACTGGTTGACGAACTGGAGAATCCCGTTTTGGGTCTGCTCCATGATGTCGTCTGATTCGCCCAACTCGCCAAAGCGATAAACCTCAACGGTATGATCAGAGTTTTCTTCGATGTGCTCTTTGAACGCATAGGCGAACACGTCTTGAACGTCGCCTTCATATTCTTCGTGCGCGTAACGCCAGTTTTCAGCCTGAGCGACGCCCGACATACCAACCAATAGTGCACTGACGCTCGCCGTCGTTACTAACTTGCTTGCCTTCATGCGGAGTTCCCCTTGCAGTGGTAAGCGCGCTGTACGAGTGCGCAAGAATCTGCTTTCTCGGCGCGCCATACAAACGCGCTATGTTATTCGCAATGATGCCTGCGCCAGGAAGCGCGGCGCGTTTCAAGACCGAATAACAATCAGTTATTCAAAAGCAGCTAATTTTCAGGCTAGCGCGCCCGCTGTAAGGGGTCAAGCTGATGACCCAGCACGTCAAAGGCATCTTGCAGGGAGGCAATAGCCGCTTCATCGAGCGTTAGCTGCTGCCACTCCTGAGGCGATAATAGGCGTTTTTGCAGCCAACTTCCGGCATCGTCCGGCATCGTTGACGTATTTTTCAAGCGCAGGCACGCCGGATCAGCGTCCCACGCCCACCGCTGCCAACGTTGAAGGTTTTCACGCTCGGCGAGTAATTCGGCCTGCTTGATCCGCTCGCGCAGCAACGAGAGCGTCTCGCTGGGATGTTCGGCGCGTTTCAGGTCACGCCGTAACCCGCGCAGCACCTCGGTAACACCGGCCTGCCATTCGATACATAGCTGACGCTGCCCTGATAACACCTCTGGCCGCGCCTCAAGCCCGTGAGCAAAGAGCCAGCCGTGAAACAGCAGCTCACATACGTCCACCGCAGCGGTATCCTGAAGCGTGAGGCACGCCTGCTCGACGCCGGGGCGGGCGTAGAATGCCAGTGCGAAATCCCACAGCGGTGCCTGCTGTAACGCCGCGAATCGGGTAGAATCTAGCGCAGTAGAATCCAGCATTGTATGACCCATCCTTTTCGGGAGAACGCATGATCGCACTGCGCCAAGTCGCCCTGCAACGCGGCACGCAAACGCTACTCGACAACGCCGACCTGACCCTGCCCAGCGGAGTGAAGACCGGCATTATCGGAGCAAACGGTGCAGGCAAGTCGAGCCTCTTCAAACTGCTGCTGGGCGAGCTCGGCCCCGATCAGGGTGACGTGGAGCTGAGCGGCGGGCAACGCATCGCCCACATGGCCCAGGAAGTCGAGACCCTGGACCGGCCCATCATCGACTATGTGCTGGACGGCGATGTCGATCTTCGCCAGGCAGAAGCCGACTTGCAGGCGGCACGGGACGCCAACAATCCTCACCGTGAAGCGGAACTGCACGGCCTGATCGAAACCCTGGATGGCTATCGGGCCGAGTCGCGCGCAGCCCAGCTGCTGGTCGGGCTCGGCTTTGTCCAGGCGGACCTCACGCGACCCCTGTCGTCGTTTTCCGGCGGCTGGCGAATGCGCGTCAATCTTGCCCGCACGCTGTTCATGCCCTCGGACCTGCTGCTTCTCGATGAGCCCACCAACCACCTCGACCTTGACGCGCTGCTGTGGCTGGAGCAGTGGCTTACCCGCTATCCCGGCACGCTGCTGCTGATTTCCCACGACCGTGATTTCCTGGATGCCGTGTGCGACCACATCGTGCACATGCATCATCAAACGCTGGAGCTTTACCGCGGCAACTACTCGCGCTTTGAGCGCACCCGCGCCGAGAAGCTTGCCCTCCAGCAGGCCGAAGCCGCCAAGCAGCAGGCGCGGCGCGAAGAAATCGAGCGCTTTATCACGCGCTTCAAGGCCAAGGCGACCAAGGCCAAGCAGGCGCAAAGCCGCGTCAAGATGCTCGAGCGCATGGAAGACATTGCCGTTGCCCACGTCGACTCGCCGTTCCACTTTACGCTTCCGGCAGCGGACAAGACGTCGCACCCGCTGCTGGTGCTCGACCAGGCGACGCTGGGCTACCGGGGGGAGGCGGGCGATATCGCCCAGCTCGAAAAGGTCAACCTCACGCTGTTACCCGGCAGCCGTATCGGCCTGCTGGGGCCCAACGGCGCCGGCAAATCAACGCTGATCAAATCGCTCACCGGTGAGCTAGATCTTCTGGAAGGCGAGCGCGTACCGGGCGAACACCTGGCGATCGGCTACTTTGCCCAACACCAGTTGGAAGGGCTCGACGTTACCACCACGCCGTTTGTGCACGTGCAGCGGCTTTCGCCCACCGCCAGCGATCAGGAGATTCGCAACTTCCTGGGCGGGTTTGGTTTTCGCGGCGACGATGCGTTTGGCCAAGTCGCCAGCTTTTCAGGCGGTGAGAAGGCCCGCCTGGCGTTGGCGCTGGTGGCATGGCAGAAGCCCAATCTGTTGCTGCTGGACGAACCGACCAACCACCTGGACCTGGAAATGCGCGAGGCGCTGACCCAGGCACTGGCCAGCTTCGAGGGCACCGTGATCCTGGTGTCTCACGACCGCCACCTGCTGCGCGCCACGGTGGATGAGTTCTGGCGGGTCGCCGACCACCGCGTCGAACCCTTCGACGGTGACCTCGACGATTACCGGGCCTGGCTGAAAGCGCGCCTGGAAGAAAGCCGCCGGGACAGCCGTAGTGAGAAAAGCGAACGCCAGGGCCAGCAGGCTGGCGGCGATAACCGCGATGCCCGCAAGGCGGCGCGCAAAGCCGCCGCCGAGCTGCGCGAAAAGCTGCGCCCGCTGAAAAAGGAACGCGACCAGGCAGAAAAAGCCATGGAGCGCGAACAGGCGGCCCTTGCCAAACTGGAAGAAACCCTTGCCGACCCGACGCTTTACACCGACGACGCGCGCAAGGCGGAACTGACCGACACCCTGGCCCGACAGGCGGACATCATGACGCGCCTCAACGACGCCGAAGCCCAGTGGCTGGCGGCCGAGGAGGCACTGGAGGAGATGGAGGGCGAGCTACAGGCCAGCGAAAACGCTTAAGCAACCACTAACTTTCCAGCAGAAAGGTCACCGGCCCGTCGTTGACCAGCGAGACCTGCATGTTGGCGCCGAACTCGCCGGTGGCTACGTGTTGCCAGGCAGCCTGCGCCCGGGTCACTAGGTAGTTGAACAGCCGCTCGCCTTCGGCGGGGGGCGCGGCGCTTGAGAAACTGGGCCTCAAGCCTTTATGCGTATCGGCGGCCAGGGTGAACTGCGATACCAGCAGCAGGCCGCCTTCGACCTGCTGGACATTCTGGTTCATCTTGCCATCGGCATCGCTGAAGACGCGGTAGTGAAGCAGCTTGTGGAGTAGTTTGTCGGCGTCGGCGTCGCAATCACCCTTTTCGACGCCGACCAGCGCCAGCAGACCATGTTCTATTGCACCAACGCATTGCCCATCTACATCGACACTTGCGCGATTAACCCGCTGAATAAGTGCTTTCACGCCGCTTCCTCCCGCAAAAGCACCAGTATAACGCGCCGTTAGGCCGTGTGATTACTTACCCAGTAGCGCATCGCGAAAGTCGTCGCCCAGCGGTTCCTCGCCCAGCCAGATGCCGAACATGGCATTGGCTAACTCGGCATCGCCGCCTTCATACAGCGTCTCGCCGTTGAGCACGAGGCGCAGTTGATCACCATCCCAGCTCAGCACGTAGCGATCCCCAGGGGTCACGTCGCGATAGCTATCGTTAAAGGCGTCGATATCACTTTCGAGGGAGCGGAAGTCACTGCTGCTCAGCGACTCCTGAAGGGTATCGGTGGTCGCCTCGGCGAACTCGTCGGCCTCGATATCGTGGAAGTAGGCCAGCTCAAGACGCCGCGGTATATCGCGCTGCGGCTGTGGATCGGTCTCGCCTTCCGCCTGGTAATACGCGCCGGCGTAGGCGGTCCAAATCATGTAGGTGAACACGCCGCTGCCGATCAGCTCGTAGCGCTGGCCATTCTCTTCCAGGCTGCGCTCGAAGCGCTCACCCTCTTCGCTCACCGTTTGCGCCCAGAGCCCGTTTGATCCGAGGAGCAGCATGGCGCCCGCAAGCCAGACGCCGACACCGCGCGGCACGATCTTTGAGAGTGATGACATGGCAAGGTACCTCTTGGTTATGCAAGACAGTACCTATACTACTCTCCATTCTAATAAAAGTTCCGTACAATCACCCGCGGCACAGCATGACATCGCAATGCGGCTCGCTTAGCAGCATGCCCGTCAGCTCGCTGGCATGATGCGGTTGGTCACGGCTACCGACCACCACCAGGTCGGGGGTATGGCGTTTGATGTAGCCACTCAGCACCTCACACGGCGCGCCGTGTTCGAGCACCAACTCAACGTCGGGCACGCCGGCAAGCTCACTCATCAGGCTGTCGATTTCCCTGGATAAATGCTCGCGCAGCCTCGCCACCTCGTGGTCGCGCCACTGGGCGTAGTACGGATGCGAGCCCAGCTCCCGCTCTCCTGGCAAGCTCCAGGCATGCAACAGCGTCAGCGAGGCGTCGGGGAAGCGCTGCAACGCCTCGCGCAGGCTATGCCGGGCCGTCAGCGAAAAGTCGACCGGTACGAGTATCGACTGCCACGGCTGGGTGGGGGGCTGCGAGGCGACGACGACGGGGCAAGGGGCACTGCGGATGATGCGCATTGACGTGGCCCCCAACAGCAGGTCTTTCTGGCCACGCTTGCGGTGCATGCCCACCACCACAAGGTCCGCCTGACGCTCGTGGGCTTCGCGGATAATCTCCACATAAGGCGCCCCAGCAACGGTCTGGATCAGCGTTTTGGGCTCTTCCAGGGCGTAGTCTTCGCGAATATCCTTGAGGGTGGCGGCGATATCATCCACCACCGCCGCTTCCACATCGTGGAGCACACGGCGGGGCAGGTAGGGGTCGAGCACATGGACGATATCCAGCTGCGCGCCGTCGGCGTAAGCCAGGCGCAGCGCTCTGGCAAAGGCGGCGCGGTTATCGGCGGAGAGATCAGTGGCAAACAGCACGGTACGGGTCATCGCAAACGCTCCTCGGCCGAGCAACTCAGCCTTGTTTAGCCAGCCTGCATGCGAACACCCTTCAGCATGGTGCGCAACGGGCTATTGCGCAAGCTAGACAAGACACGCTCGAAACGTCTACACGCCAACCGCTTACCACCAGGCATGAAAATGATGTACCGGGCCACGTCCGCGCCCCACCTCCAGCCGTACGCTGGCCTCAAGGGCGGCATGCAGCCATTGCTTGGCGTCGCTAATCGCCGCCACCGGGGCCTCTGCCGAGGCGTCAGCGGGAAGCTTGGCCAGGCAGGCAGCGATTGCCGACGATAGCGCACAGCCGGTGCCGTGCAGGTTCTCGGTGGCGATGCGCGAGGCCGGCAGCCAGCGGTGCTCATGGGGTGTCGCCAGCAGGTCGGGGCAGGTTTCGCCGCGCAGGTGTCCGCCCTTGAGCACCACGTAGGGCGCGCCCAGTTGGGTCAAGCCCGGTAGCATCGCCTCCATCTCATCTAGACTGACCGGCGAGGGGGAATCGAGAAGCACTGCGGCCTCCGGCAGGTTGGGGGTAATCACGTCCGCCAGCGGCACCAGAACGTCGCGCACCGCGCGGATGCCTTCATTATCGACCAGGATATCGCCGCTCTTGGCCACCATCACCGGGTCGAGCACGATCCAGCGTGGCCGCCGCCGACTCAGCGTCTCAGCGATCACCTCGGCCACGTCGCGACTGGCGACCATGCCGATTTTGACCGCATCGATGGCGACGTCATCCAGCAGGTGATCGAGCTGCTCACGAATCGCCTGGGGCGATACGGGATACACCGAGGCGACGCCGCAGGTGTTCTGGGCGATGACCGCGGTGATCACGTTGGTGCCGTACACGCCGAGCGCTGAAAAGGTTTTGAGATCACCCTGAAGCCCCGCGCCGCCGGACGGGTCGGAGCCCGCGATAGTGAGCACGTTACGAAGGCGGGAATCGGTAGACATGGCGTTCCTTCCGGCAAGATCATCGATAGTTAGCTAGGATACCCAAGCTATCGCTTTTGTGCTGCCCTTAAACGCAAATGGCCGCCCGAGGGCGGCCATGTCATGCGGCGATGCGCGTGTTACTCGGCGTTGTCGCCTTCTGGGTTACGGGCGTTGTAGTACGCCTGCTCGGAGATCGCGTGGTAGTCCTCGACCTTATCCTGGAAAGCGCTATAGGACTCGTAGATACGCGTCGCCAACTCGCTGGATTCTGCCAGCTCGGCCACTACGTCTTCGGAGTGCTCGCGTGCCTGGGCCAGGACGTCATCGGGAATGCGGCGCAGCTCGACATCGTGCTCGTTAACCAGCGTTACCAGCGCATCGTTGTTACGCGCGGTGTACTCGTCCAGCACGTTGGCATTGACGTCACGCACGGCCGTGGTGAGGATTGCCTGCAGGTCCGCAGGCAGTTCGGCCATGGCCTCTTCGTTGACGATAGCCTCGAACATCACGGTCGGCTCGTGCCAGCCCGGATAGTAGTAGTAATCGGCCGCCTGGTGCAGACCAAAGGCCAGATCGTTGTACGGACCAATCCACTCGGTGGCATCGATCGCACCCGACTGCAGCGAGGTGAAAATCTCGCCGCCCGGCATGTTGACGATCGCCACGCCCATGCGGTTCATCACTTCACCACCGAGGCCCGGCATGCGCATTTTCAGGCCGTCCAGATCGTCGACCGAATTGATCTCCTTGTTGTACCAGCCGCCCATCTGGACGCCGGACGCCCCGGCCACCAGCACGTCGACGCCGAAGTCGTCATAAAGCTCGTTCCACAGCTCCATGCCGCCGCCAAAGTGCAGCCAGGCGTTCATTTCCTGGGCGTTCATGCCAAACGGCACGGCCGCAAAGAATTGCGCGGCCGGCGCCTTGCCCTTCCAGTAGTAGGAAGCGGAATGGCCAAGCTCGGCGGTGCCATCGGCAACCGCATCAAAGACTTCAAAGCCCGGCACCAACTGCCCGGCACCAAATACTTCGATGGTCAGGCGGCCATCCGACATTTCATCGACCAGCTCGGCAAGGCGTTCAGGCCCCTGGCCTACGCCGGGGAAGTTTTTCGGCCAGGAGGTGACCATTTTCCAGCGGAATTCTTCTTCCTGAGCCTGGGCGTGATTATCGAGGCTCGATACCGCCAGCAGGCCAGCGGACATCGCAGTCGTCATGGCAATGGCGACGGGGAGTGTTTTAACGTTCATTCATGAACCCTCTAGCTTTCTATTATTACTGTTATGGGTAGGAAAGCACCGCTCGGCCAAGTGCCTCAGGCACTGGACCAAGCAGCTTACTGCAAATTGTTGATTAGTTATTCACATGCTTTAGTACTAGGTTCTCACGTCCTTGCGTTGATAGCAGCGCCCCTTTTAATTTATAGCTAGCCGAACTGCGCGGGCAGCCACGTCGCCAGCTGCGGGAAGAAGGCAAGCACCAGCAGCATGCCCAACTGCATCAGGATAAACGGAATCACCCCGCGATAGATGGCTGACGTGGGTACCGACGGCGGCGCCACCCCGCGCAGATAAAACAGCGCAAAACCAAATGGCGGGGTCAGGAACGAGGTCTGCAGGTTGATGGCGATCATGATCCCCAGCCAGATGGGGTCAAGCCCCATGGCCAGCAGAATCGGCCCGACGATCGGCACCACCACAAAGGTGATTTCGATAAAGTCGAGAATGAACCCCAACAGGAAGATGACCAGCATCACGATGATGGTCGCGCCGACCACGCCGCCGGGCATGCTTTCAAACAGCTCGGTGACCATGTGTTCACCGCCGTAGGCCCGGAACACCAGCGAAAACAGCGCCGCGCCGATCAGGATCAGAAACACCATAGTGGTGACGTTCATCGTCGAACGCAGCACGTCCTTCAGCGTCGCCCAATCGAGTTGACGATAGCCCAGCGCCAGCACGAGTGCGCCGAAGGCACCCACGGCAGACGCCTCGGTGGGCGTTGCAACGCCGCTGAGGATCGACCCCAGCACCGCCACGATAAGCACCACCGGAGGCACCAGGCCCTTGAGCAGCAGCATGCCCAGCCCCGTAGTGTGGCCAAGCTCTTCCATCAGTTCCTGGCGATCCGCGGCGGGCGCCATACTGGGACGCAGCCACGCCACCAGGGCCACGTAGATCATGTACATCACGACCAGAATCAACCCAGGCACCAGCGCGCCCATGAAGAGGTCACCCACCGACACCGTTTTGGGGCTGAAAATACCCATGTCCAACTGCGCCTGCTGGTACGCCGATGACAACACATCGCCGAGCAGTACCAGCGCAATGGAAGGCGGAATGATCTGACCCAGCGTGCCGGTGGCGCAGATCGTCCCGGTCGCAAGCGAAGTGCTGTAGCCACGCTTCAGCATGGTAGGCAGTGACATCAAGCCCATGGTCACCACGGTGGCCCCGACGATACCGGTAGACGCCGCCATGAGCATGCCCACAAGCGTAACCGAAATACCCAGGCCACCGCGCATGGCGCCGAACAGCAGGGCCATGGCGTCGAGCAGGGTTTCTGCGACCTTGGACTTTTCCAGCAGCACGCCCATAAGGACGAACAGGGGCACCGCCAATAGCGTCTGGTTGGTCATGATGCCGTACAAGCGGTTGGGCAAGGCGGCCAGGTAGCCGGCATCGAAGTTGGCATCGACACCCATAGCCTCGAGACCCAACCCCATGCCGGCAAACAGCAGCGCCGTGCCCGCCAGCGAAAGCGCCACGGGGAAGCCGAACATCAGCACGATGCAGATAACGGCAAATAAAATAATCGGCATGAATTCCAGCATCAAACGCGCTCCTGAAGATGGGTATCATCCGTTCCGGACGGTGCAATACGCCCGGTCAGCACGTAGCCGTTGCGCACCAGCTCGATCACGCCCTGGACGATCATCAGCAAGGCAAACAGGGGGATCATGGTTTTCAGCAAGAAGACGGCAGGAATCCCGCCGTGATCCGGCGAGGTTTCCAGGATGCTCCAGGCGTTGACCACGTAACCCAGGCTGGAGGCGATGACGAAGACCATCACCGGTATCAACAGTAAGATGATGCCCACGATATTGACCAGCGCCTGACGGCGCGGCGTCATCCCGCGATAGAAGATATCCACCCGCACGTGCCCGTCGTGCCGAAAGGTGTAGGCAGCGGCAAGCATGAAGACGCTGGCGTGCATGTACATCACCAGCTCTTGCATGAAGATACTGTTCACGCTGAAGGCATAGCGCAGCAATACAATCGCGAACTGAATCAGCATCATGATGATGATCAGCCACGCAAGGGTACGTCCGAACCACTCCGAAGCGCGGTCCAGCGCACCGATAAAGGCAGGTAGTTGTGTAGTGTCCGACATGGGAAGTGTCTCGCGTCATACGGCCAGGGGAGTCAGCGCCCAGACAATAGCGCATATACGCGAACATTACAGCGCTCACAGGCGCCACTCACGGCTATTTATTTAACGCTTGAGCGAATCGCGGCGAGACAGGCGGCCGGCAGCGGCAGATCCACGGCGATCGGCAGATGGTCGGAAAACAGGTGATCCAGCACCTGAACGTCCACCGCCTCGAGGGATTGGGACAGCAGAATGTGATCCAGCGCCCGGCGCGGCTGCCAGGAGGGGTAGCTCAGCAGGGGTTTCACCGGGTGGAGCGGCAGCGCATCGTTGAAACGCTCGTGGGCATGAAGCTGATCCGGCGTACAGTTCAGATCGCCCATGACCACCACATGGCGCAGCGGCTGGATAATATCGCTGAGGTAGTTGAGCTGGCGCACCCGACCTCGGTGGCTGAGTGCCAGGTGGGCCACAAAAATGTGCAGCGCATCCGGCCCCTCACCAAAGCGGGCGTGAATGGCGCCGCGTCCGGGCATGGCGCCCGGCAGGCGGTGCTCCTCTATCTGGCTCGGCACCAGGCGTGAAAGCAGCCCATTGCTGTGTTGGGCAATGCGCCCAAGATTGCGGTTGAGCTGTTGAAAGTGGTGGGGCATGCCCGCCTGGGTCGCCAGGTATTCAACCTGATTGATGCGGCTAGAACGAAAGCTGCCACCATCAACTTCCTGCAAGCCCACCACATCAAACTTGCTCATCACCTCGCCCATCATTTCAAGACGCTGCAGGCGGCGCGGATGAGGCAGGAAGTGCTGCCAGCTACGCGTCACGTAGTGATGATACGCCGAGGTCTGGATACCCACCTGGAGATTAAAGGTCAGCAGACGCAAATGGCCGCTGCTCAGCAGCGGCTTGCGGGCCTCCAGCTCGTTCATGGTCAACCCCATAACCCGACGGTCAAATGGCGTTACTCATCGCGCTCTTCGCGCACCTTCTCGACCAGCGCATCGGCGATCTTCGGCATGTTTTCGAGGCTGCCGGCGCTGCTCGGCGTCACCACGTAACGGCCATCGACGACCAGCGCGGGGACGCCCATCAAGCGCATGTCACGCATGCGGCTGTTGGCCTTGTTGACGTTGCTGCGTACGTTGAAGGCTTTCAGGGCTTCCTTGGCTTCGTCTTCGCTGACGCCATAGTCAGCGAAAAAGGCGGCAATATCGTCGCTGTCGGTCATCGAACGCTCATCCTGGTGGATGGCGTCGAAGAAATCCGCGTGAAGCTCCTCGGCGATTCCCAGCTCTTCGGCGGCATAGTAGGCATTGGCGTGGGTGTTCCAGTCGCCGCCCATGGTCGCGGGCATCTTGGCCATGGTGACATCGTCATCGAGGGTTTCTTCCCACTCGTTAACGTGTGACTGCAGGCGATAGCAGTGCGGGCAGCCGTACCAGAAGACATCCAATACCTCGATCTGACCGTCGTCCACCTGGGTTTCAACCGGCTCTTCGAGCGCCTCGTAATGCTGACCTTCAACCAGTTCCTGAGCACTGACTGCTGCCGACAGACTCAAACCGGCAACCGCAACCATCAACGTTTTCAACATAGTGACTAATCTCCGTGGGAAAGCCAGCGTGAGACCCCAGTAAACGACCAGGGTTCCGCATCTGACCAAGCATGCGATAATAATCGCCAGCTTATTGAGACTGGTCGTTTAATTCAAACCCAACAGATAGTTCGCCACCGCCTGCATATCGTCGTCGCTCATTTTCGCGGCAATATCCCGCATGACCTGATTGGGGTCGTTTTCCCGCTCACCGTCAGCAAAGGCTTGCAGGGTCGAGACGGTGTAGTCGGTCTGCAGCCCCGACAGCGCCGGATAGGCAGCGCTGCCGATGCCCGCTCCGGTTGGCGAGTGGCAGGCGCTACAGGCGGGAATGCCTTTTTGCTGGTCGCCGGCCCGGTACAGGGCTTCGCCACGGGCCAGTAGCTCGGCATCATCGTCGGCCTGGCCGAGGTGAGGTTCCTGCTCGGCGTAGAACGCCGCTACGTCCCAGGCATCCTGATCATCAAAATCATCTACCTGACCCGCCATCTGCGGCACCTCGCGGCGACCATCACGAATATCCATGATCTGTTTGGCGAGGTAAGACATCTGCTGACCCGCCAGATGCGGAAAGGTCGACGTCGGACTGATACCCGCTTGCCCATGGCACGCCGCACAGGGCGTCGCCAGGGATTCACCCGCGGCGGCGTCGGCCTCCGCCCTGGGGTTAGCGGAAGCGGTGCCCACGGCACCCAGAGTAATAGCCAGGCTTGCCAGTAGCATTCTCATCGCTCGTCCATTTTTATTTGTGGTTAACGTTATTAGGCATTCCCACGATGGGTGAACGCACTAGCGTGATGAACCGCCACCAAGATAAACAACTGTTCACGTTGGTCGCTGCTCGGCAAAGCGCGGTGGTACACTAGCCCCGGTCACAGACGACCCTAAAAGCAGTATAACGAAGCCTCGGGATAGCGGAAATGCTATTGCCCAGCGGCGCTCAAGGCAATTCGTCATCCGGCCGCTCGCCTGTGTTGTCATCCATCGTGTTCGCCAATGTCGCCGCGCATTCATGGCCACCTTTTATTCATTGTTTTCATCTTTGTTCGTCAGGATCAATGCCATGCCTACCCACCATGATAGTTCAGCTGTGCGACTTAATTACCCCACGGCGCAATTTATGACCAGCGCACCGACGCTTGCGCTCTGCCCGGACGATACCGGCGCCGAAGTTGCCTTTGCGGGACGTTCCAACGCCGGCAAGTCCAGCGCCATCAATGCGCTGACCCAGCAGAAAGCGCTGGCACGCACGTCACGCACCCCGGGCCGTACCCAGCTGATCAACTTTTTCAGCGTCATGAATGATGAGTCGCGTCGCCTGGTCGACCTGCCCGGCTACGGCTATGCCAAAGTGCCGGAAGCGGTCAAGCTCGAGTGGCAGCAGCATCTCTCCGACTACCTGAAAGGGCGTTTCAGCCTGCGCGGGCTGGTGCTGCTGATGGACGTGCGCCATCCGCTGACCGAGTTTGACCAGATGATGCTGGGCTTTGCCGACGGGCGAAACATGCCGGTGCATATTCTGCTCACCAAGGCCGACAAACTGAAAAAAGGCCCCGCCAGCGCGGCGCTGCAACAGGTGCGGTCGCGCCTGAAGGAATGGGAAGATCTGGTCTCGGTGCAGCTGTTTTCATCGCTCAAGCGCGACGGCGTCGACACCCTTGCCAAGCGCCTGGATGGGTGGCTGGAAACGCCCTCTCAGTAGGGCGCGTTCAACCTCGCCAGCACGCCGGGCAGCTCCTTGATATGGGCAATCTGATGGACGCCCTCGGGTAGCGCGGTGCTACGTGCCTCGCTGATCCACACCGCATGCATGCCCAGTTGGTTGGCCGGCACGATGTCTTCCTCCCACGAATCGCCCACGTGCATAGCGTTTTGCGGCGCCACGTCAAGGCGCGCCAGCGCGGTGAGAAATGCCTTGGGGTCAGGCTTGGGGGTCAGTAGCTCACCGGCGGCAATGGCCACCGGAAAATAACCCGACAGCGGATGGCGCTTGAGGTGAATATTGCCGTTGGTAATCGCCGCCAGCCGGTAGCGTCGCCCCAGGGCCGCCAGCAGATCGGCCGCTTCGGGGTGCGGGGTCACCTGCACGCGCAGGCGATGGAATTCGTTCATGGCCGCTGCCGCCCAAAGCGCGGCGGCACTGCGTGGCAGGCCCTGCGCTTCAAGCTGGGCTTCCAGCGCACGCAGGCGCAGCCAGGTAAAGTCGCCACGCCGCTCGGGCACGTCAGTGGCAAGCCGTTGGCGTCGCTTTAGGTAATCTTCAAGCCCCGCCTCAACGCTTAGCTCCCACGACGGCCAGCGACGCTCGGCCAACCACGCCGGGAGTTTTTCGAGCAGCCAGCCGTAATGCCCGGTCTCGGTGCGCGCCATCACGCCGCTGTTATCCCAGAGAGTATCGTCTAAATCAAAGGTAATCGCTTTGAGAGAGGTCATGGTTCGCTCCGTGTCGGGCGGCGTTTCGCCCGGGGATGGGCGGCATCGTAGCTGGTCGCCAAATGCTGCCAGTCCAGCCGCGTGTAGACCTGAGTGGTCGAGAGGTTGGCGTGGCCCAACAACTCCTGCACCGCGCGCAAATCCTGGCTGGATTCCAGCAGATGACTGGCGAACGAATGGCGAAGCCGGTGAGGATGCAAATGCTCCGGCAGCCCCCGCTCGATGGCAAGTGCTGCCAGACGTTTCTGGATCGCCCGGTGGCCCAGGCGGACGCCTCGTTGGCCGACGAACAGCGCCGTTTCAGCGTCTTTTGCCAGCAGGGAGCGCACGCTCAACCACGCCGCCAGTGCCTGCCGGGCGCGTTCCCCTACCGGCACCTGACGGGGTTTGGCGCCTTTGCCCAGCACGCGGACACGACGGTCCTGCAAGGCGTCAAGGTCAAGCGCCGCCAGCTCCGCCAGGCGCAGGCCACTCGAGTACAAAAGCTCCAGCATGGCCTGATCGCGACGCGCCAGCGGTGAATCGTCGTGGGGGGAATCCAGAAAACGCGCCAGGGTGTCGACATCCACCGGGCGCGGTAAGTGTTTCGGCTGCTTGGGCGTGCGCACCAGATCCAGTGGGTTATCGGCGATCTCGCCCTGCTTGACCAGGTGGTCGGCAAACCGGGAGAGCGCCGCACGGCGCCGGGCCAGACTACGCGGAGACTGCCCTCGCCGCCGCTCGGCGCCCAGAAACGCACGCATCAGATGCTGATCGAAGGCGATGGTGGGTTCCGCCTGGCGGTCGACAAAGGCGCATAGCGCCTCGATATCCTGGCGGTAAGCGGCCACGGTCGCCGGGCTGGCATGACGCCCGAGCGAGGCGAGAAACGCCTCAGCGTGCTGGCGTAGGGTCGTGTCATTCATGCGGGGTCAGGCGGATCAGCAGCCGGGCGACAATGTCGCCCAGGTACTCGGTGAACAGCGTATCCATGCTGGCGCGGTACTGATCAGCATCGGGACTGGCCAGCAGCAGGTAGCCTAACGGCTCACCCGCCGACAGCCGCGAAATCGCGCAGGAACCTGCTTTGCGCGGCGCTTTCACATGGGGCAACAGACACTTCCAGTCACTGACGCTGAGCTTGGCACAGCGGCTTGTACGCCCATCGAGCAGCGCCGCCAGCCGGGCACTGGCATGCTGGTCCAGCACATGGCGCGGCGGCTGGGGAGGCGACGGCTCCGCATCGCTCAACGACGCGGGGCACCACAGCGCCATGGCGGGCGTGTTGAAGCGCTCGCTTAACTGCGTGGCCAGCGCCTGGGCCAGGGCATCGCGGGTATCGGCCTCCACCAGCGCCAGCAGCGTTTCGCGCAGACGACGATACTGGGCTTCGTTATGGCGGGCGGTTTCCAGCAGGTGTTCAAGGCGCCCTTCGGCGCTTTCGGCGCGCTGGCGCAGATCGATCACCAACCGCTCGAGCAGTGACACCGCCCCTTCAATATGCGGATGCGGCACCTGCAGCTGCTGCAGTAGCCCTTCCCGACCCACGAAAAAATCGGGATGACGCGCCAGCCAAAACGCGACTTGATCGGGGTCGAGCGTTTTGCGCGGTTCTGGAGCTTGAGACATCACCGTTCTCCTTGGGTTAGTCAAAGACTGTTCGCTTTATGGCCCGTTAGCAAGCGCTGTGGTTAGTTGACTGCCACCCGACCATCAAATACTCGGGTGGCCGGACCCACCATGATCAGCGGGGCGTCGGGAGACGGCCATTCGATGCTCAGTTCACCGCCCAGCAAGTGAACGCGTACCGGGCTTTTTAACAGCCCCTGACGGATACCGCTGGCCACGGCGGCGCAAGCCCCTGTGCCACAGGCTAGCGTTTCGCCGCTGCCCCGTTCAAACACCCGCAGGCGGATTTCGCTTGCCGACAGCACCTGCATGAACCCCACGTTCACACGCTTGGGAAAGCGCGGATGGGCTTCGAGCAGCGGGCCAAGACGCTCGACCGGCGCGCTGTCAACGTCATCCACCTGCAACACCGCGTGCGGGTTGCCCATCGACACGACGCCCAGCGCCAGCGTTTCACCCGCCACTTCGACCTCGTGCAACGGTTGATCGCCCGGCGCGTCGAACGGCACGCTGGCCGGATTGAAGCGCGGCTGGCCCATGTCGACACGCACCATGCCGTCATGCTGGACGTTCAATACCAGCGGCCCACCCGCGGTTTCCACGGTGATTTCGTGCTTGTGGGTCAGGCGCTGCTCGCGCACAAAGCGCGCAAAACAGCGCGCGCCGTTGCCGCAGTTCTCGACTTCGCTGCCGTCGGCGTTGTAGATCCGATAGCGGAAATCCATATCGGGGTCGCGGGGCGGCTCGACGATCAGTAGCTGATCAAAGCCAATCCCAAAGCGCCGGTCGGCCAGTTGGCGGATCTGTTCGTTGCTCAGCCGGGCGCGCTGGGTGACCAGGTCGACCACCATGAAGTCGTTGCCCAGGCCGTGCATTTTGGTGAAGTGCAAAAGCATCAGCAGGCTCCTTCGGGCAGCAGCGCCTCGCCGGCCCACAGGCTTTCCAGCGTTTCACGCGCGCGCACCACGTAGCAGTGCTCGCCATCCACCATGACCTCGGCGGGCCGCGGACGGCTGTTGTAGTTGGAGGCCATAACGAACCCATAGGCTCCGGCGGAACGCACGGCGAGCAGATCACCGGCGGCAATCGCCAACTCGCGCCCCTGGCCGAGGAAGTCACCGGTTTCGCATACCGGGCCGACGACGTCGTAGGTCGCTGTGACGCGCTCGCGACGGCTGTCCACCGGCACGATGGCCTGCCACGCCTGGTACAGCGCCGGGCGGATCAGGTCGTTCATGGCGGCGTCGACAATCGCGAAATTCTTGGTCTCGCCGGGCTTGAGAAACTCCACCCGGGTGAGCATGACCCCGGCGTTGGCGGCAATCGAGCGGCCCGGTTCGAACAGCAGCGTAAGCTGCTCGCCGCCTTCCCAGCGCGCCAGCCTGGCCAGCAGTTGGCTTGCGTAGTCAAACGGATGGGGCGGGGTTTCATCGCGGTAGGGCACGCCGAGACCGCCGCCCAGATCCAGGTGGTCGAGCTCGATGCCGCGTTCGCGCAGCCGCTCCATAAGCACCAGCAAGCGCTCCAGGGCATCCAGAAACGGCGCGGTTTCGGTCAGCTGCGAGCCGATGTGGCAGTCCAGCCCCTTGACCTGCAGATGGGGCAGACTCGCCGCCAGCTCGTAGACCGCCAGGGCATCATCGACGGGGATGCCGAACTTGTTGTCCTTGAGCCCGGTGGAAATATACGGGTGCGTGCCGGCGTCCACGTCGGGATTGACCCTAAGCGATACCGGGGCCACCTGGCCCCGCTCGCCCGCGACGGCGTTGAGCCGTTCGAGCTCGGGGCGCGACTCAACGTTGAAGCACTTGATGCCCACCTCGAGCGCCCGGGCCATCTCATGGGGCTGCTTGGCCACGCCGGAAAACACCACTTTCGACGGGTCGCCGCCGGCCTTGAGCACCCGCTCAAGCTCGCCCACCGAGACAATGTCAAAGCCAGCGCCCAGCTTGGCAAGCAAGCCCAGCACGGCAATATTGGAGTTGGCCTTGACCGCGTAGCAGATCAAGTGCGGATGGCTGCCCAGCGCCTCAGTGTAGGCGCGGAAATGACGCGTCAGGGTCGCCTTCGAATAGACATAGCACGGCGTGCCGTGCGTCTCGGCGATCTGGTCAAGCGGCACATCCTCGGCAAACAGCAGGCCGTCACGGTCGTTGAAATGATCCACTTAGCCCTCCTGTTCGTCAGCGTTAGGGTCATCGGGCAGGTAGAGCGGCCCTTTTTGTCCACAGCCGACCAGCAGCAGCGCGACCACGGCGAGCATGGCAATTTTTTTCATTGCGCACCTCCTTTGACGGCGGCCAGCGCGTCGCGGGCACGCTGTGCGGCGGCACGCACCTGATCCGGCGCGGTGCCGCCGATGTGGTTGCGCGCGGCCACGGAGCCTTCAAGCGTCAACACCTCGAAGACGTCCTGCTCGATGGTGGCGGAGAACTGCTTGAGCTCCTCAAGGGTCATTTCCGACAGGTCTTTCTCGGTTTTCAGACCATAAGCCACCGACTGGCCGACGATCTCGTGGGCGTCGCGGAAGGCCACGCCCTTGCGCACCAGGTAGTCGGCCAAATCTGTTGCCGTGGAGAAGCCGCGCCGGGCCGCTTCGAACATGCTGGCTTTTTTGGGCTCAATGGCCGGCACCATGTCGGCAAAGGCTTTCAGGCAGTCACGCACGGTATCCACGGCGTCGAACAGAGGTTCCTTGTCTTCCTGATTGTCCTTGTTGTAAGCCAGCGGCTGGGACTTCATCAGCGTCAGCAGGCTCATCAGGTGACCATAGATGCGCCCCGTCTTGCCGCGCACCAGCTCGGGCACATCGGGGTTCTTCTTTTGCGGCATGATCGATGACCCAGTGCAGAAGCGGTCGGGCAGGTCGATAAAGTCAAACTGGGCACTGGTCCACAGCACCAGCTCTTCGCTCATGCGCGACAGGTGCATCAGCAGGATGCTGGCGAAACTGGTGAATTCGATGGCGAAGTCGCGATCGGAGACCGCGTCCAACGAATTTTCCGCCGGGCGATCAAAGCCCAACAGTTCTGCCGTGACATGGCGGTCGATCGGATAGGTCGTGCCAGCAAGCGCCGCGGCGCCCAGGGGCATCACGTTGATGCGCTTGCGGCAGTCGAGCAGGCGCTCGTGATCGCGGGCGATCATCTCATGCCAGGCCAGCAGGTGGTGGCCAAAGGTGACCGGCTGCGCCGTCTGCAGGTGGGTAAAGCCCGGCATGATGGTCTCGGCTTCGCGGTCGGCAAGCTCGATCATGCCTTCGCGCAGGCGAACAAGCTCTGCTTCGATGACGTCGATTTCGTCACGCAGGAACAAGCGGATATCGGTGGCCACCTGGTCGTTGCGCGAGCGGCCGGTGTGCAGCTTTTTACCGGTGATGCCGATCTTGTCGGTCAGCCGCGCCTCGATGTTCATGTGCACGTCTTCCAGGGGCACCGACCACTCAAACTCGCCGCGCTCGATCTCGCCTTTAATCTCGCTCAAGCCGGTAATGATCGCGTCGCGTTCGTCGTCGGTGAGTACCCCCACGCGAGCCAGCATCGTCGCGTGGGCAATGGAGCCCTGGATATCCTGGCGCGCCAGGCGCTGATCAAAGGTAACGGACGCGGTGAAGCGTTCCACAAAGGCATCGGTGGGCTCGCTAAAGCGACCGCCCCAGGACTGGTTCGTAGCTTGGCTCATCGGAGGCATATCCTGCTGACAAAACAATTAGAGTCGAATAGCGGAAAGTGTAACAGAGTCGCCCACGGGAACGGCACGCCGTTTTAGCGATCCGGCAATACGACGGCCCCCGCCTCGCGGGCCTGGCGCAGACGGGAGGCATGTCGAAAGGCCTGCTGCACCAGGGCGCGCAGCTCTTCGTCGTCCCAGGGTTTGGTGACGAACTTGTAGATGGCGCCTTCGTTCACCGCTTCCGTCACGGTTTTCAGGTTGGTGTAGCCGGATAAAATCAGTTGGACTACGTCGGGGTAAAGCTCCTTCACCCGGCGCAGAAACTCGGTGCCGCTCATGCCGGGCAGCCGCTGGTCGCTGATCACGACGTGCACATCGTTCATGGCGAGATGCTCGAACGCGGCGTTGGCGTCCTCCACCGCAATGATTCGATAGCCGTCACGGCGCAACACGCGGGTCAGGGCGCGCAGAATATTGGGCTCGTCATCCAGCAGCAGCAAGGTACGCGTTCCATCGCCCTGGGCGCCGGCCAGATTGGTCAACTGCTGATGGCGCTGCTCCTCAGTCAGAAAGCCCTTGAGTGCCTCCAGCGGCATGGGGCGGGCAAAATAATAGCCCTGAAAGTATTCACACAGCTGTTTGCGCAGATAGGTATACTGCGCGGCGGTTTCCACGCCTTCCACCAGCACGTCCAGGTCGAGCTTGGCGGCCATGGTGACCACGCCTTCGACAATCGCAGCGTCGCGGTGGTCGCTGATCACGTCGTTGATGAACGAGCGATCGATCTTGATCTTGTTGATCGGCAAGCGCTTGAGGTAGCTCAGGCTCGAAAAGCCGGTGCCGAAATCATCCATGGCAATGTGGACCCCCAACTGGCGCAGGTCCTGAAGCGCCTGAATGGCCTGATCGGCGCTGTCCATCAGCACGCCTTCGGTCAGCTCCAGCTCCAGCAGTCCTGGCGCCAGCCCGCTGTCTTCCAGCACACGCTGAATGGATGCCAGAAAACCGGGGCGCTGGAAGTGCATCGGCGACACGTTCACCGCCATGGTGATCGGCCCGTGGCCCAGCTCATTGAGCTGCTTGGCGGCACGGCAGGCAGTGGCCAGCACCCAGTCGCTGATAGGGATGATCTGCCCGGTGTCTTCCGCCAGGCCGATGAAATCACTCGGGGGAATAAAGCCGCGCTCGGCGTGGTTCCAGCGTATCAGCGCTTCGACGCCAATCACTCGGCCACTGGGGCCGTGCATCTGCGGCTGGAAATACAGTTCGAACTGCTCCTGCTCGATGGCCTGCTGCAGCGCGTTGCGCAGGCTGACCCGCTCGCTCACCTTGCGGTTGAGGTCCTCGGTGTACCACTGGCAGGTGTTGCGCCCCCGCCGCTTGGCCTTGTACATCGCCAGGTCAGCCTGCTGGATCAACTGGGGCGGATCGCTGATCGTCCCATCGCTCATCGCCACGCCGATACTCGCGGTGATGCGCAGTTCGCTACCGCGCTGCCAGTAAGGCGTGGCCAGCCGGTTGAGAATCCGCTCGACAACCTGAATCACGTCGTTTTCGTGGGCCAGATCGGGGAGCAGCACCACGAACTCATCGCCGCCAAAACGCGCGATGGTATCCCAGGGTCGCAGCTCTTCCTCCAGCCGTTTGGCCACTTCCACGAGGATAAAATCGCCGACCTCGTGGCCGAGGGTATCGTTGATCGGCTTGAAGTCGTCCAGGTCGATGAACAGCACGGCCAGATGACGCTGGTAGCGACGCGCCACCAAACAGCCTTGTTCCAGCCGCTGGGTCAGCAGCATGCGGTTGGGCAGCCCGGTGAGCGCGTCGTGGCTGGCGTTATAGGCCAGCTGCGCCTGATATTCGCGCTGTTCGGAGATATCGTTTTGCACACCGATGAAGTGGGTCACCTGTCCCAGGTCATCGCGTACCGGTGACACGTACAGATCGTTCCAGAACGGCGCGCCGCCGCGGCGGTAGTTGCGGATCACCACGTGCACTTCGGACTCGGCTGCTATTGCCTGGCGCAGCCGTTTGACGGTACTTGGGTCTGTCTCCTCCCCTTGCAGGAAGCGGCAGTTACGGCCCTTTGCTTCCTGGCGGGTATAGCCGGTGATCCGCTCGAATGCGGTATTGACATACACGATGTGCAGATCGGCATGTTTCGCATCGACGATCAGCATGCCATTGGTGCTTGATTCAACGCTGCGTTCCAGAAGCTGCAGCTGGCGCTCGGTGGCTTTGCGGGCGGTGATATCCTGGGTGGAGCCTTGCACCCGAGTCACGTTGCCATCGCTATCGCGGACCGCTTTGCCGATCACGCGCACCCAGATGGGCTGTTGATCGCAGGTAATGATTTCCAGGGCTTCATCAAAGTCGACTCCCTGCTCACAGCAGGCGGCAAAGCGAGCCTTGATGCGCGGCTGCGATGCCGGCGTGTAAAACGCCACGGCGTCTTCATAGGTGGGTTGATACCCCGGCTCCACGCCGTGAATGCGACAGACTTCGTCGGACCAGGTGGGCCTTCCCTCGTCGAGATCCACATACCAGCCGCCAATCAATGCCGTGTCACCAACGATCTTGAACAGCTGCTGGGTCCGCCAGAGCTGCTCCTCCACGCGTTTGCGTCCGGTGACTGCCCGGGCCACGACGTAGACCATCTCGTCTCCCCGGGAAGGATCGACCTCGAGCCAGTGCAACGACTGGGATGCCGAGCGGGCACGCACCTCAAAGGGCGCGACCTCCTGCCCCGCGACAAGGCGGGCCAGCATCGCCTCAATCAAGGCATGGTCGCGCTTATCGATCACCTTCCCGGCACTTTTGCCCAGCAGTTCGTCGGCGGTATAACCCAACAGGCTTTCAAACGCCGGGTTCACCAGCAGCAGCCGTCCGTCCAGGTCGATACAGCAAAACAGGTCATGGGAAAGCAAGAAAAATTGATCCAGCTGTCCATGGGGCGTGGCGGGCGTCATAGGGTATCCTGGGGTAAACAGCGTGGCGCGTCATCGAACTACTTACGGTATTGGTTATTTTTACTGGGTAGCTGCGTGCTTTATGATGAGACTTATCATAATTCAAAGGGCCGTGTCAGCGGCAAAAGGAGCATAACGTGGCATCTATCACCAAACTACGCATCGCCACGCGGAAAAGCCAGTTGGCGATGTGGCAAGCGGAGTATGTTCGCGACCGTCTGATGGCGGTGCACAGCGAGCTTGAGGTTGAACTTGTGCCACTCTCGACCAAGGGCGACAAGATCATCGATACCCCGCTTTCCAAAATTGGCGGCAAGGGGTTATTTGTCAAGGAACTGGAAGACGCCATGCTGGATGGCCGCGCCGATATTGCGGTGCATTCCATGAAAGACGTGCCCATGCATTTTCCCGAAGGCCTGGGACTGTCAGTGATCCTGGAAGGCGCCGACCCCACCGATGCGTTTGTCTCCAACCATTACCGTAGTCTTGTCGAGCTGCCCGAAGGCGCACGCATCGGCACGGCCAGCCTGCGTCGCGGCCTGCAAATGCGCGAGGCTCGGCCTGACCTGAGCATTCTGAACCTGCGCGGCAACGTGCAGACCCGCCTGGGCAAGCTGGATGACGGCGAATTCGATGCCATCATCCTCGCCACGTCGGGGCTGAGACGCTTAGGCCTTGATGACCGCATCACCCAGGCGATGCCCCCTGAAATCTGCCTGCCGGCCTGCGGCCAGGGCGCCCTGGGCATTGAGTGTCGCCTTCATGATCCTGAATTAATTGCACTTCTCGCGCCGTTGGACGATGCTGATACGGCAACCCGTGTTCGCGCGGAGCGGGCGATGAATACCCGCCTGGAAGGCGGCTGCCAGGTGCCCATTGCCGGCCACGCGGTATTGGACCTCGAGAACGAAACCATCTGGCTCCGCGGGCTGGTGGGCAATCCGGAGGGTACCGAGGTGCTGCGGGCAGAAGGCCACGGCTCCATGCACGAGCCCGAGGCGCTGGGTATTCGCATTGCTGAAGACCTGCTTGACCAGGGGGCGGGCAAGATTCTGGCCGAGGTGTACGGCAACGAGGTATGACGCTTCCGGTACTCATCACTCGGCCGGGGCCTCGCGGCAGCGCCCTCGCCGAGGCGCTTCACCAGGCGGGATATCCGGTCGAGGCGCTGGCGGCCATGCAGCTGCAGGCGCTGCCTGAAGACGCCGCCATGCGCCAGGTGTGGCTGGAGATAGATCACTACCATAAGATTGTGGTGGTAAGTCCCTTCGCCGCCGGCTGCCTGAGTGAAGCACTGGACCGTTACTGGCCGCAGCTGCCGGTGGGCATCGATTATTACAGCGTGGGGCAAACCACCGCCGCCGCCCTTCACGAACAGCTAGGGGTGCGGGTACACCTGCCGCCGGCAAACGCCGGCGAAGACACCAGCGAAGCGCTATTGCGATTGGCCTCGCTGCAGGCGTTGACTCACCAGCGCGTATTGATAGTGGCGGGCGAAGGCGGGCGTCCGCTGCTGGCGGATACACTGGCCGCTCGCGGCGCTCAGGTCACGCGCCTCGCCGTGTATCGGCGCCGCCTGCTGGCACCGTCGAGCCCCATGCAATCACATCTCGCAGCGGGTGATTATCGGGCGTTGATCATCACCAGCGGCGAACTGTTAGAACATCTGGCAAAATGGTGCCAACCGGCAGCGTTGAACCAACCGCTAATCGTTTCCAGCCACCGTTTGGCTACACTGGCTGAAAGACTGGGGTTTCGTATCCCCATCGTGGCGTCAGGAGCCACACCACCGGCGTTAATCGCCGCGTTGGCTCGGGCCTAGACCCAGCGGGTGCCGATGTCGATCAAGGAACTTATATAAGGGCTAGCGACAGATGAGCAAACAAACAAGCGATCAGGACGACACCCAGAAGAACACAGCGGACACCGGTCCTGAGGACAAGACGACCGCGTCGTCATCCTCAACCAACGGTGCCAGCCACTCCGGTGGCGAGGATTCCCGCCCAACAACCGACACGCCGGCCTCTTCGTCGTCGCAGCCGTCCACATCCAGCGGCCGGCGTTCACGGCGTCACCAGAAAAATACCAAGAGCGCCTCCCAGAATCCGGCTGAGCAAAAAGCAGCGCCGCAAAGCACGTCCGCCGAGAGCCCAGCCGGTGGGGAAACCAGCGCAACATCGTCATCGTCGGCGGGCAGCAAGCCCAAACCGAGCACCCCTGCAAAGGATACCGCCAACCACAATGCGTCGACGTCGTCCTCCGGCGGCAAATCAGGTACCCCAGACAAGGACACTTCGACCAGTGGGGGTGGCGGCAAAGGCAAGGGCGGTATCGCCATCGTACTGGTGCTACTGCTGGCGATCGCCGTGGGCATCGTGGCTTGGCAGGGCTGGCAGCGTCTGGAAGCCCAGCAGCAACAGCTCGCTGACCTCAGCGACCGTGCCGAGAGCAGCGCCTCCCAGCAGTCGGTCGACGACCTTGCCGCCCAGCTTGAAAGCAACGAAGCCGCCCGCCAGGATCAGCTTGACAGCACCGCCAGCGAACTGCGCGATGAGTTTGCCGACTATCGCAGCGACGTCGACGAGACGCTGGACAACGTGCTGGATCAGCTCTCCCAGGAGCAGGAAACCGACGAGCGCGACTGGCTGCATGCCGAGACTGCTTATCTGCTGCGCGTGGCCAACCAGCGTCTGCAGCTGGAAGGTGACGTTGAAGGCGCCGCCGCCCTGCTGCGCACCGCCGATCAACGCCTGGCGGATGCCGACAACCCGGCCCTGACCTCTGTCCGGCGCGAAATCGCCAACGAGCTGGCCGCACTGGATTCGGTGCCGCGCCTTGATCGCACCGGGGTGTATCTGACGCTCAATGCCCAGCAGGAGCGCGTTGCCGGGCTACGCCTTGCCCAGGACGTGGAAGAGCGCGCCGTGACCTCGAGCATCGAACAGCCCCCCACCGGCACGTTCCAGCGCCAGTTGGCACGCTTTGGCGAAGAGCTAAAAGACCTGGTGATGATTCGCCATCATGACGAAGCCCTTGAAGCGCTGGTAACGCCCGAGCAGGAATCCTACCTGCGTCAAAGCCTGCGGCTGGTCATCGAGCAGGCCCAGCTAGCCTTGCTGAAAGAAGAACAGGGTCTGTATGAAGCGAGCATCGACAAGGCGCTCGAGCTGCTCGACAGCTACTACGACACCTCACGCGAAGAAGCCCAGCGCGTCGTCGAGCGTCTTGAAGAGCTCCAGCAGGTGACCGTTGAACCCGAGCTGCCCGATATCAGCGGATCGCAGCAAGCCATGGCCGACTTTATCGAAAACCGTCACGAGTCGCGTCAGCAAACGCAAGAGGGAGGTGAGTCATGAGAAAGCTCATCCTGCTGATTGTTGCCGGACTCGCCGTCGGGGCACTGTTTGGTCACCTGATGATGTCGGTACCCGGCTACTGGCTGATCCGCGTCGGTGACACCTCGCTGCAAACCTCGTTCTGGTTCGGCCTGGTGTTGCTGCTGGCGGCCTTCGTGGTAGTACATTTCGCGCTGCGCCTGCTCAGCGGCATCTTTCGCCCGATGGGCCGCTTTCGCACCTGGAACAGCCGCGCCCGCAACCGCCGTGCCATGAAACGCACCGTGCGGGGGCTGGTGGCAATGACCGAAGGACGTTGGAAACGCGCCGAAAAAACCCTGGTGAAAGCCGCCGACGACTCCAGCACGCCGCTGGTCAATTACCTGTCGGCCGCCCTGGCCGCCCACTATCAGGGCAACTACACCCAATCCCAGGAACATATTAACCAGGCCCAGCTGACCACCGAAGGCGCCGACACCGCCATCGGCTTGATGCAGGCGCAATTGTTGATCGACCGCCAGCAGCCCGAGGAAGCCCTGGCGATTCTCAACCGCCTGGACAAGCAGCTGTCGAATCATCCGCAGGTGCTTAAGATGCTCAAGCAGGTGTTCCTGAGCGTCAACGACTGGGACGGACTACGCCGGCTGATTCCGAGGCTGGCAGCGCAAAAGCTGATCTCTCAGCAGGAGCGCGAAGAGCTCGAGTTCAAGGCGTATCGCGAGTTGATTATCTTCGAGGCCCAAAACCCCAGCGATATCGAACGCGTGCGCAGCCTCTGGGCCGATATGCCCGACTACCTGCGTGGCAAGACCGAGCTCATCGTGCTTTACACCGAAGCGCTGCTGCAAGCCAACGAAGACAGCATCGCCGAGCGGTTGCTGAACCATTCTCTCGACCATCACTGGGATGCCCGCCTCGTCAAACGTTACGGCCTGCTCAATGTGGACCCCGGGCGCCAGCTCGCCAAGGCCGAAAAGTGGCTCCAGGAGCGGCCCAACGACCCCGAGCTGCTGCTCGCCTGCGGGCGGCTTTCGCTGCGCACCGGCAAGTGGACCAAGGCGCAGGAGTACTTTGAAGCCAGCCAGCGTCAACGCCCCAGCGGTGTGGTCTGCGCCGAACTTGCCCGGCTTTATGCAAGCCTTGGCGAGCATAACAAAAGCCAGCTGTACTACCGCCACAGCGTGGAAATGCTGGCCAAATCGCTGCCTTCGCTGCCCCAGCCAAGCGATGCCAGCGACAGCCAACCGGGCAAGAAAGCCGCCAAGCGCGCTTAGCGCCGCTCGGTTGCCACAAAAAAAGGTGCCTGCGGGCACCTTTTTTTATGGCTGGCAATCGCTCAGCTGTCGGCCTGATGCTCAGCGACGCCACCCGGCAGCGTCGCCGTGCAATGACCGCAGCGCGTGGCCTTGATAGGCACGATCATCAGGCAGTAAGGGCAGGGCTGTTCCACAGGGCTCGCCGGGGCCACCGCCTCTTCGCGTTTCAAGCGGTTGATGGTTCGCACCAGCAGAAATACCACAAAGGCGACGATCGCAAAACTGACCACGGCGTTAATGAACAGCCCAATGTTCAAGGTCACGGCCCCCGCTGCCAGGGCCTCGGCAAGCGTTGCGTAAGGGCCCTCGGTGCCCCCCTGGCGCAGCACGATAAACAGGTTCGAAAAATCAATGCCACCCACCAGCAAACCGATGACCGGGTTCATCACGTCGGCCACCAGACTTTGCACAATCAGCGTAAACGCGCCGCCGATGATAATCCCCACCGCCATATCCACGACGTTGCCTTTAACAGCAAACTCACGGAATTCCTTGAAAATCTTTGCCATTATGCTGCCCTTTGAATATGCGGATTGATGGCGGTATCGCGACGTCAGACGGCGGGTTTCAAGACGGCATCCAAGGCGGCCTGATACCCCTGGGTTCCCAGTCCGGCAATGACACCGTCGGCGCGCAGCGAGACATAGGAATGCTGGCGGAAGCTTTCACGCTTGTGCACATTAGAGATATGGACCTCGATCACTCGACCATCAAAGGCATTGAGCGCATCGAGGATAGCCACCGAGGTGTGGGTGTATGCGGCGGGGTTGATGATAATCGCCTGGGTGCCGTCAAGACGGGCAGCATGGATCGCGTCGATCAGTTCCCCTTCGTGATTGCTTTGTAAGCACTTGATATCCCAATCGGCGACCACCGCTTTTTCCCGCAGGCCGTTGTTCACATCGTCCAGCGTTTCGTGCCCGTATATTTCCGGCTGACGACTGCCTAACAGGTTTAGATTTGGGCCATGCAATACCAGAATTTTCCCTTTGCTCATGTTGCTATCCCCTCCAAGCCTCAGTGACGAATGAATCGACGTTATGGCCTGTTCTATCACTTAACCCGTCAACTGCGCCAGCGCCTGCTCAAGCGATGCCTGCTGGCGTTTGGCGTAGAGGGCGACTTCGTCGGCCACCGGCACGCCAAGCGCCTGCTCGAACTGCTGCTGATTGGCCTCTCGTGCGTAACCGTCATGGCCTTTGTCGCCCAGGTTGGACTGGAAAATGCCCGCCGCGCTGACCGGCAGAAAATCTTCGTAGATCATTGGGGTGACCGTCAGCGCGCCTTGTTCCACTAACCGTTCCACGTCACCTTCATCGACCGGCCCGGCCACATGCGCACCGGGGACGGCGTGGTAGTGGAAAAACGCCAACCCCTCGCGCCGCAGGGTGGTTTCGTCATCCGGAAAGGCCTCAAACACCGCCGCCAGGTGGGCCTGGTGCGCCTCGTTATCCGCCGCCGCCGCGCTTTTCGCTTCACTCAGCAGCCGGTCGTATAACGCACGGCCGGCGTGGGTGAGTGCGATGCCGCGCTGCTCGATTTCGCCAAAACGCGCGGTGTGGCGCCCCCGGGCGTCATCGGCAAACGATATCGGCTCTTCCAGGGCCTTGAAGCTGGTCTGGCGAAGCAGAATGGGGCACCGGCGACGCGGTGGCCCTTCGATAATCGCCTTGGGGTCGATGCCTACCTGAGGCATGCGCCGCTGGACGTCGTCGATATCCAGGGTGCGCGGGGTCAGGTGGTTGATATGCGGCCCCTTGAAGCACACCACATCGGCAATCAGGCGGTGTTCCTGCTGCAAGCGCTGATAGGTGGCCAGGTCGACCGTGGCCTGTTCGTGCCAGCGAAACGTTTCCAGCGCCTGATCGACAAACTGCGCCGCCTGTTCGGCGTTGAGGCCGCCTTGTTGTTCAAAGCGCTCTATCAACGCCACGGCCTGCGGGGTCACAATACGCCGCGCCTCAAGAATCTCGCGGGCCTGCTCGCGAAGCTCGGGATCGTCGATCAGCTCCAGGCGCAGCAGCGACGTGAAGACCCGAAAGGGGTTGCGCGATAGCGCCGCATCGTCGACCGGGCGAAACGCCGTGGAGTGGACCGGCACGCCGGCAGGCGCCAGATCGTAGTAACCCACGGGATGCATGCCCATCACCGCGAACATGCGCCGCAGCAGCGCTAGCTCCTCGGCCGTGCCCACGCGAATCGCCCCGTGTCGCTCAACGTCGAGGCGGGCCAACTCGTTATGCACGGAGAGCGTCTCGCGCAGCGCCGGAGACGCCGCCAGCACCTCTTCGTTGACCGAGGCGACCAGCGACAGCAGGGCACTGTACTGCGGCACTTCCTGCTGGTACATGGCCGACATGGCCTTGGAAAATTGATCGCGAATGTCGTCGCTGCTGACGTGCGCTGCGCTCATCGTGCACTCCTTGGAAACCGGTAAGTAAGAGCTTAAGTGATAGTAACGCGCCTGCCTCGCCAGCAATTGCATATTTTCCGCCCATAGCTTCACCAAAATGCCATCAGAGCACCTTGCCCGCCAGACAAGCACTGGGACGTTAACCGCCCGGCTGCTACATTAAGCGGCCACCTTCCTTGAGGCAGACCCCTACCATGACGTGCCCGCTCTATATCGGCTTGCCCATGTGGTCCAACCAGGATTGGCTGGGCACGCTTTATCCGCGCCACGCCAAAACCGAACTGCTCAGCGATTATGCCGCGGTGTTTACCAGCGTCGAAGGCAATACCACCTTTTATAGCGGTGCGCCCAAGCCGGAAACGGTGGCGGCCTGGGCACGCCAGGCACCCGCGCATTTCCGCTTTTGCTTTAAGCTCCCGGCCAGCGTCACCCACGACCAGCGCCTGACGCGCCTTGAGGATGCCTGGGCCTTCTTAGCGGCCCTTGCTCCGCTTCACGATCGCCTGGGCCCCACCATGGTCCAATTACCGCGCGATTTTGGCCCGGATGAATTACCCCAGCTGGAAGCCTTGCTGGCCGCCTGGCCCGCCCATCTGGCCTGCGCGGTGGAGGTACGCCATCCTGAGTTTTTCCACAAGGGCGCCGCCGAGAAGACCCTTAACCGATTGTTGATAACTTATCGGGCGGACCGCGTAATGCTCGATGTACGCCCGCTGTTTTCGACGCCGGCGAATGACTATCTAGGCCTGGCGCACGCCCAGCAGGAAAAGCCGAAAGTCCCATTACACGTGCTTTCAACAGCGAATCATCCTGTGATTCGTTTTATTGGCCATGTTGACAAGGCGATCAATATTGACTACTTCAACGCTTGGAAAAAACAGCTCTCCCTGTGGATAAATCAGGGGAAAACCCCTTTCTTATTTGTGCATACTGCCGATAATCGCGAGTCTCCGGCCCTTGCCCGACGGCTGTATCACGACCTCCAATCCCACACCTCACTGCCACCCCTTGGCCCTTTTGCGGATGAAAAGCAGAGCCAACTGTTTTGACCTGGCTTTTTAGAGCAGCTGACTGGCATGCACGCCACTGATCGGATAAATTGCGCTTACTTTCGAAACATGGCGGGGGCAATTCGCTGTTCTTGCCGCTTTCGAAACGCGGCGCAACGCGCCGACAACGACTCATTACAATCAATCAATTAATTAACAGGTGATGTATGGCAAAACTTGCACATGCACAGTGGTCATCAAAAATGGCCTTTGTGCTCGCCGCCGCAGGCTCTGCAGTAGGCCTAGGCAATATCTGGAAATTTCCCTACATGGTGGGTGAAAGCGGCGGTGCCGCGTTCGTGCTGGTGTACCTTGCCTGCGTGGCGCTGGTCGGTGTGCCTATTTTGCTCGCTGAGTGGATGATAGGTCGGCGCGGCCAGAAAAACCCCATCGACAGTATGCGCGAGCTGGCCAAGAAAAGCGGCCACTCCCAGGGGTGGGCGCTGGTCGGTATCAGCGGCGTTCTCGCCGGCTTCTTGATTCTGTCGTTCTACAGCGTGATTGGCGGCTGGTCACTCAACTATACGTTGAACTCGGTGATTGGCACCTTCAGCGGCCAGGATGCCGACAGCGTTGGTGAGATCTTCAACGGCATGCTGGCAAGCCCCGGCACCCTGCTGCTGTGGCACAGCGCCTTCATGCTGCTGGTCATCGGCATTGTCGCCCGCGGCGTGACCAAGGGGCTTGAGAGTGCCGTGCGCTCCCTGATGCCTGCGCTGGTCATCCTGATGCTGATTCTGGTGGGTTACGGCATGACCACGGGCCACTTTGGTGAAACGCTGGCGTTTATGTTCAGCCCCGACTGGAGCGCACTGGATGGCGGCGTGGTACTGGCTGCGATGGGCCAGGCATTCTTCACGCTGTCGCTGGGCATGGGCATCATGATGGCCTACGGCTCCTACCTTGGCGAAGACGTCAACCTGCTGAGCACAGCGCGCACGGTCATTATTATTGACACCGTCATTGCGCTGCTGGCCGGTCTGGCGATTTTCCCGATCGTGTTCGCCAATGGCCTGAGCGCTGGGGAAGGCCCGGGGTTGATCTTCGTCACCCTGCCTATCGCGTTTGGCAACATCACCGGCGGTGTCGTACTCGGGCTGATGTTCTTCCTGCTGCTGACGTTTGCCGCGCTCACCTCGGCGATTTCGCTGCTGGAACCCACCGTGGAGATGCTGGAAGAGCGTACGTCGCTATCGCGCATCGCCGCGACGCTGGTCAGCGGCATTGCCGTATGGCTGCTCGGGGTTGCCGCGCTGCTGTCGTTCAACCTGTGGTCAGACGTGTTGATCTTCGGGCTGAATATCTTCGATCTGCTGGATACCTTCACGGCGAAAATTCTGCTGCCGTTGACCGGTCTTGGAGCGGTTGTTTTCGTGGCGTGGTGTCTGGAGCGCAAGGGCGTGGAACAGGAATTGGCCTTGTCCGCGACGGGCATGAACGTATGGAACATCGTCGCACGCTTCATCGCGCCGATTGGCGTTATCGTCGTGTTCCTGACCGGCATTCTCTGACCACTGGCCATCTGTGCCCTGCGTGACGCAGGGCGCTGTGCGCCTTGATGAGCGTTCCTGCAACGGCCCGGCCGGTTAATCGGCCTGGCCAGCGGGACGGTCAATCAGTGCAGTTCGCTCTCTTGCCGTTCGTCTTCGTCCGGCAGGGGGGCGATATCCCGCGATAGCTGTTGAAATTCCCGGTGCAGCTCTATCCCCCGCCGTGCGCGCAGATTACGTTGCGCGGCACTCCGACGGCGCTCGGCGTGTTCGTTCACTTCCATACTCATGAAAATATCGAGCAATTCGCTCTTAAACGAGGTGATTCGTTCGACGTTTCGCATGATCGACGTTCCTCCAGGTGAATATGCCTTCGTCCACCTGCATCGGTGACGACTGTGTGATGATGCAGTGCGGCACTTCACTTCTTACTATAACCTACTTGACAAAATGATGACCAATTCGAAAAACAATCGTCTAACGCCGTGTCAACCTAACGTGGGCGCAATGCGATGCTTGCCCATTCAGGGCGTCACTCAGGCATACTGGGCGCACGCTTGGCACATAACGCTGCGCCGCTTGATTAAAGGAGCTACACGTGAGTCGCGCCCTGTTTGATGAAATGAGACGCCGCATGGAGCACTTCCGACGCTCCGAGCAGAAAGTGGCCCGGTTTGTCCTGCGCAACCCGGAAGACGTCATCCACATGCGGATCGTCGATCTCGCCACCGAGGCGAAGGTCAGTGAGCCCACAGTGGTGCGCTTCTGCCGCGCGCTGGGCTGCAACGGTTTCCAGGATTTTAAACTCCAGCTGGCGCAGATGCTGGCCACCGGCAGCCAGTTTGCCCAGTTCTCGATGAACGATAGCGACTCTGTCGCGGAGTTCTCGCACAGTATTTTTGACTCGACGGTGGGCACGCTGCTCTCGGTGCGCGACCGCCTGGATAACGACGCCCTGGGCCGCGCGGTCAATGCCCTGGCGATGGCCAATCGCGTTGAGTTTTACGGTTTCGGCGCCTCAGGCGCGGTGGCCTTTGACGCCCAGCACAAGTTTTTCCGCCTGCAGATTTCCACCTCGGCCTATGCCGATCCCCACATGCAGAACATGTCGGCGGTGACGCTCAAGGAAGGCGATGTGGTGGTGGCCATTTCGCAAACCGGGCGCACCAAGGCGCTGGTGGCAAGCGTGCGCTTGGCCCGGGAAGCGGGCGCGACGGTGATTGGCCTGTGCCCCAGCGACTCACCGCTGGCGGAAGAGGTCACGCTGCCGCTGTATATTGACGTGCACGAAGACACCGAAATCTACACGCCGATGAGTTCGCGCATCGCACACCTGGTACTGGTCGACGTGCTGGCGGTGGGCGTGGCCAAGACTCGCGGTCCGAAACTCGCCGAGCAGCTCAAATCGGTGAAGAAGAGCCTTAACTCGCTGCGCTTTCCCGAAGAGTCGTGAACGCCAAGTTATCGTCGTGGCTGTGCTAAACTGACGGCCCATTTTTCGACCCGGCAGCGGCTTATATGGACGACGTCACGGCGATACTCGATCAGCTTAACTCCGACCAGCGCGAAGCGGTCAGCGCCCCCCAGGGCAATCTGTTGGTACTGGCGGGCGCGGGCTCGGGCAAAACGCGCGTGCTGGTGCACCGCATTGCCTGGCTGATGCAGGCGGAGGGGCTGTCGCCTTACGCGCTGCTGGCGGTGACCTTCACCAACAAGGCCGCCCGCGAGATGCGTACCCGGCTGGAAGCGCTGCTGGGACTGTCGTTGCGCCATGTCTGGGTGGGCACCTTCCACTCGATTTCCCACCGTCTGCTGCGCACCCACTGGCAGGATGCGCGGCTGCCGCAACACTTCCAGATCATCGACGCCGACGACCAGCTGCGGCTGGTCAAGCGCCTGCTCAAAGACTATTCCATCGACGACGAACGCTTTCCGCCGCGCCAGGTACAACACTTCATTTCCGGCTGCAAGGAAGAGGGGCTGCGCCCCCACCAGGTCAATGTCGATGGCGATGCCTACCTGGGCCAGATGGTCGAGCTCTACGAACGCTACCAGCTGACCTGCGAGCGCGGCGGGCTGGTCGATTTCGGCGAACTACTGCTCAGGAGCCTGGAACTGCTGCGCGACAACCCGGCGCTGCTGGCCCACTATCGCGAGCGCTTCGGCCACCTGCTGGTCGACGAGTTTCAGGACACCAACACGCTTCAGTACGCCTGGCTGAAACTGCTCACCGGCATGCAGACGCCGATGACCGTGGTCGGCGACGACGACCAGTCGATCTACGGCTGGCGCGGTGCCAAGGTCGAGAACATCCGCCGCTTCGAGCAGGAATTCCCCGAGACCCACACCGTCCGCCTCGAGCAGAACTACCGCTCGACCAGCGCCATCCTGGATGCTGCCAACGCGCTGATCAGCCACAACAGCGAACGCATGGGCAAACAGCTATGGACCGAGGGCGTCGAAGGCGAGCCCATCTCGATCTACGCCGGCTTCAACGACCTTGAAGAAGCGCGCTTCATCGTCGACACCATCAAGGAAAAAGTCGACGAAGGGCTCAACCGCCGCGATATCGCGATTCTCTACCGTTCCAACGCCCAATCGCGGCTGCTGGAGGAAACGCTGATTCGCCAGGGCATGCCCTATCGCATTTACGGCGGCCACCGCTTCTACGAGCGGCTGGAAATCAAGAATGCGCTGGCGTATCTGCGCCTGCTGCTCAATCGCGACGACGATGCGTCGCTTGAGCGGGTGATCAACGTGCCCACCCGGGGCATCGGCACCCGCACGGTGGAAATCGTCCGCCTGCGCGCCCGCGAACAGGGCATCCCGCTGTGGCAGGCGCTGCATGACGCGATTCACGACGGCACGCTGAAAGGCCGCGCGGGCAACGCCGTGCAAGCGTTTGCCAACCTGATCGAGCAGCTGGACAACGACGCTTCCGGGCTCCCCCTGCACGAAATCATCGACCACGTGACCGTGCATACCGGCCTGATCGAACATCACAAGAGCGAACGCGGCGAGAAAGGCCAGGCACGGGTGGAAAACCTCGAAGAGCTGGTCAACGCCGCGCGGGCCTTCACCCACGGCGATGCCTTTGAAACGCCGGAAGCCGGTGAAGGCATGGCGGCGCTGGAGGCGTTTTTGTCCGAAGCCGCCCTCAATGCCGGCGATCACGAGGCCGAGGAGTTTGAAGACAGCGTGCAGCTGATGACGCTGCACTCGGCCAAAGGGCTGGAGTTTCCCGTGGTGTTTATCGCCGGCGTCGAAGAAGGCCTGTTTCCCCACAAAATGTCGCTGGAAGAGCCGGGAAGGCTCGAAGAGGAACGCCGGCTTTGCTACGTGGGCGTTACCCGGGCGATGCAGAAACTTTACCTCACTCATGCCGAGACCCGCCGCCTGCACGGCAAGGAAGTGTTTCCGCGCCCGTCGCGCTTTATTCGCGAATTGCCCCCGCACCTGCTCGAAGAAGTGCGCCTGCGCGGGCATGTGTCCCGCCCGGTGACCGCCTCGCGTCCCTCGTTTGCCCAGCAAAGCGTCGAGAGTTACGACGACCTGCCCAGCCTGCACGTCGGCCAGGGGGTAGCACACCCGGTGTTCGGCGAAGGCATTATCCTCAACGCGGAAGGCGAGGGTGCCCGCGCTCGGGTGCAGGTCAGCTTCGAAGGCGAAGGCGTTAAATGGCTGGTGCTGGGGTTTGCTAAGCTAACGCCGCTGTAAACTACTCACGACCCGTCGCTTACGCGGCATTACTCGCGCCCCGTGCGCCGTTTAGAGGGCCTTATGAAACAACGCTTAAAACGCCTATTCCCCGAAGTGTGTAATGGCTGGTCAGAACTCAGCGGCTACCATCGCTTTGAACGCCTGGTCTCGCTGGTGCTCGCCATTGCGATCGGCGGGGCAGTGCTGGTCGCCATGTACCATCTGGTGATTCATGTGGTGGAGTTGTTATTCATTCAGAGCCGCGACCCCTTCGACTACCGCGTGTTTCAAGCGCTGTTCGACATGATTCTCACCGTGCTGATTGCCATGGAATTCAATAACTCGATCATCCGCACGATGACCAGCGGCAAAGGCTTTATCCACGTCGAAATCGTCGTGCTGATTGCGATCATGGCGCTTGTCCGCAAGTTCATGGTGCTGGAGATGGAAACTGTTGACCCATGGCAGATCGGCGCGCTGGCTGCGGCTGTGCTGGCCCTGGGGGGGTGTTATTGGCTGGTTCGTCATGCCAACTGCATGAAAGACGCAAGCGATGATTGACTGTAAACTTGCTGGAAAAATTCGCTTCAACGCATACTGATAGGTGGACAACGCGCCCCTATAACAACAGCGTGATAACACTTGGAGTCTTGCTCACTATGCAACGCCGTCACTTCCTCAAAACCGCCAGCCTTGGCGTCGCTGGGGCCGCTGCCGCCCCGTTCATATCATCGTCACGTGCGCGCGCTGACGACACCTACACCTGGGACATGGTCACCTCCTGGCCGAAGAACTTTCCCGCCCTGGGCACCGGTGCCAGTGACTTCGCCCGCCGCGTGGAACAGCTTTCCAACGGCCGCATGACGATTACCGTTCACGGCGCGGGAGAACTGGTGCCGGCCCTTGAAGTCTTTGACGCGGTCGCCGCCGGCACGGCTGAAATGGGCCATTCGGCGTCTTATTACTGGCGCGGCAAAGTCGCTGCCTCGCAGTTTTTCACTGCCGTGCCCTTCGGCATGACCACGACCGAAATGAACGCCTGGCTTTACCACGGCGACGGGCAGACGCTGTGGGATGAGATTTACGCACAGCACAATCTGAAGCCCTTTGCGGTGGGCAACACCGGGCCGCAGATGGCCGGCTGGTTCAAGAAAGAGATCAACTCGCTGGATGATATGCAGGGCCTCAAGCTGCGCCTGCCGGGCCTGGCCGGCGAAGCCATGAACAGCATTGGGGTAAGCACCGTCAATATTCCGGGCTCGGAGATCTTCACCTCGCTGCAAACCGGTGCGCTGGATGCCGCCGACTGGGTCGGCCCCTACAACGACCTGGCCTTTGGTCTGCACCAGGTGGCTGACTATTACTACACCTCGGTGTGGAACGAGCCCACGGCCGTGCTGGAAGGCACCATCAATCTGGATGCCTGGAACGCACTGCCCGAGGACCTCCAGGCGGTCGTGACCGAAGCCGCCCGCGCCTCGAACTTGGCCATGTACAGCGAGTTTGCCTTCCGCAACGCCCAGGCCCTTGAAGCCCTGGTGGACGAGCACGACGTGCAGCTGCGTACCTTCCCGGAAGACGTCATGGCAGCGCTTTACCAAAGCTCACAGGAAGCCATTCAGCGCCAGGTGGACGACGATGAGGAATCACGCCGGGTGTATGAGTCCTATTCGGCGTTCCAGAAAGCCCTGCGCCCCTTCAGCGACGTAGGCGAATTCGCCTATTTGAAGAGTCGTGACAGCGTTCGCGATTAAGCTGGAAGCAGGATGGAGCCATGAAGGGCGCTTGAACGAGCGCCCTTTGTGCGTTCTGGCTAGCCATGTACGGCGCGGATACGACCGTTGTCGTCCAGCGCCACCATCACGAAGCGGGCCTCGGTGACTTTTTGACGCTCATCCGAATGCCGCTCGTGGGGCGCACGCACCCAAACCTCGACGTCGATCGTCATCGAGCTATGCCCCACTTCCTTCAGCTGGGTATAGACGCTCACCACCGACCCGACGCGCACCGGGCTTAAAAAATCCATCGCCTCGATGGCGACGGTGGCGGTTCGACCGCCTGCCTCTCGGCCGGCTGCCAGCTCGGCCGCCTGGTCCATCTGATTAACCAGCCAGCCGCCGGAAATATCGCCATAAACATTGGTATCCTGGCGCGAGGCCAGCAGTTTGAGGCTCAGTTGTCCTTGGGGAGCAGGCACATCGTCCAAATCGGTATCCAGCAGTGTCATGTGTCGGTCGCTTTGTCAGTTTATTATTGTGAAAATCAGGGCGTCACCAGAGGCGCACCTTGTTGCATCGCAATAGACAACTAGTTAATCACAAGAGAGCATCCGATTGAATAGTAACGGTTTCGCTTTACGCATGAAATATGGCGCGGCCCTGGGCCTGACCTGGCTGTTACTGAGCCTGCCGCTTACCGGCTGGGCTCAATCCCAGGGGCCTTCGGCAAGCGGCACCCTGGGGACGGTTGGCTCGGACACCATGGCCGGGCTGATGCTGCGCTGGGGCGAGGCGCTGACCACCCAACATCCGGATATCAACGTTCAGTTTCAAGCCAGCGGCTCGGCCAGCGCCCCCCCGGCGTTGCTGGCCGGCACGACCCGTATCGGCCCCATGTCGCGACGTATGACCGACGACGAACGCGACGCCTTTGTCGAGCGTTACGGCTATCCACCGCTCGAGCTGCGCGTGGCCCGCGATGCGCTCATCGTTATCGTCCATCGGCATAACCCGCTGCCTGACATCTCGCTCGACGAGGTGGATGCGATTTTTTCGTCCACACAGGCGTGTGGCAGTGAATCATCGATAGCGCACTGGGAAACACTGGCCGAAGATGACACTGGCCCCAAGGGCCCCATTGCCTTGCACGGGCGCAATATTACCTCGGGCACCTACGGGGTGTTTCGTCAGCGCCTGTTGTGCAACGGCGAGTTCCGGCCCGAGGTCAGCAAGCACATGGGCGCCTCGGCGGTTGTGGCGGCCGTGGGCGAGTCCTACACGGCCATGGGTTACTCCGGCTATAACCATTTGACGCCCTCGGTAAGGCCACTGCCGCTAACCAATCGCCAGGGCAGCCCGGTGATGCCGAGCGACACGACCATTCAAAACGGCGACTACCCGCTATCGCGCTACCTGTATATCTACGTCAATTTACCGCCGGACGCATCGCTACCGCCAGCCGAGCGTGCGTTTCTGGACCTAGTCATGTCCGCCGAAGGCCAGCAGATTACCCGCGCCGCAGGTTTTGTACCTCTGCCCCTGGACGCCCTGGAGGCGCAGCGGGCATGGTGAGCAAGCACTGTCATTTATCTGTCATAAAGGTCACGTAACGTAAGGAGTTTTCATGCCATCCCACACGCCGATCCGACCGCTGACTTGCCCATGATCGTCACATGACCCGCACCCGGCTCTCATCCCAGCCGCTTCGCCACTTACAAGACCGCATCGCCACGGCGCTGATTACCGCTGGGGGCATCGGCGTGCTGTTGGCGGTCTTAGGCATCGGTGTGTTTTTGGTCTGGGAAGCGGCGCCTCTGCTGCTGAGTGAGGAGCTTGGCTCGCTAAGCATGCTGACCCCGTTGGCCTGGGGCACGCTAAAAGCCGCCCTGATCGCGCTCCTGTTTGCGCTTCCGCTGGCGCTGGGGGCGGCCGCCTACTCGGCGTTTTTCATGTCGCCGCGGCTGCGCAGCCGCATCAAGCCGACGCTGGAAATGATGGAGGCCATCCCCGGTGTGGTTGTCGGCTTTATTGCCGGCATGGTGCTTGCTCCCTGGGTCGAGCGGCACTTGGCCAGCACTCTGGTAGTGCTACTTTGGCTACCGCTCAGCGCTGGTCTTGCTGGCTTGCTTTGGCACTTGGCGACTCGCCGTTGGCAGCGTCGCCTGCCGCTTTCGTGGGCGGCGCTATGGCTGATTCCCTGGCTTATCGCCATGTTCTTCCTCGCGCTGTGGTTAACGCCACTGGCGGAGCAGGCCTTGTGGGGCGGCGATCTTCGCCACTACCTGTACGATGCCTTTGGACTCGACTACGTCACCCGCAATGCGCTGATTGTCGGCCTGGCGATGGGCTTCGCGGTGATCCCAAGCGTCTACTCGCTGGCCGAAGACGCGCTCAACGAGGTGCCCCGCCCGCTGATGGAAGGCGCCCAGGCGTTGGGTGCCAGCCGCTGGCAGGCGGTGACCAAGGTAGCACTTGCCGCCGCAGGGCCGGGTCTGTTTTCCGCCGTCATGATTGGCGCGGGCAGAGCGGTGGGCGAAACCATGATCGTGCTGATGGCCAGCAGCAATACGGCGCTGCTGAGTGCCAGCCCCTTCGAGGGCATGCGCACCATGGCGGCTGCCATCGCCATTGAACTGCCCGAAGCCGCCGCTGGCGGCATCACCTATCGCATGCTGGTGCTGGCGGCGCTGGTGCTGTTTCTGTTCACCTTTTTCGTCAACACCCTGGCGGAGGTGGTACGTCAACGGCTGCGTCGACGCTATCAGCGCATGGGGAGTGGCGCGTGACCTGGCTGAAAAACGCCATGCAGCAGGGCGTATGGCCCTGGCTATGTGCCGGCAGCGTGGCTATCTCGCTGCTCATGCTGGGCGCCCTGCTGGCGTTATTGCTGACCCGTGGCCTGGGCCATTTCTGGCCCGCCGGGCTTGACGAAATCACCTTGAATAACGGCGAGGTGGTAGCCGGCGAGGCCGTCCGTGAAATGCCGCTTCCCGACCAGACCGGAAGCGAACGGCTCTACTTCACGGGCAATCGCGACCTCGACGACGCCCGCTGGCGCTGGGTCGCCATCGATACCATTGCCCGGCAGACCCAGCCCGCAGACCTGTTGCGGCTTGAGCGGCGCGCCTGGGGTGACTTTATCGGCTACCTGGAGGCAGTAGAGGTCAATGGCGAGCGGTTTACCGGCGATGACGCCTGGCAGCAGGTTCAGCAGGCACTGGCTCTGCCTACCGCGCAGCGCACACACTATCAGTTGACCTTGCGTACGCCCCAGGGACAAACGCTGCGCCAGTCGCTGGCCACCGTGATCAACGTCGAAGCGCCCAACGCCATGCACCTGGGGCAAAAGCTGCGCGCGTGGGGAAGCGAGGTTTGGCAGTTTTTGAGCCAGGGGCCCCGGGCCGCCAATACCGGCGGCGGCGTTTGGCCGGCCATTTTTGGCACCATGCTGATGGTCATCGTGATGTCGGTGATCGTCACCCCCTTTGGCGTGCTGGCCGCCATCTATCTCAATGAGATTGCCCATCAGGGGCCGCTCACACGGCTGGTGCGTATTGGCGTGCGCAACCTCGCGGGGGTGCCATCGATCGTTTACGGCGTTTTCGGCCTGGGAGTCTTCGTGTACGGCATCGGCGGTTCGCTGGACGAGTGGTTCTTCGACGATGCCTTGCCCTCGCCGACCTTCGGTACCGGCGGCTTACTATGGGCCTCGTTGACCCTGGCCCTGCTGACGCTGCCGGTGGTGATCGTCGCCACCGAAGAAGGGCTCGCCCGCATTCCCGAAGCGCAGCGTGAAGGGGCGGTGGCGCTGGGGGCCACCCGGCTAGAAATGCTGACCCGCGTGGTACTGCCCATGGCCATGCCGGCCATGTTGACCGGCGTGATTCTGGCGGTCGCACGGGCGGCTGGCGAGGTGGCGCCTCTGATGCTGGTCGGGGTGGCCAAGCTGGCGCCGCAAATGCCCCTTGACGGAGAATTCCCTTACTTGCATCTGGAGCGCAAGTTTATGCACCTTGGCTACCACCTGTTCGACACCGCCTTTCACGGCGAGGATGTCCAGGCCGCGATCCCTCTGGTGTATGCCACCGCCTTATTATTGGTGCTGATTGTGTTGGTGCTTAACCTAACTGCCATATTATTGCGTCATCATCTACGGCGTCAGCGAGGAAGCGAATGCTAGCATCTCGACATGTCGATCACGCCAACCAGGCGCCCGTGACGCTTTTTCCTGCGGAGCAGTGCTGCCTGACCATTGACCGGTTCAGCCTCGCCTATGCGGGGAAATCGGCGTTGCAGGAGCTTACGCTGCAGGTCCCCCGGCATCGCGTGACCGCCTTCATCGGGCCCTCCGGCTGTGGCAAGTCGACCCTGTTAAGGGCCATCAACCGGCTGCACGACCTGAACGAGTCGGTCAGCCATAGCGGTGATATTACCCTTGAGGGGCACAACATTCATGCCGCAGACATGAAGGTGACAGAGCTCAGGCGCCGGGTGGGCATGGTGTTTCAAACCCCCAACCCCTTTCCGATGTCGATCTACGAAAACGTGGCCTTTGGCCTGCGCCTGCAAAAGCGGCTCGCCAAGCGTCAGCGGGATGACGTCATCGAGTGGGCACTTACCTCCGCAGCGCTGTGGGATGAAGTCAAGGACCGCCTGCATCGCTCTGCCTGGCAGCTGTCCGGCGGGCAGCAGCAGCGTCTGGTGATTGCCCGTACCCTGGCGGTTCAGCCCGATGTCCTGCTGCTCGATGAACCCGCATCGGCGCTGGATCCCATTTCCACGCTCAAGATCGAAGAGTTGATCCGTAATCTGAAATCTCAGCTAACGTTAGTGTTGGTGACTCACAATATGCAGCAGGCGGCCCGGGTGTCGGATTACACCGCCTTTTTGCAACAGGGTGAGCTTGTGGAGTACGGCCCCACCGACCACGTTTTCACTAACCCTCGTTTACAACGAACCGAAAACTACATAACCGGCCGTATGGCTTAGGTTGCAGCAACCCCGTTAGGAGGGCTCCATGGACATTACCAGTGATACCCACAGCACGCATATCTCGCGCCAATTCAACCAGGAGTTGGAAGAACTCAAGACCCACCTGATGGCCATGGGCGGGATGGTGGAAAAACAGGTGCAGGATGCGGTTTTTGCCCTGCTGGAAAACGATTCGCGGCTGGCCGAAAAGGTCCGCGATAACGACCGCCAGGTCAACGACCTGCAGATCCAAATCGATGATGAGTGCACCCGCGTACTGGCGCGCCGCCAGCCTGCTGCCTCGGATTTGCGCCTGGTGCTGGCGGTCATCCGCGCCACCTCCGATTTAGAGCGGATTGGCGATGAAGCCAGCAAGATCGCCCGCAACGCCCTGACGCTGAGCGAAAACAGCAATACGGTTCGCGGGTTGGTCGAAGTCCGCCACATCAGCGAACACGTCCGCAAGATGCTGCGTGACTCGCTGACGGCGTTTGCCCGCTTCGACACCGAGCTTGCCATGCAGGTCATCCGCGAGGATGAGTTTGTCGACGGCGAGTACGGCAGCGCCATGCGCTCGCTGATGACCTTCATGATGGAGGATTCGCGCTCAATCACCTCGGTACTCAGCGTCATGTGGGTACTGCGTGCGCTGGAGCGCGTCGGTGACCACGCCAACAACCTGGCCGAACACGTCGTCTACCTCGTCAAAGGGCTGGATATCCGTCATACCGATCCCGACACCCTGGATCAGCAGGCGGCACCGAAAAAGTCTTGACCTGCCTCTGGATTCCTCATGCAATACGCCCTGGCTGCGCGGCAGCCAGGGCATTGCGATCACCGAGGAGTCTTACATTGTGCTAGACGCGGTCACTGCCATCAGCCGGGGTACACGCTGTGTGTACGGCCCCGGGCTGAGGCGCTATATTTTCCTGCCCATTCTGGTCAACGTGCTGGTTTACGGCACCATGCTGCACGTCGTGCTCGAGCGCTTTTCGGGCTGGCTGGCCAGTTGGATGAGTGCCGTCCCCGGCTGGCTCGATTGGCTGTCATGGCTGATCTGGCCGATATTTTTCTTAAGCCTGCTGGTGGTGGTGTTTTTCACCTTCACCCTGGTCACCCATTTTATCGCCGCGCCATTTTACGGCTTTCTCGCCGCCAAGGTGGAGCGTCAGGTGGTCGGCAGGGAACCCCTTGATGACCGCGGGCTGACCAAAACGGCGCTCGATGCGCTAGGCCGCGAGCTGGTCAAGCTGGGGTACATTCTGCCTCGGGCCGCGCTTTTGTTTGTGATTGGCTGGATCCCCGGGCTCAACCTTTTCGCGCCGCTGCTGTGGGCGCTGTTTTCCGCCTGGGTGATGGCCATTACCTATCTGGATTATCCGATGGATAACAATAAGGTATCGTTTCGAGACATGCGCGGACGCCTGTCGGCGCGCTGGTGGCAAAGTCTCAGCTACGGGGGGGTGGTGACGCTCTTGACCTGGATACCACTGGCCAACCTGTTCTTGATTCCCGGGGCCGTGGCCGGAGCCGTGCTGATGTGGGACGACCACTACCGCGATGGGCAGACAATTAGTCGCTAGCAAAAACAAGACCCCGCCGTGGCGGGGTCTTCGACAGTGATCATTTTTAGGCGGTGATGCGTACCAGCTTCCAATCCTTTTGCGGGATTCCAACCTTGGACGTTACCCTGACTGGCAGTGTGACCGCCTTCTTGATTCATCCTGTGAATCTTCAATCATCCCTGTTAACACTGGACATCCTTGCCCTGCGTCGGTTCACTATCAAAGTGTAGTTACTTTTCTCTTTTTCGTAAAGAAAAGTATCAACAGTTATCTACATTTTACAATGCGGATTGGCTGTCTTGACCAATACAACCGCAGACTCTGTGCCAGAAATCAATATTTTTTAAAAATCAACATAAATAACAGTGGGTTATTTTTATTACGCCGCGGTTACTGACACCCAGAGCGTGACATTTGGATACGCTTGATATGTGTCGTTATGGCACATGTGCCGTGCCTATCCAGCCGTGCTAGGTAACGGAGGCGGCGTTACGCGAGGGCGTCGCCGGGGTAATGAGACGGGTGGCGGGGAAAACACAGCGGAACAGGGCGCCTTGCCCCGGGCGTGAATCGATGTGCAATTGAGCGTCGTGGCGTAACAGCACGTGCTTGACGATGGCAAGCCCGAGCCCGGTGCCTCCGGTTGCGGTGCTGCGCCCTTTGTCAACGCGATAAAACCGCTCGGTAAGGCGGGGAATATGCACCGGATCGATCCCCTCGCCGTTATCGCTCACTTCGATACAGGCGCCTGAACCAAACGCTTTCCAGCGCAATGTGATAACGCTGCCTGCCGGCGTATAGCGCACCGCATTAAACGCCAGGTTGGAGACGGCACTGCGGATTTCCTGTTCGCTGCCTACCAGCTGCACGGCGTAGTCGCTTTCGACACTGAGCGTATGCCGGTGGTCAGATAGCGCCAGCGCATCGGCGCCCACGCTGTTTAACAAAGACGTCACATCCAGGTGCTGATGATCCTGCCCGCCCTGGTCAATTTCCAACCGCGACAGCAATAATAGATCGTTGACCAGGTTCTGCATACGTTGCGTCTGGGCCTGCATCTGGTTGATACCGCGACCCAAGCGGGGGGGCAACTGGTCGGCCAGTTCACCGTAAGTCTCGAGATAGCCTGATAGCACGGTCAGCGGCGTACGCAGTTCGTGGGAGACGTTGGCGACGAAATCGCGACGCATCTGCTCCAGCTGATGCAGCCGGGTGATATCGCGGGCCATGACCAGGCGCTCGTCGTCACCGTAAAGGGTAATCTGGTACTGCAGAATACGGCGTTCGTCGATCGGCGACGTGAGCGTCAGCGGCTCGCTGTAATCGCGGGCATTGAAGTAGCTGATAAACCGCGGGTCGCGCAGCAGGTTGGTGATATGCTGACCACGGTCGTGGGCCGTTTGCAGCCCCAGCATGTTACTGGCGGCACTGTTCCACCATTCCAGGTCGCCGTGGCGATCGAGCATCACGATGCTGTCGCGCATGGCTTCGGAGGATTCCTGAATACGCGCCAGGGTCGTACGCAGGCGGTTCTGGGTAATCCGCTGGCTTTTCTGGTAGCGGTAGAGGCGGTCGAACAGCTCGCCCCAGAGGCCACGAGCGGCGGGCGGTTCATCCTGGGGGCGTTGCGTCAGCCAGTGATAGGCAGCGCGCAGCTGCCGCAGGTGGTAGATCAAACAGACCGCGAAGCCTCCCGCCAACCCCAGGCCCGGCATGCCGACCAGCCACCCCAGGCAAATGCCGAGCGCCGCCCAGCCGATCAGGCGCCACAGCTCACGGCTCCACAAACGCACGGTTAGGCCCGCGCGGAAAAGCGGTAACCGGTACCGCGTACTGTCTGAATCAGGTTCTGATGCGCATCGCCCAACGCTTTGCGTAACCGGCGAATATGCACATCAACGGTGCGCTCTTCCACGTAGACATTGCCTCCCCACACTTGATCGAGCAGTTGGCTGCGCGTATAGGCCCTTTCCTGGTGAGTCATGAAAAACTGTAGCAGACGATATTCGGTGGGCCCCATGTCCACCGCTTTGCCGTAAGCGCTTACCCGGTGGCTGACCGGGTCGAGCATCAGGCCATTAATTTCAATGGGATCTTCAACCCCGCGGGGTGTCGCACGACGCAGTACGGCCTTGAGACGCGCCACCAGCTCGCGGGGGGAAAACGGTTTGGTAATATAGTCGTCGGCGCCGGCTTCCAGACCCTGAATCTTGTTATCCTCTTCGCCTTTGGCGGTGAGCATGATGATCGGCAATTCGGCGGTGGCTTCCTCTCGCTTGAGGCGCCGCGCCAGCTCGATACCGCTGGTCCCGGGCATCATCCAGTCGAGCAACAGCAGGTCGGGCTGATGGTCGACCACCATGGCATGGGCATCCTGGGCGTTATCCGCTTCAAGTACACGATAGTCAGCCATTTCCAGCGCCACCGCGATCATCTCGCGGATAGGTGCCTCATCATCGACGATCAAGACGGTCTTGGCGGTCATTCCAGAGCCTCACGGTGTTCGATAGGAAGAAATCCAGTGACATGTCAATGACGATCACACCATGACTTGATGACAATTCTATGACATTGCCAGGGATTCGCCAGTGATTGGCCACCAGCTCAGCACAATCCCTGCAAACACCAGCAGACCGGACCAGTGATTATTCAAAAACGCCTGGAAACAGGCATCGCGCTCACGGTGACGAATCAGACGCTGCTGGTGGACGAAGGTCGCCGCCATCCCCGCCATGCCCAGCCAGAAAAAACCGCCCAGCCCCATGCGCACGCCCACCCAGGCCAGCAGCGCCAGGGTCATAAGCTGCAGCAGCCCGATCACCCAGCAGTCGGCATGGCCCAGCAGCACGGCGGTGGACTTGATACCAATCTTGATATCGTCGTCGCGGTCGACCATGGCGTACTGGGTATCGTAGGCGACGGTCCACAGCACATTGGCCAGGAACAGCAACCACGCTTCCACCGGCACATACCCAAGCACCGCGCCGAACGCCATGGGAATCGCCCAGGAGAACGCCGCCCCCAGCACCACCTGAGGGAAGTGGGTATAACGCTTCATAAACGGGTAGATGAAGGCCAGCACCACGCCGCCCACCGACAGCAGCACGGTAAACCAGTTGGTCAACAGCACCAGCATGAAGGCCGCGGCCACCAGCCCGATAAACAGCAGTTGCGCCTCGGTCTCACTGATCCGCCCGGTAGCCAGGGGGCGGTGCTTGGTGCGTTTGACGTGACCGTCGACGTGGCGGTCGGCGTAATCATTGACCACGCATCCGGCCGCGCGCATCACGTACACCCCGGCAATGAAGACCAGCAGTACGTTACGCGCCGGCACGCCCTCAGCGGCCATCCACAAAGCCCAGAGCGTGGGCCACATCAGCAGCCAGGTGCCAATCGGCCGATCCAGACGCATCAGCCGAACAAAATCCATCAGGCGACCCATTCCCGTTGGCCGTAGAAGAGAACGATCCATGCTTACCTCACCCATCCAAGAGACGCAGCGTTAGCCTAGCGCGAAGGCAGCGCAAGATCATCCGCCATGGTCGATAAAAAATATTCCTGCACCAGTAACGATAGCCCGCGGTGCTGGAAAACCGAGCGTCGCCCCCACTGGCTAGTGACGACACCATCGCCCGGGTAGCTGAATTCAGGCACCTGCCGCGTTGCGTAAAGCGGCCCGCGCACCAGATCGGGCTGGCGAAACAGCCAACTGCCCAGCGACCGCTCCCCCAGGCGTTCCAGTCGCTGGCCGCGCAGGGCTTCAAGGGGCGCCACCGAGCGCGCCACGACCCACGGGGTCTCATTCACGCACAGGGCAACCTCGCGCTGCCAGGCATAACGCCTAGCCGCCATGCCCAGCGCCTGGGCCTCATGCGGCTGGGGGAGGGCCACGCCCTGGCGCAACAGCCGCACGCGAAACGACCGCTCGCCGCCGGCCTCCACCAGGCGTGCCGTCAGTGAATCCGTGGAGGCCACCCACTGCCACCACGCGGCACTCATGGCCGGGCGCAGCGCGCTAACCGGGTGCCAACACGGCCAATCGGGAGCTGAACAAACAGAGCGACGCAACACCAGAGCCTCCAGGCAATTTAACGGTGCGTTAGTGTAACATGAGGCCATGTAAAGGCTTTTGTCCCACTCTGACCTTTGGACCACTGCATGCCCTCATCACACGCTGAACTCATGATTGTCGGCACCGGGATGGCGGGCATCGGCCTTGCCCGCGCGCTGCGTCGCCAGGGCGATACGCGCTCCATCTGCCTGATCAGCGCCGATAGCGGCGATGACTACAGCAAACCCCTGCTATCGACCGGTTTTGCCAAGCGCCTGCCGCCGGAGCGTCTCGCCCAACGCAGCGCCGACGAGCTAGCCGACTCGCTGGACGCCCGGGTGCTCACCCAGACCACCGTGAGTAGGCTTGACGCCGCGCATCACTCGCTCCGGCTGGCAGACGGCCAGGCGCTTGGCTACGACCGCCTGGTGCTGGCCACCGGTGCCGAGCCACGCGTACCCATGACCATCCCCGACTTGCTCAAACCGCGCTGCTTTACCGTCAACAATCTTGACGACTATCGGCGTTTTCACCGTGCCCTGGGGGCAACACCAGCCCGCGTGGCGGTGATCGGCGCGGGCCTGGTGGGCTGCGAATTTGCCAATGACCTGCACGCCGGGGGCCATGACGTCAGCGTTATCGCGCCCGACACGGCGCCGCTTCCCCGTCTGCTGCCCGGCCCCCTGGGGCACGCGCTGGGGGAGGCGTTTACCGAAGCGGGCATCTACCTGGCGCTTGGCAGAACGCTCAAGACCATGGCGCTCGACGATGACGATAGCGTGACGCTGACGCTGGATAACGACGCATCCCTCACGGTGGACGTGCTGTTGATGGCAACCGGATTGGTCCCGCGCACCGCCCTTGCGGCCACTGCAGGGCTTCACGTCTCCGCAAGCGGTATCCATGTCGACCGGCAGCTGCAAACCTCGCACCCGGCCATCTACGCGCTGGGCGACGCCGCCTGCGTCGACGGCGTCAACGCCATGTACGTGCAGCCGCTGCAAGCCAGCGCCCAGGCGCTCGCCGCCACCCTAGCCGGTGCGCCCACGCCGGTGCGCTTCGGCGCATGGCCGGTCATCGTCAAAACGCCGCTGCTACCGGTGGTGGCCTACCCGCCTCTCCAGCCTCCCGAACGCTGGCGGATCGAAGGCGAAGGCCGTGATATGACGGCGATCGCTGAAGATATAGACGGACGTTTGATTGGTTTTGCATTGACAGGCGGCTGCGTGAGAAGGAAAGTGGAGCTTTCCAGAGCAGCCCCTGCGCTGCTAGGCTGAATGCCGCGGCACTGACGGCTTGGCTAAATCGATGGCTAATCCGGCGGTGGCTTTACCAACAACACGACAGTGTATCTTGCACCATCATTATCAAAGGGAGTTTCCTTATGCGTAAACCTGAACTTGCAGCCGCTATTGCTGAAAATGCCGACCTGTCCAAAGACAAAGCGGGCCAAGTCCTTAACGTGATTCTCGATGAAATCACCAACAGCGTCGCCAAGGGCGAAGACGTTGCGCTGATTGGCTTTGGTACCTTTACCGTTCGCGAGCGGGCTGCCCGTACCGGTAAAAACCCGCAAACCGGCGCCCCGCTACAGATTCCGGCCAGCAAAAACGTGGCCTTCAAGCCGGGTAAAGCGCTCAAGGACGCTGTCTCGTAATGAAGCTCAAGCTGACGCTGTGGCTACTGGGCTTTTTGCTCAAACGGGCCCTGCGCCGCAAGCCGCGCTTTCGTGAACAGTTGGAACGGATGCGCGGCCTCAACTGGGGCATTGCCACAGAAGATTTGCGGGTTGCCCGCCATTACCGGATGACGCCCAGCCGCGTCACCACGGATAAAGGGCTGCCGGTCGATCTGGATCTTGAGCTGCGTTTTCGCGACGAAGAAGCCGCGTTACGCATACTTAAGAAACCTACGCAGCAGGCGTTCCTAGACGGCATGATTAACGGCGAGGTCCGCCTAGTAGGTGACTCCGCCGATATGAACAAGCTGCAAAAACTGCTTAAGTATTTGTAGCTGACGGCCCCGACGGCAATCTTCACGTCCGAGGGGCCTTGTCCTCAGGTTCCGCGTCGTTGTCGCCCCTCTCCCCTTGATGCCCGAGCCCCATGGCTCGCCAACCGCCCGCCATGCAAGACAATCGCTATGCTAACCCTTTATACTAAGGGCACGACTAAAGTCTAATAACAGCGATGACTAAGAGCCCCTATGCCCCTTGCCCTACCGCTCCGCCGTCTCTGGACGCTGGATAAGTTCGCCTACAGCCTGCGCGTCTTTATCGCGTTCAGCGGTGCCTTGCTGGTCAGCGCCCTGTCCGGCGACGTGGCACTGGTCATACCGCTGTTTCTGGGCATTATCGCCAGCGCCCTGTCGGAAACCGATGACAGCTGGGAGGGTCGCTTTCAGGCCCTGCTGGTGACGCTTGCCTGCTTTGCCTCAGCGTCATTCATCGTGCAGTGGCTGTTCCCCTGGCCGTGGCTGTTCGCCCTGGGGCTTGCGGTGTCGACCTTTACCCTGATCATGCTCGGCGCCATTGGCCAGCGCTACGCCACCATCGCCTCGGGGACGCTGATTCTGTCGATCTATTCGATGATCAACATTGAACAGCACGGCGGGGTGGATGAAGACGTCGCTTACCGTCAATGGCTGCTGCTGGGGGGTGCCGCCTGGTACGGCATCATTTCGGTCGTCTGGTGTGCGCTTTTTTCGCGCCAGCCGGTCAAGCAAAGCATGGCGCGGGTGTATAAAGCGTTGAGTGAATTTCTGATCTTGAAATCAGCGCTGTTCGAGCCGGTGCGGGGCGGGGATGTCGAGGCCCGTCGGGTGGCGCTGGCCCGTCAGAACGGTAAGGTCGTGAGCGCGCTTAACCAGGCCAAGGAGATGATTTTTCGCCGTCTTGAAGGCCAGCGGGGGGACCGTAAGCTCAACCGCTACCTGCGCATCTACTTTATCGCCCAGGATATCCACGAGCGGGCAAGCTCTACCCACTATCCTTATAGCGCCCTGACCGAGGCGTTTTTCCACCATGACGTGCTGTTTCGCTGCCAGCGGCTGCTCGACCAGCAGGGCCGTGCCTGTCGCCAACTCGCCAAGTCGCTGCTGCTCAACCGCCCGTTTGGCCACGAACAGAGCGAGCAGGCGCTGGCCGACCTTCGCGCCTCGATCGATAACCTGCGCGACCAGGGGAGACCCGAATGGCAACCGCTGATGCACCCGCTCAACGCCCTGGCCGACAACCTGACCACGCTGGAAGCCCAGATCGCCAGCGCGCATAACCCAGACGCCGAGGACGAACGCCGGGATAGCGCCCTGTTTGATCGCTCGCCCTCCAGCCTGCTGGAAGCGTGGAAGCGCGTGCGGCTCAATTTACACCTGGGATCACCCACCTTTCGCCACGCCGTCAGGCTGAGCACCGCCCTCGTGGCAGGCTATGGTCTCTTGCACTGGCTCAATCCTGAGCAGGGTTTCTGGATACTCTTGACGACGCTGTTTGTCTGCCGACCCAACTTTGCCACCACGCGGCGGTTTCTTTCCCAGCGCATCATGGGCACGATACTTGGCCTGGTGGTCGGCTGGGCGTCGATCAGCCTCTTCCCTCACCCGCTGGTGCAGAGCATGATCGCCGTGGCCGCCGGGGTGTCGTTTTTCGCCAACCGCGAAAAGCACTATGTGCTGGCCACCGCGTCTATCACCCTGCTGGTACTGTGCAGCTTTAACCAGGTGGGCGACGGCTTCGACCTTATCTGGCCGCGCCTGTTCGATACGCTGATCGGTGCCTTGATTGCCGGCTTGGCGGTGTTCTTCATTCTGCCCGACTGGCAAGGGCGGCGGCTCAATCGCGAGGCCGCGAACGTACTGACCACCCATCGCCGCTATCTCGAGGAGATCATTCACCAGTACGAGGAAGGCAAGCAGGACGACCTAGCCTATCGGCTGGCCCGCCGTAACGCGCACAATGCCGATGCGGCGCTGTCCACGCTGCTGACCAATATGCTTCACGAACCGGGGCATTACCGCAAGCAGGATGCCGATAATGGGCTAAGATTTCTGGTGCTTTCCAACACCCTGCTGAGCCACCTATCAGCGCTGGGCGCGCACCGCCACCGGCTGGCGGAGGATGAGGACGACAGCGCCCTGGTGCCCGCCGCCAAGCGCATGTGCGAACTGCTCGACCAGCTTGCCGAGCAGCTACATAACCGCCAGCCGGTCACCCCGCTGTCGGACCAGGCCGAGCAGCTGCTGGTGCAGTTGGATGAACCAGGCGTCGCCGCAACGCAAGACAGTGCCGTTGTGCGCTACCAGCCCATTCAAAGCCAGCTGCGCCTGATCGCCCACCAGTTGGCCCCGCTCAGCGATGCCGCGAGCCGTCTTACCAGTACGTCAAAGCCCGCTGACTAGCACGGCGGTCACACCTGCCCATAGCGCCCGGCGGCTTCGCCCAGCCAGCGACGCACCAGCACGGTGGTGATGTCCTTGTTGCCTTGCAGCGCCTGGGCCAGGGCGGTCACCTGGTCCAGCAGGTCGGCATCGCGTTCCAGGTCGGCGATTTTCATTTGGGCAAGGCCAGTCTGGCGGGTGCCGAGGACTTCGCCGGGGCCGCGGATTTCCAGGTCTTTCTCGGCGATGCGGAAGCCGTCGGTGGTCTCGCGCATCACCGCCAAACGCTGCCGGGAAGTTTTGGACAGCGGCGGGTGGTAGAGCAGCACGCAGAAGCTCTCGGTACTGCCGCGCCCGACCCGGCCGCGCAGCTGGTGCAACTGGGAAAGCCCCAGGCGTTCGGGGTTTTCAATAATCATCAGGCTGGCATTGGGGACGTCCACGCCGACTTCGATCACCGTCGTTGCGACCAGTAGATCCAGCTCGCCTTCTTTAAACGCCGCCATTACCTCGGCTTTTTCGCTGGACTTCATGCGCCCGTGCACCAGACCAATCGCCAGCTCCGGCAGCGCGTGGGTGAGTTCGTCGCGGGTCACTTCCGCCGCCTGGCACTGCAGCGCTTCGGACTCTTCGATCAGCGTGCATACCCAGTAGGCCTGGCGACCTTCGCTGCAGGCGCGCCGGATACGCTCGACCACTTCGGGGCGGCGCTCGTCAGACACCACCACGGTTTTCACCGGCGTGCGACCGGGGGGCAACTCGTCGATCACCGAGACATCCAGGTCCGCGTAGGCGCTCATGGCCAGCGTGCGGGGGATCGGCGTGGCGGTCATGATCAATTGATGCGGCGTCAGCCCGCCCGCTTCGCCTTTTTCGCGCAGCGCCAGGCGCTGATGCACACCGAAGCGGTGCTGCTCGTCGATAATCGCCAGCCCCAGGCACTGGAAATGCACATCGTCCTGAAACAGCGCGTGGGTGCCCACCACCATGCGCGCGCGGCCGTCGGCAATTGCCGCCTTGGCATCCAGCCGGGCTTTGCCTTTGAGCTTGCCTGCCAACCACGCCACTTCGATGCCCAGCGGTTCGAACCAGGCTTTAAACGAGCGATAATGCTGCTCGGCGAGGATTTCGGTCGGCGCCATAATCGCCGCCTGGCAGTTCCCGGCCAGAGCCGAGAGCGCCGCCATGGCGGCGACCACGGTCTTTCCCGAGCCAACGTCACCCTGGACGAGACGCAGCATGGGGGCAGGGCGGGCAAGGTCGAGGGCAATTTCTTCAAGCACCCGGCCCTGGGCGCCGGTGAGCGCAAAGGGCAGCTGCGCCAGAAAGCGCGCTTGCAGGTTCCGCCCGGACGGTAGCTCGGGCGCGCCATCGGCCTGGATGCGCAGCCGCACCTCGCGCAGGCTGAGCTGGTGGGCCAGCAGCTCTTCCAACGCCAGACGCCGCGTCGCCGGGTGATGACCGTGGCTCAACTGCTCCATATCCGCATCCGGCGGCGGCTGGTGGAGCAGCTGCAGGCTGGCGTGCAGCCCCGGCAGCCGGAAGCGCTGACGCAGCGCGTCGGGAATCACCTCGGGCAGCGCGTCAGGATCGCTTTCAAGCAGCCCCAGCGCCTGCTGGGTCAGGGCGCGCAGGCGGGTTTGGTGGAGCCCCTCGGTGGTGGGGTAGATTGGCGTAAAGTACTCGTCCACCGGGGTATCGCTGCCACCGCTTAGCCGGTATTCGGGGTGATAGATTTCCAGCCCCGTGGCCCCGGCGCGGGCTTCGCCAAAGGCGCGCACCACGGCCCCGGGGCGTAGCTGTTGCTGTTGGGCGGGCGAGAAGTGGAAAAAGCGCAGGCTCAGAATGCCGCTGTTGTCGCGCAGCCGCACCAGCAGGCTGCGCCGCCGTCCTTTCACCACGTCGCAGGCGGTGACTTCACCTTCGATTACCGCCTCGCTGCCCGCGCGCAGCTCGCCAATCGGCGTCAGCCGGGTGCGGTCCTGGTAGCGCAGCGGCAAATGGAACAGCAGATCGCTGACCTGCTCGATCCCCAGGCGGGCAAGCTTCAGGGCCAGCGCTTCGCCAACGCCCTTGAGGGCCGTGACCGGTGCCGACAGCGTGGTCATGAAACCGAGGTCGCCGCCTGGGTGGGCCGCTGGCACTGGTTGATTGCATTGACCAGCACATCGATGGCTTTGGGCCGTGGAAAGCTGGCCCGCCAGGCGATGGCGACCGTCCGCGATGGTGCGGGGCCTACAAAGGGACGGCTGATCAGCATGGCGTTTTCGTACTGGTCGGTGCCCAGCGCCGATTGGGGCAGTACGGTAATGCCCAGCTTCGAGGCCACCATATGGCGAATCGTCTCCAGCGAGCCGCCTTCGGCAATGAGGGTGTTATTGGGATTGTTGAGCTTTTGCGTGATCGCCGGGCAGGCTTCCAGCAGTTGGTCACGGAAGCAATGCCCCTCGCCCAGCAGTAACAGTCGCTCTTCCAATAGCTCTTCTTTATGGATCGCTTCGCGTGACTCCCAGCGGTGCTTGGCAGGCATCAGGACTTCGAAGGTTTCATCGTATATTGGCTTGGTCACCACATCAGTCTCAGTGAACGGCAGGGCCACGATAATCACGTCCAACTCGCCGTTGCGCAGCTTGGAACGCAGCGCACCGGTCAGCCCCTCTTCGATATACAGCGGCATTTGCGGCGCGGCCTTGGCCAGCTCAGGAATCAGGTGCGGAAACAGGTAGGGGCCAATGGTGTAGATCGCCCCGATGCGCAGCGGGTTGGCCAGCTGGTCTTTCCCGGCGCTTGCCATGTCAAAGATCAGGCTGCTCTGCTCCAGCACGCGCTGGGCCTGGGCAATGATTTTCTCGCCTAAGGGCGTGACCTGAACCGTGGCCTTGGAGCGCTCGAACAGCGGCGTTTCAAGCTCGTCCTCCAGCTTTTTGACAGCCACCGATAGCGTGGGCTGGGAAACGTGGCAGCGTTCGGCGGCACGTCCGAAGTGGCGTTCTTGGGCAAGGGTTACGATGTAACGAAGTTCTGTTAAAGTCATGGTGGTGCCAGTGGCATCCTCTCGTAGCAGCTTGTGACTAACTAGCGTGACAAATAGCGAGAAGGGAAAGGACAGGCAAACCCTGCTGACGATATCGTCTCTGCGATGGCTTCTCTATAAAGGAATTGTAGATCAGGGACTTTGTATCTAATAGGGATTATTTATCAATAGGAGTAAGCAAGGTGACGCTAACGGTACTGATTATCGGCTGTGGCGATATCGGCATGACGCTAGGCCGAGAACTGCTGAGCGAAGGGCATCGCGTGATTGGCGTTCGCCGCCACGTCGACGCGCTGCGGGATACCGGCATCGAGCCCCTGGCCCTGGACCTCAATTCGCTCGAGGAAGCTGACGCAAGCGCGCTCCCCGAAGCGGACTACGTCATCTATACGGTCAGCGCGGATCGCTTTGAGCAAAGCGCTTACCAAAGCGCCTATTCGGACGGCATGAAGCGTGTACTGGGCGTCCTGGAGCAGCACGCCAATCCGCCGCGCCGGGTATTCTTTGTATCCTCGACCAGCGTTTACGGCCAGCAGGAAGGCGAAGTGGTCAACGAGGAAAGCCCCACCGAGCCAACCAGCTTCTCCGGCACGCTGATGTGCGAGGCCGAGCAGGCGCTGATCCACCATCCCATCCCCGGCACCGTGGTGCGCTTTTCGGGCATCTACGGCCCCGGCCGCGACCGCCTGATTCATCAGGTTGCCGAAGGGCGGCTGGCCACGGTGACCCCGGTGATCTACTCCAACCGCATCCACCGCGACGACTGCACCGGCATTCTTGCCCACCTGATCCACTGCCAGGAAAACGACCAGCCTCTGGCGGATCTTTACCTGGGCAGCGATTGCGAGCCGGTCACCCTGCATAACGTGATGAACTGGATCGCCAAGCAGCTGAAGGTGGAGTCCACCGAAACCATGCAGTCCCCGCTGCGGCGACGCACCAGCAAACGCTGCGATAACCGCCGCCTGCTTGAGACCGGCTACCAGTTCCGCTACCCCACCTTTCGCGAAGGCTACGCCCAAGTATTGAAAGAAGGCGGCTTCTGGCAGGTGCAGAAAGCATAACGTCACCCCGCCGTAAGCGCGCGTCGGCGCGCCCACGGCGGCAGTGCATCAGTCGCCAATCACCATGACGGCTTCGGCTTCCACCTGGCTGCCCTTGGGCAGCGCTTTCACGCCTACCGCTGCGCGAGCTGGAAACGGCGTCGAGAAGAACTCTTCCATGACCTTGTTCACGATCGCAAAGTTATCCAGATCGACCAGGTAGAGGTTGAGCTTGACGATGTCACCAAGGGTGCCGGCAGCTTCTTCGCACACGGCCTGCAGGTTGGTGAACACCTGGCGTGCCTGGGCCTCGAAATCGTCAGAGACGATCTCCATGGTCACCGGGTCGAGGGGAATCTGACCCGATAGGTAGACGGTATTTCCGGCTTTGATTGCCTGAGAATAGGGGCCTATGGCGGCCGGCGCCTTGTCGGTATTGATAACAGCTTTATTGCTCATTGGATGTCATGCTCCTTGATGCACTCAACGTTGATTATCTTGGCCATTGCCATAGCTAACGCTGGCCAGCCAGTGGCTAGCGGAAAGCCATAGTGGGCGCTTTAATTTGCCATGCGAGTGATTTTGCCGACGTTGGGCAGGTTGCGAATACGTTTCATGATGCGGGCAAGGTGAACGCGGTCTTTGACCGACAGGGTGAGGTTCACCGTAGCCAGGCGCGCGTCACGCTCTTCGATGCCGATACGCTCGATATTGGCATCGGCGTCGGTGACCAGACCGGCAAGCTCGGCGACCAGGCCGCGGCGGCTTTCAATTTCGATGCGCAGCGCCACCGGGAAATCTTCATCGATGTTCGCCGACCACTCGAGGGCAAAGACCTTGTCCGGGTCGTCTCTATCCGCCAGATTTTTGCATTCCGCCCGGTGCACCACGAGTCCTTTACCGACTGATAAATGCCCGACGACGGCATCGCCAGGCAGCGGGTGGCAGCAGCGGGCAAAGTTGATCACCATGCCTTCGCTACCACTGATCACCACCGGTTTCTGGGTGGTGCCCTCGCTGACCCGTTCGCTTGGATGGCCGTCAGCCACATCCATCAGCCGTTGCGCCACCACGTGAGCCACGCGGGTGCCAAGTCCCAGCGATTCCAGCAGTGCCTCTTCCGAGGACACGTCGAGATGCTCGAACGCGCGGGTGAGCACCGTCGGATCCAGCTCTTCAAGGCTGGTGTTGAACGGCGCCAGCGCCTTGTTCATCAAACGCCGCCCGAGCATCACCGCTTCGGTGTGCTGCTGGTGCTTGAGCGCATGGCGAATGGCCGAGCGCGCCTTGGCGGTGGTCACGAAGTTAAGCCACGCCAGGTTGGGACGTGCGCCGGGGGCGGTGATGATTTCCAGGGTCTGGCCGCTTTCCAGACGGGAGGAAAGCGGCGCCAGGTGGCGGTCGATCCGGCAGGCGATGCAGTTATTGCCGATATCGGTGTGCACGCTGTAGGCAAAATCGATCACGGTGGCCCCTTGGGGCAGCTCCATGATGTCGCCTTTGGGTGTGAACACGTAGATATCATCGGGAAACAGGTCATTCTTGACGTGTTCAATAAACTCCAGCGAATCCCCTGCGTGGCGCTGCATCTCGAGCAGCCCCTTGACCCAGGCGCGCGCCCGCGCATGGCTGCCTTCGGCAATCGGGTGCGCGGTTTGCCCGGCTTTGTACAACCAGTGCGCCGCAATGCCGTTATTGGCCATGGCCTCCATTTCCCGGGTGCGAATCTGCACCTCGATGGGCATCCCCCGCGCACCGAATAACGTGGTGTGCAGGCTCTGGTAGCCGTTGGCCTTGGGAATGGCGATGTAATCCTTGAAACGCCCCGGTACCGGCTTATAGAGGTTGTGCACGACGCCCAGGATGCGATAACAGCTGGCCACGTCCTCGGTGATGATACGAAAACCGAACACGTCCATGATTTCAGCGAATGGTTTGCGCTGGTCGCGCATCTTGCGGTAAATCGACAGTAAATGCTTTTGGCGACCGACCACCGTGCCGCTCAGCGCTTCGTCATCGACGCTCTTCTGCAGCGTGGCCTGGACTTCACGCATGGCGCTACGCCGATGCCCCCGGGCGTTGGAGACGGCGCGCTTGATGCGCTCGGAGCGCATCGGGTGAATCGCCTGAAAGGAAAGGTCTTCAAGCTCAACGCGAATGGTGTTGATCCCCAGCCGCCCGGCAATGCGGGCATAAATCTCCAGCGTTTCGCGGGCAATACGTCGTTTCTTGTCGGGCCGCAGGGCGCCCAGGGTGCGCATGTTGTGCAGCCGGTCGGCAAGCTTGACGATGATCACCCGGATATCCCGGGACATCGCCAGCACCATCTTCTGGAAATTTTCCGCCTGGGCGACGGCTTTATCCTCGAAGGTAATCTGGGTCAGCTTGGAGACCCCGTCGACCAGCTCGGCCACCGGCTCGCCAAACTGCGCGCCCAGGGCTTTTTTCGACACCCCGGTATCTTCGATCACGTCGTGCAGCATGGCGGCCATCAGGCTCTGATGGTCCATGTGCATGTTGGCGAGGATGTTGGCCACCGCCAGCGGGTGGGTGACGTAGGGCTCACCGGAGCGCCGCCGTTGGCCGTCGTGGGCCTGTTCGGCGTAGTAAAAGGCGCGTTTGACCTGTTGAATCTCGTCGGGGGGTAAGTAACCGCCGAGTCGGTCGGCCAGGTCATCAATGGTAAACATTCACCGCGCCTCTAATCGGTCGTGAATCCTAGTCGTCGATTTGTGCGCTGGGAGCCATCGCCGGACGTGTGCGAACGGGCGCTTCTACCGGTTCGTCAAGGATCGTGTGATCGACCAGACCCGCTGCAATTTCACGCAGCGCCATGACCGTGGGCTTGTCATTTTCCCAGGGCAGTTGGGAATCGCGGGTACCACGCGCCAGCTGGCGGGCACGCTGGGTGGAGATCATCACGAGCTTGAAGCGGTTTTCTACGTGATCAAGACAGTCTTCAACGGTGACGCGAGCCATGGGGTGCCTTCCTGTAATAACGACGCTGGATCGCGTCCGTAAGGGGTCAAACGGGCCGATCCAGCTAAAGAGGGTAGTAGAACCGTGTAGATTACTCGACGCCGGGCGCCTGTGACAAGAGCGCTGCCAGTAAGGGCGCGTGGCGTTCGCTCATTAGCGGGCGCGTAAGGCGACGACTGATGACCAGCGACTGCAATTCCTGCAGGGCGGTGGTGAAGTCATCGTTGACCACCAGGTAGTCGTATTCGTCATAGTGCGACATTTCGCTGATCGCGTCGCGCATGCGTCGCGCAATGATGGCGTGCTCGTCGGTGCCGCGACTGGCCAGGCGCCGTTCGAGCTCGCTGCGCGAGGGCGGCAGGATGAAGATCGACACCGCCTCGGGCATCTGTTCGCGCACCTGGCGCGCGCCCTGCCAGTCAATCTCAAGGATCACGTCCTGGCCCGCCGCCAGCACCGTTTGAGCCGCCTGCCGCGAGGTGCCATAGTAGTTGTCGAATACCTTGGCGTACTCAAAAAACTCGCCGCGTTCGATCATCGCCTCAAAGGTCGCCGCATCGGTGAAATGGTAATTCACGCCATCGACTTCACCATCGCGCTTGGCGCGGGTGGTGTGCGATACCGATACCTGAATACCATCGAGGCTTTCGATCAGCTCGCGTACCAGGCTGGTTTTACCCGCCCCCGATGGGGCAGAAACGATAAACAGTGTACCTTGGGACATACGCGCTTCCCTTGTTGGCGAAGTAGGCTCATGGGTTGGCGACGACAACGCGTTCAATCAGAGCCGTGTAGAAAAGGCACGCAGTATCGCATACCCGATGCTGTGACTGTAGCGTTTCGCTGAACAGGGAGTCACCATGCGCAGCACTCTATGGATAGTGGCGTTGATTGCGCTGGGCGTTGCGTTTGACAAGGGCCTCATCGAGATTCCACGTCACTGGGCGCCGTGGGCACCGCTTTACGTCGACGACCCGATCACCCCGGTGACCCCCTTGAAGCTTCGCCGCCTGGACAATGACCGCGACGGCTGCCTGGCGGCGCTGGATAGCGTGCCGGACGACACCTTGCGCTATTTACCCCTGGCCGACTACACGCCGGTCGAGAGCTGCCCGCTCGAGAACGTCGTGCGCCTCCAGGCCAGCGGGGTGGCGTTCAACCAATCCTTTGTCGCCAGCTGCCCGCTGGCGCTCGCCTGGGTCATGTTCGAGCGTCACGCGCTGCAACAAAGCGCCGAGGCCATACTCGGCAGCCAGGTACGCCAGGTTAACCATGTAGGGAGTTTTGCCTGTCGCAACGTCTACGGTCGCGAAAGCGGACGACGCAGCGAGCACGCCACCGCCGAGGCGCTCGATGTGATCGGCTTCGAGCTGGAAAACGGCCAGCGAATCAGCCTGCTAGAAGACTGGGATAGTGAGGCGCCAAAAGGGGTCTTCCTGCGCGACATTCGCGACGACGCCTGTGATTTCTTCGGCAACACCCTGGGTCCCGACTACAACGCCGCGCACGCCGACCATTTTCACTTCGGCATGCGCGGTTTCCGCCTCTGCCGTTAATGCGCGACCGTCACCCGGGTCGGCGGATAGCGTTTTTCCAGCCAGCGGCCCCAGGCAAACAGCACCAGCCCGCACAGCGCCAGGCCGGTCCCCACCAGACCGGTGCTCGACCAGCTGAAACCCGCGCTAATGGTCAGCCCGGCCAGCCACGCGCCCAACGCATTGGCGCCATTGAACGCCGCATGGTTGAGCGAGGCGGCCATGGTCTGGGCGTCTTCGGCGACGTCCATCAGGCGGGTTTGCAACGCCGGCGCCAGCGCCATGCTGGAACCCACCAGCCCCACGAACAACAGTCCAGTCCACACATTGTTGGCCGCAAAGTAAAACAGCCCCTGAATCACCGCGCACCACACCAGGGTGGCAGGAATCGCCCGCATCAGGTTTTTATCCGCCGCGCGGCCGCCGATCAGGTTGCCAGCGATCGAGCCCAGCCCGAAAATCACCAGCACCAGCGGGCCCAGTGCTTCGCTCATGCCCGCCTGGTTCGTCAGGGTCGGCATCACGTAGCTGAAAATCGCGAACATGCCGCCGCAGCCGATGCACGCAATGGCCACCGTGACCAATACGCGCTGCTTGACCAGCGCGGAGAGCTCGCGAAGCGGGCTTGCATGGGCATCGAACGGCTGCACCGGCACCCACAGGCGAATCAACAACGCGGTGAGCAGCGCAATACCGCCCACCGCGCCGAAGGCCACCTGCCAGCCGAACAGATTGCCCGCCCAGGTACCCAACGGCGCACCGATCAGGATCGCTACCGTCAGGCCCATCATCACCCGGGCAATGGCCCGCGCGCGCTGGTCGACCGGCACCGCCCCGGCGGCGACCAGCGCCGCCACGCCAAAGTAGGCACCGTGGGGCAATCCGGCGATAAAACGCAGGCCAACAAACGACCAGAACCCGGGGGCCATGGCGCTGGCAATATTGCCCAACGCAAATACCAGCATCAGCGCAATCAGCAGCGCGCGCTTGGGAACGCGTGCCGCCAGCGCTGAGATCAGCGGCGCGCCGACCACCACGCCCAGCGCGTAGCTGCTGATCGCGTAGCCCACCTGGGGCACGCTGACCGCCAGGTCTCCCGCCACGCGGTTCATCAGCCCCATGATCACGAACTCGCTGGTGCCGATACCAAAGCCACCCAGCGCCAATACAAATTCGGCCAGCCGCGGATTTCGCGCCAGCCCCGATGACGATGCCTGCATAACACTCCCCCGGGCACCTCGGCACCCGCTGACAAAACGGCCTTTAGCGCGGAATGATCGCAGGACTAGACGAAAGTATAAACACAACGCGGCAAAAAAATTAGCGGGCGAAGAAATAGCCTATGGTTAGTCAACCACCCGACCATGATTTGAGCTTTGACGTCGAGTCTGCCCACAATACGGCTCAATCAAGCTGCGCGAGGTTGCCATGACGCCCGACACCATCGAACAGGCCATGCAGGCACTGGCCAGCGCCGACCCGGACATCGGCCGCGCTTACCCGCTGGTGGGCGCCCCCACCCCACGGCAGCGCGATCAGGGCTTTGCGACCTTTTTCTCTACCATCGTCAGTCAGCAGATTTCCACCGACGCTGCCCGGGCGATCATGGGACGCGTCAATGCGCTGCTGCCCGAACTGCACGCCCAGGCCGTGATGGACGTGGAGGGACAGGCGCTGCGCGATGCCGGACTCTCCTGGCGCAAGATCGAATACGCCAAGGGGCTGGCCGAGGCGGAACTGGCCGGCACGTTCAGCGCCGACGGCCTCGCCGCGCTCAGCGACGACGAGGTGATTGCCGCGATCACACAGCTGCGCGGCTTCGGCCGCTGGAGCGCCGAGATCTACCTGATGTTTTCGCTAAAGCGCCCGGATATCTTCCCCGCCGACGATCTTGCCCTGCGGGTGGCGCTGGGGCGTTTGAAAGGCATGGACGACAAACCCACGCCCAAGCAAGCGCGCCAACTGGTCGAACACTGGTCGCCCTGGCGCAGCGTGGGCTCGCTGTTCCTGTGGCACTACTATCGCGGCGAACCGCTGTAGGGACGCCACCGCTGAGCACCCGGTGCTCGCTTTATTGCCATCTCCAGGAGTCACTCACCATGGCCAACCCAGCCCCCGCCTACCGCGCCAAACCCGGCTCGCCCCTGAGCATTGACCCGGCGTTTTACAATCGTATTGCCAACGCCAAGGACCAGCGAAGGCGGGTAGAAACGCTGGAGGTGCCGATTCGCGACGCGCGCGCCTGGAAGGTGCCCGCCGGTCACGTGATGCGCATCTGCACCCGTCAGGGCCCTCAGGTAGGCGATTTCAACCTCTGGTCGCTGCACAACCCCCGCGAGCGCTTCTGGGCCTCGCGCACCCGCCAGATGCAGCGCGCGCACGTCAGCGTCCACGACCGCCTGTGGTCCTCGCTACCCTATCTTCGGCCCATGGCCACCATCACCGCCGACACGCTCGAGCACTACGGTGTCGACGAAGATGGCGGGCGTGTTCACGATCTGCTGGGTACACGCTGCGATCCCTACGTGAACCATTTGCTGACCGGTGAGGATTTCGACTTTCACTGCCACTCTAACCTGACCCGGGCCGTGGCGCCGTTCGGTCTCACCGAATTCGATATCCACGACGTGCTCAACGTTTTCCAGTGCACCGGCCTGAACGAACAGGACCAGTACTTCATGAAAGCCTGCCCGGCAAGAGAAGGCGATTATCTGGAGCTGTTTGCCGAAATCGACCTGCTCTGTGCGCTTTCCTGCTGTCCAGGCGGCGATCTTTCGGTTGATTTGTGGGGCAGCGATGCCACCGACGATGACCTGCTGGCGACCTGCCACCCCATCGGCATCGAGATTTACGCGCTCAACGACGAGCTTTTGAAAGGCTGGTCGCCGCCACAATCACCTAACTATCGCGGCAACCACGGCCTGCGCCCGCCCGCAGAGGATTGGAGCGCCAAACGCCGTCGATGCTGCTGACGCGCCTGTCATGGATCGAGGCCACCGAATTTGCCGTTTTGATAATCCTCCACCGCCTGGACAATCTCTTCGCGGTTCGTCATCACGAACGGGCCGTGGGAGTAGACAGGTTCGTCTATTACGTCCCCGTGACCAAACAGCAGCCGCGCGTCGCTGCTGGCTTCAATCACTAAGCTATCGCCTGCGCGGTCTACTTCGATCAAGTGGTGCGGCTGAACAGGTTCGCCGCCCACCTCAACGTTGCCTTCCACCACATAGAGAAATACCTGCCGCCCAGGCGCTACCGGTAGCTGTTCCCGCGACCCGGCAGGCAGCCGCAGCGTCGACATAAATACCCTGGTCAGCGTGTCGATGGGGCCTGTTTGCGTTTGCCACTGCCCGGCGATCAGGTTCAGTTCGCCGCCGCCCGGCAACGCAATGACGGGTATGTCCTGCTGCTGCAGGCCCACGTAGCGCGGCGCGCTCATCTTCAGGCGCGCCGGCAGGTTGACCCACAGCTGGAGGATCTCCAGCGGGCCACCCTCGCGCATAAACTCGGGCGGCGACACTTCCGCATGCACGATACCGCTCCCCGCCGTCATCCACTGCACGCCGCCTGCATGGATCACGCTTTGATGGCTGGCGCTGTCCGCGTGGGCCAGCGAGCCTTCCAAAATGAAGGTGACCGTCTCGAAGCCCCGGTGCGGGTGCGGGCCGAACGGCAGGCCCTGGTTATTGGCCGGATACGTCTGGGGGCCGTGATGGTTAAGAAACAGAAACGGATCGAGCTGTTCAAGCTGCGGCCCCGGCAGTGGCCGCCGGGTGACCAAATCGCCGATATCGTCGCGCCTGGCCGGGTGTTGGGCAATGACATGACGCGTTGTGAAGGTCTTATCAGATGACATCACTATCTCCTTATCAATACCCCCAGCGTAAAACCCCAACGCGCCCATGAGGAGCGAATAATTTGCCCCGATTCGTTGAAGGAAATTGGTAGAAGCCGGTTATGGCGCGCGAACGTCCAGTCGGCCCACCACTTCCAGCCCATCCGCTGCCGGGCGCACGACTAGCATCTCGCCCGAGCCCACGACGCGCCCGGCCAGCGCCGTGATATTCACCTAGTGCGTCACCAGCAGCATGTTGCCCGATTGTTCCCAGGCGGCTATCCGCTCGCGGGCGGTTTGGGTGATGGCTTCCCGATCACCGCGCCCGCGAAAGAACGAATCCAGCCACGGCGCAGGCTCGACGTCGCCCAGTTGCATGAGCTCGGCGGTATCCAGCGCCCGACACCACCGCGACGAATATACCGCGCCGATAGGAATATCCCGCTCGCGAAACGTCTCACCAATCGCCCGCGCCTGGGCACGCCCCTCTTCCGACAGATTGCGCTGGGTCTCGCAGCGATCCCGTTCGAACTCTGGCGGGTCACCAAGCCCCGGCGCCAGTGCATGGCGCATCAGAATCACTAGGCCACCTTCCTCAAGCGACTGCCAGGTGGAGTCGTTGGCCTGAGCGACGATGGGCAACATGCCCAGTACACCCAGCGATAGGGTTAACGCGAGATAACGTAGGGCAGGCATAGAGGTTGTCCTTCAATCATTGATGAAGTATTGGCCAAGCCAAAGGCGAGAGGCATGCGATAGTCACCAACCTTCTCACTGCAAGACGCGGCAGGCATTTGCTATGCAAAAGCCTAAACGACTTGGCGCGGCGGTACGCGCCAAGCCAGCCAACCCCATTCAACGCAAGGATACCTTCCTCATCAGCAACGATACTGACGACCGCTTTCTCAAAACGCCGTCACTACCGTCACGCCCGCGCCTTCGAACTTATCCATGTTCATCAACGCCTCAATCGACTGCTCAAGGGTGATGCGCTTGCCGATAAGCTGCTCAGGTGCCAGCTTGCCTGACTCGATCATCGCCAGCATGGCGCCGTAACGATGCGCCTGCATGCCATGGCTGCCGAGTATTTCCAGCTCGTTGGCAATCACCTTACTCATGGGAATAGCCGGTGTGCTGTTGTCGGCCAGCATCAGTCCGACCTGAATATGCTTGCCACGTTTGCGAAGGTTGCTGATGGAGTTAAAGCAGGTGGTCGGGTGCCCTAGCGCATCCAGCGAGACATGCGCGCCTCCCCGGGTTATGTCCGCCACCGCCTCTACCACATTGGCCACCTTGGCGGCATTCACGGTGGCAGTGGCACCCAATTGACGGGCCAGGGTAAGCGCCTGTTCCGAAATATCGATGGCGACAACGTTAGCGCCGATGGCGTTGGCAATCATCACGGCGGACAGGCCCACACCCCCACAGCCGTGAACGGCCACCCACTGCCCGGCCGACGTTTGGCCCTGATCGACTACCGCCCGGAATGAGGTGACGAAACGACAGCCAAGGCTGGCCGCCGTGGCAAAGTCGAGCGCCTCCGGCAATCCAACCAGGTTCACATCGGCATGATGAATGCCTACATACTCGGCAAAGGAGCCCCAGTGGGTAAAGCCGGGCTGGAACTGGCTATCACACACCTGTTGGTTGCCGGCGTGGCACTCAGGGCAGCGGCCACAACCACCGACGAACGGCACCGTGACGCGATCGCCAATGCGCCATTGTTTTACGTCCTTGCCAACCGCTTCGACCACGCCGGCAAGCTCATGCCCCGGCACATGGGGGAGCTGGATATCGGTATCGTGTCCTACCCAAGCATGCCAGTCGCTGCGGCATACCCCGTTCGCCATCACCTTCACCACAACCCCATGCGATTCTGGCGTCGGATCAGGCACCTGCTGTATGTGGGGAGGGGCGCAAAATTGCTCAAAAACAACGGCTTTCATTGGCGACTCCAACGCGGTATTCATTGGTTTTTACTATAACCAACCGCGCCTGAAATTACTTTTCTGATAGTTGGCAACTATCCTATCGCCAAGCTGGCTGAGCGGCTGGGAAGGAGCGAAGCCACTTGCTGGCGCGGAAGAGTAATTAATTAAAAATAAATATAGATACAATAATATCCAAAAAATCCTAAAAAAAGCTATAATGGACATAATAGCATCCATTCCAGGAATGTTAGCTTATGCACCGTTTTCTGCTTCTAGACGATACCGATGTACAGCAAGCCTTTGCTGCTCACCTGCGCCAGTTACGCGAAAAGGCCAAGCTATCCCGGGCGTCACTGGCAGAGCGCAGCAACGTGCCCGCCCCCACCATCAAAAAATTTGAGCTCACCGGGCAAATATCGTTTCGCCAGCTGCTATTGCTATGGCAAAGCCTGGACGACCTGGCACGGCTATACGCACTGACCCAGCGCGAAACAGACAACGCAAAGATGCCTGCCTCAATTGATGAGGTACTCAAAGATGGCCTTTAAGCCTACGCAACGGCTAGACGTGACGCGCACGCTATCAACCGGTGAACAGGTCGCGGTTGGCGTATTGGCACAAAACCGCCAAGGGGTATTCTTTCAGTACGCGGAAGGCTATGTGGAACAGCATGGCAATCTATCGCCCTTTACGTTGCAGCACGACCTGGCGCTTCAACGCGCTCCTAGAACGCCGCATCAAGGGCTTCACGGCGTATTTGGCGACTGCTTACCCGATGGCTGGGGTCTGCTGCTGCAAGACCGCGTCTTTCGTCAGCATGGCATAACGCCTTCGCAGCTGACGGCGATGGATCGGCTGGCATTTGTTGGCCAGCGCGGCATGGGTGCACTGAACTTTGCGCCAGCATCAGAGACAGCGCCGACACAGAACGATAACGAAGACCTGGCGACACTCGGCCTCCAGGCACAGGCTGTTTTCGATGGGCAAACGGAAGATGTGCTCAGCGCCTTGGTAGCAGCGGGTAGCTCCGGTGGGGCAAGGCCGAAAGCACAGCTTTTCATGCCGCCAGGCCAAACGAAAGCGTGCCGAACCTATGCCGAGCCAGAGGATGACGCCTGGCTGGTCAAGTTCACATCCCAACACTTGCCACTGGGTCACGAAGAAGGGCTCTGCGAAGCGGCGTACTTAAAGTTAGCTAAAACAGCGCGCCTTGAGCCGCCCGAATGGCAGCTGCTGCGCATACCTACGGCGCAGGGTGAGCGCGCCTGGCTTGCTAACAAACGGTTTGATTGGATCCACCAGACAAACCCTGCGGGGCGCCTCCATATGCACAGCGCCTGCGGGCTGTTGGATGCCGACTTCCGAACCCCTAGCCTGGATTACGCCGACCTTATCAAAGCCAGCCGTCAGCTGTGTCAATCACCTGCGGTAGGGCAGCTTCAATTCCGACGCGCACTGTTTAACCTGTTTGCCTGCAATCAGGATGATCACAGTAAAAACTGGGCGTTTTTACAGGATGATGCAGGCCAGTGGAAACCAGCCCCCTTCTATGACGTGACCTTTAGCCCTCATCCTTTTGCAGAACACGCCACTGCCTATGCAGGCTACGGTAAGCAGCCACCTCTCAAAGCGATTCAACAATTGGCGACGCATGCAGGTTTCGCGAGCTGGAAACAGGCGCAGCCACACGTTCAAGAGATCGTGGACGTGATTGACACCTTCCCGGCAGTGGCAAAAGATCTTGGTGTGGAACCCAGCACCATTAAACTGATCACCCAGCGATTGAACGAGGCTTGGCAGGAAAACAAGGGGCTATTGCTCGCCTGAGCAGCAGGGATCACCACAGCAGGTCGTTGCCGTGACCGCTTTAGCCCCTGGTGCTCGGTAAACTCCGAGTTATTATCCTGGGTAGTGGCCAAAAACCTGGATGACTCCAGCCGCTTTGTTAAAACGATGCTGCGCCAGTAGGCACGGCCAAGCTCGATGAGGTGCCGCGCTCCCTGCGCCTATCGATGACCTATGACCAGGGCAAAGAGATGGTGAAGCATGCCGAGATCACTCAGAAGACGGGGACAGCGATCTACTTTGCCGACCCGCATAGCCCATGGCAGCGGGGTTCCAATGAGAACACCAACGGGCTGTTGAGACAGTACCTGCCGAAGGGCACGGATCTGTCGGTCTACAGCCAGGAAGAACTGGACGAAATCGCCGACTCACTCAATACACGGCCACGCAAGACACTGGACTGGCGCACGCCGCTGGAAGTCTGCGCCGAGGTGCTCAAGAAATCCGTCGCCGGCCCGAGCACGCTTCAATAGTGTTGCACTTGGAACTTGAGGCCGCCCAGTAAACCTATTGTGTTTCTGGATAGACCATAACGTCGAACTTAAGCCTCCGACCAAATGTCCTCTCTATTGTTGGAACGGCAGAACCTCTGCCTGCTTTGAACGGTTAGTCCTGGCAGCATTGCGCTTGAGCTTAAGAGGCACTACGTTATCCCCAGCATCAGACTGAACACTTAGGTAACCTGGGCGTAAATTACACAACATCTCGATAGTTGCTGGCGATAAACCGATCTGATGTGCTAACTCAGTTCGTTCAAAGATGCCGTTATCTACCAGAAGGTGGGCGCCGCGCATCATCAACTTGGGTTGCTCGAAAGCCAGGGCATCATCGCCTGGCTCGCCTTTCGTCCATTTACGGGCTGAACGCCCTTTCCACAGCCTTAGCTCTAACTTTTCAGTCAGCAGTGATAAATCACGACAGCGTACGATCATTGACGCTACCGAGACTTTCCAGCGTGACTTAAGCGAAAGCAGGTTATCAAGCGTTGGCCATACGACCTCTTGCGCAAAGCTCTCGGGCGGCATTAAGAAAGCACTGGCAAAGCGATGCGCTTGCCCTTCTAACAGGTCATACAGCTCTTTTTTAGCGTATTGCGCAGCCGGTATTTTGGAGTGCAAGACGACGTGCCCAAGTTCGTGTGCGGCATCAAAACGGTTACGGATCGCATTTGCTTTGTCTTCCGCGATTAGCACATAGGGTCGGCCATCTAAAACGGAGACATGGGAAACACCGTCCATCTTGACGTGCCCCAGGGTGGCGCGAGTGCAAATGATCCCTGCATTTTCCATCACTTGGATAACATTTGGGATAGGAGCAGAACCCAACTTCCAAGCCTCACGACACTCTCTGGCGATGTCTTCTATTTCTTCATCGCTGATCAATCGACAATCGTCCGCGTCCAGCATCGGCACATTTACTTCTGGCCACTCCATCGCATCTTGAAAGAAGTCAGAAATCTCTTGTAGCCACGCCAAATATAACTGTGATCTTTCACGTGCCTGCTTGTGAACAGAGGCTTGTGAACGGAAAAAGTATGGTCGCTGGCTTTCCTGAACAACAGGAGGAACAGGCTTCAAAAACCACATGCGAGAGACTTGAAACACATGGCAAAGGCGATCAAATGACTCGGCTTCAGGTAGCTGGGTGCCTTTTTCCCAGGCCGAAACCGTACTGGAAGAGCGCCCTACTTGCTCTCCCAGCTCCGCGAGGGTCAGATTTTGAGCCATGCGCAGTTGGTTCAACCGCTGGCCTTGAAAGCCATCAACCCCTGTTCTCATGTCACTCGTTTCCACCTTCGATTTGATCGCGGTTCTCTGCGCGACGCATCCTATCACGCAGGGTCGGATAGGCAATATCTTCTACCTCATCACCGGCTTCGCTGTAGTACTGCCACAATTGGCCTACATCCATATACAAATGAAACCCTGCCCGAGGATCACTGTAGGGAACTGCTATCGTCACGCCGATTGGGCTACTGTGATCACTTTCTGACCACTTTGTTGTGTGAGGCAGCAATAACGCATGAAGATTCTCTTGGCTAGGCCCTAAAGGTGAGGCGGATGCCTTAAAAAGATCAGGATGTTGTTTCTCCAGCCGTTCATTTTCCCTACTAAGATCGCGCCGGAATTTAGCATCCCGAATAGGGGGTGTCCTACCCATCGTAATAACGCTAGTAGTGATTTGCATGGTACCGGCACGAATAAGTGCGTAATAGCCGCCCGCAGGCTTAGTCGCTTGGTTACTCGCTTCGAATTTTTCATCTTTTGGCAGGCTTAGCAGTGCTTCCTGCACGGTGAAATGATGTGACTGCGGCCCTGGCCCTGCCAGGGGCACGTGCTTATACGTCTCTTTGAGGTGGCTATCGCTCTTCTGAAAAGCCACTTCTATGCTTTCGAGCATTTGTTGCAAGCGATGGATAGGTAGTTGCTGGCAAATAAAGCGGCACAGCTCTTCTTTGTTCAGTTCTGCTTGGTTCACGAGCGACTCCTGCGCAGTAAAGCGATCCGGTAAAGCAGATTATAGGACCATATTTTCCTGTTAACCAATTAATAGACACTCTACCCATAGCTGATACCTAAATATAATCGTAAGTGGTGAACACCGATCCCTCACTCAATATTCTGAATCTGCTCCCGCATCTGCTCAATCAGCACCTTCAGTTCCACCGCGCAGCGGGTGGTGTCGGCGACCACGGATTTGGACGAGAGGGTGTTGGCTTCGCGGTTGAGCTCCTGCATGAGGAAATCCAGGCGGCGGCCTTTGGGGCCTTTCTGAGCGAGCTGGCGGCGCACTTCTTCCACGTGGGCCGTGAGGCGGTCGAGTTCTTCGTCGACGTCGGCTTTTTGCGCCACTAGTACCAGCTCGGCTTCCAGGCGTTGCGGGTCGAGTTCAGTCTTGGCGATGTCCAGCCGCTCCAGCAGTTGGCTGCGCTGGCGCTCCAGGATCTGCGGCAGCAGGCCGCGAACGGTGGCAACCTGTTCGCTCACGGCGTCCAGGCGAGTGGTGATCATCTCGGCAAGCTTTGCGCCTTCTCGTGCTCGGGCGTCAATCAGCTCGTCCAGCGCTTGCTCAAACAGCGTGACAGCAGCGGCTTTGATGGCCTCCTGGTCGAGATGCTGGGTCTCCATTACGCCGGGCTGATTCAACAGGTCGAGCGTGGTGGGTACGCCGGCGTGGGGAACCTGATGGTGCACCACGCTGAGCGCTTCGGCGATTTCCGCCAGCCGGCGGGTGTTGACGGCAGGTGCCTGACTTTCCTCAGCGGCGTCAAAACGCAGGCTGCATTCGACCTTGCCGCGCGCTAGGCGGTGACGCAGGGCATCGCGCAGCAGCGGTTCCAGCTCGCGCAGGGCGTCGGGCAAGCGAAAATGTGGCTCCAGGTAGCGCTGATTGACCGAGCGAATCTCCACCTGCAGGGTGCCGAACGGGGCGACCTGCTCGGCGCGGGCAAAGGCGGTCATGCTGTGGACGTGACGGGTGCTGGCCATGGGGGATTCCTGTTAATCGCGCATTTACGCCAGTTTACCCGATCTGGTGCCTGTTGCGATGTCCGCCTTGAATAGGCCCATCGGCGGTGGCGTTGACGTGTACAATGGAAGGCTTTCCCACTCCAAGATTTGATGTGAGGTGCTATGCGTCCTGATGTTGTTCGCCCCAGCGGTCGCGAAGCCGACCAGCTCCGTGACATTCGCTTGACCCGCGACTACACCCGCCACGCGGAAGGCTCCGTGCTGGTCGAGTTTGGCGATACCAAGGTGCTGTGTAACGCGAGCGTGGAAGCGGGCGTACCGCGCTGGCTGCGTGGCAAGAATCAGGGCTGGATCACCGCCGAGTACGGCATGCTGCCCCGCGCCACTCACTCGCGCAGCGACCGTGAAGCGAGCCGCGGCAAGCAGGGCGGCCGTACGCTGGAAATTCAGCGCCTGATCGGCCGCAGCCTGCGCGCCGCGGTGAACCTGAAAAAGCTTGGCGAGTTCACCATCACCGTGGATTGCGACGTCATCCAGGCCGACGGCGGCACGCGTACCGCCGCGATTACCGGCGGCTGTGTCGCCCTGGTGGATGCGATCCGCTACCTGCAGCGCGAGAAGAAGATCAAGGGCGACCCGTTCAAGCAGCTGGTCAGCGCCATTTCCGTCGGCATCTATAAAGGCGTACCGGTACTGGACCTGGACTACCCGGAAGACAGCAAAGCCGACACGGACCTGAACGTGGTGATGACCGAAAGCGGCGAGCTGATCGAAGTGCAGGGCACCGCGGAAGCGGGGGCATTCAACCGCGCCGAGCTGAATGCCATGCTCGACCTGGCCGAAAAGGCGGGCGGCGAGCTACGCGAGCAGCAGCGCGAAGCGCTGGGCATTCGTGGCTAACCCCTAACACACAGCCACAACGCAACAAGCCGACTCAAGAGTCGGCTTGTTGCTTGTTGCCCATTAACCAGGCGGCGACGCGGGGAAGTACGCTGTCTGGTGCTTAAAGCGCCAGGTCGTACTCGACGATCAACGGGGCGAACTCGGAGAAGGTCGCCTCGTAATCGATCCACGCGTCGACCACGTGGCGGCGGAAGTTGGGGCCGACCAGTTGGTAGTCGATCCGCCAGCCTTCCTGGCGCTCACGCGGCATTTCCTGGTCAAGCTTCGGCCACCAGGTATATTCGCCCGCGTCGCGGTTGATTTCCCGGAAGGTGTCGATAAACCCGGTTGGGCCCAGCACCTGATCCATCCAGGCGCGCTCTTCCGGTCGAAACCCCGGGGTGAGCTGGTTATCCGACCAGTTGGCCAGGTCGACGGTTTTGTGGGCAATGTTCCAGGTTCCGCAAATGATGTATTCGCGACGTTTGCGCGACATCTTGGTCAGGTATTCCTGGTACTGCTCCATGAACGCCTGCTTGGCTTTCTGGTCGCTTCCATCGGGCATCAGAAAGGTGGCAATACTGAAGCGGTCATAGTCCGCCTGCAGAAAGCGCCCTTCGTGGTCGCACTGGGGGAACCCCAGGCCGTACATGATCGCCTTGGGGATCTTGCGGCAGTACAGCCCCACACCGGAGAAACCGTCTTCCTCGGCATCCAGAAAATAGCCTTCGTAGCCTTCCGGATAGAGAATATGGTCGCCCAGTTCAAAACTTTTTGCCTTGATGTTCTGCACGCAGACCACGTCGGCATCCTGCTGAGCCAGCCAGTCCAGGAAGCCACGATCAACGGCATCACGTATACCATTGACATTGATGCTGGCAATTTTCATAAATCGTCCCTTTTGCGTCGCTGCTGTATGATACCCGACGTTTAGACGTTTGGGTAAATAGACAAACCCAATCTTGCTATTTACCTGGCTTTTATTGTTGCCTTCGCCCTACATGCTGACTGACAAGAGAAGACCGCCGTGGCCAACACTCTACAACCCTACCAGCGCGATTTCATTGCCTTTGCCATCGAGCAGGGCGTGCTCAAGTTTGGCGAGTTTACGCTCAAGTCGGGGCGAGTGAGCCCTTACTTCTTCAACGCTGGTCTGTTTCAAACCGGCCGTGCTCTGGCCAAGCTGGGCCGCTTTTACGCCCAGGCGATCGTCGATAGCGGCCTTGAGGCCGATGTGCTGTTCGGCCCGGCGTACAAGGGAATTCCCCTGGCGGCGGTGACCGCGGCGGCCCTTGCCGACCACCACGACCGCGACATGCCTTATGCCTTCAATCGCAAGGAAGCCAAGACCCACGGCGAAGGCGGCAATATCGTCGGCGCACCGCTTGCTGGCGATATTCTGATCATCGACGACGTGATTACCGCCGGCACCGCCATTCGTGAGGTCATGGACCTGATCGAACAAAGCGGCGCCCGGGCGGGCGGCGTGATCATCGCGCTTGACCGTCAGGAGCGCGGCCAGGGTGAGCAGAGCGCCATTCAGGACGTCCAGGCCCAGTTCGGGATGCCGGTGGTCAGCATCGTCACCCTTGAGCAAGTACTTACGTATCTTGAAACGCATGCCGGTGGGGAGATGCTCGACTACGCCGACGCCGTGCGCGCCTACCGCGACCGCTACGGCATCGCGGGCTAGATGTTAGGGTGAGGCTAGCCCAGCACCGGCATAGCCTTGCTGGCGCCACGCCTCATAGCTGACGATGGCGACGGCGTTGGAGAGATTGAGGCTGCGGTTATTGGGCTGCATGGGCAGGCGCAGCTTCTGCTCGTCGGGGAGCGCAGCGTGTACCTCGGGGGAAAGCCCGGCGGTTTCCGAGCCGAACAGCAGCACATCGCCCGGGGCAAAAGTGGCGTCGCTATGGGTGCGGCGGCCTTGGGTCGTGATCGCCCAAAGGGTGCGCCCCTGCATGGCGTTTTGAAAGGCCGTAAAATCCGCGTGGCGGGTAACGTTGGCCAGGTCACGATAATCCAGTCCGGCGCGGCGCAGCTTTTTCTCTTCGAGATCAAAGCCCAGCGGTTCAATCAGGTGTAAACGGCAGCCGTTGTTGGCCACCAGGCGCATGATGTTCCCTGTATTGGGGGCCATGCGCGGTTCAAATAGCGCTACTTCAAACATCACCACCTGCCTATTATTGACGCATTGTGCATTCGACCAGCGCCACCGATTGTAATGGATATCTTCTAGGAACACTTGTAGAGGTCACGCTTCGCCATGACGCCCCAACCGCCAAAAAGCATTCTTAGCCGCATTAACGGGCTGAACCCACGCCAACAGGAAGCGGTGCGTTATATCGATGGTCCCTGCCTGGTACTCGCGGGCGCAGGTTCCGGCAAAACCAGCGTGATCACCACCAAGATTGCCTACCTGGTGCAGGAATGCGGCATGAGCGCGCGCAAGATTGCCGCGGTGACCTTTACCAACAAGGCCGCCCGGGAAATGAAAGAGCGCGTGGGCCAGATGCTGAAAGGTAAAGAAGGCCACGGGCTGACGGTCTCGACCTTCCACACCCTGGGGCTGAACATCATCCGCGGCGAGCTTAAGACCCTGGGCTACAAGCCGGGTTTTTCGCTGTTTGACCCGGAAGACGCCAAGGCACTGCTGCGTGATCTGATGAACAAGGACGCCCAGGTGGACGCCGAGCAGATCAACGCCGTGCAGAGCAAGATTTCCACCTGGAAGAACGATCTCGTGCTGCCCAGCGACGCGCTGTCGTTTGCCGCGGATGACGACGAGCACTTCGCCGCCCGGGTCTATGAGGCCTACGTGCGCCACCTGAAAGCCTACAACGCGGTGGATTTCGACGACCTGATTCTGTTGCCGGTGGTACTGCTGCAGCGCGATCCCGACGCGCTTGCGCGCTGGCGGCGCAAGATCCACTACATGCTGGTGGATGAGTACCAGGACACCAACGTGTCCCAGTACCTGCTGGTCAAACTGCTGATGGCCGAGCGGGCGACGTTTACCGTGGTCGGCGACGACGATCAGTCGATCTATGCCTGGCGCGGCGCACGACCGGAAAACCTGATCACCCTGGGCGAGGACTTCCCCCGCCTGAAGGTCATCAAGCTGGAGCAGAACTACCGCTCCACCGGCACCATCCTGCGCGCCGCCAACACATTGATCGCCAACAACCCCCACGTCTACGACAAGACCCTCTGGTCGGACATGGGCGACGGTGCCCCCATTCGGGTGGTGGTCAATCGCCACGAGGAAGCCGAAGCCGAGCGGGTCGCCAGCGAAATGTTCACCCGGCGGATCAAGGAGCAGGCCGAATGGCGGGATTTTGCGGTGCTCTACCGGGGCAACTTCCAGGCGCGGCTGCTGGAGCTCAAGCTGCAGCACTACCAGATTCCCTACAAGCTGTCGGGCGGCACGTCGTTTTTCTCGCGCAACGAGATCAAGGACACCATGGCCTATCTGCGGCTGCTGATTAATCCCGCCGACGATAACGCCTTTTTGCGCATCGTCAACGTGCCGCGCCGGGAAGTCGGCCCCGGCACCGTCGAGAAGCTGGCAAACTACGCGACAGAGCGTTCCATTTCGCTGTTTGCCGCCTGCCATGAGCTCGGCCTGGAGCAGGTGTTACCCACCCGGGCAGTGGAACGTCTGTCGCGCTTTACTCACTTTATCGACGGCGTGCGCAGGCGCATGGACCAGGGCGATGCGATTGCCGCGATTCGCGACATGCTGCGCGATATGGATTACGAGGCGTGGCTGTATCAAAACGCCAGCGCACCGACCGTTGCAGAGCGGCGCATGGCCAACGTGTGGATATTGATCGATCAGTTGGAGAAATCGCTCAACCGCGACCCGGAAGACGATACGGCGTCTGAAAGCACCGAAACCGACGGCGTCGAGGCGGCAATATCCCGTCTGGTTCTGCGCGATATCCTCGAGCAGCAGGCCGAGGAGGATGACTCCGATCGCGTGCAGCTGTTGACCATGCACGCCTCCAAGGGACTGGAGTTTCCTCACGTATATTTGATGGGTCTAGAGGAAGACCTGCTACCCCACCGCAACGCCATTGAAATGGGCACGGTGGAAGAAGAACGGCGCCTGGCCTACGTGGGCATTACCCGGGCCCGTCGCTCGCTGACCCTGACACTTGCCCGCCAGCGCAAGGCCTATGGGGAGCTGATGGATTGCCAGCCCAGCCGCTTTCTGGACGAGCTGCCCGCTGACGATCTGGAATGGGAAGGCCGCGCGGATAAGGAAAATCCCGAGAAAAAACAGGCCCGAGGCCAGGATGCCATTGCCGGGCTGCGTTCTTTGTTGGGCTGAGGGCGCTTGGTTGAAACAACCTTATCCACAGAGGGTTGTTGCGACGCCCCTGTGGATAGCTTATTCCGCCTCGGCCACCATGTAATCGACGACCGCTTCGATCTCTTCATCGGAGGCGCTGCTGCCGCCCCGCGCCGGCATTGCGCCCTTACCTTCGAACACGCTTTGGTAGAGCGCCTCGGTGCCCTGCTCCAGCCGCGCCGACCAGGCTTGGCTATCGCCCAGCTCGGGCGCGCCTGCCGCACCGCTATCGTGGCACGCTGCACAGCCGGTACTAGCGTAAAGCGAGGCACCATCCGCTTCGCCGCCGCCGCTTTCGGCGTCTGCCTCAGCCTGTTCTTCGGCGGCAGCCGTGCCGCAATCCTGGCCTTGCAGGCAAACGCTGCCCACCGGCGCCAGCCGCTCGGCAATGGCCTCGTCTGACGTATCGGCCAGCAAGCCCGGACCGCTCATCATGGCGACCCCGAGCACGAAAAGCCCCCTCACTACCCATTTACTATTCACTCGCACCACCTCATAGTTATTATTGTCGGCGTTTATACCCTGGGCTGCCGAGACGCCTCGTCAACGAATATTAGGGCCTGTTGACGTTTCATCGCGAACCGCGTTGCACCACAAAGCGCGCTAGACAAGGCGCAAAACGCTGGGAAGGGTGGTTCCCTTTTCAAGTTTTGCAACGCCGTATGGCGCGCTTTGTGTTGCAACCCGCAGGGCTGGGCCCGTTTTTACCCGCGGCGGCGTTAGTCGTCGTTCATTTGGAATAACCAAACATCTCTCCTCCTGCCTTGCCGCGAATAAAAACGGGCTCCAGCGCGGCCGTGAATGAAACGTCAACAGGCCCTAGCAGTATAGTGGCAATTGAAAGCGCGACAAAACCAACCGCCACTGGCGGGTCAACGCGATAACGACGCCGCAAGCGCGTCCGCTCATCCACGCCAGGTCAGTACCTGCTGGCGGGCATATTCGCTGAAACCCGCACGTGAATAGAGATCGAAAGCCGGCGTATTAGCTTGATCCACCGACAGCAGCAGCTCGAGGGCGCCCGCCTGCTGGGCCAGCGTCAGGGCATCATTGAGGATGTAGCGGCCCAGCCCCTGACGGCGCCATGCGGGCACCACGCCCATGAGCATCAGTTCCCAGCGGTTAACCTCGTGACGCGGCGCCAATAGCAACACGCCCACCGGTGCCGGCTCATCATCCGCCCACAGCACATGCCAATGCGCGGGGGCGTGGGCATCCTGATGGTAAAACCCCGCAAGCAAATCCTCCACCGAGAGGATCTCGCGCAGCAGGCAGCAGTCCTTCGATTCATGCCCAACTGCCGCCAACAGCGCGAGCTGTTGCCCCGATGTGAGCGTTTCCCAGGCCGCCCAGTGAAGTGAGGCAGCCGGCGTCTGCCCGGCGAGGCGATTGTCCGTGGCACCCCTCAAACAGTGCAACGACACGAGTGGTTCCATACTATGGGCGAGTAATTGCGCCCTGGTGCGAGTAGCATCGTGGGGTAGCTCGATGTGGCAAAGCGTCAGTGACCGTTCCATTACCCATGCGCGTGCCGCCTCAATCAGTGCGTCACGATGATCGCCCTGGACGTTGGGCAGCCACAGCTGTGCCATGTTCAGGGGCAGAGGTTGCACCCAGATAGCGCCCCTTAGCTGCTGCCCTTCAAGGCTGATCCATAGCCCTCCCCACTGGGCATCAGGCTGATGCTGCATGGCCTTTACCGCGGCACTAAGCGCGGCTTGCTGTGCCGGGTCGTGGGCGGCCGCCAGTTGCAGCAGGGCCTCACGACGTTGATCCGGCGGGCAGGGGATTACCCGGCGAGAACCGGCGGCGTGCTTATACGATTCCATCAATGCAGGCTCCGAATACGCAACAAAGCGTGCTACGTTATTAACTTATCCGTTTATCCTGACCGTCTACGCCTTGGCATGCCAGCCATTTCTTATTAGGCGGCATCCCCAGGCTCGGCTAAGAGACCACCGCGTCATGCGCATTTTGCTGGTAGAAGACGACGCAAGTTTAGCCTCGGGTATCCGGTTAGCCTTAAAGCCCGAACACTTCACGGTCGACCATATAAGCGACGGTGCGACCGCATTGAATGCCTTGACCGAAGGCGAGCCGTTTGACGCGGTGATCCTCGATCTGGGCCTGCCTCATCTCGACGGAAAAGAGGTGCTGAAGGCGGTTCGACACCACGGCAGCCAAGTGCCCATTCTGGTGCTGACCGCCCGCGATGCGGTAGACGACCTGATCGCCGGGCTGGATGCCGGCGCCGATGATTACTTGACCAAACCGTTTGAAGTGGCCGAGCTGAAAGCCCGCCTTCGCGCCCTGCTACGCCGCAGCCAGGGCCAAATCAGCAGCGTACTGAGCGGCTGGGGCATTCGTCTTGACCCGCATACCCTGATCGTCAGCTATCAGGGTAAAGACGTGACGTTATCACGCCGTGAGCTCGCGCTGTTGCAGGAGTTCATGAGCCATCCCGGCCGGGTGTTTACCCGCGATACGCTGGCCCGTCTGGTCTACGGCTGGGACGAAGATGTCGAAAGCAACGCCATCGAGGTCCATATCCACCATTTACGCCGCAAGCTGTTTCCCGGGGTCATTCGCACGGTGCGCGGCATCGGCTACGTGATGGATAAGCCGCCAAAGGACGATACATGACCTCGATTCGCCAACGCACGCTGGGGCTGGCGCTGCTGGTGTTCGGGATCAGCATGCTGGTGATTGGGTTTACCAGCTACCGTTACGCCACCCACGAAGTCGAAGCGCTGTACGATTCAAGCCTTGTGCAAACCGCTCGCCTACTGGAAGGCTTATTGAAAGCCCCGCTGCCGGAAGCAACGCAGGATGAACTGCTGGGCAGCCTGGAAGAGGCGCTTGGTAATGTTGCCAGCGGCGAGCAAACCACGACCGCGCGCCGCGAGGATAGCCAATTGGGCTTCCAGCTGTGGGAGAACCAGCGTCTGCTGATGCGCTCTGGCAATGCCCCTGAGGTGGCGCTTCCCGATCACCCGGCAGGCTTCACCCGCCAATCCGTCGGCGAACACGAATGGCGCCTTTATATCCATGACATCCGCGGTTCGAACCGGCGCATCGTGATTAGCGAGCGGGAGGATGTGCGCGGCGATATTATCAGCGAGGTGGCATTGCGTACGCTGATGCCCGACCTGATTGGCCTGCCGTTTCTCGCCGCCCTGCTTTGGTGGTCCATTGGCTGGGGGCTGGCGCCCTTATCGCGCATGGCCACGCAGATACGCAAGCGTAACCCGCACAATTTGCAGCCCCTGTCTTTTAGCCCGCTCCCCCAGGAACTCGGCACTATCGCCGGCGCCCTCAACCGGCTGTTGGCACGAATCCGCCGGATGCGCGAGCGTGAGACGCGCTTTATTGCCGATGCCGCCCATGAACTGCGCACCCCCCTGGCGGTACTTGATTTACACGCCCAGAATGCCCTGGCTGCCGATAACCGGGAGGATCGTGAAGAAGCCCTCAACCTTCTGCGCGGGGGAGTTGCCCGGGCGACGCGCTTGGTCACCCAGCTGTTAACCCTGGCTCGCCTGGCGCCTGAAGACACATCACGCGTCGAGTACCGGACCGCCAATCTGCTCAGCGAGGTCCGTGAGACCCTGGCCAAGCTTTCACCGCTGGCCGCCGAGCGGGGGCAGCAGCTATTGCTCAACGCGGACGAGCAGGCGGATTGGTCAATAGTGGAAGAACCCGGCGCCATGGAAATACTGATGCAGAACCTGGTGGGCAATGCCATCCAGCACTCTCCTCACCAGAGCGCCATCAGCATCAGCCTGGTAACGGCGCCGTCCGGCTTTGTCGTGTGGGTGGACGATCAAGGCCCTGGCATACCCCTCAGCGATCGTAAAAGAGTCATTGAGCGCTTTCAGCGCGCAGGGCCCAGCGCCGGTTCGGGGCTAGGCCTTTCCATCGTTGAGCGGCTGGTTGCCCGTCACGGCGGCACCCTGCAGCTTGATGAGGCTCCCGGCGGAGGGCTGCGGGTACGTATTGAGCTGCCGCACCCCGCGGCTGAACCCCCCTAAACAGCCTATTCATTTATTTGATGGACCCCTTAAGGTTGCCATAAGAATTGCGTGCAACTGTGGAAGTGCATAGTGAGCCAGAAGTCACGGCTTGCCCTTTTCTCCACAAGGAGGTTCCCAATGAACCAGGTCACCTTTTCACCCAAGCCATTGATTCAGCTTGGCTCAACGCCTTTGCTGGCCATGCCGGCGGCGCGACGCCTAGCGCCCACCAGCCCGGCCATGACCGTATTGACCGACTTTGCCCAGGTGGTACCTCAATCGGTGGAGGCCGACACGCCTATCGACGAAGCGCACCTCAAGATGCGCTACGGCGGTGTGAGACTGCTATTCGTAATGGACAAGCAGGCCCACTGCATCGGCATTGTTACCTCGAAAGAAGTGATTGGCACTCGGCGTATCAATCTTGCCATGCAGCAGCGCGATCTTCCTCGCGAAGACATCACCGCGCAAATGATCATGACGCCATGGCACAAGCTCAGCGCCATGCCGGTTGCCCAGCTGGCCTCGCTGACCATCGAAGATCTGGTGCTGTCGATAGAAGCGGTCACCGATCAGCACCTGTTGATCACCGAACACAACGATGACCACGAACTGAGAATTCGCGGTCTTATCTCTGCAACCGATATCCAGAATGCGGTAGGCAAGGAGATCAACCCAGTGCCGAGGGCGAAAAGCTTTGCTGAAATTTGCCAGGTCATTACCGGTCACGACTTGTAAGTCGTCAACGCAGAACGCCCTTTAACCAGCAACGCCCTTTAGCGATCTCTCGCTAAAGGGCGTTTTTAGGGGCCTACCACGCCGCGTTTCAGAACATTTCGGCGTTAATCAGCAGGTGAGCGCCAATACTGGCAATATAGCCGAGCAGGATGGCCGGTGCCCATCGCAAATGCCGCGCAAAGGTATAAATTCCTCTCGCCTGCCCCATCAAGGCAACGCCCGCCGCTGAGCCCATCGACAGCAGGCTGCCGCCGACGCCGGCCGTCAGCGTGATCAGCAACCAGTTGCCCGTGGACATGTCGGGCTCCATCGAGAGCACCGCAAACATCACCGGGATGTTATCGACCACCGCTGAAATCAGCCCTAACACCACATTGGCCCACACCGGGTTCCAAGTGCCGTAAAGGGTTTCTGACAGCAGGCCGAGATAGCCGATGAACCCAAGGCCGCCCACGCACATCACGACCCCGTAGAAAAACAGCAGCGTATCCCACTCGGAACGGGCAATCCGGCTGAAGATATCAAACGGCACCACACTGCCCAGTTGCTCGAGCTTTTTCCAGTCGCCGCGGCGCGAGTAACGTTCGCGCTTGCGCTCCAGGGAGCGTGGCAGGCTGCGACGCAGATAATAGCCAAAGAACTGTAACAGCCCGAGGCCAAACATCATGCCCATGGCGGGCGGTAGATGCAGCACAGAGTGGCAGAGAACAGAGATCGCTACGGTAATCAAAAACAGCACGATAATCCGCCGTGCGCCGCGCTTGAGCCAGACGTTTTCCGACAGCGATTCGGGTTTTCGGTTGTGGATAAAGCAGCTCATGATCACCGCAGGCACCATGAAATTGACGATCGACGGTACCAGCAGTTTGAAGAATTCGGTAAAGGCAACCTGGCCTGCCTGCCATACCATCAAGGTGGTGATATCGCCAAAGGGGCTGAAGGCGCCGCCGGCATTGGAGGCCACCACCACGTTGATACAGCATAAGCTGATAAAGCGGTCATCCCCCTCGGCGACTTTCAGCACCACGGCACACATCAGCATGGCCGTGGTCATGTTGTTGGCGATCGACGAGATACCAAACGCAAGCACGCCGGTGATCCAGAACAGACTTCGGTAGCTGAACCCCTTGCGCACTAGCCAGGCCCGCAAGGCATCAAACACCCGTCGCTCTTCCATGGCGTTGATGTAGGTCATCGCCACCAGCAAGAACAGCAACAGCTCGGTGTACTCAAGCAGCGTTTCGCGAAACGCCGTTTCTGCTTCGTCGGGCAAGCCAGCCTGAACATACACCCACGCGACCAGTGCCCAAATCAAGCCGGCCGCAATCAACACGGGCTTCGACTTGCGCATATGCAACAGCTCTTCAGCCATCACCAGCGCATACGCCAGGACAAAAATGGCAACGGAAAGGATGCCGGCAAAAGAGCGGGTCAGGTCGAGTGACCCAGCAGCGGCAAAAGAAAGGGAAGGAACGACAAGACAACAAAACGCGAACAGCAGACACATCACTCGGCGGCTATGGCGCCCGGCGGTGAGGTAATCGGGTGGTTTCATGGCGGAGAAATCCCAGCGGTAGAACGAAGGAAGGGTAAACCGCCATAATAATAAGCCGCCTAATGGAATGTGGCAATGCAACATTACAGTCAAAGAAGCGTAACAGGTAAGTCAGCAGGACAAGCTGCTTAGTTTGGTCGATGACATAGGTCAGGAACTTTAGTGTGGGTACCATTTTATTAATGAACCCGAAAGTCCTTTTACTCTACTGGGATAGCAAAATTTTCTATAACGCTTTGTTAAAAAATATATTTAATGTAATTACTGAGAAATTTCATACTTACACACCCCTATGTAACACACTGTAACTTGACTTTACATTCTTCCAGGATCGACCAACACTAGTCACATACCAGCCTGCGATAGTGCCGTATGTTAAAAATACTCATCCATGCATTCTCAGCCTAAAACTTGAAAAGAATGCTTTCTATCGGGGCTTGAAAAATGATGATGCGCGATTGAAAAACCGTCGTAAGAACTTGCCTTACGTAGGGCTTGATCACTATTTACAGTGGTTGCCAGTAACCATGAGGTAACGTCATGATCGAGCCAACCAGGCAACTTATAACAACAGGAAGCACGAAGTTTCTTCAGAACACCGTAAAACAGCTTTTAGGGTATGGCTGGTCAATTAACCATGCTGTTAATGCCCATAAAGCACTAGAGTTGCTCGAAAAAGAGCCTGTTCGGGTTGGATTGATTGCTATCGATTCGTCAACATCCATCCTTCCCCTCGAAATCGCTAGTTCCCCACGGCTTGCAGACATCTCCTGGGTAGCCATTATTGAACGTAATGGATTAAACCACGAGAAGTCTCGCGAGCAGATCTTTAATACTTGCTACGCTTATCAAGTCCATCCTATTGATGCAAGAAAACTCGATACCTTGATGGAGAGTGCATTGGCAATGGCCAACCTCAAAAGCACTTTCTTCGTACCAGAACTTTCTTGTTTGGACGACGGATATCATATCGTTGGCGATAGCCCAACCATGCAGCTGCTCTATCGAACGATCGCCAAAGTGGCTACTGCCAGTGCACCTGTTCTCATTACCGGAGAATCGGGTACTGGAAAAGAACTCACAGCCCATGCCATTCATGCCCATTCATCCAGACGCCATGGTCCGTTTAACGTTATCAATTGTGGCGCTCTGCCTTCGGGGCTTATCCAGTCCGAACTCTTCGGTCACGAGAAAGGAGCCTTCACTGGGGCTAATCAGCGCAAGATCGGCCTAATAGAGAATTCACAGGGAGGTACCCTGTTTCTCGACGAGATCGGAGACCTGCCGCTGGATTTACAGGTTAATCTGCTTCGTTTTCTCGAAAACCTCAAGGTACTTAGAGTCGGTGGGCGTCAGGAGATCCCTGTCGATGTCAGGGTGTTGGCAGCCACTCATGTCGACCTTGACGAGGCCGTAGGCAGGGGAGATTTTCGTGAAGATCTCTATCATCGGCTCAATGTGCTTCAAGTCAGAGTACCGGCGCTGAGGGAACATCTTGAAGACATAGAAGCCCTTGCCCACTTTTTCTTTCAGAAGTTCTCGACTGAAAAACCAACTCGAGTCTGTGGGTTCAGTCATGAGTGCTTCACTGTCATGCGTCAGCACCAATGGCCAGGCAATATTCGCGAACTGGTCAACCGGGTTAGACGCTCCATGGTCATGTGCGAGCACCGGCTCATTACACCCGCTGATATGGGGCTGGAAAGACGACATGGACTTTCCCGGGATATTGATACTCTTCAGCAGGTTCGCGAGACGGCAGAGTTCGATGCTATCAGGGCGGCCCTAGTACGCAACAAACACAATGTGCTGCGTGCGTCGCTCGAACTGGGTGTTTCACGCGTCACCTTATACCGATTAATCGAAAAGCACGGTATCGAAAAAGCGGCTGCCCCGATGAACGACAAGTGATCCATGTCTCTTCCTGTTAGGACGAGGCACTACGCAAAAAAGAAAAAAGGAAAGAAACCATGACTCTACGTGGCACTAACATCCTCTTTACCGCCGGCTTGGCATCTTTTATCAGTTGCGCGCCGGTACTGGCCCAACAGACAGCCGGAGACTCGCAGATCCAGCCCGTTGGTCAGGAGCCCGACCAGCAGGAGATCCAGCTAGACGTCCAGGCAATGGCGGAATATGGAGGCGTATTGACCCCCAAAGGTAGGTTGGTTCTGGAGCCCGAATTCCAGTATTCCCACGAGAGCATTAACCGAACGACCTTCGAGGGTATCGAGGTATTGAGCACCCTGCTGATCGGGGTGTTCACCGCACAGGATGTCGACCGCGATAGTTACACGGCGTCTCTGACAGGGCGGCTGGGTTTTACCGACCGCCTGGAACTTGAGATGAAAGTGCCATATGTCTATCGAGATGAGTCGAACCGCGTCACAGTCTCAGAAGTTAATCCCGATTTTACGTTGAACCGTGAGTTATCCAATAATGCGCTGGGCGATATTGAATTAGCCGCCCACTACCAGTTGAACCGTGGCCTGAATGGCATGCCCTTCTTCATTGGTAATCTGCGTTATAAGAGCACCACCGGTGAAGGCCCCTTCGATATTCGCCGTAACAGCGCTGGCACTCCGCTGGAATTAACCACCGGCACAGGCTTTCACTCCTTCGAGCCCAGCCTCACCATGCTGGTACCCTCCGCGCCTGCTGTCTATTTCGCCAATCTTGGCTACGTCTTCAATCTTGAAGATGATGTCAATCAGCAAGTTACCCAAGATGATGAAGACTTGATCATAGGCGAGGTGGATCCTGGAGATACCATTCGACTGAGTTTCGGCATGGCCTACTCGATCAATCCAAAAACGTCCTTTACGCTGGGCTACAAAAACGACTTCATCGGCGAGACGACAACGAAGTTTGTCAATAACAGTACCGGTAACACGACTAAGGTCAGCTCAAACACTTTGAACGTAGGATCCCTGCTCCTCGGGTGGTCCTACCAGTTAAATCCGGATGTCTCGCTCAATCTGGGCCTGGAGCTGGGCATCACCGATGATGCGCCGGATACAACCCTGACATTGCGTATGCCTATCGGAATGGGCATTTTTTAGCTAAAAGAAGAAACGTCGACAGCTGCCTCATCGGCATCGGCAGCTGTCGTATCAGCGCAAGATACCTGAAAAGGAATCAACAATCGCGGCCCGTTGTCTGGCTGCCTTCAATGCTCCAATGTTGTTGAGTTGAACATCAACATTGATCCGCTGCTGTATATTCCGTCCATAAGCATTGCTCACTACGCCGCTGACGATGGCGTCACGAGTGATATTTTGCAAGGCTGCCGTAAAGCCTTTGGCATCGCTCAACGTAACGCCAGAAAAACCTGCCAGACCCGATAAATCCACGCCAGCTGGTGTCAGATCAGTGACAAGCACTCCCGTACCAGGCCCCACCTGACTGACTGAACCAGAAGGAGCGCGAAATGTCTGGGACACAACGTCGACGCCCGCCCTGGTAAAGTTGATAACCGACACCAGCTCAATGCTGCTATCGATCATGGTCTGTAACCTGGCTCCGAAGTCTACATCGAGCCCCCCAAGACTGAATCCCGCTCGCAATTGATCGAGCTCTATCTCTGCAATAACGACGCCTCGACTAAATTCATCATTTACAGCCAATGAAGATACAACCTCAGTGTAAAGACTCACGGGTACTGGATAACCTGAAGAAGCTTCCCAATGGCTACTTGATGATTCTGACGCTGCATTGCTTGCCTTTGGGAAAGCTGCCCCAGTGCCGATCGCCGCTACCATCAGCGCTGCAACGATCCATCGCCTGCCCCTTCGCCTAAGCTTGGTGCTTGATTGAGATGGCATTTTCGTATTTCCTCATCATCGACCCATCTCATTTCTGGCGGGAAGGGTCAGCAGACTGGCACCTAGGCTTGAACGGTTCACTCCTACCGATAGAGGTGAATCGGGGCGCACGGCCCAATCCTGCTCGTTATTGAAGTTTTTCCGGGCAATCTCGATTTCCTCGCGCACGCCCAGAACCGTTCCGTCCCACAGCGATTCGAAGTGATCCTTGGGTACCACTTGGGTACCTGTCGCGGGATCCCCAATCAGAATATTATTGGCGTCTACCCCCTTTACAACGACAAAATGCTTGTAACCCGCCGTATTCACCATCGTAATAGCGGGCACGCCAATACGGATAAAGTCATCCAGGCCAATTCTAAACCCATCGGAGTTGAGCCCCTGAGCATCCAGATATCGCTTCATATCCAACATGGAAAAGCCATGCCGCTGGATCTGCTCGGCATCCCCGGCCCGAATCATGCTTTCAAACACCTCTGCTTCGGTGGTCTCTCGCTGATAATGAAACGTCAGCAAGGTCGCGACAGACGCAGAACCACAGCTGAAGTCGTATTGCTGGCGAACCACCCTGTCCCAACCCTTTTCCTGCAGACTCTGAGCCTCGACCTGAAAACTACCGAAACGATTGAATATGGCGACCTGTCCGGCATGAGCAACCATCACGTTGCCTATAAGAATGAGTGACGCCATACCACAGCAAAGATGTCTATCTAGTTTCATGGCGCATCACTCCTTGGGGAGTCGTTTATCCAAACCCGGTCAAGACTCAGTTGGCGATAAATACACTGATACCCACGGCATTATTGATGGAATTCCCATTACCCGTCACGGCACTGAAAATGCCTGTGCCGCTATAGCTCCCCAAGGCATCAGAAGCAAAGCTGATATTGCCTGAGACCATATTTCCGCCAATATTGAAGGAGGTATCCGTCACCGATGCTTTCATATTCTGGATGCTTTTTACCGTATTGAAATTGACGATCGCCTCACCTTCTCTTGCCCTGGCCCTATCCATTTCCTCGATATCCATCCGTTGCATCGCTTCAAAACCATTGCTGTTAAGCACAAGACTATTGTCGGCCTGACTCTCTGTTATTCCCAGGAAGGTCATTAAAGAAACGAGCGTAATGACCATCAGCGTACGCTGGGGACAAAGTAACTCGGATTGAATTGAACTGACTGAAGACACCTTCATGGCACTGGCTCCCGGCACCCTATCCATACGGACAGTTCATCGAGGGAGCCGATGGATTTGCACCCACCGGCTCCCGGTTCATCAAAGCACCATTAGCGCTCTAACTCAGTTGCCGATACTCACATTGCTGTGAGCCGCGACGTTGGTACCCGATACCTGAGCGTTGTACAAGCCGGTGGTCACGTTCATATTGTTGATGCCGCCGAAGACCCCAGCCGCCACGGACACTCTGGCTGCACCCGTTGCCAATCTTGCAGCACCGCCATTGCCACCGTTGCCACCATTGCCACCGTTGCCGGCCAATGCAGCGGCATCACCGCCAACTCCCTGGCCGCTGCCACCGTTGCCGCCGCTGCCTGCACCGCCGTTACCACCGCTAGCTGTGGCTAGGCCGCCATCACCGCCATCACCGCCTGCTCCAGAAGCAGAACCGGTTCCGGAACCGGTGCCGGAACCGTTACCTGCAGTTCCACCCGCCACGGCAGAGCTAGCGGTAGCGTCACCGTTGGTGTTATCACCGTTAGTGGCCGTATTTGTGTTGTCGTCATCGACATCATCAGCGGTGACAGACGCATAACCTTGAGCAGTGCCACCCTGGGCATCGGTATCATCATTGGCAGCACCTGCATCACCGCCTTCACCATAGCCGTCGCCGTATCCTTCAGCATAACCATCGCCATCGCCACCTTCGTAGCCATCACCGCCATCGGCGGTGGCACTACCGCCGTAGCCACCCTGCCCCTGGCCGCCGTCACCACCGGTGCCTTCGCCATAGCTATCGGCATAAGCCTCACCGCCAGCACCGCCTTCAGCTCCGGTAGCTCCTCTGCCGCCATAAACATTGATACGAGCGCCACTGACTGTGGAACTCATATCTTGCATCGAGATGACATTGGTGGAGGTGTTGTAGGATTCGCTCATGGCCCATGCATCACCGCCACGACCAGTGGTGCCACCGGCTCCCCCCATGCCGCTTCCGCTGGCAGATCCGCCGGTGCCGTTACCCGTTGTGAGATCATTGTCATCCGAACTTTCATCGAAGTCGCCATCGATATTGGCATAGACACTGCCTCCGGTGCCTTGACCAGATCCACTGCCACCAGTCGCGCTACCACTGTTGCCACCAGTCGCGGTGGCCTGGGAATCCACGGTCTGATCCACCTCTTCGGCTAATCCTGCACTCGGGTTGGCATGCACCGAAGAAATAGCCATCACAATGGCCAGCAGAGGTGTACCTGCTACTACGAGATACTTTTTCATGTTCATGTCTCCGTTTTTTAGTCTGCGAACTCTCGCCGTCATCCTTAACGTTCAATTCTGAACCCTTGAATCACGCTTATTGCTCGCAGCCACCAACCCCAGAGCATGATCTATGCCAGTTGATATTCAACTGGATGTAACCAATTATAAGAAAAGAAAATTTTTAAATAATGGACACTTTAATCCCATCTAGGCCTTACCAGGGCGTTTGTAATTTGATGATTAGTGTTTCATCCATGGAACAGTGGAGCGATTAAAGCCCTAAATTTAAGAGTATTCTATTTAAAAACAGTTGATTAACAAAATTCCACAAGGTGCAACAATAACGTTACACCAATTAAGGGGAAACTGACTGGATCATTGATCAGAAAGATGATTTTTTGGCTAATAAAAAAGTGCCAATGAATAGTCACTGGCCCTGGAACTTTCATAAAGCCGGAAGAGAAGTTCTAGGGAATATCACTTTTACTTTGACTGGGATTAGCAAAGTCTTAAAAACATACGCTATGACGTATAAGCCACTGGGAAAACTTGACTGAATTATTAAAGGAAGAGGGTAATAACATTTATGAAAAAAGGGGCAGCCATTGTATTGTGGATGCCCTTTTGCAAGACGTTACTCTACCGTGACGCTCTTCGCCAGGTTACGCGGCTGATCCACATCGGTGCCTTTCAGCACCGCCACGTGGTAGCTCAGCAGCTGCAGCGGCAGAGTATAGAGCAGCGGCGTAAGGGCTTCGTGAATATGCGGCAAGCGTAGCACCCGGATATCGTCGCGCTCTCCGATCCCCACCTGCTCGTCGGCAAACACGAACAGCTGCCCGCCGCGCGCACGCACTTCCTGGAGGTTCGACTTGAGTTTTTCCAACAGCTCGTCGTTAGGCGCCACGGAAATCACCGGCATGTCGGCATCCACCAGCGCCAGCGGGCCGTGCTTAAGCTCACCGGCGGGGTAGGCTTCGGCGTGGATATAGGAAATTTCCTTGAGCTTGAGCGCCCCCTCGAGCGCTACCGGGAAATGGGCACCGCGCCCCAGAAACAGCGCATGGTGTTTTTCGGCAAACGCCTCAGACAGTACTTCGATTGCCGGGTCCAGTGCCAGCACCTGCTGGCAAAGGGCAGGCAATGTTTTGAGCGCCGCGACGATCTCTGCGTGCTGCTGATGACCGCCCTGAACACGACTAATCGCCAGGGTCAGCAGCATCAGTCCAATCAGTTGGGTGGTAAATGCCTTGGTCGACGCCACGCCGATTTCGGGCCCCGCCCGGGTCATCAGGGTGACGTCAGATTCCCGCACCAGTGAACTCCCGGGTACGTTGCAGATCGCCAGCGAACCGATGTAGTTCAGTTGCTTGGCATAGCGCAGCGCGGCCAGCGTATCGGCGGTTTCACCGGATTGGGAAAGCGTCACGAAGAGCGTGCCTTCGGGCACCACGGGGTAGCGGTAACGATATTCGGAGGCAACTTCCACCTGCACCGGTATGCCCGCATAGCGTTCCAGCCAGTAGCGCGCGACCAGCCCGGCATGATAGCTCGTGCCACAGGCGATAATATGAATTTGCTTTGTCGACTGGAAAATACCCTGGGCATCGGGGCCAAAGCTTTCCACCAGCACATGGTCATCGCTCAGACGGCCTTCAAGCGCGGCTCGAATTACTTCGGGCTGCTCGAAGATTTCCTTGAGCATGAAGTGGCGGTAATCGCCTTTACTCGCGGCGCCATCGCCGTGTTCGAACGCCTGGATAGGCCGTTCGACGTCATTGCCGTGGCGATCGACGATACGGATCGCGCCCTTCTCGCGCAGCTCGACCAGATCGCCTTCTTCGAGATAAATGAACCGATCGGTTACCTGTAGAAGCGCCAGCGGGTCCGACGCCAAAAAGGCTTCATCAATCCCTACGCCCACCACTAGCGGGCTACCCTGACGAGCGCCGACTACCACCCCCGGCGCTTTGGCACTGATCACGCCAAGCGCGTAGGCGCCGCCCAGGCGGTTCACGATCTGCTGAGTTGCCTCAAACAGGCTAAGACCGCTATCCAGCTTATCAGCCAGTAAGTGAGCAATAACTTCGGTATCGGTTTCCGAAGTAAATGGATAGCCGCTTGTTTGCAGCTGGTCTTTAATCACCTCGTAATTTTCGATAATGCCGTTATGCACAACAGCGACGTCGTCACCGCTGTGATGCGGATGAGCATTGGCTTCCGAGGGCCTTCCGTGGGTCGCCCAGCGGGTATGCGCAATACCCGACGTGCCGGGTAATCCCGACGTCTCGAGCTTGCTGGAAAGCGCGGCTACCTTGCCGACCGCACGATGCCGTGTCAGCTCCTGGCCATCAAAAATCGTCATGCCGGCGGAGTCGTAACCCCGATATTCGAGGCGCTTCAATCCTTCCAGCAGGATACCCTGGACGTTGCGCTGGGCAACGGCGGCAACAATGCCACACATAGGCCTTCTCCTTGTTTATTCGTGACGCTTACGCGGACGCTGCCAATCGCTTTTCTCGAGTTGACGCCCCCGCGATACGGCCAGGGCATGATCGCTGACGTCTTTGGCGATGGTGGAACCGGCGCCCACCGTGGCGCCCTCTCCAATCGTCACCGGCGCCACCAGAGCGGTATTGGAGCCGATAAAGGCATGATCACCCACGGCGGTATGATGCTTGTTCGCGCCGTCATAGTTACAGGTGATAGTGCCCGCACCAACATTGACGCCACGGCCAAGGCTTGCATCACCTACGTAACTCAAATGATTGATTTTGCTGCCTTCACCCACATCAACATTTTTAGTCTCGACAAAGTTGCCGACTTTCGCCTTCACAGCTAACCGGGTGCCGGGGCGCAGACGTGCAAAGGGCCCGATCTGGTTAAGCCCGGCGGCAACGGTGGTTTCCACCAAGCTATGGGCGTCCACGCGGCTTTCCGCACCGATGGTGCTGTTTTTAATTACACAGTAGGGGCCAATGTGAACCCCCTCACCCAGCTCTACCTCACCTTCAAACACGCAGCCCACATCGATAAACACGTCGTGCCCGCAGGTGAGTTTACCGCGAACATCCAGCCGCGCGGGGTCGGCCAACGCCACCCCGTCCTGCATGAGCTTTTCGGCGACCTTGCGCTGGTAAGCGCGCTCCAGGCGGGCCATTTGCGCACGGTTGTTGACCCCTTCCACCTCGATGGCGGTTGAAGGCTGCACAGTGCTGACCTTGATCCCATCGCTTGCGGCCATGGCGATCACGTCGGTGAGATAATACTCACCCTGGGCATTGTCTGAGGAAAGCAGCGGCATCCAGCGCTTCAGCTGCTCGCAGGTCATCGCCATCATGCCGGTGTTGCACTCGGTAATCGCCCGTTGTTCTTCGCTGGCGTCTTTCTGCTCGACAATCGCTTCGGCCTCGCCTGCCGCATTCCGGACAATGCGGCCGTAGCCCGTCGGGTCCTGCAGGGTCACCGTCAACAACCCCATGTGCTGATCGTCTACCGCCGCTAGCAAGGCCGCAAGCGAATCGCGATGAATCAACGGTACATCAGCGTAAAGCACCAGCACCTTGCCATTGCCAAGCTTTGGGAGCGCTTGGGCAACCGCATGGCCGGTGCCTTTTTGCTCGGCCTGAAGCGCAAACTGCACGGGGTAATCGATCAGCACCTCGCGCAGCTGGTCGGCCCCATGGCCGATAACCACATGGGTGCGCGTCGGGCATAGCCCGGCGGCTGTATCCAGCACGTGCTGAACCATCGGTTTGCCGGCGAGCGTATGCAGCACCTTGGGCGTCTGAGAGCGCATTCGCGTGCCTTTACCGGCCGCGAGAATGACAATATCGAGTTCCTGCATGTTAATCACCTGTCGCGGTTTCACCATCGTCCGCGCGGGCAGACGCAATCTCTATCGCCGAGGATTCGACGAGTTCTTCACCAAAGTGCTCGGCAAAAGCGGGGCTGGCCACGCTTTGCCATTCGTCCCCCTCGCGCACCAGCATCAGCACATTGAGATTTTGCTCTACGGCGATGGCCATGCCTTCTTCATCGCCCGCCACCGTTAACGCCGTGGCCCATCCGTCGGCCCAGGCGTTGGAGGGGTGAAAGACCGACACCGATGCCAGATCGTGGGTAATCGGTTGGCCGTTACGTGGATCGATGGTATGCGAATAGCGCTGGCCGTCTACTTCAAAGTAATGGCGGTAATCACCCGAGGTTGCCACTGAAATTGAATCCAGAGGCAACACGTGCTGGGCACGCTGCTCACCGTCTTCCGGCACTTCGATGCCGACGCGCCAGGCGGTCTGCTCATCCTCATCGCGATAGCCTCGGGTCATCAAGTCACCGCCCAGGTTGACCAGGTAATTCTCGATGCCCTGCTGATCCAGATACGCTGCTACGCGGTCGGTGGCATGGCCCTTGGCAATGGCCGAAAGGTCAACAAACACATCCCGCGTGCGCCGTGCCTCAAGCGATTGCAGATCAAGGTCAATAGCATCATAGCCTACCCGCGCCAGCCGTTCGTTGAGCTCCTGATCCGAAGGCACTTCCTCGGGCCGCGCCTCAGGACCAAAACTCCACAGGTTGACCAGGTCACCAATGGTGATGTCAAAGGCGCCGTCACTTGCCTCGGCGATCGACTGGCTAATCGCCAAAACGTCGATGAGGCCGTCGGACAACGGCTGCCACTCTCCCAGCGGCGCTTGGTTGAACGCCATCAGCTCGGCGTCGTCACGGTAGGTCGACATGGACTTGTCCACGCTTTCCAGTTCCGTCTTGATCCCAGCTTCGATCTCGTCAGCCTCTCCCTGCGTCAGCCTGTCGGCCATCGTCACCTGATAGAAGGTGCCGAAAATATTACCTTCCAGTTTGACCGGTGATTCCAACGGCCGATCCGTTTCCGAACAGCCTGCCAGACCTATCAGCAATACCACGAGCCACAGGCCGTAGCGCCACAAAAACCTCTTTTCTCGCATCATCGTGACCCCACCCTAACCATGAAAAAACCATAGCAGCCAAATACCGAAAAGCACGCGATATAACACGAACGGCTGCATCCCCACCCGTTTGATCAATGTCAGAAAAAAGTGGATACATGCGTAGGCGCTCAGCCCGGAGAGTAGCGCGCCTGCCGCCATTGCCCACCCATCGACAGGATTGGATTGGCCGATGAGTTCGATCGTCTCCAGGCCCCCTGCCAGCACAATCACCGGAATCGAGAGCAGAAAGGAAAAGCGCGCCGCGCCTTCGCGGCTCATCCCCAGCATCAGCGCTGCGGTCATGGTGACCCCTGAGCGCGACGTGCCGGGAATCAGCGCCAGAGCCTGGGCTCCGCCGATCAACAGCGCATCGTTAAGCGTGAGTTGATACTCGCTGCGTTTACCGCGTTTGCGCCAGTCGGCATAGCCAAGCCACAGACCAAAGACGACCAGACTAAAACCAATGATCAGTGGAGAACGCATGTAGTCCGCCACCACGTCGCGCAGCAGGAAACCCACGATGCAGACCGGTAGCGTGGCAATGATCACCCAGCCGGCCAGGCGCGCATCGCGATCGATGCCTTGGCCTTTTACCGCCGCCAAACAGCTTGACATCATCTGCCACAGTTCGCGGCGAAAATAGATCACAACGGCCAGCAGGCTGCCCAGATGGAGCGCCACGTCGAACGCCAGCCCCTGGTCCTGCCACTCGGTCAGTACCGGCACTAAAATCAAATGGGCGGAGCTGGACACTGGCAGAAATTCGGAGATCCCCTGAACCAGGGCGAGTACCACAATCTGAAGCCAATCCATGGAGGTTCCTCATCGATACCTTGTTGAGGGGATATAATGGCGCCTAAGGATACACCTCCCTGGCAGACTTGTCCGCCGTTCGCATGGCGCCCAGTGACATCGATAAAGCGAAGGACTACAGGGCACGCGGTTGAGTGCGCTACAATGGCGGCCTACCAGCCAGTGTGCGTTCCTTTAAGGTACCTCATGACTCAGAGCGTCGACTCCTCGATAAGCCAGGACCCGCAGCTGCAAAGCCGCGAGGCTAAGCGCGTTACCTACATCGGCGCCTGGCTGGATGGACTGCTAGGCATCGTCAAACTCCTCGTCGGCTTCTGGGTAGGTTCAGCGGCGTTGATTGCCGATGCGGTCCATTCGTTTTCTGATTTGGTCACCGACGGCTTTGTGCTCGCCGCTATTCATTACGGCCGCCAGGCCCCCGATGAAGACCATCATTACGGCCACGGTCGCATCGAGACCCTCACCACACTATTACTGGGTAGCGTGCTGATCTTTGTCGCCGGGGGTATTGCCTGGTCAAGTCTGGATCGACTGTTCAGCGGTACGCATGTCTCCGCTCCAGGGCTTATCGCCATTGTCATCACGATTATCGCGCTGTTTGCCAAGGAATGGATCTACCGCTATACCATGCGCATCGCCAAGCGGTACGGCTCTAAACTGCTCGAGGCCAACGCCTGGCACTCGCGCAGCGATGCGCTGTCCACCGCGGTCGTACTGGTCGCTCTGCTGGGTGCTCAGTTCGGCCTGGGGTGGCTTGACGCCGTGGCCGCCATCATCGTCGGGCTACTGGTCGGCAAGGTGGGCTGGGACCTGCTGTGGGAGTCGGCCCGTGAGCTGGTGGATACCGCACTGCCAGAAGACGCCCAACAGCAGATGCACGATGTCGCCTGCGGGGTGCCCGGGGTGGACAGCGTACACGACCTGCGCACCCGCCAGTCCGCCGGCTGGGTCATGGTCGACCTGCACATTGTAGTCGGCCCCAAGATTACCGTCTCCGAAGCCCACGAGATCGGTAACGAGGTCAGCCGCCGGCTGCGTCATCAGTTCCCGGCGTTGACCGACGTGATCTTTCATATCGACCCAGAGGACGACGCTGGAGAAGGCGACCCGAGCCGGCTGCCCGGCCTGCCGCTGCGCCCGGAAGTCGAGGCAGCGCTGGATGCGCGCTGGTATAAGCACCCGGTATGGCGCACGCTCAGCGAGCTGCAGCTACATTATCTGAACGATAAAATCTCGGTGTCATTGATCATTGGCGATGCCGTCCACCAGCCACCTCAATGCCTTGCCAGCCAGCTGAAAGCGCTGGCCAGCGATATCGAGTGGCTGGGCAATGTGGAAGTGCTGTTCATTACCCGCGCGGCTAGCTACAGCATGCGCTAGGTGCCTGTCAGAGCGGGGTGAGAATGGCGGTGGCAATGCTGAAGTAAATCAGCACCCCCGAGGCATCAATAAGCGTCGTCACCAAGGGCGCCGAGGCCGTGGCCGGGTCCACCTTAAAGCGTTCCAGTACGAACGGCAGACACATGCCGATCAGGCTGCCGAACAACACGATAGTCACCATGCTCAGCGCGACGATGATCGCCACCGCCTCGCCGCCACGAATCACCCCGATCGGCGCCACGGCAATCGCCATGGTGATCCCCAGGGCGCCCGCGACCAGAAGCTCGCGGCCCAGCATTTTGCCCCAGTCCTTCACGCCAACGTCACCGGTGGCCATACCGCGCACCATCAGGGTCGCCGCCTGGGCGCCCGCGTTACCGCCGCTGCCGATCAGCAGCGGCAGAAAGAAGACCAGGGCCACCTGGGCGGCGATGGTATCTTCGAAATAGGCAATTCCCGCGCCGGAAAACAGGTTGGCGAACACCAGTAATACCAGCCAGAAGACCCGTTTGCGGTAAAGCGACCAAAGTGGTACCCGGCTGACCCCGTCTTCCAGCTGTCCAATGGACATCCCCTTGTGGATATCTTCGGTGGCTTCCGACTCGGCGACGTCCATGGCGTCATCGTGGGTCACAATCCCCACCATGCGGCCATCCGCATCAATCACCGGTAACGCTAGCAGGTCATAACGTGCCACGATCCTGGCAACGTCTTCCTGCTCTTTATCCACCGGTGTACTGATCACATCCTTGATCATGATGTCGTCGACCAGCGCCCCGGGGCGGGCGACCATCAGCTGTCGCAGCGACATGGTGCCAATCAGTTGACCTTCGCTGTCCAGCACATAGAGCTGATAGACAGTTTCCGCGTCAGGGGCGGTCTGGCGCACGCGCATCATGGCCTGAGACACCGTCATACCGCTGGCAATGGCCACGTAGTCCGAGGTCATGATGGCCCCGGCGGTGCCCTCTTCGTAGCTTGCCAACCGCTTGAGGTCTTCCCGTTCCTGATGGGCCATGCGCCGAAGCAAGGCCTCGCGACGGTCTTCGTCTAGCAGGTTGAACAAGTCGGCCCGTTCATCCGAGCCCATTTCCTCCAGCAGCTTGAGGACATGGGTATCCGAAAGTCCACCAACCACTTCCAGCTGGCTTTCGCCGGGCAGATAACCCAGCACGTTGGCGGCACGCTCGGTCGACAGAATATCGAGTAATGCCAGTGCTGCGCTGAGCGCTTCATCCTCTTCGATAAGGTCCTCGAGGATTTCGCCGATATCCGCCGAGCGGATTTCGGACAGGCGCTCTGCCAGCATCGACTTGTCGGGCGATTCCTTTTCCAGCTCGTCAAGCAGCTCCGTTTTTAGTGCTTGCAAGGTTTCATCATTCAATGACATGGCATTCCCCTTTACGCTGACGAGCGCTACGCAGCCGATATTCCCTTACACCATTCTACCAGACAAAAAAAACGCCCCTTGAACCTGTTCAGGTTCAAGGGGCGTTATCGTTCACGCCAAGCGTGAGATTTAGCCTTTACCCGCCTTTTTACGCAGCTGCTGGATCGTGCGCAGCTGGGCAACGGCTTCGGCAAGTTCCGCGGCAGCCCGGGTATAGTCGAGCTCCGATGACTTGTCGTTAAAGGCTTTCAGCGCTTGCTGACGTGCTTCTTCGGCAGCCGCCTCGTTGAGGTCGCTTGCCCGCGATGCGGCGTCAGCCAAAACGGTCACGATGTTGGGCTGAACTTCCATGAAGCCGCCCGTGACGAAGAAGTGTTCTTCTTCCCCACCATCGTGAATCACCCGTACCGGTCCAGGCTTGAGTTCCGTCAACAGCGGAGCGTGTCCGGGTAAAATCCCCAGATCGCCCGTGATGCCTGACGCAACCACCATCTCGACCGTTCCCGAGTAGATGGACGCTTCAGCGCTGACGATATTGCAAGTGAAGCTATTCGCCATAGCGAATCCCCCTAATGGACGGGATTACTTCTTCATCTGGTTGGCTTTTTCGACCGCTTCTTCGATCGAACCAACCATGTAGAAGGCCTGTTCCGGCATGTCATCGTACTCACCTTCGAGGATGCCCTGGAAGCCACGGATAGTGTCTTTCAGCGACACGTATTTACCCGGGGCACCGGTGAATACCTCGGCCACGAAGAACGGCTGCGACAGGAAGCGCTGGATTTTACGCGCGCGGGCAACGGCCAGCTTGTCTTCATCAGACAGCTCGTCCATACCCAGAATCGCGATAATATCCTTAAGCTCCTTGTAGCGTTGTAGAACGTTCTGTACGCCGCGTGCAGTGTCGTAATGTTCCTGACCAACCACCAACGGATCCAACTGACGCGAGGTGGAATCCAGCGGGTCGATGGCCGGGTAGATACCCAGCTCGGCAATCGAACGCGCCAATACCACGGTGGCATCCAGGTGCGAGAAGGTGGTCGCCGGCGACGGATCGGTCAAGTCATCCGCTGGTACGTAAACGGCCTGTACGGAGGTAATCGAGCCGGTCTTCGTCGAGGTGATACGTTCCTGCAGCACACCCATCTCTTCGGCCAGCGTCGGCTGATAACCTACCGCTGACGGCATACGACCCAACAGCGCGGATACTTCGGTACCGGCCAGGGTGTAGCGGTAAATGTTATCGACGAACAGCAGTACGTCGCGGCCTTCGTCACGGAATTTTTCCGCAATGGTCAGGCCGGTCAACGCCACGCGCAGACGGTTACCCGGCGGCTCGTTCATCTGACCATAAACCAGCGATACCTTATCGATAACGTTGGATTCGGTCATTTCGTGATAGAAGTCGTTACCCTCACGCGTACGCTCACCGACACCGGCGAATACCGAGTAGCCGCTGTGTTCGGTGGCGATGTTGCGGATAAGCTCCATCATGTTAACGGTTTTACCAACACCGGCACCGCCGAACAGGCCAACCTTACCGCCCTTGGCAAACGGGCAAACCAGGTCAATAACCTTGATACCGGTTTCCAGCAGCTCTTCAGACGCTGCCTGGTCGGCATAGCCGGGTGCCTTGCGGTGAATCGGCATGCGTTCTTCTTCGCCGATGTCGCCCGCTTCGTCGATGGGCTCGCCGAGCACGTTCATGATGCGGCCCAGCGTGGCTTTACCCACGGGGACCGAAATTGCAGCACCTGTGCTGGTCACGTCCATGCCACGCTTCAAGCCCTCGGTGGAGCCCATGGCGATGGTGCGCACCACGCCGTCGCCCAGCTGCTGCTGGACTTCGAGGATGGTCTCTACATTAGAGACCTTCAGCGCGTCGTAGACCTTGGGCACAGAGTCCCGCGGAAACTCTACGTCAATCACCGCGCCGATGATTTGTACGATACGTCCGCTCATCTTGGTTCCTCTCAAAAACCTGCAAATGAAACCTGTCTGCCGGGAGCCGAAAGCAATTCAGGCTCCCTAGGCGTTATACGGCAGCAGCGCCGCCGACGATCTCGGAAATTTCCTGGGTAATGGCGGCCTGACGGGCCTTGTTGTAGACCATTTCCAGATCGTCAATCAGATTGCCCGCGTTATCGGTAGCACTCTTCATGGCGATCATACGGGCTGCCTGCTCGCAGGCCCCGTTTTCCACGACCGCCTGATACACCTGCGATTCAATGAAACGAACCAGCAGGCTATCCAACAACGCCTTGGCATCCGGCTCATACAGGTAGTCCCAGCTTCCGGGACGGGCGTTTTCGTCGTCCTGCTCTGCGTCTTCGCCAATATCGGTCGTCAGCGGAAGAAGCTGACGTACCACCGGCTGTTGCGTCATGGTGTTGATAAACTCGTTATGCACCACATACAGACGGTCAATACGGCCTTCATCGTACGCTTCGAGCATGACCTTGATACTGCCAATCAGACCCTCGACCGTTGGCGACTCACCTAATCCGCTCTTGGCGGCAACCAGGTTGCCTCCATAGTTGCGGAAAAAGCCGCTGGCCTTCGAGCCCAGGGCGCAGAAGTCGAGCCCAGCCCCTTCCTGATGCCAGGCCTTGGCATCTTTCACCACGGCCTTGAACAGGTTGTGGTTCAAACCGCCGCACAAACCACGGTCCGTGGACACCACAATGTAACCGACCCGCTTCACCTCGCTCCGCTCGAGCATATAGTCGTGGCGGTACTCAGGGTTGGCATCGGCCAAGTGGCTGACCACGTTACGGATCTGCTTGGCGTAAGGCTGGCTAGCCTTCATCAGCTCTTGCGCTTTACGCATTTTCGATGCAGCCACCATTTCCATGGCGCTGGTGATCTTCTGCGTATTTTTAATGCTCCCAATCTGGGTGCGTATCTCTTTTGCAGCTGCCATAGCGATCTACCTTTCGTTCGTGGCTCTCAGAAAGCATGCAAGCCCGCCTGACAGGCGGGCTGGGGCATTACCAGCTCTGAGTCGCCTTGAACTTCTCGAGACCCGACTTCAAGCCGTCTTTGATCTCGTCGTTGTAGTCGCCGGTCTGGTTGATCTTATCGAGCAAATCGCCGTGCTCGGCCTTCATGTAGTCGTGCAGCGCACGCTCGAAGTCCAGCACTTTGTTTACTTCGACATCATCCAGGTGCCCTTCGTTGGCGGCGTACAGCGTAAGCGCCATCTCGGCTACCGACATCGGCGAGTATTGGTGTTGCTTCATTAGCTCGGTCACGCGTTGGCCGTGTTCGAGCTGCTTGCGCGTGGCTTCATCAAGGTCAGAGGCAAACTGCGAGAACGCCGCCAGTTCGCGATACTGAGCCAACGCCAGACGGACGCTGCCACCCAGCTTCTTGATGATCTTGGTCTGTGCCGAACCACCTACACGGGAAACCGACAGACCTGCGTTAATCGCCGGACGAATACCGGAGTTGAACAGATTGGTTTCCAGGAAGATCTGACCGTCGGTGATCGAGATCACGTTGGTCGGAACGAACGCAGACACGTCGCCACCCTGGGTTTCGATGATCGGCAGCGCGGTCAAGGAACCGGTCTTGCCTTTCACTTCGCCATTGGTGAACTTCTCGACGTAATCGACGTTCACGCGGGCAGCCCGCTCGAGCAGACGCGAGTGGAGATAGAAGACGTCACCGGGATAGGCTTCACGACCCGGCGGACGACGCAGCAGCAGCGATACCTGACGGTAGGCCACGGCCTGCTTGGAGAGATCGTCATAAACGATCAGCGCGTCTTCACCACGGTCACGGAAATATTCACCCATGGTGCAACCGGAGTACGCGGCCAGGAACTGCATCGGCGCCGGGTCGGCAGCGCCGGCCGCGACGATGATGGTGTGATCCATGGCGCCGTGCTCTTCGAGCTTGCGCACCACGTTGGCAATGGTCGACTGCTTCTGACCGATCGCCACGTAAACACAGGTCACGCCCTTGCCTTTCTGGTTGATGATGGCATCAATGGCAATGGCGGATTTACCGATCTGACGGTCACCGATGATCAGCTCACGCTGACCGCGGCCGATCGGCACCATGGAGTCGATGGACTTCAGGCCGGTTTGAATCGGCTCATCGACCGACTGGCGGGTGATAACACCCGGGGCGACCTTTTCCACCGCATCGGTCAGCTTGGCGTTGATATCGCCCTTGCCGTCGATGGGGTTACCCAGCGCATCGACCACGCGACCAATCAGCTCGGGGCCTACCGGCACTTCAAGGATACGACCGGTACACTTGGCGGTCATGCCCTCTTCGAGTTTCAGGTAGTCACCCAGCACGACAGCACCCACGGAGTCACGCTCCAGGTTGAGTACCATGCCAAAGATGCTGTTGGGGAATTCGATCATTTCACCAAACATCGCGTCTTCGAGGCCGTGAACTTTCACGATACCGTCGGAAACGCTGACGATGGTGCCCTCGTTACGGGCTTCGGATGCGACGTCAAGCTTCTCAATTCGCTGCTTGATGATGTCGCTGATCTCGGAAGGATTCAGTTGCTGCATGCCATGTCCCTCAGACTCAAGCGGTTAGCGCTTCGGAAAGGCGGTTCAATCGACCACGTACCGATCCGTCGATGACGGTATCGCCGGCACGCAGGATGACGCCGCCAATCAGCGTTTTGTCCACCTGAGTGGTAATGGAGATTTCGCGATTCAGACGTTTCTTGAGCGCGTTTTTTAGCTTGGTCTTCTGCTTGCTATCAAGCTTGTAGGCCGATGTCACCATGACCTCAACCCGCTGTTCATGATCAGCGCGCAGGCGCTCGAACTGATCAGCAATTGACGGCAGGGCACTAAGCCGACCTTCATCCGCCAGGCTGTCCAAAAACCGACGCAGGGCGTTGTCGCCTTCCTCGGGCAACATGCCCGCCAGCAACTCGGCCTTCTGCTCAGCCTCTAGTTTTGGACTGCTCAACAGACGATGCACGTCACTGTGGGTGACGGCTTGGCTCAATAATGCAAGCGCTTTTGACCAGCTATCCAGCGCCTCATGATCACGCGCGTATTCAAACGCCGCCTTAGCGTAAGGACGAGCGACGGTCAGTAATTCCGCCATAGATCACCTCCTTACAGTTCGGCAGCAAGCTCATCGAGTAACTTGCGATGGGCTTGTTCATCGACCGACGCTTCCAAGACACGCTCGGCACCGATGATGGCAAGGTGTGAGACTTGGGCACGAAGATCCTCTTTAGCACGGTTCACTTCCTGCTCAATCTCGGAACGGGCACTTGCCACTAGGCGCTCGCCTTCAGCGCGGGCCTGCTCGCGGGCTTCCTCAATCATCTGGGCAGAACGCTTGTTGGCCTGCTCGAGGATTTGAGACGCCTGTTCTTTACTTTCACGCAGCGTTTGCTCGGCTTTTTCCTGGGCGACTTCAAGGTCGCGCGAAGCACGGCTGGCTGCGTCCAGGCCATCAGCAATCTTCTTCTGACGCTCATGAAGCGCGTTGCTGATCGGCGGCCACACATACTTTATGCAAAACCAGACAAAGATCGCGAAGGCGATCGTCTGTCCGATTAGCGTCATGTTGATATTCACAGGGATGTACCTCTGACAAGTTCGTGGCGACCGGAGTGAAACTAAACCGAGCGGTATGCCGCTCGGCTAAGCTGTCATTAACCGGCAACAACGAAGATCAGGTACATCGCGATACCAACACCGATCATCGGTACCGCATCCAACAGACCCGCCATCAGGAAGGTTTTGGTTTGCAGCTGATCGCTCATTTCCGGCTGACGTGCAGTCGATTCGATCAGCTTGCCACCCAGGATGGCAAAGCCGATGCCGGTACCCAGGGCACCCAGGCCAATCATAATCGAAGCGGCAACGTAGATAAGTTCCATGGTATTGCTCCTAGTTTCTCAAGTTTAAGGTCAAGGTTGAGGGTTGAGGTTAAGGGTTAACGTGCAAGCATTGCTCTAATCAGTGATGTTCGTGGGCCGAGCTCAGGTATACCACGGACAGCACGGTAAAGATGAAGGCCTGAAGGACAATTACCAGAATGTGGAAGATGGCCCACGGCACATCCAGTAGCCAGATGGCCCAGAAGGGCAACATGGCGATCAAGATGAAGATCACTTCGCCGGCAAACATGTTGCCGAACAGTCGCATTGCCAGGCTGAACGGCTTGACCAGCAACGCAATGGTTTCCAGCAGAAGGTTAAAGGGAATCAGCGCCCAGTGATTGAACGGTGTCAGTGAAAGCTCCTTGGCAAAGCCCCCCACGCCTTTCACCTTGAAGCTGTAATAAAGAATCAGGCAGAACACACCGAAGGCCATGCCGAGGGTGGCATTGGGGTCGGTGGTCGGCACGATTTTCATGTAATCAACGCCCAAGCGAATAAACAGCTCCGGGAAATAATCGACCGGAATGATCTTGAGCGTGTTCATCAGCAGAATCCACACGAACAGCGTCAAGGCAAGCGGGGCAATAATCGGGTTGCGGCCGTGGAAAGCGCCCTGAACCAGGTTTTCGATGAACTCGAAGACCATTTCGACAGCGTTCTGTAGTTTGCCAGGCACGCCCGTCGTGGCCATTTTACCGGCTTTACGGAACAGCCAGATGAACAACAGCCCCATGGCAATGGACCAGCCCATGGTATCCAGGTGTACCGCCCAGAAGCCCATTTCGCGTGCTTCTTCAGCAGAACTTGCCAGTGACCAACCGTTTTCCGGATGTTTACCAAAGGTCAGATTCTGCAAGTGGTGCTGGATATAGTAAGTCGGCGAGACTTCGTTTCCTGCGGCCATAGACTTGTCACCTCGATCAGTTGCGCAATTCTCTAGGCATCAGCCAGGGTGCTAACCAATGCATTAGAACAACCGCGACATAAGCACTAAAAAAGAAAGCGGGGTTTGAGGGAGGTACTGTGCTCAGCACTATGGCAAACAATGCCACCGTCAAACCAAACTTGCCTGCTTCGGCGCGAAACAACCTGAGTGCATTGCGCGATGCAGGCGCACGTTGCTGGAAGATCGCCATCCGATGAACAAAAAAAACCTGGGGGAGAAACGCCACCAGCGCCCCCAACGCTACCGATATTGCACTGCCACTGTCGATTACCATCCACGCTAGCAGTGAGCCAACCAACGCGACCAGCAACTGAGCGATTGAGAGCCGAATCACATAGGCCTGTCGCCGTAAGGTTTCCAATCGCTGCATGACATTCTGGCCCGTTGAAATACGTTCACAGGCATGAACATCCATGGGCAGCCTGCACAAATCTTGCGCGATTATAGGGAAGGGCTATCACACCTTCAACCGAAGTTGCGGGTATTTCGCGCGTTCAAGCGGCGTCTTGCGACCAAAGGGGGAAAAATTAGCGGTTTTGCGTCGTTTTATTAATAAGCCTGCTATGAATAAAAACGAAGCCTGCTATTTAATATGCCCAAGGATACCGTCCAGTTCTTCAAGGCTTGTGTAGCGAATCGTGACTTTCCCCTTGCCTCGCTGGCCATGGTCAATGGACACCGGCGCCCCGAGCAGTTCTCCCAGTTGGGTTTCCAGTCGCTCCACATCAGCGCTTTTGGTCTGACGCTTCGATGACGTTGACGCTGCCGGCTGGCTTTGCACTTTTTTCACCAGCGCCTCGGTGGCACGTACGGTCAGGTCGTTGTTGACGACTTCATGCGCTACCTGGCGCTGCTGGGCGCTGTTCAGCGTCAGCAGGGCGCGCGCATGGCCCATATCCAGATCGCCGCGTTCGAGCAGCGTCTGGACCTCGTTATCCAGCGCCAGCAGGCGCAGCAAGTTGGCCACCTGGGTACGTGACTTGCCCACCGCATCGGCCATCTGCTGTTGGGTCAGTTCGAATTCGTCGCCTAACCGTTTCAGCGCCAGCGCTTCTTCAATGGCATTAAGGTTTTCGCGCTGAATGTTCTCGATCAGCGCCAGGGCCAGGGCGACTTCATCGCTGACGTCACGGATGACCGCCGGAATAACGTCTAATTCGGCCAGCTGAGCGGCACGCCAGCGGCGCTCACCTGCCACGATCTCGTAGCGGTTCTGGCCGATCGGGCGCACGACAATGGGCTGCATGACCCCCTGGGCACGAATCGAATCGGCCAGCTCTTCGAGCGCTTCTGGCTGAATATCCCGACGCGGCTGATATTTACCTCGCGTGAGCTGGCCGAGCGGCAAGCGCTCAAGGCGTTCCTGACGCTGCTCGGGCGCCACCTCTGGGGTACCCTCGCCCTCGGCCGGCGTCGGGGATGCGCCCGCGGCAAATTCCAGGCTATCGCGGCGGCGGGCACCAGCACCAATCAGGGCATCCAGGCCTCGTCCTAGCGCGGGTTTACGCGTCATGGGCATTCCCTCGTGATAAATAAATCCGTCGTCGGTGATTATAGCGCGAGTCGTCGAATTAGCTCTTTCGCCAACACACGGTAAGCCTGACTTCCGCGTGAAAAACGCGCGTATTGGGTAACCGGCAGGCCATGACTGGGCGCTTCGGCCACCTTGACGTTACGCGGAATCGTGGTTTTCAGCAGGGCATCACCAAAGTAATCGCGCAGCTGCTTGTCAACTTCACGGGTCAGGCTGGTCCGCTTGTCGTACATGGTGCGCAGAATACCGGACACCGCCAGATCGGGATTGATGCTCTGCTTGATTTGCTCAACCGTATCGAGCAGCGCTGACAGCCCTTCAAGCGCATAGAATTCGCACTGTAGCGGAATCAACACCCCGTGCGCGGCCGCCAGCGCGTTGACGGTCAACATGTTGAGCGACGGCGGACAGTCGATCAGCACCACGTCGTACTCGGCGAAAACGCTGGCAAGCGCGTTGCTCAAGCCACTCTCACGCTGGTCGGCATGCATCAGTTCCACTTCCGCAGCGGTCAAATCGCCGTTGCTTGGAAGTACATCGAATTTTACCGGCAGCTTACGAACGATGGTATCGGCGGCCGTCGCCTCACCCAGTAGAACGTCGAGAACGCTTTTATCCAAGCTGTGCTTGTCGATACCACTGCCCATGCTGGCGTGGCCTTGCGGATCAAGGTCCACCAGCAGTACCCGGCGGTCAAGTCCGGCGAGGCTCGCCGCCAGGTTGACGGCTGAAGTGGTCTTGCCCACGCCGCCTTTCTGGTTGGTTAGGGCAATGATCTGGCTCACTTACTCAACTCCTTGTGGGGTCAGGATCAACAGCTGTCGCTCGGCCGTCTCAAAGGGGACATCCAGCGTATGTCGGGCGTAAAGCTGAATACCGTCCGGCAGATCACGTAGTTCGTCGTTGGCGCCCGGGCCTTTCATCGCCAGCCACTGTCCTTGGACGGTGGGCAGCTTGCGGGTCAGATTAACAAAGTCCACCAGGCTTGCGAACGCGCGCGAAATCACCTGATCAAAGCTGCTTCCGGTAAACGCTTCAACACGTGCCTGAACCGGGGTGACGTTCGTCAACCCAAGTTCCATCACCGCCTGGCGTTGAAAACGGACTTTCTTGCCGTTGCTGTCCAGCAACGTCACGGCCAGCTCCGGCTTGAGGATCGAAAGGACGAGCCCAGGCAAGCCTGGCCCGGCGCCGACGTCGAGCAGCGTTGGACCCTCAACGTAGGGCAATACCGCGGCACTGTCGAGCACGTGGCGCGACACCATGTCGTTAACGTCGCGTACCGCTGTGAGGTTATAAGCCCGGTTCCACTTGTGCAATAGCGCAAGCAGGCCGAGCAGTTGGTCCCGCTGCTCGGCGGTGACCGGGGTGCCCAAGGCATTCAGTCCTTGCGTCAGGCGCGGAGCAACCTGCGCCGGCAAACTGTTCAGCAGCGTGGTGATGCCATTCATCCGTTGGCCACCGCTGATGTCGATACCAGGCGGCGCTTCTTGAGATGCACCAGCAGGATCGACACGGCGGCGGGGGTAACCCCTGAAATACGCGCGGCATGAGCAAGGGTTTCCGGCCGCGCCTCGCTCAATTTCTGACGAATTTCGTGGGACAAGCCTTCCACCCGCTGGTAGTCCAGATCAGCGGGCAGCGGCATGGCTTCATGGCGCTTGAGCTTGGCTATCTCGTCCTGCTGCCGGTCAATGTAGCCTTGATACTTGGCCTGGATTTGGACTTGCTCGGCAACGGCTTCGTCAGTCACCGGCGACCCTTCCACCCCGGGCAGCGTCGTCAAGGCCGCATAGTTAAGCTCTGGGCGTTTTAGCAGGTCACTTAACCGATACTCGCGGTTCAACGGTTGGCCCGTGTACTCGGCAACGCTTGCCGCAGCGGCACTTTTCGGCTGTATCCATATGCTGGCAAGGCGAGCCGTTTCGGCCTCGATCGCCTCGCGTTTCTTGCTGAATGCCGTCCAGCGTTCATCGTCCACCAACCCGAGTTCACGACCTTTCTCGGTCAGTCGCAGGTCGGCGTTGTCTTCGCGCAGCAGCAGACGGTATTCCGCACGTGAGGTGAACATGCGGTAAGGCTCTTTGGTGCCCATGGTGATCAGATCATCCACCAGTACGCCAAGGTAGGCTTCATCACGCCGCGGGTGCCAGGCTTCCAGCTGTTTGGCACGGCGTGCGGCGTTCAACCCGGCGAGCAGCCCCTGGGCGCCGGCTTCTTCGTAACCGGTGGTGCCGTTGATCTGGCCGGCGAAAAACAGGTTGTGGATAAATTTGGTTTCCAGCGAGTGCTGCAGATCCCGCGGATCGAAAAAGTCATATTCGATCGCATAGCCCGGCCGGGTGATATGGGCGTTTTCCAGGCCTTTTATCGAACGCACGACCTGCAGTTGGATATCAAAGGGCAGCGACGTGGAAATGCCGTTCGGATACAGCTCATTGGTATCCAGGCCTTCGGGTTCAATGAATACCTGGTGGCTCGATTTATCGGCAAAGCGATGCACCTTGTCTTCGATAGACGGGCAGTAGCGCGGCCCGATCCCTTCGATGACGCCCGAGTACATCGGCGAACGTTCAAGGTTCGCCATGATGATTTCGTGGGTGTGTGCATTGGTGTGCGCAATGTGACAGCTCATTTGCCGGGGATGCATGTCTCGCGATCCCAGATAGGACATTACCGGTGTTGGGGTGTCGCCGGGCTGCTCTTCAAGCTGTGAAAAATCAACGCTTTTGGCGTCAATGCGCGGCGGCGTACCGGTTTTCAGTCGATCCACCCGGAATGGGAATGCGCGCAGTCGCTCCGCCAGGGCATTCGACGGCGGATCTCCCGCCCTGCCACCGCGGCTTTGGTCAAGGCCAATGTGAATCACTCCACCGAGGAAAGTCCCTGTCGAGAGCACGACCGTCTCGCTATGAAAACGGATACCGGTTTCCGTGACCACGCCACGCACGGTGTCGTTGTCCACCATCAGGTCGCCTGCCGCCTGCTGGAAGATGGTCAGGTTGGGCTGATGTTCCAGCATCCCGCGAATAGCCGCTTTGTAACGAACCCGGTCGGCCTGGGCCCGAGTGGCGCGTACGGCAGGTCCCTTGCTGGCATTCAGCACGCGGAACTGGATACCGCCCATGTCCGTGGCAAGCCCCATGGCGCCGCCCAGGGCATCAATTTCCTTGACGAGATGGCTCTTACCAATCCCGCCAATCGCCGGATTACACGACATCTGGCCAAGGGTTTCGATGTTGTGGGTCAGCAGCAGGGTCTGACAGCCCATGCGAGCAGAGGCCAGTGCGGCTTCGGTTCCCGCATGGCCACCGCCGATGACAATCACGTCAAAGCGGTCGGGGTAATTCAAGAGACACCTCGTCTTGTGCCCAGAGGCACGGATGAGTTGAGTCGGTGCACAGGCACCTTAATTCACTAGGTCGGCAAGTATAAACCCCCTGTGGGTAACCGTCAGGTTTTTCCACACCCCGATTTGTTCCTGAGCCATTATTAATAACAACATAAATATAAAATAAGAGAAGTTCTGTTAATGTTGTAATTATTGGTGTGGACAAAATCTGTTGATAAGTTAATTTACCTCATAAATATCAATATTTTGCATTGTTGACATTTACGTGATTAAACGGCGTACTAGCTGCGTAGAAACGGTGTTGGGCCTGTGGATGAAATGGCTGCTTATCCACCGATGGTATAAAACACGGCTTGTCCACCGCTGCATACCGGGGTTGTTACCGTGCTTGTGAACAAATGGCAATCAGCACGTAGTGCCATGTCCAACGCCAGCGTGGCGCCGGATGGCAGCCGTTGGGCATGGAGCGACAAAAAATACTATCCACAGGCAAAAAAAATGGCCTGTGAGGGTCACAGGCCATAAAACGTGGTTTTAGAGAGGGAAAATTAGCTAAATCAGTGTTTGAGCACCCGGGCTAAAAACGATTGGGTACGTTCGTGCTGAGGCATATCGAACAGCTTTTCGGGAGGGCCCTGTTCGGTAATTTCGCCTTTGTGAATAAATATCACCCGGTCGGCCACTTCCCGGGCAAAGCCCATCTCATGGGTAACGATCACCATGGTCATGCCTTCTTTTGCCAGCTCGCGCATGGCATCCAGCACCTCACCGATCATTTCCGGGTCAAGGGCCGAGGTAGGCTCGTCAAACAGCATCAGCCGCGGTTCCATGGCCAAGGCGCGTGCCAGTGCCACCCGCTGCTGTTGACCGCCTGACAGCTGGCTTGGGTACTTGTCGGCCTGGTCCGAGATACCGACGCGTTCAAGCAGTCGCTTGGCGGTCTCGAGGGCGTCAGACTGGCTCCAGCCGCGCACTTTCATCGGGGCCAGGGTGATGTTGTCGATAACGCTCAAATGTGGAAACAGATTGAACTGCTGGAACACCATGCCGACTTCGGTGCGGATGGTCTGCAGCGCTTTGCCGCTTTTGCCATTGGGCAGCAACTCGTTGCCGTCGACCACCAGCTTACCGGCCTGGAATTCCTCCAACCCGTTGATACAGCGAATCAAGGTGGATTTACCCGAGCCACTGGCACCAATCACCACGACGACTTCGCCAGGGGTAATTTCCATGTCGATGTCTTTGAGTACGTGCAGGCTGCCAAAATGCTTATTGAGCTTCTGCATACGCACAATCTGCTGAGCACTGTCGTTCACTGTGCGTCTCCTTATTGGCCTACCAAGCCTTTGTTTTCAAGCTGGCGCAGGATAATCGAAAGGGTCCAGGTAATGGCGAGGTACATGATGGCGACCATTAGATAAACCTCCATCGCCGTGAAGGTACTGGAGATATATACCTGCCCTTGGCGGACCAGCTCACCGACCCCAATCACTGAAAATAATGACGTATCCTTGATGCTGATAATGCCCTGATTGCCCAATGGAGGAATCATACGGCGAAACGCCTGCGGCCAGATGACGTAGCGAAATGCTTGGGTACGCGACAGGCCAAGCGACAGGGAGGCCTCGCGCTGACCGCGTTCAATGGACTGGACGCCGCCCCGTACAATTTCCGAGATATAGGCGCCGGAGTTGACTGCAATGGCGGCAATACCGGCCACCAGGGCGTTGATAGGACCTCCGAGAATCTGCGGCAGGCCATAGAAGATGAACAGTACCTGGACCAGAATCGGCGTGCCGCGAAACACCTCAACGTAGACGATGGCAGGCCAACGCAGCCAGCGAAGCGGGCTGATCCGCAGCAGGCCAAAAAAGATGCCGATAAAGAAGCCGATGGCGAGCCCGCCAAATGAAATCAGCAGGGTATAGGGAATCCCCGGCAACAGGTGGGGAATCGAGTTGATGGTCGCTTCCCAATTAAACTCAAAGCTAGGATCCACGCGTGTTCTCCTGAGAGATGAGAAGACAAACGAACAGGGCCGGGGGCTAGGCCGCCCGGCCCTGATGAAATGGTCAAAGAATGATCAGCGCTGATTAATCGTCGCTGGGCGCTTCACCAAACCATTTTTCATAGATTTCATCGTAGGTGCCATCTTCGCGCATTTCAGCCAAGGCTTCGTTGGTGGGTTCCACCCATTCGCTGCCTTTGTTGAAGACAATGCCGTACTGCTGGCCTTCGTAGAGCGGGCCTACGACCTTGGTGCGGTCTTCGCCGCGGGTCTGGGAGAAGTATGCGACATTGGGTGCGTCGTAGAAGACGGCGTCCACATTACGGCCCAACAGCGCCATGTACATGTCCGACGTGCCCGGGTAGGGAGTGATGTCGGCGTCATCACCAAACTTGTCTTCCAGGTAGTCGTAGCTGGTAGAACCCGTCTTGGTGGCGATGGTCATGCCTTCCAGGTCATCGATATCTTCGACATCGCTATCGGCGCGAACGATGATCTGCAAGCCGGAATCGTAGTAGGGATCAGAGAAGTCGACGATTTCCGCTCGCTCTTCGGTGATGGTGATACCGGCAATGGCAATTTCCTGGTTGCCGGTTTGCACCGCAGGAATAATGCCCGAGAAGTCCATGGTGGTCAGATCGACTTCAAAGCCGGCACGGTCGGCGACTTCATTGATGATATCGATATCGAAACCAACCATTTCACCGCTGTCTTCGTCCATCATTTCAAACGGAACAAAGCTCGGATCCGTCGCGACGCTAACGCTGGGAGTTTCCTGGGCGTGGGCCGCGCCGCTCAATGCCAGCGCAAGTGCCGAGAGGGGAAGGGTGGTGCGTAGTAGTGATTTCATGAGTTTTCCCGTGATTTGTATGGCTCAGTGCTGCCAGAGCAGCTGATGCTGCTTCATAGCAGGTATCTGAGTCTGTTATTGACTGTATAACCTTGGCGAGAAACGCTCAGGGCGTCAAGTCACGGGAGAGGCTTCTGATAAACGTTGGGCCGATGCTGACCACGATTAAAGCCGTTTGAGAGGGCTATACCATGAACGAGGCGCCGCACCCGCAGGTGGTGGTGGCGTTGGGGTTTTGTACCCGAAAGCGAGCACCGGCCAGGCCTTCTTCGTAGTCGACGGTTGAACCCACCAGATACTGGTAAGAAAGCGGGTCGACCACCAGGGCGGCATCGCCAAATTCAATCACCGTGTCGTCATCGGCAACGGTATCGGCAAAGTCAAAGCCGTATTGAAATCCCGAACAGCCCCCACCGGTAACGTAAACGCGTAATTTCAGAGTGGAATTTTTTTCTTCGGCCATTAGGGCGTTAATGCGCTTTTGAGCGCTATCGGACAACAATAATGGCGTGGGAACGAAGGATTCTGCGCTGCTCATGGCTACCTCCCGTGAGCGAGTGGGGCGGCTAATGCTTGGTGTAAAACGCTCGCCCCTCAACAATTAGTCTGTATTAGCAATGATTATGCGTAATACCCAGCAAAAGGGTCAACTATTACCCGATCCAATCGATGTTAGGGCATGACGGCCGGCGCGCTGAGTCCGGCGGTTTCGTCAAAGCCAAACATCAGGTTAAGGTTCTGAATAGCTTGCCCTGACGCGCCCTTGACCAGGTTATCAATGACCGAGAGTACAACGACCGTATCGCCATTCTCGGGGCGGTGGACCGCGAGACGGCATGTGTTGATGCCTTTTACACTGCGCGTTTCGGGGTGGCTGCCGGCCGGCATGACATCCACGCAGGGTTCGTTTGCGAAGCGCCGTTCAAAAAGGGCCTGAAGATCGTCCGGTGCTTTGCTGAGCGTGGCGTAAAGCGTGGCATGAATACCGCGGATCATTGGCGTCAGGTGGGGAACGAAGGTCAGCCCCACCGGCGCTGAATGCATATCGCTCAGGCCTTGACGGATTTCGGGCAGATGGCGATGTCCTGAGGCGCCATAGGCCTTCATGGATTCGCTGGCTTCGGCGAGCAGCGAACCAACTTTGGCGCCGCGACCCGCACCGGTGACGCCGGATTTGCAGTCGGCAATCAGCCGCCCGGCGTCCACCAGGCCTGCTTCCAGCAGCGGTAAATAGCCAAGCTGAACAGCGGTGGGGTAGCAACCCGGCACGGCGACTAACCGCGCGGTCTTGATGCGTTCGCGATGCAACTCGGGCAGCCCGTAAACGGCTTCTTCCAACAGGGCAGGGGCGCCGTGGGGCTGGGCGTACCAGGCCGCCCACTCGTCAGCATCGCGCAGGCGAAAATCCGCCGACAGGTCAATGACGCGGGTGCCTTTGTTCAGCAGTTCTCCCGCCAGCGCATGGGCGACCCCATGGGGAGTGGCGAAAAACACCGCATCCAGGCTGCCCAACTGGTCGGCATCGGGCTCGCTGAACGCCAGCGTATCGTAATGGCCGCGCAGATTGGGGTACATGTCACTGACCTTTACGCCTGCTTCAGAGCGCGACGTGATCGCTGCCACGCTGACTTGGGGGTGCTGGGCGAGTAGCCGAAGCAGCTCAACACCGGTGTAGCCTGTGCCGCCAACAATACCTACCTTTATCACACCATACTCCTTGCGGATCTCTGAGCGGAAATCGAATCGCCAACGGCTTAAGCATAGGATACCAAGCTGTTTATGCGTATCCAGCTATGATACACAAGAGTGTATAGACACAAGAGCATGGAAGGTTGCCTGTGGCGCGTTTTTCTCGGTCCGACTTCACCTTAGACAGTTTCCGACGCCAGTTGGCAAACGTCGATGCGCTGCCGCAGCTATGCGTATTGGGGCTGATATCGGGACTGATCACTGGCGCCCTGATGGTCATCTTCCGCCTGCTGCTGTCGGCAGGTGGCTTGCTGTTGATGCCCGATGGCGACCCGGAAGCCTTTGAGGGGCTCTCGCCGTGGGTGCGCGCCGGACTGCCGTTTCTCGCCGTCACCTTGATCGGGGTTTTTCTCTACCGACAAAAAGCGGCTGCCCGCAAGCTCGGCGTGGGTCATGTCATTGAACGCTTGACCTACCATCAGGGCCGTTTTCCGTTGCGTAACTGGCTCAACCAATGGTGGGTAGGGGTGATCGCGGTGCTCGGGGGGCTATCGGCGGGCCGTGAAGGACCTGCCATTCATCTGGGCGCCGCCGCGTCGAGTGGCCTGGGTCAGCGGATGCGCTTGCCCAACAATAGCCTGCGGGTGTTGGTGGCGTGCGGCACGGCGGCGGCGATTTCAGCGTCGTTCAATACGCCGATTGCCGGTGTCATCTTTGCCATGGAAGTAGTCATGATGGAATACACCTTGATGAGCTTCATGCCCGTTATCCTGGCGTCGATGATGGGCGCCCTGGTGGCGCAACTGGTCTACGGCAACCAGCCGGCGTTTGATATTCCCAATGTTGCGCTGGGCTCGTTGATGAATCTGCCCTGGGTGATCCTGTTGGGGTTGGTGATTGGTTTGCTAGCCGGCGGATTCATTCATTTATCGCGGCTGCAGCGTTTCCAGCAATGGCCGCTGTGGTGCCGTTTGGGCGCGGTGGCTGGGGTAACGGGCCTTGCCGCCTTCTGGTTTCCCGAGGTGCAGGGGATCGGCTACGACAGCGTGGCCGCCGCGCTCAATAACCAGCTGACGGTTCAGGTGTTGCTGGCGCTGATGGCGGTCAAACTGGTGGTCACGGGATTAACGGTGGCCGGCGGTGTGCCGATCGGAATTATTGGCCCGGTCCTGGTGATGGGGGCGGCGACCGGGGCGCTGAGTGGCTTGCTGGGCGCCTGGATCTGGGAAGCCAAGGCGGCCAATCCCGGTGTCTATGCCATGCTGGGTATGGCGGCGATGATGGGCGCGGTGCTCCAGGCACCGCTGGCGGCGTTGATGGCCCTACTGGAACTCACGCATACGCCGGGTATCATGTTGCCGGGCATGCTCGTGGTCGTAGTGGCGTGCTTGACGTCGCGTCAGCTCACCCGCTGCGAGGGGTTTTTCATCAGCAGCATACGCTATGGCCTGCACCCGCTTCAGCAACCGCTGATGCAGGCGCTGTCGAGGGTATCGGTGCCGGCAGTGATGGAGCGCAACCTGGTGCGGACAACGCGAATGATAAGCCCTGACCAGGCGCGACGCTTACTGGAAACCAATCCGGTGTGGTTGGTGATCGAGCGTTCCAGTGACGATAAACCGGTGCTCGGCCTCAAAGCGGCCGAGCTGGCCCGCTGGCTGATCGAACACGACGAATCGCACGGTATCAATGCCCCCGCGGATGAAATGATCGACCTGCTGGAAATTCCCGGTCAGCGGCTAGAAATGGCGCCTGTCGCGCTGCAGGCAACCCTATCCGAAGCCTTTTTGGCCCTCCAGGACAACACCCTGGATGCGCTTTACGTGGTTCACGGATATCGACCGAAACAACAGCGCATTTCAGGTATCATCACCCGGGGCGCTATCGAACGTTATTACCATTACCGCGATCCTCGCGACAGCGATTCGTCTCATAAAGAGCCTTCAGCCTAAGGAGTTACAATGTATTTATGGATCAAAGCGATTCATCTCATCGCCATGGTGACCTGGTTTGCCGCTCTGTTTTATTTACCTAGGCTGTACGTTTACCACGCCCAGGCGCGGGATGCGGGCGACAGTCAGGCGATGAGCTACTTTACGACCATGGAGCGCAAGCTCTATCGGGGCATCATGACGCCGTCGATGATCGCCGTGCTGATTTTCGGCGGTTGGCTTGTGTATCTGAATCCTGCCTGGCTCAGCCAGGGGTGGGTGCATGTCAAACTGCTGCTGATCGTGTTGCTGATTGCTTATCACCACGTGTGTCTGATTTACCTGAAGCAGTTCAATCAGGCGCGCTGCACTAAAAGCCATGTGTTTTTCCGCTGGTTCAATGAGGCACCGGTGATCGCGCTGATCGGGATCATTCTTCTGGCGGTGGTGAAACCGTTCTGATGCGCCGCCCATTACCTCCTGTTGTACTCGTGCTGGCTGGCCATGACCCGACCGGCGGGGCGGGGCTGATTGCCGATAGCCAGTCGATCACCGCGTGTGGCGGCTGGGCCGTTACCATTCCTACGGCGCTTACCATTCAAAACTGCCAGGATGTTGTCCGCGTGGTGCCGACGGACGCACAACTGATGGGCCAGATGGTGGATGAGATCGCTTCCATGCCGGTGGCAGCCATCAAGCTGGGCTTGATCAGCCATGAGGCGACGCTCAAGGCCGTCGTGGCGATCATTCGGCGCTTTCCGGGCGTACCGGTGGTGGCCGACCCGGTATTGAAGGCTGGCGGCGGTGCCGAGCTTTCGACTCCTGAATTACGTCGGCAATATCGCGAACAGCTGCTGCCAATGGTGGATATACTGACCCCCAATCGCGCTGAACTGGCCATGCTCACTCCTGAGAGTCCGCCAAGCGATGACGATACGGCGAGAGCGGTAGCGCTGCTGTCCCTGGGATGCCAGGCCGTATTGGTGTCGGCCACGGATGATCCGCTGCCTGGTAATGACCATCAGGTCCTGTTGACGCTGCATTCGCCGGATAACACCCGGCAGTGGCATTGGCCCCGTTTACCCGAGTCGTTCCATGGGTCGGGATGCACGCTGTCATCCGCCATTGCGGCGCGCCTGGCTGTTGGTGAGCGCTTACTTACAGCCTGTGAGCAGGCACAGCACTTTACCTGGCATAGCTTGTCACAGGGGTATCAGCCGACAGGTGGGCAGTGTTTACCCAACCGTTCCCCGCGCACTTCCCGTTTTTGACCTTATGACGCCATGCGATTAATGAAGAGGACGCCATGACGACTTCCGCTGAACTGTTTGAACTTGCCAGCCGCCATATTCCGGGCGGCGTGAACTCACCGGTGCGGGCCTTTAAAGGGCTGCACCGTCCGCCGGTTTTCATGGAGCGCGCTCAGGGCGCCTATCTGTTCGACGTGGAAGGCAATCGCTACGTCGACTATGTGGGTTCCTGGGGTCCCATGATTACCGGGCATGCGGATCAGGACGTACTCGCCGCCGTGCGGGCACGGCTAGACAATGGGCTGTCATTCGGCACGCCCACTGCGGTCGAAACCACCATGGCGGATCTGATCTGCGAGATGATTCCGTCGATGGAAATGGTGCGTATGACCAGTTCCGGCACCGAGGCGACCATGTCGGCGATACGGCTGGCGCGCGGCGCGACCGGACGCGACAAGATCGTCAAGTTTGAAGGCAATTACCATGGTCATTCCGATTCGTTGCTGGTTAAAGCGGGCTCCGGTGCGTTGACCCACGGTGAACCTAGCTCGCCAGGCGTGCCTGCGTCGCTGGCGGCGCATACCATTACGCTTTCGTACAATGACCCCGAAGGCGTTGAGGAATGCTTCGAAGAAATGGGCGATGAGATCGCCTGTATCATCGTTGAGCCGGTCTCCGGCAATATGAACTGCATCCCGCCCCAGCCGGGCTTTTTGGAAACCCTGCGCAGGGTGTGCAATGAGCACGATAGCGTGCTGATTTTTGATGAAGTGATGACCGGCTTCCGGGTAGCGCTTGGCGGTGCTCAGGCCCACTACGGCGTCATCCCCGACCTCACCTGCCTGGGCAAGATCGTCGGCGGCGGTATGCCCGTTGGTGCCTTTGGGGGCAAACGCGAAATCATGCAGAATATCTCGCCGATGGGGCCGATTTATCAGGCGGGCACCCTCTCAGGCAATCCGCTGGCCATGGCCGCGGGGATTGCGCTTTTGACCAAGCTTCAGGTACCTGGCTTCCACGATGCGTTGGCGCAGCGGGTGGCCACGTTGTGTAACGGCCTTCAAGAACGCGCCAACGCGGCCAACGTCCCGATGATGACCCAGTCGGCCGGTGGCATGTTTGGGGTGTTTTTTACCGGCCAACGCCGTGTGGATAACTTTGCTCAGGCCACCGCCTGTGACCCGGAAGCGTTTCGCCGCTTCTTTGGTGCCATGCTGGACCACGGCGTCTACCTGGCGCCATCGGCGTTCGAAGCCGGCTTCATGTCCAGCGCCCACACGCCGGAAGATATTCAGGTCACCCTGGACGCTGCGGAAAAAGCCTTTGCCTCAATGTAACAGCAAGTAACCGAAATCCCGCTATACTCTAAGAGCCGCTGACAACCAGCGGCTCTTTTTGTAGGGGGAGGAGGCCATCATGATACAACGCTTTACGTGGCCGGGCGCCGCGCTATTGGCCATTGGACTGAGCTTTCATCCACCGATTACGGCACAGTCGCAACAGGAGGCATCGATGTCTCAAATTCGCATCACCATGGAAGGCACGGAGGGCGCTGCGTTTTCCGCCCGTTGGAAAGTGACCCACGAGGGCGAAACCACCGAACACGTTGAGGAAAACGGTCGCGTACCGGCTGAATTCAGCTATGAGGGCGAAGCACTTGACGGCACGGTAACGCTGTTGAGCGACGGTGATCGTTTGGAAGTGGATATTCAGAAAGGTAGCAACCGCTCGCGTTCGTCTACCCAGGGCAAGGGTGGCACGCTGACGGTATCGATTCGCTAGTAAAACCGCCAGCGAAATGAACAGCCGCCTGACGATAGGCGACTCAAAGCAGAGCGATAGCATTGCTCTGCTCCTATTGCGTTTTGAATTCCCAGAGCACCTCTCCGAGCTCAATTGTAACATAATGATGCGGCCAACTTTCTTGGGCCGATCTAGCGCTGTAACCCTCCCTACCTCTCGATAAAGACCAGTAAAAGCTCGATTCGATCATCGATCATAACCGTGTCAAGGCACCAATGTCGGGATTTTTCACCGTGCCAATTAATATAGTCCTCTTTATCACTTTGTATTTTAAGTATTTTTCAATATTTGATGATATAGCTAATGCTGGTCAACTCAAGCAACCTCATCTTTCCATAGCCCCTTCTGCATTAAAAAAACCACCGATTGATTTGACAAATATCAGGTGTGCTCGCTTTCAAACCTCTCCTACTATGTAAATCAATATTTCATTAAATATCTTTTTGTATCTTTGTGTATCTTTGCGCGGTTGCCCACCTACGGTCGAAGGTTGAGACGATGATGGCACAACATGAAAAAGGGCTTGAGGCGGTGCCCATGCTGATAAAGGGATTATCGACCCTCGTCATGGCTGGCTTCATCGCGAGTGCCTGGGGTCAGGAGCGTCTTCAGGACGATAGCTTTCACCGGGTTTTCAATACCACTTACCGTGCCGCATCGCTGATTGATGGCAATTCTCTCAGCAATGTACAGGGCGCCATCAACGTCAATATAGCCGCCGGTAACAGCAATTTACAGAACAACTCCGGTGTCATTGCCATGGGCGACTACGCCCTGGCTAACAACATCGTGGTTCAGGTTGTTTCATCGAATAATCGCCTCGAACCAGAACAGGCCACTGCCGTTATCAAAGATAACGCATTGAGCCAGGCGGTTGGCTGGATTTCCGTCAACCAGGCTGCGGGGCAAGAAAATGTGCAGAGCAACACCTTGAGTGTTGCCCTGGGCATAAGGGGCAGTTCCCTGAACAGCGAATCGCTGAGTCAGGTGGTGTCCCGGACGCAGGAGCCGACCGGTGAGTCGGATGACAGTGGGGGTTCACGAAAAGTCGCCATCGAGGATTCGGCTTTCTCTGGGTCGCGCGGTGTCATTCAGGTGAATCAGTCGGCAGGAAGGGGTAACGCTACTGGGAACCATGTGGGCATCCGTATGACATCCGGTGCTCGCTGATAGTGGTAGTCGTGCCTTCATAACATCAAAAGCACTCTTTGCAGGTTCATTCAGGAGAAAGACCATGAAAACGTTCGCAAAAGCACCGCTCGCCCTGGCTGTCGCTGCCCTGTTCGCATCTTCCTATGCGCTGGCTTACGACAGTAACACCTTCGATACCGACAGCTACGTTGACTCAGAGTGGGAAAACGAAATCGAAGTCGAGATCGAGCATGAAATCGAATTCGAGGCTGATATCGAAATTGAAGACGAGTTCGGTATTGATGATCCCAACAACTACGCGGCCGCTACTGTCGACCGTAAGCAGTTGAACCACAGTAATACGGTTACCACTGATAAGACTGATAACGATGCTATCGTAAATGGCGATTCCGGTAACGGTGCCAGCGGTAATATCGGTATCAACGTAGGTGCCGGTAACCTCAATATGCAGGCAAACGATACCTCAATTGCCAAAGGACAAGATGAAACAGACGGTGAAAGTGGACCGGGAATGTCAGCGTCTTCATTTGTATTCCCAGGAGGAGGCAACTGGGGAGATGATGAAGATGATGCTGCAATGGTATTTGCCAAAGCTGCAACATTCTCTGTGCAGTCGTCTTCAGATAATACCTATTACGATGACGGCACAAACAACAATGCGGTGCTGGATAACTCACTGCAAGGTGCTTCTGGCAACATTGGCGTAAACGTGGCGGCGGGTTCCGGCAATGCACAGAGTAATGGCCTTGCCCTGGCCGTGGGTTCCAATAGCTCTGCCGATGCCACCAGCGGCGGTCTGCAAGTTTCCTACGATAACCTTGCTGACGATGACCTCGTTGTTTATGGATCCCGTTACGGTGTCTATGTTGTTAACAATACTAACAACGCTCAGCTAAGCGGCGGTGCGTTGTCCGGCGCTTCCGGCAACATCGGCGCTAACATCGCTTCCGGCAACGGCAATATGCAAAGCAACACCCTGTCGATCGCTCGCAGCCAGTGATCGCACGCGGGTGAATTGCCCGACCCGCTTTTGCGGGTCGGGTTTTTGAATATTCAAGCCGTACCGGAGGCGTTCGATGAAGAACTTGACGGTTTCCTTGTTGGTAGCGGTGTCTGCTGCTTTATCAGTAGGGGGCAACTCCGCTGAGGCGGCAACTATACGCTTGGGTAATGTAGTGCCTGGCACGACCGTTACCAAGGAGGTTCAATCGATTAGCGAGCGTCGCTTCGAGAACCTTATACCTCAAGAGACCGACTTCTCCTGCGGCGCGGCTTCGCTGGCAACCATCCTTAAGTACGCCTATGGGCGTTCAGACGTCACTGAAGTCAACGTGTTGGAAGGCATGTTCGAGGTGGCTGACGCCGAAGTGGCCCAGCGCATGGGTTTCTCACTGCTTGACTTGCGCAACTACGTTGAGTCGATCGGCATGCGTGCTCGCGGCTACGAGATAGACGATGCATCGCTAGATTCCGTATCGATTCCTGTCATCGTGCTGCTCGATCTGGATGGCTATCAGCATTTTGTGGTGATGAAGAAAGTCGTCGGTGATCGGGTCTATATCGGTGATCCGGCGCTGGGTAACAAGGTAATGGAGCGCTCCGAATTCGTCGAGGCGTGGAACGACGTCATCTTTGCAGTTATTGGCGAAAATTTTGATACCCATACGGTATTACTAAATCCATCCCAGCCTCTTACGGCGCGCAGACTCACAGATGTTTTCTCCCCCGTGCCCAAGCAACAGTTGCTGGACTTCGGGTTTCGTCATGCCGAGGTGTTCTAAAGGCTTGGCGCAATAATCATGAGGGTGGAAGGATGAACGGTCATAAAAGCAAAAGTAAAAGGCGATGGGGGGATGCGGTGGCCGTACCGTTGATGAGTGTTTCTATGATGTTGACCGCCGTGCCTGCGGTGCAGGCTGCAACAGTGGCGACGGATTTCAGTGATCCTACCTACCAACACGGCAGACAGCTAACCGACAATGAACTGACACAGCTGCGTGGTAAAGCCGTCAACGGCCGCCAAGTGCTCTTTTTCGGCGTGGAAATGACGATGAACTGGAATATGCCGACGGGTGAAGAAATTCGCGCGCGGGCAAATCTGGGCATAGATATGGCGAGCGGAAAGGCATCGCCAACGTTTTCCACCAACATCACTGCTACTACAACGGATCAATACGCTGAGTATCAGCAGACCATGGCCAATACCCCTTCCAAGCTTGATGGAGGGTTGTCCAACGGCAGTGGTGTCGTTCAACTGGTACAGGCTGGCGGCAATTCCAATACGGCTAATAACGCTTTTTGGGTAGATGTGGGGCGCAATGCTGGACGCGGCAACAGCCAGCTTGGCAATAATGATAAACGAACGGAGGAAACATCAAGCGGTGCTTTAGTCAATATTGGCAGTCAGGCTGGCGGGCTAGGGATGACCGTCACGGTGCCAGGTGTCGGGGAGGCAAGCCAATTGATAAACGCAGGCCGTGGTCTCAATCAATCCATCCAGCTCACCAGCGATCATCAGCAGGTTAGCAATTTAACGCGCCTGCATGTCCAACTGGGTAGCGGCTCAAACGCAGATATCAGCAATGAGTTCAAAAGTGTGCTGAGGTCGGTTCGCTCATTGGACCGCCAATAGTAAAGCGCAATGTTTACTTATTGCATCTTTAAAAGGCCGATATTTATCGGCCTTTTAATAATTATATAGCCAATACTATTGCTTGATAGCTTTAATGAGGCTATTAAGAGAACAGGCCTTCTTTCGCGGGCGAAGGCTCAAGACTCACAATGAGCTTATATTCAAGGGGATCAATAATGAATCATAAAAAATCGACAGGGCAGGTAACATCTTCCGGTTCTCATTTTTTGCCTTCGCTATTGTTTGTAACGGCTGCGGGTGTTTCTTCAGCGGCTGTGGCGCAGGGCGAAAATGATGAGGTCGTTCGGGAAGCCCAGCCCAGTCAGAGTGTCCAGAACGTTTTTCGCGAGGAACATGCCCTTTTCTCTGACCGTTTGACGATCGAACCGGGAATTAGCTACTCGTACTCTGACCGCAGCGAGCTGGCGTTAAGTGGGTTTTTGGCGCTGGATGCGATCTTTCTGGGCAATATTAACGTCGATACGGTAGAGAGCCATACCACCACGTTTGATTTGAGCACAAGATATGGTTTCACTGACCGGCTGGAACTGGAACTGAACCTGCCTTATGTCTATCGTAGCAGCCACTACGAGACCATCGGTGCCGGCGGGGCGACAGGCGGGTTGGTTGAAGAAACCGTTAGCCAAGGTGGCCTCGGAGATATCAGCGCAGGTATTTATTATCGCCTCCTACCTGAGACGAATGACCGGCCTGACGTCGTGTGGAATTTCTCCGTTCGGGCGCCGACCGGCGAGCATCCTTACGATATCAGGACCAATACCAGAATCGTGGATGTCGGTGAGGGGCAAACTGAAAATTTGACGGTGCCAACCGATCTGCCAACGGGGAATGGCGTTTGGGGTGTCAGCACAGGGTTCTCTCTGCTAAAAACGATCGACCCGGCGATTATCTTTGCCAATATCGGCTATACCCATAACATCGCGCGAAGCTTTGACGATATCAACTCAAGTGATCAGGAAGTGCCAGGTGAGGTAGATCTGGGCGATAGCGTTCGTCTGGGGTTTGGTACGGCGTTTGCCTTGAACGAGCGCTTCAGCCTTTCCATGTCGTTTACGCATCAGCACGCGTTTGAAACAAAGGTCACTGCCGATGGCGGGCCTGAACAGACGGTGATTGGTAGCAGCGCCAATTCAGCCTCGTTCAATCTCGGGGCCACCTATGGCCTTACGGACTCCACTTCCGTCGTTTCCAGCATTGGTATTGGCCTGACTGACGACGCACCGGATTTCACGTTGGATTTCCGTATACCTTTCCAAATCTAAAACTTAATTAAACCGTACCACCTGAGCTCTAATAAGCTCAGGTGGTACGGTTCATTGCAATATTAGTGACTTTTTAAACTAAATACCCGCCGACATTCAAACTGGTCACCACACACTGTGGTGACCTGGTACGTATGCTGGCGAGGTGTGTGTCAGCGGTTATCGCTATTCAGCTATAGTGTGGCATTACCTTAGCCAATTCACTCTTGTAAGACGCTAACGGTGGCGTTGCAAACTTCGTGCGGTTTCGAGATTGGGCAGAATTGGCCCTAGATTCTGATGAATCCAGTTCAGCGCCTGAATGCGGTTATGCACGTTGATTTTGCGGAAAATGTTGTATAGGTGAGACTTGACGGTGTGCTCACTGAGGAACAGTTTCTCGGCGATTTGATGATTCGACGCGCCGGCACTCAGCAGCGAGATGATTTCCATTTCCCGGTTTGTGAGCCCGCAGGCGGGGCGGAAGGCGTTGTTCTGGTATTTGCGATAGAACAGGATCAGCCGGGTCATGAGTTCGCGGGACATCCACAGCTCTCCATCAAGTAACGCATGGATACCCTTGCAAATGACATCCAGGCTCTCCTGTCGATAGAACACGCCTTTCAATTGCGCGCACGACAGGGCTTCGAGCGCGTGATCCATATCGCGAATGTTGAACGCGGCCAAAGGCGAGTTGCTGAGCGCCTCGGGTAACTGATGTTGCCAGTCCGGCAGGGTATCAACGCCAATGTGATCGCTATCGATCAGCATCAGGGCGTCACCTGTTGACGGTACAGTGACCTTTTCATGGGGCGACTGAATCTGCACATGGTACTCGGTATGAGTCCCCAGATATTCCGCAAATAGTTGTGATTGTGGGCTTTTTTCGGTAACGACAAATACCGTTTTAGTAGCCTTTTCCTGCGGCATTGGAGGATCCTCGTAGAAAGAACAAATGAGCAGGTAGTCTTTTCATTGTTGTCTATAAGTTCTTAAATGTAAATATATGTTACTATAAAAATGACAGAAAAAATCGTTTTTAGGAGCTCCTCTCATTAAGCGCATGATAAGTAATAAAAATATTTTATTAATCCTATTTTTAGCAAATTTATAATAAACATAATGTAACGCTATGGTTACTTTTGTCGTGTCTTGAGCATGCGTAAACTGGTTATCTGCTCAGGAGATTGCCAGATGAACAGCACGCAAACGCTTGTGCTTGCCAGCTGTAACGTTGGTAAGTTGAAGGAATTCAATGAATTACTGTCACCGCTTGGCTTGGATGTACGCCCTCAAGCCGATTTTGGGGTGCATGACGTGGCCGAAACGGGGGTGACGTTCGTTGAGAACGCCCTGATCAAAGCGCGTGAAGCAAGCCGGCAAAGTGGATTGCCTGCCCTGGCCGATGACTCGGGGCTGGAGGTGGATGCTCTGCAGGGTGCACCGGGAATCTATTCTGCGCGCTACGCGGGCGAGCCCAAGAGCGACCAGCGAAACAACGCCAAGTTACTCGAGGCGTTGCAGGACTGCCCCGAAGGGCAGCGCACGGCGCGTTACTGGTGTGTGCTGGTGTATCTGCGCCATCCCCATGACCCGGTGCCGGTTATCGTTCAGCGCAGCTGGGAGGGTGAGGTGCTGGCCCACCCGCGGGGCGACGGTGGTTTTGGTTACGATCCGCTGTTTTGGCTCCCTGATCAGGGAATGAGCGTGGCAGAATTGCCAAACGAGACCAAAAATCGTCTCAGCCATCGTGGCCGGGCACTTGCCGGCCTGGTGGAGGTGCTAAGGTTGGCCCATGGGTGAGCCATTGCCACCGCTATCGCTGTATATCCATACGCCGTGGTGTGTTCGTAAGTGCCCTTACTGTGACTTCAACTCCCATGAACCTCACAGCCAGGCGCTGCCCGAAGCCCGCTATTTGCAGGCGCTTCTACAGGATCTGGACGCAGACCTTACGTTGGCAGCGGGGCGTACACTTGAGACGATTTTTATCGGCGGCGGCACGCCGAGCCTGCTGTCACCGGGTTTTTATCGACAGTTACTGAATGAAATAAGCGCGCGTCTGCCGCTGGCCGACGATATCGAGATTACCCTCGAGGCGAATCCCGGCACCACTGAACAGGCGCGTTTTGTCGGCTACCGGGAAGCCGGGATCAATCGACTGTCGCTGGGTGTTCAGAGCTTTAATACTGTTCAGCTTGAAGCACTTGGCCGTATTCATAGCGGCTACGAGGCGATTCACGCCGTTGAGCAGGCGCGAGCCGCAGGTTTTCGAAATATCAACGTCGACCTGATGCACGGCCTGCCCAAGCAAAGCGCTGATCAGGCGCTGGCCGACATTGACCAGGCCCTGGCGTTAGCGCCTGAGCACCTCTCCTGGTATCAGCTGACCCTGGAACCCAATACGGCGTTTTACGTCCACCCACCGGTGTTGCCCCAGGAGGAAACCCTCTGGGATATTCAGGATCTGGGGCACCAACGCCTTGAACAGGCGGGGTTTGCGCGTTACGAGATTTCGGCCTACTCAAGGCCGCTGTGTCAGAGTCGGCACAACATCAATTACTGGCAGTTCGGTGATTATCTGGGCATTGGCGCGGGTGCCCACGCCAAGCTGAGTCATATTGACCGTGAGGGACGCTGGCACATCGAGCGGCGCTGGAAAACGCGTCAGCCCGATGCCTATCTGCGACGCCTCAATGATCCGCGCGGATTTATTGCCGGCAAGCAGCCAATCGCCGAGAGCGAGTTGCCGTTGGAGTTTGCCATGAATGCCTTGCGTTTGACCCAAGGGGTTCCGCTCTCGGTGTGGTCTGCGCATACTGGGCTAACGGATGAGGTGTTATTAGCCCGCTTGCATAATGCCGAGAAAAAAGGACTTTTGAAGGAAATCCCCAAAAGGCTTCAGGCTTCCCCTCAAGGTCTATTATTCTTGAACGAATTGCTGGCCTTGATCAGCGACGAGTAATCTCATAGATGCAAGACAAGCTAAGGAGTGAGCGATGCGTATTTCTCGACTACTGACCCCGCTGGTGGCCGCCGTGTTTGTGGCTGGCTGCGCAAGTACAAGTCCTTCCGGCGGTGGTGAAACTCAGCGCTCAAAGACGGCTACCGGCACCGGTATTGGTGCCGCTGTGGGTGCGGTAGCCGGCGCACTATCGGGGGATGGCAGTAGCAGCCGTCGTGACCGTGCCGTAATTGGCGCGGCGGTAGGTGCCGCTGCCGGTGCCGGGGTAGGTGCCTACATGGACCGCCAGGAGCAGCAACTGCGTGAAAATCTGCAGGGCTCGCGCATTGAAGTTGATCGCCGCGGCGATGATATCGTGCTGAACATGCCCAGCAGCGTGACCTTTGATATCGATTCATCCGAATTGACCAGCGAAGCGCGTAGCGCGCTAAACGAGGTCGCCAACGTGTTGAGCGAATATGCCGACACTCGGGTCAATATTGCGGGTCATACCGACAGTACGGGTGAAGAAGACTACAACCAACGTCTCTCCGAGCGCCGCGCTCAATCAGTGGGCAGCTACCTCGGCCAGAACGGCGTGTCGTCAGCGCGGTTAAACACGCGTGGTTACGGTGAATCGCAGCCGGTGGCCAGTAACGATAGCGAAGACGGCCGCAGCCAGAACCGCCGCGTCGAAATCACCCTGACGCCTACCGAGGAAGCCCGAAACCAGGCTGGCTAGACAAGTCCAGCTGTGAAGCCATTGCAACGCCCGCTATGCTGATTAGCGGGCTTTTTTATGAGTTGTCGACTTATCATGTTGTCATATCAACACGCGTATCACGCAGGCAATTTTGCCGATGTTCATAAGCATTTGACGTTGTTTGCGACTATCGAATATCTACAGCGTAAACCCTCAGCGGTTACCTATATGGATACACACGCGGGCCGCGGGCTGTATCCGCTATCGGGGAAAGAGACGCAACGGCTGCAGGAGTATCGCGAAGGTGTATGGCCGCTCTGGCAGGCGTTTGGTTCGCTGTCCGATCCGCTGCTGAGCGACTGGCTGGCAACGTTATCCCGCGCGCAGCCTGATCCGGGGCAACTGACTCATTATCCCGGCTCTCCCTGGTGGATAAGTCATGCGCTACGTGCCAAGGAACGCCTCTACGGGTTCGAGTTGCACCCCGGAGAGCATCAGCATTTGGACGATCAGGCGCTGGTGGATGGCGTCGAGCGGATACACGGTGATGGCCTGGCAGGGTTTTGCCAGCGGCTTCCCGTGTCAACACCCCGCGTGTGTGCGCTGATTGACCCAAGCTACGAACGTAAGGACGAGTACCAGGAGGTGGCGGACACGCTCCGGGTGGCGCACGCGAAGGCGCGTCACGCCGTGATCCTGGTCTGGTATCCCTTGCTGCCTGCCGGGCACCACGCCGTGTTGCTGGAAGCGCTGGCGAACAGTGGCATACGTAAAATATGGCGCAGCGAATTATGCTTGCGCCCGGCGGGCAGCCTTGAGCGCGGCATGTTCGGCAGCGGTATGCTGGTGATCAACCCGCCCTGGGGGCTTGAAGAACGCCTGGCCGGCGCCATGGCCCAGCTGACGCCGCTGTTAGGTGCGAAAAGTCACTATCATGCGGACTGGTGGGTGGCGGAGTAAATCTTTAAAGGTAGTGAGTGCTTACTTACCTATACAGAAACTACCGAAAATCTCCCCCAGCAAGTCGTCGGCGCTGAATTCGCCGGTGATCTCGCCAAGTGCCTGTTGAGCGTCGCGCAGGTCTTCCGCCAGCAGCTCGCCTGCGCCGTTTCCTTCGAGCTGATCTCGGCCGGTTTCAAGCGCGCGCATTGCCCGATCGAGAGCGTCCAGATGACGACGGCGGGCTGAAAAGCGCCCTTCGGTATTGGCGGAAAATCCCATGATGTCTTTCAGGTGGGTCTTCAAGTTATCCACACCTCGTCCGGTTTTAGCCGATAGCCGCAACGTGGGCGGGGTTGTGGATAAATCAATGCCCGGTTGTTCAGCGCTGGTATCGATCTTGTTACGCACCAGGGTCAAACGTTGCTGATCGGGCAGGCGAGCGACGAATTCAGGCCAGATGGCCATCGGGTCGGTGGCCTCGGTGGTAGAAGCATCCACCAGTAGCAGTACGCGATCAGCGCGCTCGATTTCGGCCCAAGCCCTGGCAACACCGATCTTTTCCACCGCGTCAGGGGTGTCACGCAGGCCTGCGGTATCAATGACGTGCAAGGGCATGCCGTCGATGTGGATATGCTCGCGCAGCACGTCCCGGGTGGTGCCGGCGATGTCGGTCACGATGGCGGTGTCCTGCTCGGTAAGTGCATTGAGCAGGCTCGACTTGCCCGCATTGGGTCGCCCGGCAATTACCACGCTCATGCCTTCGCGCATGAGCGCTCCCTGGCCAGCTGCGGCCCGCACGTCGATCAATTCCTGGTGGACGTTGTCGAGCAGGCTTGCCACGTGGCCGTCGGCAAGAAAGTCGATTTCTTCTTCAGGAAAATCAATTGCCGCCTCGACGTACACACGTAGCTCGATGAGCCGCTGTACCAGCGCCGACACCCGGTTGGAAAACTCGCCCTGAAGCGAGCGCACCGCATTTTCCGCCGCTGAGCGGGAGGTGGCATCGATCAGGTCGGCAATTGCCTCGGCCTGGGCAAGGTCCAGCTTGTCATTCAGGAAGGCGCGTTCGGAAAACTCGCCTGGCCTTGCAAGTCGTGCTCCGAGCTGGACGCAGCGCTCGAGCAGCATATCCATGATGACCGGCCCGCCGTGGCCGTGAAGCTCAAGGACATCCTCGCCGGTAAAGGAATGTGGATCGGGAAAGAGCAGCGCGATCCCCTCATCAATGCTGCTGTCGGCCCCCTTGAACTCGCCATAGTAAGCATGGCGAGGCGCTGGGCAATGCCCCAGCATGGCGGTGGCGATATCTCGGCTGGCCGGTCCGGAAACACGAATAATACCGACGCCGCCACGCCCTGGCGGGGTTGCCAGGGCGGCGATGGTGTCTGGGGTATAGAGTCGATCAGCCATGCGGTTTCTCGCTGCCAAAATAGCTAGTTTGAATTTTTCATACCTAAAACGCCAGACCCCCGCAAGGGCGGGGGTCTGGACGTCTTTACTAGTGGCTTACTTTTTGGTTTTCATGCCTTTACCAATACTGGGGTCCTGCTCGATTTTGCGCGTAATGAAATACTGCTGCGCCACCGAGATGATGTTGTTGACCACCCAGTAAATAACCAGACCGGCCGGGAACCATAGGAAGAAGAATGTAAAGATGATGGGTAGCATCTTCATGATCTTCGCCTGCATGGGATCGGGCGGTGTAGGGTTCAACTGTTGCTGCACGAACATCGAGATGCCCATCAGAATCGGCAGGATGAAGTACGGGTCTTTCACCGACAGATCCTGGACCCAGAACATGAAGGGTGCGTGTCGTAGCTCAACGGACTCTAACAACATCCAGTAAAGCGCGATAAAGACCGGCATTTGTACCAGAATGGGCAAACAGCCACCCAGAGGATTGATCTTCTCCTTCTGGTAGAACTTCATCATCTCTTGAGACATTTTCTGGCGGTCATCGCCATACATCTCTTTGAGACGCTGCATCTCAGGGCCGAGCTTGCGCATCCGCGCCATCGACTTGTAAGCCTTGGCGGAGAGCGGGAACAGTATGGTCTTGACCAATACGGTCAGCAGCACGATCGACCAGCCCCAGTTGCCGACGATGTCGTGGATCTTGTCCAGCAGCCAGAAAAGCGGGTTGGCCAGGAACCACAGCCAGCCGTAATCAACGGTCAGACGAAGATTGGGCGCAACCGCTTCAAGATGGTCTTGAACCTTGGGGCCCATATAGAGGGTGGCACCCAGTGATGCTTCTTCTTCCGCCGCCAGTTCACTGGTGGGGCCGGCAAAGGCGACGACGTTGCGATCGCGGGAATCCGTTGAAACATAGTAGAGGTTTTGTTCGTCCTGCGGAGGCGCCCAGGCCGAGACAAAATAATGCTGGATAATCGCCATCCAGCCGCCTTCGGCCTCACGGTTATTGAAGTTGCCGCCCTGGATGTCGTCGAAATCAATTTTTTCGTAGCGTTCTTCGGGCGTCGAATAGGCAGCCCCGAGGTAGGAGTTCATGCCCATGCTGACACCGCTTGACGGATCAGGGCTGTTATCCCTGGCAAGCTGACCGATAAAGCGCGCGCTGACCGGCTCGTCGGTGTTGTTGGCCAGATAATAATTGACGTCGACGGCATAGTTGCCGCGCTCGAACGTCAACCGCTTGATGACCTCAATATCATTCACTTCAGCAGTGAGGTTCACTTCAAGCTGGTCTTCGTCATCGCCCAGCTGGTACTCGCTGCTATCCGGCGTGAACGCAATGCGACGTGCTTCGCCGTCAAGCTGTAAGCCCGAGCGCGCTACGTAGCTGCGCGTCTGGTTGTCGGAGAGCAGAATGTAGCTGCGGTCCGAGCCGAGCGACTGCTTATGCTGGGGCAGCGCGGCGTACACAATGTCGCCCCCGTGGGGGTCGATGCGCACGTCCAGAACGTCGGTGGTAACCGCGATAAAGTCACGGCTGTCACTATCGCTTGCTTCGCTGTCGAGCGTCTCTTGAGACGAGTCATCGTCGCCGCTGGGGACAGACAGATCATCCGAGTCGCTGTCACGAGATGCATCGTCGCCGTCAGACGCTGAATCGTTGCTGCTGGTCTGGCTTTGCGATTCTTCGGACGACGATTGATAAGACGTCTGTCCGTAATCCTGATTCCACTGGACAACCAGGAGATAGGCCAGAATGGCAAGTGGAATCAGTAATATAAGTCGTTTTACGTCCATGAGGGTTCTGCCCGCTGGGTGGTGAACATGCTAATGGCGCAGTGTCAATTACTCGACCCATGACACACGAAAGCCTGCCAGGCGGCAGGCCGAGGTCGAGCGATGAGGTGCCCATCAAGTGTTGCGTATTGAGCTCTCAGGAGGCGCATTGACCGCCTGAGTTTCGCGCCGAAGTCGTTTCCACATACCATGGAGTTGACGATATAAAGCATCGTTATCCATGTCTTGAACGCCACGTCGAGCAAGCACCACAATATCCACGCCGGGAAGCTGGTCTTGACGTAAACGAACCGACTCGCGAACGAGTCTTTTGAAGCGATTTCGATCAACGGCGAGCTTCACATTTTTTTTGCTGACCACCAGGCCAAGGCGGGAATGCCCTAGGGTATTCCAGCGCGCAAGCGCCATCATCCCTTTACCATGAACCTTGAAGTCTGCTTGCTCAAAAACGTAGCGGTAGTCCCCAGCACTGAGTAACCGAAAATGCCGGGGAAACCCTTGATGTGGCACACGCAATCCGAAATCAGGCGCTCAGACGCTTGCGGCCCTTGGCGCGGCGGCGTGCGATAACGGCACGGCCATTTTTGGTTGCCATACGAGCACGGAAGCCATGCGCGCGCTTGCGCTTGAGAACGCTAGGTTGAAAAGTGCGTTTCATAACTCGTTATTCCCACGTGGTTTAGGACGGAAAATGAATTCCAAAAGGCCCGGTCCAGTGAGGAACTAGCCGGGAGATTCAATTCAAGACCGGAAATTGTAGAGGCTTACTGCGTTACGTGCAATTTTTCCTTGCAAAAAAAGCCATCTGTGAAGGCGCTCGCCCGCCAGACCCACATCGCCAGGCGTGCATTAAGGTGCCAAAAAATGCCCACGCTTTCCTGCGGTTACGTTGTGACTAATCGTGGGGATACTTTTTGTTAGCAACCTATTATTGTTGCCGTATTTCAATACCTTATAATGAAGCCGCTGCTGTGTATAAGTTGCGCAAAACAAGATGATAAGCGGTTGATTAGCTGTGAATTAAAAGTGAGTAATCGTTCACTAATGGTTATGGTTACGCACCCAGGGGAGGCAGTGCTTGCCAGGAAATTAAAAGTTTTCCACAGCTTGTTAAATCGCCTTCCGCCTGTGTGGATAACCACGGCGTTGGGCGCTACAATGGTCGGCCTTTTTCAACCGATGGTGAGATGAGTGTCACTCGCGCTTTGGCAACAGTGCCTGGATTACCTGCAGGACGAGCTTAGCTCCCAGCAGTTCAACACATGGATACGTCCACTGCAGGCTGAAGATAGTGAAGCTAACGAGCTGCGCTTGTTGGCACCTAATCGCTTTGTGCGCGATTGGGTGAGTGACAAGTACGCCAAGCGGATTAGCGAGCTGATGCGCGAGCTTTCACCCTCCAAACCCCCCAAAGTAAGCCTCACGGTAGGCAGTCGGCGGCCGGCCACCCCGGCGCCGCAGCCCCGTGACCTGGGCAATCCAGTGTCTGCGTCACCGGCGCCGCGTTCATCGCCAGCTGTGCATACGCCGCCGCGAGGCGACATTGCCGATGAGCGAGAGATAGACAAACTGCGTGAGGAAGGTGGTGGAAATGACGGACGGCGCAACAATGAGCGTCAGGTCCAGGTCGAGGGGAGCCTTAAGCATACCAGCGGGCTGAATCCCAATTTCACCTTCGATACCTTCGTTGAGGGTAAATCCAACCAGCTTGCCCGGGCGGCCTCGCGGCAGGTCTCGGAAAACCCCGGCGGCGCCTATAATCCGCTTTTTCTATACGGTGGCGTTGGCCTCGGTAAAACCCACTTGATGCATGCGGTCGGCAACGCGCTCGCCGTTCGCCGTGAAAATGCGCGTGTCGTGTACCTGCACTCGGAGCGGTTCGTCGCCGACATGGTGAAGGCGCTGCAGCTTAACGCGATTAACGATTTCAAGCGTTTCTATCGCAGCGTTGATGCGTTACTTATTGATGATATTCAGTTTTTTGCCGGAAAGGAGCGATCTCAGGAAGAGTTTTTCCACACCTTCAACGCATTGTTGGAGGGTGGGCAGCAAATGATCCTGACGTCTGATCGTTACCCCAAGGAAATCAGCGGTGTAGAAGAGCGTCTGAAATCGCGCTTTGGGTGGGGGCTTACCGTGGCCATTGAACCACCCGAGCTTGAAACGCGGGTGGCCATCCTGATGAAGAAAGCCGACCAGGCCAAGGTCGACCTGCCCCATGACGCAGCGTTCTTTATCGCCCAGAAGATTCGTTCAAACGTGCGCGAGCTCGAGGGCGCGCTCAAGAAGGTGATTGCCGATTCGCATTTCATGGGTAAGACCATTACCCAGGATTTCATCCGGGAATCGCTCAAGGATCTGCTGGCTCTGCAAGACAAGCAGGTGGGGGTCGATAATATCCAGCGCACCGTGGCCGAGTATTACAAGATCAAGGTGGCTGACTTGCTCTCCAAGCGGCGCTCACGCTCGGTCGCCCGCCCGCGTCAGGTGGCCATGGCGCTGGCCAAGGAGTTGACTAACCACAGTCTGCCCGAGATTGGCGATGCGTTTGGTGGTCGCGACCATACCACCGTGCTGCACGCCTGCCGTAAGGTAAAATCCCTGCAGGAAGAAAGTGCGGATATCCGCGAAGACTACAAAAATTTATTACGCTTACTGACCAGTTAATCCCTTAGGACGGACCTGTCTTTAGCAGGTCTTTCAGGATATAGAACGGAGTACTGATGAAATTTTCGATTTCCCGAGAGGCGCTGCTACGTCCGTTAACGCTGGTAGCCGGAGTAGTAGAACGTCGTCAGACATTGCCTGTCCTTTCGAACGTATTGATTCAGGTGGACGGAGACCAGGTGTCCCTGACGGGCACTGACCTTGAAGTGGAGCTGGTGGGACGAACCGTTGCCAGTCAGGTTGATGCGCAGGGTTCGGCCACCGTCCCGGCGCGTAAGTTGATGGATATATGTAAATCGCTGCCGGATCAGTCTGATATCCAGCTAGCGGTGGAAGAAGGGCGCGCCGTGCTGCGTAGCGGTCGTTCACGATTTACGCTGTCCACGCTGCCTGCTGCCGAGTTTCCGTCTATTGAAGATGCGGAAGGAAGTCAGGAACTGAGTGTGCCCCGCGGGACGCTGAAACACCTGATCGAGGCGACATCATTTGCCATGGCCCAGCAGGATGTCCGTTATTATCTCAACGGTATGCTGCTTGAAATCCAGAGCAATTTGCTGCGTACCGTGGCGACTGACGGCCACCGTCTGGCGATGTGTTCGCGTCCCGTCGATGTGGTGGTCGATCAGTCGCAAAAGCTGATCGTACCGCGGAAAGGCATCCTCGAGCTGTCTCGTTTATTAGATGATAGTGATGAACCCGTCAGCTTGACCTTGGGGTCGACGCACGTTCGTGCCCATACGGGTGATTTTACTTTTACGTCCAAGTTGATAGACGGCAAGTTTCCTGACTATGAGCGCGTCGTGCCGCGCAACGGCGACAAAGTACTGATCGCCGAACGTGCCGAACTCCGTCAAGTGCTGTCACGTACCGCGATTCTGTCCAATGAAAAGTATCGTGGCGTGCGTCTTTACCTGGAAGAAAACAATCTCAAGGTAATGGCCAATAATCCTGAGCAAGAAGAAGCCGAGGAGAACATTGGCGTCGAATACGCAGGTCCCGCCATGGAGGTCGGTTTCAACGTCGGTTATTTGGTTGATGTCATGAGTGTACTCGACGAAGATCGCGTGCAAATCACGCTTGCCGACCCTAACAGTAGTGCGCTTCTCGAAGAGCCGGGTGGTGGTGATGCGCTCTACGTTGTCATGCCCATGCGGTTATAAGCGTTCCACTTAGGTGATAGCACCGAACGGCGGCGCTTCTGGACTGGGAATGCGCCGCTTCTTTTTTCAGGGCGTACAGCATAAGTGATGGTTAATGAGTCTTCTCCAGCTCAATCTTGACGGTTTACGCAACTTGCAGTCTGTCGATATGGCGCCCTCACCGCGTATCAATCTGATAAATGGTGTTAACGGTAGCGGCAAGACGAGTCTGCTCGAAGGCATTCATATTTTGGGGATGGGAAGATCGTTCAGGACTCGCCAGCTTAAAAATGTGATACAGACCGACGCCCCCTATATGACGCTTTATGGGCGACTGGAAGGTGACCCTGGGGGCACACTAGGGGTGCGCCGGTCGCGTAGCTCCAGCGAGCTGGAATTGCGCGTTAAGGGGGATAAAAACGCCAGGCTGGCGGATTTAGTCGAGGCGATGCCGCTACAGCTTATCAACCCTGATGCGTTTCGTTTGCTGGAAGGTTCTCCCTCGGGTCGGCGTGAGTTTCTGGATTGGGGGGTGTTTCACGTGAAACACCGCTTTCTTGAAATATGGAAGCGTACCCGCCGAGCGTTGAAACATCGGAATGCGTTGTTGAGGCATGGTAGAATAGACCCCAAAGAACTTGCTGTCTGGGAGCAGGAGCTTGCCACTTGGGGTGAGCAACTTGATAAGTTGCGGCGAGCCTGGTTTGCTGAGTTTCTTCCTGTTTTTGAAGAGACGCTGGATCGCTTGCTTCCATTGCCAGGCCTGACGCTTCACTACGCCAGAGGGTGGGATAAAAAAAGATCGCTGGCCGATGTATTGGAAAGCGGCCGGACAACCGATTTGCAAATGGGCTTTACTCAGCAGGGTCCTCAGCGTGCTGATTTGCGTATCAAGCTTAATCGCCAGCCCGCTATTGAAGTGCTTTCCAGAGGGCAGCAGAAACTGGTAGTCAGTGCGTTAAAACTGGCGCAAGGCCGGCTTCTGGAAAGTGCATCAGAGCGACACTGCATTTATCTTATTGACGATTTACCTGCCGAGCTCGATGCACACCATCGGTCGCAGTTTTGTCAGTTACTTGAAGACATGCAGTGCCAAGTATTTATTACCAGCGTCGAACCCGGAGCGATAAGGGAGGCATGGCAGGCTCATACAACCGTGAGCATGTTTCACGTGAAACATAGTGACAGCGGGTTGAGTCAGCTTGTGCTGGAAGGGTAGGCGACACGGATAGAGACAGACTTCACGACGGAGTGGTCAATGAGCGAGCAGGCTTACGATTCATCAAGCATCAAGGTGCTCAAGGGGCTGGACGCGGTGCGCAAGCGTCCAGGCATGTACATCGGCGATACCGACGACGGCACTGGACTACACCACATGGTCTTCGAGTTGGTGGATAACTCCATCGACGAAGCCTTGGCTGGCCACTGTAGTGAAATCCGCGTAGTGATCCACCCCGATGAATCTGTCACGGTGAGTGATAATGGACGCGGTGTGCCGACCGAGATTCACGAAGGTGAAGGCGTGTCGGCTGCTGAGGTCATCATGACCGTATTACACGCAGGCGGAAAGTTCGACGATAATTCGTACAAGGTTTCCGGCGGGCTCCACGGCGTTGGTGTTTCGGTAGTCAACGCGCTGTCTGAAGAGCTGCGGCTGACCATCTGGCGCCAGGGCGATGTGTTTGAGCAGGTTTACCGCCATGGCGTGCCCCAGGCGCCCCTTGGCGTTGTGGGTACCACCGACAAAAGTGGCACTCGAGTACACTTTCGACCGTCACCAGATACGTTTGGCAATATCGAATTCCACTACGATATCCTGGCGAAGCGGCTCAGAGAGTTGTCCTTCCTGAACTCGGGCGTTGCCATTCGTCTGATGGATGAGCGTAGCGGCAAGGAAGAGCTCTTCCATTACGAAGGCGGCCTGAAGGCGTTTGTTGATCACCTCAACAAAAACAAGTCGGTCCTCAATCCGGTCTTTCACTTTAATGCTGTCCGCGAGGATGGCGTCGAGGTGGAAGTTGCCATGCAGTGGAGCGATACGTTCACCGAAAACATCTTCTGCTATACCAATAACATTCCACAGCGCGATGGCGGAACGCATCTGGCAGGTTTCCGTGCGGCGCTGACGCGTACGCTGAATAACTACATTGAAGCTGAAGGCCTGCTCAAAAAAGCCAAGGTGAGTACGGCGGGTGATGATGCCCGTGAAGGGTTGACGGCGATTATTTCCGTTAAAGTACCGGATCCCAAATTTTCATCGCAAACCAAGGAAAAGCTGGTTTCTTCTGAGGTGAAAACAGCGGTCGAACAGGAAATGGGCCGTTTGTTTGCGGATTACCTGATTGAGAAACCCGGCGAAGCCAAAGCGATCGTCAACAAGATGCTGGACGCGGCAAGAGCCCGTGAAGCGGCGCGCAAGGCACGCGACATGACGCGCCGCAAAGGCGCGCTGGATATCGCCGGGCTACCCGGCAAGTTGGCCGACTGCCAGGAAAAAGATCCAAGCCGGTCCGAGCTTTACCTGGTGGAGGGCGACTCGGCCGGCGGTAGCGCCAAGCAGGGACGCGATCGTCGTACCCAGGCGATTCTGCCGCTCAAGGGCAAGATCCTCAACGTCGAGAAAGCGCGTTTTGACAAGATGCTCTCGTCGGCAGAGGTTGGCACTCTGATCACCGCGCTGGGCTGTGGCATCGGCCGTGAGGAGTTCAATCCAGACAAACTGCGTTATCATTCGATCATCATCATGACCGATGCGGATGTGGACGGCTCGCATATCCGGACCCTGCTGCTGACCTTTTTCTTCCGACAAATGCCGGAGCTCATCGAACGCGGGCATATTTTTATTGCCCAGCCCCCGCTTTACAAGATCAAGCGTGGCAAGCAGGAGCTGTACCTTAAAGACGAGCAGGCCATGGTCGACTACCTGACCACCACGGCGCTTGATGGTGCCGGGTTATACGTCAATCCTGACGCACCAGGGATAGCGGGCTCGCAGCTGGAAACCCTGGTGAATCAGTATCGCAATGTGATGAAACGTATTGATCGCTTGGCGCGGGTATATCCGATTGAGGTGCTGAAGCAAGCCGTCCATGCGACCGGACTTCAGGGTGAGTCAAGCCTTAAAGACCGCGTCACCATGGAAAACTGGATTGCCGAGCTGCAAAAAGCCATGGACGATATGGTGGCCTATGAAGGCGGCCCGCGCTACCAGTTCTATCTTCATGAGGATACTGAGCGGGGGCTGTATCTGCCTTCCGTATCCCTGATTGCCCATGGGGTGACGAACGACTACGTATGGGGCTTGGACTTCTTTGAAAGTGCCGACTATCGTGCGATAGCAGCGCTTGGGGATACCATCAACGGGCTGCTCGAAGAGGGCGCTTATATCGCCCGCGGTGAACGCCAGAAGCCGGTGTCTCACTTCTCTGAAGTGCTCGCCTGGCTGATGCAGGAGGGCCAGCGCGGCCTGTCCGTACAGCGCTATAAGGGTCTGGGTGAAATGAACCCGGATCAGCTGTGGGAAACCACTATGGACCCGGATAGCCGCCGTATGCTGCGCGTCACGATCGAAGATGCCGTGGCAGCTGATATGATGTTCAACACTCTGATGGGTGATGAAGTTGAACCGCGCCGTGATTTCATTGAAACGAATGCGCTGGTCGCCAACCTCGACATCTGATTGTCTTGTGCCGTGTTTCACGTGAAACACGGTAAATAGGATGAACATTCAAAACGCCGCTGCAGCCCCAAGCTGCAGTGGCGTTTTTTATACTTCAAAGGGCCGAGCGCTACTGTTGACACAGCCAATCAGCTAACGCAGCAAGATCATGGACGACAACCGTCTTTTCCAGGCCGGCATTGTCGTGCAACGTTTTTTCGCCTTTACCTGTTTTAACCAGCACTGTATGGCAGCCCATCGCTTCGCCGGCCTGAATATCCCTTAAGCTATCGCCGACCATCCAGCTACCGTTCAGGGTTTCTAATCCCAGCGCCTTCTGAATTTGAATAAGCAAGCCGGGTAGCGGTTTGCGACAGTCACATTGGTCATCGGGTCCGTGCGGGCAATACGCAATATGCGCAACTTGGCCGCCTTCTGCGTTTACCAATGCCTTTAGGTGGTCGTGCATCGCGTGCAGTGTGGCTTCGCTATAATAGCCCCGTGCAATGCCCGATTGATTGGTGGCCACGGCCACCTTGAAACCCGCTTGAGATAGCTTGGCGATAGCCTGGATGGCGCTGGGGTAGGGTATCCATTCATCCAGGGATTTAATGTAGGCATCCGAATCATGGTTGATCACACCATCGCGATCGAGAATGACCAGTTGGTTTGCGTTGAACATGGGTGTCCTTGAGCCGTTGAACCTATCGTATGCGTCTCAGATTAATATGAGGAGGGGCAACAGGGCGAATGTTTCACGTGAAACATTGAGTATACCGTCACCATAAAAAAGCCCGGCGCTTGGTTTCGCCGGGCTTCGATGAACAATGAAAAATACCGAGATGCCGATGGCAAACCGATAGCGTTTTACCTATTGGGGTAGCTGGGCGATATCGGCCACGGCAAGGAACAACGCTTGAAGGCTGGCTAGCAGAGAAAGCCGATTGCGGCGAATGGCATCCTCGTCGGCCATGACCATGACCTGATCAAAAAACGTATCCACTGGATCGCGTAACGTGGCCAGGATATCCAGCGCCTGCTGGTAGTCGCCTGACGCAAACAGCGGCGACACCTTGGTTTCGCAGGTGGTTACGGCGTCGAACAGTGTCTGTTCGGCCTGCTCCTGGAGCAGCGCTGGGTCGACCTGGGTACTGCCATCATGGGACTGCTTGCTGAGAATGTTGGATACGCGCTTGTTGGCAGCGGCAAGGGCAGCGGCTTCTTCGCGCTGGGCAAACGCCTTGACGGCACGCAAGCGGAGGGCGAAATCCAGCGGCTTGGTGACCGGGCGGGCGCGTACGGCCAGGTACATTTCGGCGCTGATGCTTTCTTCCTGCCCCCAGGCGCGAAAGCGGTCCAGCATGTAGGTGAGGACGTCATCGACGAGGCCATCGGCCTTAGGCAGCCCTTGATGCTGCTCAGCGGCGACGCTTAACAGTTCACGAAGGTCAAGATTGAGCTCACCCTTCACAAGAATATTCAGCACGCCGATGGAGGCACGACGCAGCGCGAAAGGATCCTTTGCACCGGTGGGGCGCTGGCCAATACCGAAAATGCCCACCAGGGTGTCGAGGCGATCCGCCAGCGCGAGTGCCTTGCCCGTCGTGCTTTGCGGGATGGCATCGCTGGCAAAGCGGGGCAGGTACTGCTCTTCCAACGCTTGGGCCACGTCCGTTGGCTCGCCATCCTGTTCGGCGTAATAACGCCCCATGACGCCCTGGAGCTCAGGGAACTCGAGTACCATCTCGGTGACCAGATCGCACTTGGCAAGGGCGACGGCACGCTGCGCGTGGGAGACGTCCCCCTGAATCTGTTCGGCGATATACGAGGCGATCACGCTACTGCGGCGAGCCTTGTCCGCCAGGGTGCCCAGCTGCTGTTGAAACACGACGCTTTCAAGCTGCGGGATGCGCGAGGCAAGCGTGTGCTTGCGGTCAGTGTCATAGAAAAAGGCGGCATCGGCCAAGCGTGGACGAATGACTTTTTCATTGCCGGAGATCACCTGCTGCGGGTCGGCGCTGTCGATGTTCGAGATGGTAATGAACAGCGGCTTGAGCTTGCCTTGATCATCCAGCAGGTGGAAGTATTTCTGGTTGGCCTTCATGGAGGAGACCAGGCACTCCGCTGGCACTTCCAGAAAGCGTTCGTCAAAGCTACCAGTCAAGGCCACGGGCCATTCCACCAGGCCACTGACTTCTACCAGCAGGTCTTCGTCGATGACGGCATGGGCATCCTGAACTTCAGCCTCAGCCAGCACCTGCTCGCGAATACGTTCACGACGCTGATCACGGTCAGCCAGCACGTAGGCGTTTTCAAGTGCTTCAAGGTACTCGTCAGCATGCCCAAGCTGAATGGCATCCGGAGCGTGAAAACGGTGGCCGTAGGTAGTGCGACTGGCCTCCAGTCCCAAGGCCTCGGCGGCAATCACATCGCGGCCGTAAAGCGCCACGAGCCAATGTACCGGGCGAGAGAACTCAATGCGTGAGCTGCCCCAGCGCATGTTTTTGGGGACGGGCAGCGCAGTAATCGCCTTTTTAAGGATGTCCGGCAGTAACGCCTGGACGCTCTCGCCAGGCTGCTGTTCGCGATAACCAAGCCAGGTGCCCTTGTCGGTTTCAAGGTGGATCAGTTCATCCACGCTGACGCCACAGGAGCGGGCAAAACCTTCCGCTGCCTTGGTGGGAACGCCATCTTTGAAAGCGGCCGCGAGCGCCGGTCCGCGACGCTCCACCTCACGGTCAGGCTGTTTATCCGCAAGTGCTGCGACCTGCACCGCCAAGCGGCGCGGCGTTGCGAAAGCGCTAACGCTTTGGAAGGGAATATCAGCCTCCTGGAGGCCTTTCTGGATACCCGCCGCAAAGGCATCGGAAAGTGCATCCAGTGCGGTCGGAGGAAGCTCTTCCGCGCCCAGCTCCAATAAGAGCGTATCAACAGCCATTATGCCTCTCCCTCGTCAGCTAATAGTTCTCGGCGCAGTGATTCAGCGGCCATGGGGAAACCTTCTGCTTTGCGCGACTCAAAGTAGGCAGTGGCCACGTCCCGTGCCATGGTACGTACGCGCAGAATAAAGCGCTGGCGTTCGGTGACCGATATGGCGTGGCGGGCGTCTAACAGGTTAAAGGTATGCGACGCTTTCAGCACTTGCTCGTACGCTGGCAGGGGCAGGCTTGCCGCCAATAGTTTGCTGCACTCTTTTTCCTGATGGTCGAAGTTGACAAACAGCTGGTCAACATCGGCGTGTTCAAAGTTATAGGCAGATTGTTCGCGCTCATTTTGCAGATAGACATCGCCGTAGCTGACTTTACTGCCGTCGGGCGCGATGGCCCAGACAAGGTCGTAGACGCTATCGACGTTTTGCAGGTACATGGCGATGCGTTCGAGCCCGTAGGTCAGCTCGCCGGTGACGGGGTAACATTCGATACCACCGGCCTGCTGGAAATAGGTAAACTGGGTAACTTCCATGCCGTTGAGCCATACTTCCCAGCCAAGCCCCCAGGCGCCCAGCGTGGGGGATTCCCAGTTGTCTTCGACAAAGCGCACGTCGTGGACCAGCGGATCAAGCCCGAGGCGCTTGAGTGAGCCAAGGTACAGGTCCTGAAAATGGCTGGGTGACGGCTTCATCACAACCTGGAACTGGTAATAGTGCTGGAGGCGATTGGGGTTCTCGCCGTAACGACCGTCCGTCGGGCGGCGAGAGGGCTGGACGTAGGCGGCGTTCCAGCTCTCCGGACCAATGGCGCGCAGGAAGGTAGCGGGGTGAAACGTCCCCGCACCCACTTCCATATCGAGCGGCTGGAGGATGACGCACCCCTGTTCTGCCCAATACTGTTGCAGCGCAAGGATCAAGCCTTGAAAGGTCGACACATCAGGCGTCGATTGGTTTGTCGAGACACTCATCGCGGAAAGCACCGTTGGCCATGAATTCATTAGCCGTCAAGTATACAATCCCAGGCAGACAGGTTATAGGCGCGTAAGCCAACAGAACCGCTTTTGGTCAAGGAGAATGCAATGATTGTTGTAACCGGTGGCGCTGGTTTTATCGGTGCCAACATCGTCAAAGCGCTTAATGCGCGTGGGCGAAACGACGTGATGGTGGTCGACGACCTTCGTGATGGCACCAAGTTTGTCAACTTGGCGGACTGTACGCTGGCGGATTATCTGGATAAGGATGATTTTCTGGCGCGGGTAAAGAAAGCGCTGCATGGCGAGTCGGTAGATCTGCCGTCCATTGATGCGATTTTCCATGAGGGGGCCTGTTCCGATACCACGGAATGGGACGGCCACTACATGATGGAAAACAACTTTGAGTATTCAAAGGTACTGCTGAACTATTGTGAAGAACGTGGCATACCTTTTATATATGCATCCTCGGCAGCGACCTATGGCGGTAGCGAGGTATTCAAGGAAATCCCCGAGTGCGAAAAACCGCTCAATGTGTACGGCTACTCTAAGCTGCTGTTCGATCAGCATGTGCGCTCTCGCTGGAATGAACTGACAACCCAGGTCGTCGGCTTTCGCTACTTCAATGTGTACGGTCCCCGCGAACAGCATAAGGGCAAGATGGCGAGCGTTGCCTATCATAATCACCTGCAAATTCGTAATGACGAAACCCTAAAATTATTCGGCGCTTATGCAGGGTATGAGGCGGGTATGCAGAGCCGTGACTTCGTCTATGTGGGCGATGTCGTTGATGTGAACCTGTGGTTTCTGGATAACCCCGGCGCATCGGGTATTTTTAACCTGGGTACCGGCCGTGCTGAACCGTTCAAAGCGATTGGTGAGGCGGTGATCGATTACTACGGTAAAGGCCAGATCGATTACATTGCTTTCCCTGAGGAGCTCAAGGGACGTTACCAGAGCTATACGCGAGCCGATATCAGCAACCTGCGTGATGCTGGTTGTAACGTGGCGTTCAAAACCGTGGCTCAAGGAGTAAAAGCGTATATGGAGTGGCTTAATGGCTAACACCGCGATGCGGCTATTGGTCATTGGACCCTCCTGGGTGGGCGATATGGTCATGGCACAAAGCCTGTTCATGACGCTGAAGGCGCGCTATCCGCATGCCTCTATCGGTGTGGTCGCCCCGGCATGGTCACAGCCCATCCTTGAGCGCATGCCCGAGGTGGACGAAGTGCTCCCTCTGGCGGTGGGCCACGGTGAGTTCGGGCTCGCCAGTCGGCGTGATCTTGCTAACCGTCTAAAAGGGCGCTTTGATCGTGCCATTGTGCTGCCGCGCTCCTGGAAAGCCGCTTTGGTGCCTTTCATGGCACGGATCCCCGAGCGTATTGGCTTCCTGGGTGAACATCGCTATGGGCTGCTGAAGGAGCGTCGTAAACTCGATAAACAGGTGCTGGATCAAACCGTAAAGCGGTTTGTATCGCTTGGGTTGCCGCTGGAAGAGGCCGCAGGGGGAGATTTCGCTATCCCTAAACCGCGATTAACGATCGATCGGGACAATCTCGTCAATTTACGCCTGGCGCATGCGCTTTCTTCGCGGCCGGCCATCGGTATGATGCCCGGGGCAGAATATGGACCGGCCAAGCAGTGGCCGCTTAGCTACTTTCACCAACTCGCCAAGCAGCTTATTGCCAATGGCTATGAAGTCCGAGTGCTCGGGGGAGCCAAAGATCACGATGCTGCGGAGACCATTGTGCAAGGGCTGCCCCAGGCCCACAACCTGTGCGGCAAGACGGCGCTTGCGGATGCAGTCGACCTGCTGGCCGACTGTCGCCAGGTAGTCACCAATGACTCCGGCTTAATGCATGTAGCCGCAGCAGTGGGCGCGCGTATTCATGCGCTTTATGGCTCATCGTCGCCTGCCTATACGCCACCACTTACCGATAATGCGGTGATCCATTATCTGGGGCTTTCCTGCTCGCCGTGCTTTGAACGCACCTGTCCCCTCGGACATACCAACTGCTTGAATGAATTACACGTGGAGTCCGTCTACCAAGCGATATTGGCGGACCGCCAGCGCGAAAACCTGATCGCTAACGCATAATATCGACTTCTTCCGTCCGGTCAGCCGGCGTTTCGATCACCTGTTCTTGTGGTGTCTTGCTGTCCGTCTCACGACGCTGAGGGGCCAGTCCTTCCCAAAGGCGGTGTTGCAAGGCGGTTTCCTCGCGCAGGTGCTCGTTCAAGGTGTCCAGCCCATGGCGTTCGACCAGGGTTTCCTGGTCGCCAAGCAACGACGCACCCAGCCCCGCGCGATGATCTTCCAGGGTGAAGTTGAGAGACTCGAGAATCGTGGGGAATACATCCAGCATGGTGGCATCACGCTCAACGCGCCGCGGCGATAGATGATCACCCAGCAGCATAAAGGTGTTCTGGCGATCCAGCATGGTCAACTGATCCCATACCGAGACCCGCATGGTGAGATGGTCGCTCATGATCGCCACGAGCGTATTATCGAGTAACCCTTCACTCTCCAGGCGATTGATCAGATTACGGGCCAGCCAGGCAGAACACTCGACCGAGTAAAGAATGTCTTGTCCGTCGAAGGGGCCCTGACGTTCGATACAGGACTGGGCGGGAAACCCATTGGGCGCATGGCCGGTAATGCTCAGGGTCACCACTCCCCAGGGCCCGTCATCTGCTTCGTCAAGCCGACGAATTTCGTCAATCGTCATCTCATAGAGGCTGTCGTCAAAAAGCCCCCAATCATTAACGTACTCAGGATCATCAAGCTGCCGGATTAGATCGTCTTTGCCCTGCACACTTTGAAATTCATGGCCGCTGTAAAATAACCCTTTGCCGGCAAACTCCGTGCTGGCCCCCCCCAGGTAGCTCAGTCGGTAGCCCTGAGCAGCCAATATATCACCCAGACAATCAATGCCCGGGACTACGCTCTCCAAGGGTTCGAACTGGCTGTCATGCAGAAGACCTGCCGGCATCAGGGGCACACCACACTGGCTGGCAATCATGCCTGCCATGGTCCAACCGGTGTTTTCCATTTGGCGAACGCCCTCAAATACAATGCCGCGTTCGCCTAAGCGCTGAAGATCATTGTAGGCATCGCCAAACTGCGTATCGCTATAGGTACGCTCGATACTTTCGAGGTAAAGCACCAGCAGGTTTGGGGCATCTTTCTGATCGGATGAAGGGGGGGCGACATAGCGATAGTCAAGCCAATCGGCATCGTCTGCCACCACCGCTGCGCTGCGCTGCCCCAGCCCGAAAAGCAGGGGGTTGCTGGCCAGTAAGCCAAGTGCGAGAAAACGCTCCATTAAACGCCAGCGCTGATCATGTCGCGAAAGCCAGGTGACGGAAACCAGCACGCCGAGCATACTTGACGTGTAAAGAACGGCGGTAAGCATTTTTCCTGCGCCGCCGTGGTCGGCCATGCCAGCCTGGAGATGGAAAAACACGGCCCCCAGATCGACATTGCCGAAACTGTCCGCCAGATAGATATAAACGCCCCATAGGCTCAGAGGCCCGAGTGACCAAGGCCATACTTTACGGTAGCGTGCATTGAGCGGACGACCCCAGCGTAATTTTATGCCGATACCTACCCATACGGCCGCAAAGAAGAAAAACGTCCACCAGGGCAGGCGTGACAGTACCGTGATGGCATAACCAAGGCACAGGCCCGTCATGGTCAATGCTGGCAGCACGCGCTTTGCGGATCTTAATGCAGTGAAAGAGTGAAAACGTATGATGACATTTACCTGATTGACTAGTGAAAACAAGAGGCAGTTCTAATGGTCTTTGATGATAGCGTTCTTAGTGAAAAAATTGATGCGTATGCTCGAAATATTTTTGCATGACCAAGAGGCTAATCAAGCGTTCTCGCTTGGAACGCATAAATTGCGCCACGTAGCGATTGGCATTATCGATGATGATGTTGGCTTCATTGGGGTTCTCTCTGTAGTAGGAGACTTTATCCTCAAGGTCTGAGTAATCATCTTTAAGCTGCACATAGTGATAGCCGGGACGCAACGTGCCTTCCATGAACCATGTTTCAAAGCGTGGTCGTCTCATGAAACACAGCGAGTTAGACGCCATTATCCACTTGAGGTTAGTGGCAACATCCTTGCCTTCTATGCTCAGTACAAACTTATACTTTAACTGCTCCCGAACCGACATGAAATGTCGATGCCAAGGCTGGCCGGCCGCATTTTTGTGGGTATCGCCAACATTACATAGCGGGTGGTCGTAAAAGCCCTGCACAAATTGACGACGATGCTCTTGATGGCAATCTCCACGCCAGACGACAAGATCAAGCTTGTCATTATAGTCGTGTGGGTCTTTTACGATATAGTAATGGCGAACTTGATTTAACTTAAGTAAAACCGAATTTTGATTATGATCGCTGATGGGGCGGCTTTTTACTATGGTGGGAACGTGGGGAACGGTCGTTACATCGCCAAAGCGATGACAAAAATAAAGATGAGGCGGAAAGTAACGCAGTATGCTAGTTAAATCTAAATAATAAGTGCCGCTTTTTTCAAGTTTAAAATTGGATAAATTGAGTGTTTGTTCAGGTAGACCAGTCATTGTCTCGAGACGATTGTAGTAATCAACGCGATAGCGTATCTGCTGTTGTTCTTCTTCTGAAAAATTACTTAATGAACGAAGAAAGGCTATTCTTTGCCGCTGAAGTAAAGCGCCGGGTATCAGACGGTGAGCCGCATGTTGAGCATAAAATTTCAGCTTGTGAAGATTTTTATGTGTTTTTTCAGGGGCAACAAGCATAATCAATTACTCACAATTGCCTGGTAAAGTTGCCAATACGACTCAGCCATGGACTCGGGGCTGTATTGATCCAAACGCCTAGTCGCTCCTTGAGCTAAACGCTGACGAAGCACCGCATTCTCCCTCAAGTCGATAATGCCGTTAGCCAAGGCATCGGCATCGTCAGGTGGGATCAATAAGCCTGTTTGCTCATGCTTGACTATATCGGGTATGCCGCCAACCTCGGTAGCAATAACAGGAATACCTAGCTGCATAACATCCAGAACAACGGAGCCTAAACCTTCGTTGCGTGAGGGAAATGCAAAGACATCCAGGCCAGCAAGATAATCAGCAATATTGCTTTTAAAGCCTAACCAGTAAACATTGCCAAGCGATGAAGACTCTGCCTTTAACGTTTCCAGGTCATCACCATCGCCTAAAAAAATAAATTGTACATCAGGCACTTGTCGCTCAAGTTTCTTGGCAGCCTGTAGCAGCAGTCGCTGGCCTTTGTGACGATCAACGACGGCACCCGCATGCCCGACCAAAAATTTATCGGCAAAATCCTCACGAAAACTACGCGTAGCCTCTGGCGAGGGCGTTAGCCGAGCATAAGCACTGGGTATTACGGTAATATTACCGACTTGATTCTCTTCCAGAAGTCGCTTTATTACTTGGGATAGGGCAACTCTGGCAGAGGCATGCGAATAACATTGCTGGTTAAACCACTTACGTTTGACGGGTGAGTCAACACGTCGAGTAATTAGATAGGGCGTGCCTTTTAAACGGTAGTGCAAATAGGCCCAATGAACCGCTTTTGCATCGTGGGCATGTACCAGCTGAGTATCACCCAGCTGAAAGTGTCCTGACAATTGATGATTGGAGGATTGAAAACCGAGCTTCTCGACACCCTGCAGGTGCTGGCGCATGGGGGAGTCGTGACGACAAACCAGCGTTTGTGAAATTTTACCTGGTGAATGCTCTGCTAATGCCTTGATCAATAACTCGGTTTGGCGCTCGCCGCCGCGAAAACCACGCGCTAAATTGACATGCGTAATATGCATCAATCACCAAACCTTATTAAAGTCTTCTGCTTCGAGTACTTTCGGGTCGCGTTGATATTCGAGAAGCTTGGCATACTTCAGGTAGCTATTGAGTCCTGCACTGAGCGCAACGGTCATGCCATCGACCCCGCCCATGAAGCCTCGCTGAAATATATATTTGCGTACAAAGGCATTCAGGCCATGTGCAAACGGTGAAAAAGCATTGGCTCGCTTGCCTTTCTGAAACATGATCTTGGCCGCACGACCGCTGAAATTGCGCCCTGGCTTGGCAAATAACTGGCCTAGGTTCGCAAATGAGTAATGCACTATATCGGCGTCAAGCCGCCGAGGGTTGGCAGCCCTGACGCTGGCATGCTGTTTGACCTCCGCAAAGCGAGCATGGTGCCGGTTGTAGAGCCGAATACAGTAATCTGGATACCAACCACAGACACGTATCCAGCGTGAGCCAATCATATTGCGACGACGGAAGGCAAAGGCGTCATGCTCGGTAGTCGTCAGGTCGAGCTGTCGGATTGCTTCAACCATCTGCGGCGTCAGGCGTTCATCGGCATCCAGGCTGAGCACCCAATCGTATTGCACATGCGCCAGCGCGATATTTTTTTGAATACCATCGCCTAGATAAGCTTGTTGAACTACGGTGGCACCTAATTCGCGTGCGATAGCGGTGGTTCGATCCTGGCTGCCTGAATCCACGACGACGATGTCGTCACAAACGAGTCGAGCAGAAGCAATGCAGTCCGCAATATTGGCTTCTTCGTTAAAGGTAATAATATTAGCCGATATCATGAAGCGGGGACCTCTTGCAAAAAGGCAGAAGTAATATGTGCTGGAGAAAACCGTTCCAGCCAGCGTTCATCAATGGCATAGCCGTCCGCTTCAAGAACGGCGTCGACACGGGCTGCTAACGCTTCAGGTGTCATGTCGCAAAGATAAGCTTCCAGCTCGCCGGACATAATATCACGTACCCCGCCAGGGCAATCGACTGAAACGACAGGCGTCTGGCAGGCCAGCGCCTCGAGCAATACGATGCCCAGACCTTCGTGGGCTGAACTCAAGATAAACAAGCGGGCATGGTGCATCCAGGGGTAAGGGTTTAACCGGCGGCCCGCAAACGTGACGTTTTCAGCAATCCCGAGTTCAATGGCAAGTGCCTCCAGCTCTTTGCGTAGAGGACCCTCGCCGACAATCACCAGCGGAAGGGGCGTTTGCATCTTGGCATATGCGCGCAGTAGTAAGTCATGATTCTTCTGCGGTACTAAGCGAGCGACGTTGAGCAGATAAGGGGAAATGGGCCGCTCAGGGAAGTCGTCGCGCATAGCATTGCGGATATCCGCTAACGGACATGGATTGGTGATGGTTTTCAACGATAGTGGCTCAACCGCCAGCGTCTGCATGGTCGTGACAATTTGTTTTTCGACGCCGTGAGAGACGGTGACCAGGTGTTTGTGATGAAAAAGACAGCGTGCTTTCAGCCGTTCCAGCCAGCCAGCATGGCCTGAGGAGGGTTTGATGATATTTTCCAGCACATAACAGGCGCGTGGATCCTGGAAGGACCATACCGTTTCAAAGGTGCCAATGCCGCGGAAAATGATCCGGTCAAAAGCACCATATTGGCGCTCAAGGCGGCGTATTTCTCGACGGAAAAGTTTCCCGCCCCACCAGCCCGACAATAGAAAATAGCTTTTCCGCAGCACGCTATTGAACAAGCGTGCTGCGATCTCAACGCCACCGCCCACACCCGACGCCCACATGGCACGCGAAAGTGAGAAATGATGGACATTCACTTGCTCATTGCTCGGTGCTAACTGCGGGGGGCGCGGCTTAAAGTACATCAGGTGGCTCTCATGCCCTTGTTCGGCGAAGGCATCAGCAAGGTTCACCGCTACTCTTTCCATGCCGCCAATTTTTAGCGTACGCACGACAATTAAGACCTTCATGAAGGTGAATCCTTTTGCTGTAGCGGAAGTTGCATAACCGGTCATGTCGGAGCCAATGGTCACGACGCTGACTTTGGGCCATGCCAGCGTCTGTCTCAGACATCAGTGTATCGATGCAAGGGAGCCCCTGAAGGAGGTGCTGGGTATGAAAAAATGATAGTACTGATACAGGAAAGTAAGCAGGTGATCGTTAGCGTGTTATGCCTCGCTACACCATGGCATATCTTATGCCTGAAACAGAAAAAATCTGAAAATTCCCACGTTAAAAACACTTTTTAATCAGCAGCCTAGGGTAAAAGCTACCCATAAGAGCTATTTAAAAATAGCTGAGATATTATCTACCCCTACCTCTGCTTGCAACCACGCTGCTGGTACTCAGATGGGATTGTGCCACTGACTATATCGGTGTGAATTAGGCAGGTGCCAGCACAATTTCTGATATCCTAGTCCCACTGAAATAAACAGCTAATGGCACCTGATGAGGTTCGCACGATCCAGCGGGTACATCTGGACGGACGCGCAACTCATATCAGGAGTAACTTAGTCGATGCAGCGTAGCAGGGAAGTATCGCAAAGCGTGTGGTCGAGAGGGCCCTGAGATATCTTGAACAAGAAGGTGATAGCGTTCGCTGTTCAGATCAGGATGCCTTGAATCACGTGCTGACAGGAAGCTGGTATCGGCTGTCACCGGAGTGGAATTTTCAGCTAACCGCCTGTGATGCTATTGAAAAGCGCTATTCACATCTTGCCCCATACCTGCCGGCCATAGAAGCTTCCATTCGTCATCCGCGGATCGTGCATTTTATCAATGCGGTATAGCCATGGCATGCAACCTGCTCTTCAGCGAGATTTTTATCGCTTATTCGTTTCACACCGTCTGGCCGATCGATAGACGAGCGTTTAGCCCTTGAGCTAAGAAGCATTTAAACTGAACAAGCAAAGGACTGTGGTTTCCTGGCGAAGGTGAAGATTTTCAGCTTGCAGCCATAGCCGTTTGTTTTAGGGACATAAGTTGAAAGGGAATTGTATGCGACACAAATTGCCACATCTGCCCGGATGGGACCCTGCGTTTTCCTCGCTGAATGATGCGCGAATGTACTGGCCAATACAGCGTACTCGTCTGCAGCTTATGGTTCGTGAAGGCTTCCAGGCCGCCATCGGCATTCCTCTTGAGCGAACGATATTATTTTTATGGAAGCGTGGCATGTATGGGCGCTCTGCCGTTAAGCATCTGGGCCTTCCACGCGGTGAAGTTGAACGGACATTGCAGGATAAACTGATTATTCATGTGAATCCTCGTGAGCTGATTCGAAGTGTTCACTGGAATGAGTTGCCGAAGCGCAGGCGACCCTCTTCTTCGACGTTCATTTGGGACGGGGATTGGGATTTACAGCGTGGAGACTTGCGCTATGGCTCGCGCTATCGCTTCGTTAGTGACCTGGTGCATCATCGCCATGACTTGATTCGCAGTGAGGCGTTTCAGCGTTTCAAAAGGCTTGTTGATGAAAACCGTCCATGGTCATCCCATCAGCAGGGTCTTTTGCTGGACTCAGAAGAGCGGATCCTTGCCTACCTTCGTGTTTATCTGGCCTTTATGGATGATATGGCCGAGCATGGTTTTGACATGGATCGTGGCAAAGATGACCTCGGTGTAGCCGTCAGTCGAGAGGGTAAATTGATCAAAATTAACCGGGGTCTACATCGGCTAGCCATGGCGCAATATTTAGGCTTGCAGACGGTACCCGTAAAGGTCAAGGCGGTGCATAGAGTGTGGTGGGAAGCCGTTACACGAAACACCCAGGGTGCTGAAGCGCTTGAACATATGGCGCAGGCATTACAACACTGCCGACCCGAGCAACAGCCCGGCCCACTAGATCCTCATGAAACCCCCGAACACTTTTCGTGGCCCCCAAAGCAGGTATAAGTCAGTTTGCTGAGTGATAGCCCTGGATAATCGGTGAGAACGTTGTCGCGGGGCTAAATTTACGTATAGATCGCGCCAACCTGTCTAGATTCATTTTTTGCCAGCTGCCGCTCTGGCGCAGGCGGCAGCGATCCAGGTCGATTAACCAAGGTGTTTCGTGGGCATCAATCAGGATATTGCGAGCGTTAAGATCCACGTGGTCGAGGCCCGCCTGATGAAAGCGTTTTATCATGGCGCCGATGCTCATTAGTAGGGCCTTGTGGACGCCTCCTTCTTCCAGCACCGCGGCAAACGCCCGCGCAGCGGGTACCCTTACGGTTAATAGCCCAGCCTGATAGGTCAAACCGTTGCGGGTAACACAGCAGGCGACTGGTCGCGGTAAGGGTAATCCTCGATCGTACAACGATGCCGTTAAGCGTAGTTCCCGAAATGCCCGTGTACGCTCAGCGCCGGTCCACAGGTAATTTTTTTCGCTGAGCTTGGCAATGAGCCCCCCTCGTCGATAGGGCCGCAACACCCACTGTTCGTTGCCGGTAGCTTTTAGAAAGAGGCTGCTGCCACGGCCGGGGGCTTCACCCACGATTAATCCTTGCTCACGCCAATAATCGGCGCTGAACAATGCGGTATGCGGTTGGTGTGTCGTGGTCTCGTCACATAAACTGTCTTCATCATGTAAAATAAGACTATTTCCCTGCCGGAGTGCCGCTAAGCGCATGAAGCCCTCTCTGCCTGTTCAGCCTAATCATATTGCCATTTTGCGCCTCTCCGCATTGGGAGACGTGTGCAACCTCGTCCCCACGGTGCGAGCGTTGCAGCGCCAATGGCCGCAAGCACGCATTACCTGGATTATTGGCAAAGGGGAATACAGTTTACTGGCCGGTCTTTCCGGGGTCGAATTTGTTGTCTATGACAAGTCGACCGGCGTCAAAGGCATGCGAGCGCTCTGGCGCGAGCTGGCGGATACCCGTTTTGATGTATTGTTGCATATGCAGCAGTCTATCCGGGCAAGCATGCTTTCGCTGGGGCTAAAAACGCCTGTGCGCGTGGGTTTCGATAAAGCTCGGGCCAAAGATGCCCAGCATTGGTTTACTCAACACCACATTTCACCCAGAGCCCAGCCGCACGTGTTGGAGTCGTTTATGGACTTCGCTCGCGCGCTGGGAGTGGAGGATGACCGGCTGGAGTGGCAGATGGCGGTTCCCGCGGCGGCGTATGACGAAGCGAAGCTGATAAGCCACGAATCGCCCTACCTGGTCGTTAATCCCTGTAGCAACGTACGGCTGCGTAATTTTCGCAACTGGTCGGTAACCGGGTATGCCAGCGTCATTGAATATGCATGGGTGCAGCACGGCTTGAAAAGCGTGTTGTCCGGAGGCGGCAGTTCGCTTGAGCGTGAAATTGGTGAGCAAATCGAAGCGCTCTGCCAGCCAGACAGTGTGATCAATGCCATTGGCCAAACATCGTTAAAGGGCCTTTTAGCGCTGATTGATGGTGCCCGCGCGGTCATTGCGCCCGATACCGGACCTGCGCACATGGCAAATGCCATGGGGACCCCGACGTTGGGGCTCTATGCGACAACGAATCCCCAGCGTGCTGCCCCGTACTTGTGGCGAGATTTTGCTGTCAATGCCTATCCTGAGGCCGTACGCACGTTTTTGCATAAATCAGTGGAAGACGTGAACTGGGGGCAGCGGGTACGCCATGCCGATGCCATGGATCTGATCAAGGCCGACGACGTCATCGCCAAGCTTGATGCGCTATTAGCCTATAGCGCAGAGCAGTCAACCACAGGAACCACGGATGAAAGTTGATTTGACCGCCCTGGAGCACGGCCGCGTCCTCGTTGTGGGCGACGTGATGCTGGACCGCTATTGGCATGGTGGTACCTCACGCATATCGCCGGAGGCACCGGTACCGGTAGTGCGTGTCGAAAATGCCGACGACCGGCCCGGGGGTGCCGCCAACGTGGCGCTGAATATTGCGGCCCTGGGGGCGCAGGTGTCGCTCGCTGGGGTAGTCGGCAACGATGACAATGCCAAGCTGCTTGCCACACGATTATCAGATTCAAAAGTAAGCACTTACTTTCAATACAGCGACGATATTCCGACTATTACCAAGCTCAGGGTGATGAGTCGCAACCAGCAGCTGCTGCGTCTGGATTTTGAGCAGCGCCTGGACGGAGTCGACACCACTGACCTGCTTGCCCAGGTTGAGCAGGCGCTCCCCGACTGCGACGTGATGATTCTTTCCGACTACGGGAAGGGCACCTTGAACCAGGTTGAAAAGCTGATTTCGTTGGCGCGCGGTCAGGGTAAGCGTGTGTTGATTGATCCCAAGGGCAGCGACTTCAGCAAGTATCGTGGCGCGAGCCTGATTACCCCCAACCTGACGGAATTTGAAGCAATCGTCGGTCCGTGCAGCAGCGATGAAGAGCTCTCGCGTCGCGGCGAAGCGCTGCGCGCCGAGCTTGAGCTGGAAGCGTTGCTGATTACCCGCAGCGAAAAGGGCATGACGCTGATTGGCGACGGCCAGGCGCCGTTACATTTACCTACCCGGGCCCAGGAAGTTTTCGACGTGACGGGCGCGGGCGATACCGTAATTGGTCTGATGGGGCTCGCCCTGGCATCCGGTCATGAGCTGGCGGAGGCCATGATGCTGGCGAATCTCGGCGCCGGGTTGGTGGTCGCCAAACCGGGCACCGCTACGCTGTCGATTGCTGAGCTTTACACCGCCCTGCACGGCGACAAGCTTGCCGAGTATGGCGTCATCGAGCCAACCTCTCTGGTGGAGGCCGTGCGTGCCGCTCAGCGCCGTGGCGAGCGCGTCGTGATGACCAACGGCTGCTTCGATATTCTGCACGCGGGCCATGTGGCGTATCTCGAACAGGCAAAACGTCTGGGTGATCGCTTGATCGTGGCGGTCAACGATGATGCCTCCATTGGCCGCTTGAAAGGCCCAACACGCCCGATCAATCCCCTCAATCGGCGCATGCAGGTGCTGGCAGGCTTGGGCGCGGTCGACTGGGTCGTCCCCTTTAGCGACGACACACCGCAGGCACTGATCGAGGCCGTGCTGCCGGATATACTGGTCAAAGGCGGCGATTACCGCCCTGAGGACATTGCCGGAGGTGAAGCGGTGATAGCCAGCGGCGGCGAAGTCAAAGTGCTGGGCTTTGAGGACGGCGTTTCCACCACGGCGATGATCAGCTCGATTCTGGATCGCGAACGCTGATGGGCTGGCCTCGGTTTGCCTATTCGGTGGTGCTATACGCGCTGTCACCGCTGATCACATGGCGCATCTGGCGTGAGCAAGTACCCACTTACTCGCGACTGCAACGCCTCGGTATGCGCCTTGACCCGTTGCCAGCCGGGCCGACGATCTGGCTGCATTGCGCGTCGGTTGGCGAGCTACGCGCGGCGCGCCCGCTCATCGAAGGGCTGTTGCAACGCTATCCCGCCCATGGGCTGCTGTTGACCACCATGACGGCCACCGGGGCCCAGCAGGCTCTCACTTTGATCAATGACCAGCCCGAACGTGACCGTGTTCGTCTTGTCCATCGGTTCCTGCCGCTTGACTATCCGGGCGCGGCGAAGCGCTTTATGGCACGGGTAACGCCGGCGCTGGCCCTGCTGTTCGAAACCGAGCTATGGCCCAATTTGCTCAATGCCTGCAGTAGGCAGGGAGTGCCTGTCGCGGTCGTTAACGGACGCCTATCACCTCGCGCGTTTGCGCGCTACCAGCGCTGGCGGCCACTGATGGCCAGCGCCCTGGCGAACGTCAGCTGGCTGGCCGCCAAGTCTTCGGCCGATGCCGAGCGATTCAATCGCCTGGGATGCCGCGTTGACGCCACCAGCGTCGTTGGCTCGTTAAAGTTTGAAATGCCCAGTCACGACAAGGCATTGGAAGAGGGTGAGCGCTTACACTATCAATGGGGTGGGCGGCCCGTATGGGTGGCTGGCTCCACCCGAGATGGCGAAGAAACGTTGTTGTTGCAGGCTCATCGCCAGCTTGCCAAACGCCATCCCGATGCCTTACTGGTTGTGGTGCCGCGCCATCCAAAACGGTTTGATGAGGTGGCCCGCCTTTGCCGTGATGAGGGCTGGTCGTTAAGCCGTCGCAGTCAGCAGCAGCCCGTAACGGCCCAGACCGACGTCTACCTGGCCGATACGCTGGGCGAGTTGGCCGTGCTGTATGCGGCGGGTAGCGTGGCCTACGTGGGCGGAAGTTTGGTCCCTTTGGGCGGCCACAATGTGCTGGAGCCCGCCGCGCTGGGAAGGCCGGTACTCACGGGGCCCTCCCTTGAAAACTTTGCCGATGTGGCCGAGCCACTGTTAATGGCGGGTGCGCTCACTCAGGTGGATAGCCCGACGGCGCTTGCCGAGGCGCTAGTTCGCCACTTTGACGACCCAGTAGAGGCGCAGCGACAAGGCCAGGCAGGGTATGAGGTGGTCAAGGCACAGGCGGGAGCGCTGACCCGCACGCTGGACGGCTTGGCCAGGCTGCTACCCCAGCCGCGTTCGGTATCAACGGATTAGCTTCTGTTGGGCTCCACTATCTGCAGAAGTGGATTAACAAGCCATTAGATATAAAACAAAGGCCAGCACAAAAGGCTGGCCTGGTGACATTGAAATGCTTACTGTGGAATCAGCTGGTCGTGATGCGCTCCACGCCCTCCTGATTGCCGAGCAGCAGCACATCGGCGCCCCGCTCGGCGAATAGGCCACTGGTCACTACGCCCACGATGGCGTTGATCCTGGCCTCCATGGCTAAGGGGTCATCGATCATGAATTCGTAGCAGTCGATGATCTGGTTGCCATTGTCGGTGACCACCCCTTGCCGATAGACAGGCTCGACGCCCAGGCCGACGAGCTGGCGGGCAACATAGGAGCGCGCCATGGGGATCACTTCAATCGGCAACGGGAAGTTGCCCAACTGGCTGACGTACTTGGACTGGTCGGCGATGCAGATGAAGCGTTCGGCGCAGGCGGCAACGATTTTTTCGCGGGTAAGCGCCGCGCCGCCCCCTTTGATCATTTGTAAGTTGGCGTTCACTTCGTCGGCACCGTCGATGTAAAAGGGCAGCGTGCCAACGCTATTCAAATCGAACACGTCAATACCCAGCGATTTCAAGCGCTGCGCACTGGCCTCCGAGCTTGCCACTGCTCCCCTGAACTGATCGCGTAGCGGTTTTAGGCGATCAATAAACAGGTTGGCGGTAGAGCCGGTGCCGATGCCCAGCACGGTATCCTTCTCAAGCCAGGGTTCAATTTCACGGATCGCTTTGTCCGCGACGGCGGCCTTGAGTTCGTCTTGGGTCATGGTATGCCTTTTCGCTGGGAGGAATGGATGCAGGGCTCATTATAACGGCGCGAGCGCGGCCTGCCGATCAAAACGCCGCTAGACGCCGCAAGGCGTAATCTGCTACCAATAGAAGTTTTGTCCGCACCCGTCAGGGTTACGCTTTTCCTTGGGATTTTCCGCATGCTAGAAGCTACCGTCAAAAAGATCCTCCAGGCCCACGTGTATGAAGCCGCCTGTGAAACGCCTATATCGCCCGCTCCCTTTTTGTCGCGTCGTTTCAACAACCAGATTTTGATTAAGCGCGAAGATCTACAGCCGGTATTTTCCTTCAAAATCCGTGGGGCCTACAACAAAATGGCCCAGCTGAGCGACGAACAGAAGGCCAAGGGGGTAATTGCGGCCTCGGCGGGCAATCATGCCCAGGGCCTTGCCATGGCCGCCAAGCTGATGGGCGTGAAAGCAGTCATTGTCATGCCGAGGATAACTCCCGAGATCAAGGTGCAGGCGGTACGGGCTCGGGGTGCCAAGGTGGTGCTCAAGGGCGATGCCTTTGCCGCCGCCGCCGAGCATGCGCAAGAGCTAATAAAAGAGCACGGCTACATCTATATCCCGCCGTTTGACGATATTGACGTTATCGCCGGTCAGGGCACCATCGCGGTGGAAATCCTGCGTCAGCAGGCCGGGCGTCTCGATGCCATCTTCGTGCCGGTAGGCGGGGGAGGTCTGATCGCCGGTATTGCCGCCTACGTCAAATACCTGCGTCCGGATATCAAAGTGATCGGCGTGGAATCCGAAGACAGCGCCTGCTTGAAAGCCGCGTTGGAAGCGGGTGAGCGGGTGGTGCTCGACCAGGTGGGCGTTTTTGCCGAAGGCGTCGCCGTGGCACAGATCGGCGAAGTGCCCTTTTCGCTGGTGAAAGACATCATCGACGATGTGATTACCGTCACCGCCGATGAAATGTGCGCCGCCGTCAAAGATATCTTTGAAGATACCCGCGCCGTCGCGGAAACCTCGGGTGCGCTGTCGCTGGCGGGGCTGAAAAAATATATTCAGCAAACTGGCGCGGAAGGCGAAACCCTGCTGTGTATCAATTCCGGGGCCAACACCAACTTTGACCGTCTTCAGCATATCGCCGAGCGGACCGAGCTTGGCGAGCAGCGCGAGGCGATTCTGGCCGTGACCATTGCGGAAAAGCCAGGCAGTTTCAAGAAGTTCTGCCGTACGCTGGGTAAGCGCATGGTGACCGAATTTAGCTATCGCTATGCGGATAACAGCGAAGCGCATATCTTTGTCGGCGTACAGGTAAAGCCCGGTGGAGAGGATCGCCGGGCCGTTATCGAGAAGCTGGAGGAAGCGGGCTATCAGGTCGAGGATCTTACCGACAATGAGCTGGCGAAGTTGCACATTCGCCACCTCAGCGGCGGTCGCCCCAGCGAGCACTTTGAAGAAGAGCTGTATCGCTTCGAATTTCCTGAGCGTCCCGGCGCGCTGATGAACTTCCTGACCCAGCTTCCCCACGACTGGAATATCTCGCTGTTCCACTACCGGAATCATGGCGCTGCCTACGGTCGTGTCCTGGTCGGCATGCAGGTGCCCAACGGCGACCGCAAGCATGTTGACGAACATCTGGATGCGATTGGCTACCGCTACTGGCGAGAAAGCGATAACCCGGCGTACCGAATATTCATGGCGTAATGATGCCCTACACATTGAGTAAGCGCTTACTTACGCACAGGGCGCCATCTGCCGACGGTTAAGAAACACTGTGCGTTTATTTTTTTAGTGGCAGATGACCGTGAAACCGTTGTCAACGAGTGCCTATTGGCCCTATAGTCACAGTCGATATTAATGACAGACATCATCCAGGCAGTATTAGGCGACTCATGACAGGCAGGCCGGGTGATGTCTTAATGAATTTGGCAATGCTTAGGGGGTTGGAGAAGCACTATGCGCCGCAAGAAGCCTGACATGGTAATGGCACTGATGATTGTGTTCGCGCTTGGGGTGCTGGCGACTGGCTACGCGCAAGCGCTGGCGGGAAGCTGACCCATCGCTTGGTAACACAAAGCATCGATTATTGAACGGGCTGGCCTTTAGGGTCGGCCCGTTTTGTTTTCTAGCCGATCAAACAGGCTCAGGTCTCACAATATGCCGATCGCTGACCACCGCGCTTAAAGGTATGTCCCAGGGTTCGACGGGCAGGGTGTCCACCTGCTGACACGCATGGGCGACGCCCAGCAGCGTAGGCTTCGGTCCTGGCCGGCGCATGAAGGCGAGGCTGCGATCATAAAAGCCACCGCCCATGCCCATACGGTTAGCCTGGGCGTCGAAACCGACCAGGGGCACCACCAGGGTATCGAGCGCCCAGGCAGGCAGCCGGTTGGGACGCTTGGCGGCAAAGCGGGTGTCGGGTTCGGCGATACCGAAGCGATTCTTAATCATCGGGGTGCCCGCGTGGTAGGCCACAAACCACAGCGTATTGGTGCTGAAAGGCCGCAAAACCGGTAAATAAACCGTGACGCCTCGCTGGCGGAGCCAGGGAATGAGCGGGGTCGGGTCGATTTCGCCCTTGATCGGCAGATAGAGACTTATACGCCGGGCACGGCGAATTTCGGGAAGGCGTTTGAGCTGCTGGCAAAGGCGAAAGGCCGCTTCGCGTTGCTCGCGAGGCGTTAGCGATTGGCGCCGCTGGCGCAATTCACGCCGCAGTGTACGCTTGTGGTCAGCGCTGTGGAGGCTGTCCATCATAATGAGTGTTCCCCAGAATGCCGCTGTCGTTCTGGCCCTGAACCTACTGGTTCAGGTGGGTGGCCGCAGCCAAGCCGTCAGGCTTTCCGACGCACGGACATGCACACGGGCCTGGCTAGCATTTGGCCCCCTGGGTATTACGCATAGGCTCGAGGGACTATAACGACTGGCGCACACCCCAGAGAACCTCGTCATCCTAACAGAGCGGTGACCAATGCCAAAGGCTTGCGTTAAACGGCATCACGGCTTGCGGGTTTGCGACAAGGCGTGCTCAAGCCGCTCGTTAAGCCGGTTCAGGTTTGCTTCCCCAGCGCGATGTTCATCCATGGCCTCAAGCAGCTCGTGTGTGATGTTAAGCGCTGCCATGATGGCGATACGCTCGCTTCCCAACAGGCTGCTTTGCGACTGTATACCCTGCATGGCGCGGTCCAGATAGCGGGCCGCGCGTTCCAGCTTGGCTTCTTCACCGGGGTCGCAAGCAATCACGTAATCACGCCCTAACAGGGTGATTTCGGTAGTAGGCCGCTTAGTGTTACTCATGACAAGCTCCGGCACGGGTCAAAAGGATGCCCAATGCGTTAACATCACTGCATAGGAAGGACGATGCCGTTCACTATAAGAGAGCGGCTTGCGCGCGGTCAACGCGCAAGCCGGAGCGGCCTATCATCGCGAACCCATGCCAACGAGTGAAGACCATGTCGCTAATTGACGAACGCCAGGATTTTTCGGATGTCGCCGATGTTTTTTTGTTGCACGGGAGCATGCAGTCCCCCGCATTTCTCGATGGGCGGCTTTGCGCACTGCTGGCCCTGCGTGATGTGGATGCTCAAACTTGGCTGGAAGAGGTCTGTTTGAGCCTTGGTGTGGAACAGCCCCGTGACCCGGCCAGCGCCGAGCGGCTGCTGGGCTGGCGGCGACAGACGTTGGAGGCACTCAGCGCCAGCGACCTCAACTACGCGCCGCTGCTGCCCGACGAGCTGTTCAGCCTGGCCGAGCAGGCCCAAGGCCTGAAAGAGTGGACGCTGGGCTTTATGGAAGTGGTCGACGAGGTGGCCGATGACGACATGCGCCAGCGTTGGTCGCAGACCCTTCGCGAAGCGGTGGACGACCTTTCAGGGCTCGGCCAGATCGAGACCGATATCGACGACTCGCCCGAGAATGAAAATGACCTCTTTGCGCTGACCGAGCACGCGCGGATGGCGGCCATGCTGCTATACACCGAGCAGCATCCCGGTCAGCCGCAGGTCGAGCAAACCGACACGCCCGTTCATTAACCTGTTGTTGGAAAACGCTATGTCGCTTGATGTACTTCCCCGGCCGCCGGCGATTACGCCGGCCGAATATCGCCAGCGGCGCGACGCCCTCATGGCCCAACTGCCTGCCAATGCCGCAGTCATTTTGCCCAGCGCCTCGCTGGTGACGCGCTCCAACGACAGTGAGTATGCGTTCCGCCAAAACAGCGACTTTTATTACCTCACCGGCATCGCCGAGCCGGATGCCCTGCTGGTACTGCTGCCGGGCCGTGAGGCGGGGCAAAGCGTGGTGTTCTGCCAGGACCGCGACCCCACCATGGAAGCCTGGACCGGGCGACGGCTGGGCGCACAGGGCGTGGTGGCCGAACACGGCGTTGATCAGGCGTTCGAGAATGCCGAGCGCGAGGCTACCCTGAAAACGTTACTGTCGGGGCGCGAATGGCTTTACCTGCCCCTCGGAAACGCTGAAGCGCAGGCCATTGCCGATGACGCCTTGGCAGAGGCAACCACGGGCCAGCGCCGTGGACGGCCCGCGCTCAAGGGCTGGGTGGACACGGATCCGCTGATTCATGCCATGCGCCAGATTAAAAGCGCGGCCGAAATTGCGCTGCTGCGCCATGCGGCGCTGATTTCTGCCCACGCCCATGTCCGCGCCATGCGCGTCACACGCCCCGGTCTCCGCGAATATCAGCTACAGGCCGAACTGGAGCATGAATTTGTCTGGCAGGGTGGCAGCGGCCCTGCTTACAGCACTATTGTGGGTGGCGGTGCCAATGCCTGCGTGTTGCACTACATTGAGAACAGCGCACCGCTGACCAGTGGCGAGCTGGTGTTGATTGACGCCGGCGCGGAATTCGAACTCTATGCTGGCGATATTACCCGCACTTTCCCGGTATCGGGGCGCTTTGATGACGCTCAGCGGGCACTCTATCAAGTCGTGCTGGACGCCCAGGAGCGAGCCGTCGCGGCTATTCAGCCAGGTGCCACCCTCGCTGAGATCCACCAGGGCGTTGTGGCCGATCTGACCGTCGGTTTGATTGCGCTTGGCCTGCTGGATGGCGAGCTTGAGACCTGTATCGACGAGCAGCGCTACCGGCGGTTTTACCTGCACTCCACTTCGCACTGGCTGGGCCTGGATGTTCACGATGTGGGCCGCTACCGGCTGGACGAAGAAACGCCACTGCCACTGGCGCCGGGCATGGTACTGACCGTTGAGCCTGGTCTTTATATTCCCGATGAACCGGATATCCCCGCCGCCTTTCGAGGCATCGGCGTGCGCATCGAGGACAACGTAGTCGTGACGGCGCAGGGGCATGACGTGCTCACCGATCAGGTGCCAAAACGGATAGCGGATATCGAGGCGCTGATGGCCGGCGAGGGTTAGATCATCATTCATTATGTAATTTACGTTACGCAATAGGCACGGTGTGCTTGAGCACATCCGTCACCCTGGGAGGCAGCCAATGCAAGCGGCGGGGCAGGCAATAACGCACGACATCGTGATTGTGGGGGGTGGGCTGGTAGGCGCGAGCCTGGGCTGTGCCTTGGCCCCCTTGATTGAGCGTTTTGGTTGGAAAGTCGCCATCATCGAGGCGGCGCCGCTCCCCGTCGCGTCGCTTGATGAGGGCTGGCAGCCGAGTTTCGACGCCCGCGCCAGCGCCATCGCCGAAGGCTCGGCCCAGCGCTTCCGTCAACTGGGCGTCTGGAACGCCATGCAGACCGAGGCAACGCCCATCAAGCAAATTCACATCAGTGAACGGGGGCGGCTGGGAGCTACGCGGCTCAACGCTAGTGAGCTCGGCGTCGAGGCGCTGGGGCACGTGATTCCCAACGCCTGGATGGGGCGCGTGCTTCATCAACGGCTCAACACGCTGCCCCTTGAGTGGCACTGTCCTGCCAAGGTGGAGAGCATTACCCCGACCCCTCAGGGCCACGACCTTAGCCTCTCCGATGGCAGTCGTCTGCACGGCGCCTTGACGGTGCTGGCCGACGGTGGGCGCTCGGGGTTAAAAGAGCAACTGGGTATCGCCAGCCGCCGCGAGGCCTATCAACAAACCGCGTTGATTGCCCACGTAGGCGTCAGTCAGCCCCATCGCGGCATCGCCTACGAGCGGTTCACCCGCGCGGGGCCGATAGCGCTTCTGCCTCTGCCGGGGCAGTCCATGGAGCTGATCTGGACGCATGCCAGCGGCGAGGAGCAGGCGCGCCTGGCGCTCTCTGATAGCGAGTTCCTGGCGCAGCTACAGGCTGCTTTTGGCGACCGTGCCGGGCGCTTTACCCAGGTAGGCCAGCGCCACAGCTATCCGTTAACCTTGATTACGGCCCAGGAACCGGTTCGCCCAGGGCTTGCCGTATTGGGCAATGCCGCGCACGCGTTGCACCCGGTCGCCGGGCAGGGCTTCAACCTGGCCCTGCGCGGGGTGATGGACCTGGTCGATGCTCTGGAAGAAGGTGAGTGGGCAAAACGCCCGCTGGGCGATATGGCCACCTTGCAGGCGTTCGAGCGACGCCGCGCGCGCGACCGGGCCAACGTGATTCGCTTCAGTGACGGGCTGATCCGTCTGTTTGGCCTGTCGTTCCCGCTGTTGCCTCACGCCCGAGCGGTCGGTTTGATTGGGCTTAATATCGTAGGACCATTACGTAAAGGGCTGGCGCGCCGGGCAATGGGGCTGGAGCGATGAGTCACGACGTATTGCCGACCGATGAGCCAGCTAAGCCAACTCCGAGGAGCGTTATGCCGTCACCCAATGAGTCATCGCAAGCATCAGGCCGCAGCTATGACGCCATTATCGTCGGCGCGGGCATGGTGGGGACCACCCTGTGCTGGTTGCTGGCAAACGCCGGCATGCGGGTAGCGCTGGTGGAAGCGCAATCAGCGCCGTCTGAGCCAGCGCTAAATGGGCTTCCTGCCCCGCGGGTCAGCGCCCTGACGCCGGTCTCTCAGCGGTTGTTGACGCATGTCGGTGCCTGGCCATTGATGGCCAATGCCCGGGTGACCCCTTACCGCCATATGCAGGTGTGGGACGCCGAGGGCAGCGGTGAGATTGCCTTTTCCGCCGACGAGGCGGGCGTTCCCGTGCTCGGCCACATTGTCGAGAACGACGTCACGCTATCGGCGTTGCACGTTGCACTCGCGCGACAGGCCAAGGCCAGTGTGTACTTCGATGCGCCGGTGGCTGCATTGGAAGCATCAGCATCAGGGCGCCAGCTGCGCCTGGCGAACGGGCAAGCGTTGCAGGCTCCCTTGATCGTGGCGGCGGACGGGGCGCGCTCGGCGCTGCGTGAGATGGCGGGTATCGACGTGGTCAGCGAGTCGATGGGCCAGGACGCAGTGGTCACCACGGTGCACTGTGAAAGACCCCACGGCGATACCGCGCGTCAGGCCTTTATCGACGGCTGCCCGCTGGCGTTCTTGCCGCTGACGGTTCAGGGGGATGCTCACTACTGCTCGATTGTCTGGTCGACGACGCCCGCCCACGCCACCGCGCTTTGCCAACTTTCCCAGGCGGCGCTGGGCGACACCCTGGGTAACGCCTTGGGGGCGCGAATGGGCGCGGTGACCGCCTGCGACCGTGCTTACCGATTTGCGTTGGTTCAGCGTCATGCGCGGGACTATGTGCAACCGCATTTCGCCCTGGTGGGAGACGCCGCGCACAGCCTCCACCCGTTGGCTGGCCAGGGCGTCAACCTGGGGTTGATGGATGCCGCTGTCCTGGCCGAGGAGGTCACCGCCGCCTGGCGGCGAGGTGCTCCCTGGGGCGAACTCAGCACGCTCAAGCGCTATGCCCGTCGACGTCGAGCCGACAACCAGAGCATGCTGGGGCTAATGAAAGGCTTTAAGTCGCTGTTTGGCAGTCACGACCCGGCGTTGACCCTGATGCGCAACCTGGGCATGAGCGGCATGGATAAGCTCGCCCCGATCAAGCGTATCGTCATGCGCCAAGCGACCGGCGAACGCGGCCGCTTGCCAGCTGCCTGCCGCTAGGAGCCTGTCTGACTTAACACTGATCTACTGCGAATCCCGGTACTTTGGCCAACTTTATTCGATCGATTTCGTTAAATAGCGCGCTATTCGCCTCAATCGATCGATAAATTTGGCTCAAAATCCGTGCTTCTCGCGACGATCGGTCAAGCCAGACAGGCCCCTAGTCCCGGCGACGGTCGACCACGTTGAGCGCTTTGAGCAGGTTAAGGGCCTCGCTCAGTTGATAGTCTTCGCGCAGCCGCTGCGATACTTCCTCGCGGTCACGTGGGGCCTGTTGAGAGCGGAGGTGGCCCTCAAGGTCGGCTTCGCGGGTTTCGCGACGGCCTTCGGCCACTTCGAGACGACCACGCACTACATCGACATCCGGCTCAATGCCCTGGGCCTGGATAGAGCGCCCGTCGGGGGTGTAATAAAGCGCGGTGGTAAGTTTCAGCCCCTCGCCGTTGCCCAGCGGCATAATCTGCTGCACTGAGCCCTTGCCGAAGCTGTCGGTGCCCATGATGATGCCCCGGCGCTGATCCTGGAGGGCGCCGGCGACAATTTCGGCAGCGGAGGCGCTGCCGCTATTGATCAGTACCACCAACGGTACGTCGCCGGCGGGGGTGTCAGCTGATGCCGAGAAAGACAGCTCGTTGTCGGGAATCCGGCCTTCGGTATAGACAATCAGGCCGTCGTCCAAGAACAGGTCCGCCACGCCGACCGCTGCTTGTAGCACGCCGCCGGGATTATTACGTAAATCGAGCACCAGTCCTTCCAGCGGTTGCTCCCGGGCCATGCGTTCCAGCGCCTGCTGGGCCTGTTGCGGGGTGCGCGACTGGAACTGACTGATCCGTAAATAGCCATAGCCGGTTTCCAGCAGCTCGTGCTTGACGCTTTCGCTACGGATCACTTCGCGGGTCAGCGTGAACTCGCGGGGAGATTCCTCGCCCGCGCGCAGTATGGACATCTCAAGCGTCGTGTCGGGATCGCCGCGCATCAGGGTGACGGCTTCCTGCAACGACATGCCCTCCGTTGGCGTGCCGTCGATACTGATAATAATGTCCCGGGACATCAGCCCTGCCCGTGAGGCGGGCGTATCGTCGATCGGGGTGATAACCATCAACTGGCCGTTTTCCATGCCCACTTCAATACCGATCCCCCCAAACTCCCCCTCGGTGGACTCGCGCATACTCTGGTATTCCTCTTTATCGAGGTAGGCGGAGTGGGGGTCAAGCTCGCTTAGCATGCCGCGCATGGCGTTACGCAGCAGGGTGCGGTCGTCGACATCATCGACATAGGCGCGCTTGATGCGTTCGAACACTTCAGCAAACGTCTGGATTTCTTCAAGCGGCAGGTCGCTGTCGACGCTATCGCTACTCGGCTGAGCAAACAGCGAAATCGGGGTCGATAATAGAGCAATGGGGAGCAGGATCGCCAACAAGCGTTTGGCGGTGGCCGATCCCTGGGTAACAGATAGCGTCATGCGGACTCCGCGAAGCGATAGGTGGGTAGCGCGCGCCGCTACCCGAAGTGACAACAATAATAGCCCAGCTTATCCCGTCAACGGCGTGCAATCCAACGTTGCGGGTTAATTGGTTCACCGCGACGGCGAACCTCAAAGTAAAGTGCATCACGCGACTGACCGCCGCTGTTGCCCACTTGGCCAATCGCATCGCCGCTGTCAACCTGTTGGCCGGGGCGGGCGTTGAACTGCTGCAGATGGGCATAGAGCGTCATGATCTGATCACCATGGTCGATAATCAGCAGGTTACCAAATCCGCGCATCCAGTCGGCAAACACCACGCGGCCTGTATGCACCGCATTGACCGTGGTGCCCGCTGAGGCCCGAATGACGATGCCGTTATAATGCACGCCGTCGCGACGTTGGAAGTCCGCCGTGATATCGCCTTGGACCGGCCAGGGTAAGTCGCCCTGGGTACGCGTAATCTGGGTGCTCGGCGTCGGCTCGTCAAGGCGGGCGAGTTCGGCCTGAATTTCACGAAGCCGTTGTTCGGCCTGTTCGCGGTCTTCATTCAAATCGGCCAGACGGTCGGCTTCACTGCCGTAGCGGTCATCGAGGTTGGCGACGACGCCGCGGCGTTCCTGGGTACGCTCGGCAAGTCGTGCACTTTCTTCTTCAAGTTCCTCAGACAAGGTATCCAGACGGTCCTGACGCTCGGCAAGTGCCTGCTGGGTATCCGCCAAGGCGTTATCCAACCGGGCAATGTCGTCCAGGCGCTGCTGGCGAGCGTCGGTGAGCCGATTCAAATAGGCCTGCATTCGGTCAAGCTCGGCGGGGTCGCCCTGATTCAACAGTAACTTGAGCTGGGGCGTCGGGCCCAGTCGATAAAGCGCTGCTAACTGCTGGCCAAGGGCGTCGACCTGGGCCTCGCGGTCGGTCTCGAGGCGCTCGCGATGCTGGCGAAGCTTACGGGTTTCTTCGTTTAGCTCGCGCCGCTCGCGCTGCAGCTGATCAAGCCGCTGGTGGGTCTTGGCCAGTTCGGTTTCCACCTCGCGTAGCTCGCGCTTGGCGCCCTCGCGGGCGTCATCGGTGTCGCTCAAACGTTCCGAAACCGCCTCGATGGCCTGGCCAATATCATCGAGTTGCTGGCGTGCCTGATCTTCGTTGGGCTGGGCGGCACTGTGCGTGGCGACCATCAGCGCCACGCCGGCCGCCATCCCGACAAGTCCTCGCATCTAGGGACTAACCTAATCGGATCAGGGGTTGACCGGTCATTGCCTCAGGGACGTCCTGATCCATCATGGTCAGCAGCGTCGGGGCAAGGTCGCATAGTCGGCCATCGGCGAGCTGAGCCGAGCGTTGGCCGACATAAATCAGCGGTACCGTAAAGGTGGTGTGCGCGGTTTGCGGCGCGCCGGTCTCCGGGTGAACCATCTGCTCGGCATTGCCATGATCCGCCGTAATCAGACAGGCGCCCCCAGCGCGCTCGATGGCCTCGACCACGCGACCCACGCAGGTATCGACGGTCTCGATGGCCTTGACGGCGGCGTCGAAGTCGCCGGTGTGGCCGACCATGTCACCATTGGCGTAGTTGCACACCATTAAATCGAAACGGCCGCTATCGATGGCGTCGACGAGTTTGTCGGTAATCTCGAAGGCACTCATCTCGGGTTTTTCATCGTAGGTCTTCACGTCCCGCGGGGACGGCACGAGAATGCGCTCTTCGCCCACGTACTCGGCTTCATTGCCGCCTGAAAAGAAGAAAGTAACGTGGGGATATTTCTCGGTTTCGGCGATCCGCAACTGGGTCAAGCCGCGTTTGGCGACCACTTCCCCCAGGGTGTCGTGCAGATCGCTGGGCGGGAAGGCGGCCGGCGCGGGGATATTCGCTGCATACTGGGTCATCATGACCAGCCCGTCCCCCGCCAGCTTGGGGCAGACGCGCCGCTCGAAGCCGTTGAAGCCGGGCTCGACGAAAGCGCGGGTCAGTTCGCGAGCGCGATCCGAGCGGAAGTTGAGGAAAATCGCCGCATCACCGTCCTGCAACGTAATGGCGCTGTCGTTGGAACCGTCGCTGACCGGTATGCTGCTGGCGGCGACGAATTCGTCGGTTTCGCCCCGTTCGTAGGCATCGCGCAGGGCCATTTCGGCACTGGTCGCATAATAGTTGGCGTGGCCCTCAGTGAGCAGCCGGTAGGCTTGCTCGACGCGCTCCCAGCGGTTATCCCGGTCCATGGCAAAAAAGCGCCCGATAATCGAGGCGACAAAGCCATTGTCGGCGCCGACCAGTTCGGCGAGACGCGCGTTGGCACGCTCGATGGAGCGAAGTGCGCTCTGGGGAGGCATATCGCGGCCGTCCAGAAAGGCGTGCACGTAGATGCGCTGGGCTCCACGGCGTGCGGCCAACTCGGCCATGGCGATAAAGTGGTCTTCATGACTGTGGACGCCGCCCGGCGACAGCAGCCCCAGTAAGTGGACAGCATGCCCGTTGGCCACGGCGTCGTCGATGGGCTGGGTGAGTGCTTTGATGGTATCCAGATCGCCGTCTTCGATGGCTTTGGTGATACGAGTGAAATCCTGATACACAATGCGTCCGGCGCCCAGGTTCATGTGGCCCACTTCGGAGTTGCCCATTTGCCCGTCCGGCAGCCCTACATGGCGGCCATCGGTGTGAACGAAGGCATGCGGGCGGTCCGCCCAGAGCTGATCCATCACCGGGGTGCTGGCGGCGGCCACCGCATTGTGCGCACTGTCGGGATTGTGACCGTAACCGTCCAGAATAATCAGCGCGACGGGGCGGGGAGTGCGTGCAGTGTCCATAAAATCCTCCTGATAAAGTGGCAAGCCGGACGACATAACGTGGATCAGGGTCGCGACTAACGCATGCATCGGGCATCATAACGCAGCCAGTGGCTAAGCGTCATGGCTCAGGCCTGCGCGCGTGGCCTCCAGACGTGTATACTTGTCGCGTTTTAGCGGTGGCAACGCTGCCTTTTTCCGTATTGACCAAGAGATTGTGTCGCGATGATCGATCAGCTGTTCGAATTCGTAATGAATCATCCCCTGCTGGTGGGGGCGTTTTTGCTGGCGCTGATAGCGTGGATTGTGTATGAAACACGCAGTGCCTCAACCCATGCGCTCACGGCCTCCGAGGCCACGCAGCTCATTAACCGTGAAGACGCCGTTGTCGTGGATATCCGTGAAAGTAAAGACTTCAAGACGGGCCATATCGCCGGGGCGCGCAACATCCCCCAGAGCAGCCTGGATAGCCGCATGAGCGAGCTGAATAAAGTCAAAGACAAGCCGATCATTGTGGTGTGCAAGCACGGCCAGAGCTCTGGCGCGGCGCAGACCAAGCTCGCCAAGGCCGGCTTTGAACGCGCCCTGAAACTGAAAGGTGGCATGGCGCAGTGGCAGGCTGACGGCCTTCCGGTGGTTAAAAAATAAGCGTAGCCGCGCATCCTACTGACGGCATCAACACTTGCACTGACTATTGCATCAACAAACGAGGAGTTCTCCCATGGCGGAAGATAACAACACCCCGCAGGCCGGCGCACAAGGCGACGAAAAACCGCAGCTCAAGTTCTCGCTGCAGCGTATTTACGTTAAGGATATTTCGTTCGAAGCACCCAATTCGCCGTCGGTGTTTCAGGAGTCGTTTAAACCCAAGGTGAGTCTTGATCTCAACACCACCAGCAGCAAGATTGCCGATGACCAATATGAAGTCGTCGTCAAAGTGACCGCGCAGGTTAACGACAAAGAAACGGGCACCACCTCTTTCCTGGCGGAAGTCGAGCAGGCGGGCCTGTTCCGCATCGCCGGAATCGAAGGCGCTCAGCTTGATCAAACGCTGGGCGCTTTCTGCCCCAACCTGTTGTTCCCGTATGCCCGTGAGTGCGTGGATAATCTGGTCAACCGTGGCGGCTTCCCGCCGCTGATGCTGGCGCCGGTGAACTTTGAAGCGATGTACGCGCAGCGTAAGCAGCGCGAGCAGCAGCAGGCTAGCCAACCGGCGGAAGAGAACACGCACTAAACGATGTCGGAAACACTGCTCGCCGCCGATTGGTATGCCAGGCACGGCAAAATGCCGCGGCTTTATGTGCCGGTGGTGTTGACCCCGGGAGATGAACTGACCCTGCCGGAGGGCCCGGCGCGTCATGTCACGCGCGTGCTGCGCATGGGCGAAGGGGCACCGCTGGTGGTGTTCGATGGCCGTGGCCAAGAGGCGGGGGTGCGGTTAACCGAGGTCAGCCGCAAGCAGGCGACGGTGACCGTTGAAGCCGTCTGGCCGGGCAGCGGTGAATCGCCGCTGGCCGTGCATTTAGGCCAGGCGATTTCCAAGGGCGATAGGATGGATTACGCCATCCAGAAGGCCGTCGAGCTTGGCGTGGCGGCGATCACCCCGCTGTATACCGAGCGTGGTGACGTGCGTCTCAAAGGCGATCGGGAAGATAAAAAACTTGCCCATTGGCAGGCGGTGGCCGCCAGCGCCTGCGAGCAGAGCGGGCGTGCGGTGGTGCCGCCGGTCAATCCGCCCATGACGCTCACGTCCTGGCTGGTTGAGCGGCAGGAAACGTTGCGCCTGATGCTCCACCTGGCGACGGATCACCCCTTTGACAGCAAGCAGCGGCCGGAAACAGCGGCGCTGTTGATCGGCCCCGAGGGGGGGCTTAGCGACGCGGATGTGGACGCCGCATTGGCGGCTGAGTTCCTGCCCCTCACGCTCGGCCCGCGTGTGCTGCGCACCGAGACGGCGCCGCTCGTGGCGTTGACGCTCCTTCAGCATCATTTCGGCGATCTATAAGCACTGACCCTCTATTGCTTCCGCCTTACTCCTCTGCAGATATTCACCTCGACGCGCCATGCCGGATACCGGCGTGCTTTGCCTTGGCGCCCCAAAGCACCATAATGTATGCCTATTTACTGTAAGGACGGCACCCATGGTCCGTGAGTCCCATTCCTCGCCCCGATCTGCCAGTGATGCTGCTGCCCAACTGGGCGAAGTGGCCTACTTGACGGTGACGGCGGTTAACAGCACCGGGGCGTTTTTACGCTGGGGGCAGCCCAAAGATGTGCTATTGCCCTACAGCGAGCAGCGGTTTCGCCCCGACCCGGGCAAGCGCGTACTGGTTATGCTCTACCAGGATGACCAGGGCAGGCCCGTGGCGACCATGCGACTCGATCGATTTTTGACCGACGACGCCTGGGCGCTGGAAACGGGCGACGCGGTAAGCGTTGTGGTGGCCGACCGCACCGACCTGGGGATGAAGGTGGTCGTCGATCACCGCTATTGGGGGTTGATCTATCAGGACGATATCAGCCAGCCGTTGCGGCTTGGCCAGTCGCTGACGGGCTACGTCAAGCAGCGCCGTGAAGACGGGCGTTTGGATATTTCGCTGCTGCCGCCTGGTGCTGCCCGCCTGGATGTGGTGGGCGATAAAATACTCAAGGCGCTGCGCGAAAGCGGCGGCTATCTGGCCCTGGGCGATAAAAGTGACGCACACGCGATCAAGGCGCGGCTGGGGGTGAGCAAGAGCGCTTACAAACAGGCGATAGGACGGCTTTACAAGCAGGGGTTGATAACCCTGGAGCCAGACGCCATACGTCTGGTGCCCGGCGCGCTCAGCGAGTAACGCGGCTAGAAGCCTGAGAGGCAGTGCGGCATACTGCCTATCTATTGTTCATGTATGGATTGTGCCCCGATGAGTCAGTCAACATTGCACCTGGGTGTCGTGATGGATCCCATAAGCGACATCGCTTACAAGAAAGATACCACCATGGCGATGCTGTGGGCGGCGCAAGCGCGCGGTTACGCCCTGCACTACATGGAGCAGGAAGATCTCTTCTTGAATGCGGGGCAGGCCTACGCGCGCATGCGGCCGTTGACGGTTCATCGCGACCCCGAGCACTGGTATGACCTGGGCGAACCGTCCGCCCGGCCGTTGGACGAACTGGATACGGTCCTGATGCGCAAGGATCCGCCGTTGGATGCGGACTTCACCAATGCGGTTCACCTGCTCGGTTTTGCCGAGCGCGAGGGCGTATTAATCGTCAATCCAACGGCTGCGTTGCTGCAGTGTAATGAAAAGCTGTTTGCCCAGCAGTTCCCCCAGTGTTGCGCGCCGACCCTGGTGGCCAGCCGTGCCGATGTGCTGCGTGCCTTTCACGCCGAGCACGGCGATGTCATCTTCAAGCCTCTCGACGGCATGGGGGGGACCGGCATATTTCACATCGGCCCCGAAGGACGCAATATCGGTGCGGTTATTGAGCAGCTCACCCTGCGTGGCCAGCGCCAAATCATGGTTCAGCGCTACCTGCCGGCCATCAAGGAAGGCGATACGCGGATTTTGCTGGTGGATGGCGAGCCGGTACCTTACGGGCTGGCGCGTATTCCCTCAGCGGGTGAGACGCGCGGCAACCTCGCCGCCGGCGGGCGCGGTGTCAGCCGCGAGCTGACCGAACGTGACCAGTGGCTTATCAAGCAGGTGCAGCCCATGATCCGTGAAAAAGGGCTGATGTTTGTCGGCCTGGACGTGATCGGCGATTACATCACTGAAATCAACGTGACGAGCCCGACCTGCGTGCGTGAAATCGACGACCAGCGCGGCACTGATATCGCCGGCCTGCTGCTGGATGCCATTGAGCGCCGACTTGCCTCATAGCGCTGGCCTGTCGCACTGACGCGCAATACCCATTGAATTTAGGCTGGCTGACGCTGTCAGCTGGCCGCAGGAGACGCATGCAAAGTTTAAAACATCATTTCTTGATGGCCATGCCGCACCAGGATGACCCCAATTTTGCGGGCAGCCTTATCTACCTCTGCGACCATGATCACAATGGCTGCATGGGCGTCATTACCAACCGCCCCCTGGAGATAACCCTGGACGCGCTGTTTGAACAGCTCGAGCTGAGAGGTGACGACAGCCCGTATCGTAATGCGCCGGTGTATTACGGCGGGCCGATGCATAAAGACCGTGGCTTTATCCTGCACACCGGCGACAGCCAGGCGTGGGACTCCAGTCTTCAGGTCGAAGACGGTATTTCGCTGACCACGTCGATGGATATCCTTCAGGCCCTGGCGAATGGCGAAGGCCCGGAACAGTTCCTGGTCTGTCTGGGCTGTGCCGGTTGGGAAGTGGGGCAGCTTGAAGAGGAATTGAAAGAAAATGCCTGGCTGACCGTAGAAGGCCAAGCATCGGTACTCTTCGACACACCCCCTGCTGAACGGCTTGCCGCGGCGGCGGGCATTCTCGGGGTCGACCTCAACCTGATGACCCGTGATGCAGGGCACGCCTAATGGCCGAGCGCAATGGCTGATATTGGTCAGCGCCTACTGCTGGCGTTCGATTTTGGTACGCGGCGGATCGGCGTGGCGGTGGGCAACGAGCTGCTTAAAAGCGGTCGCGAGCTTGCGCCGCTCACCGCCCGCGACGGTATTCCCGATTGGAGCCTCGTCACGCGCCTGGTCGAGGAGTGGCAACCCGATCTGTTTGTGGTGGGGTTGCCGCTCAATATGGACGGCACGGAGTCGGCCATGAGTACGCGTGCGCGTAAATTTGGCAATCGGCTCCACGGACGTTTTGGCAAGCCCTGCGAAATGGTCGATGAGCGTGGGTCAACGCGGGAAGCCAAACAAATCGCACGCGCTGCCGGCCACCGCGGCAACTATCGCGAAGACAGCGTCGACGGCATTGCCGCCGTGCTTATTCTGGAGGGCTGGTTTGCCCACCAGGAGGGACTTCCCGGTGGGCGCAACGCCTATTAAGGCGTGAAATGGGGGCTAACGGTCGAGAGTGCCGGTCTGGGGCGGTACAAACCAGCGCACCGGTCGCAGGTCGTCATCAATCAGCGTATCTACCTTCAGCAAGGTGGCAAAGATCGCCATGCGCATGGGTATGCCGTTATCGGTCTGACGGAAGATGGCCAACCGCGGGTCGCCGTTAAGGTCGACATTCAAATCATTGGCACCGGGGCGGCTATCTCTGGGCAGCGGGTGCATTACAATCGTGCTTGGGTTGCATCGCTGATCAAGAAAATCGCGATTGACCATAAAGTCATCGGAAAGTCCCTGAAAGCTCTCGTTCATCTCATCGGTAAAGCGCTCTTTTTGAATGCGAGTGGTATACACCACATCCAGGTCAGAGAAATCGCACGCCAATGAATTGCGCTGCTCAACGCGATGCCCGCGTGAAGCCACCAGGTCGGTTAGTGCTGACGGCATTTCAAGCCCCGGCGGCGAGACCAGGGTGATGCGCAGCGGGCCGTAGAGCGACAAGAGTTTGATTAGGGAATGCACGGTGCGGCCATACTTCAAATCGCCGGTAAGCAGGATATGCGCACCACTAAGCGATTTATTCAGTCGCTGAAACTCTTTATCAATGGTGTAGAGGTCAAGCAATGCCTGGCTTGGGTGCTCGCCAGGGCCGTCGCCGCCATTAATCACCGGTACATTCGTTGCCGCGGCAAATTCGGCGACGGAACCCTGGTCGGGATGGCGCATGACGATGGCGTCGCAATAGCCGCTCATGACCCGGCTGGTGTCATAAAGCGACTCGCCTTTGGCCATGGATGAAAAGGTAAAGCCCGTGGTATCGCACACGCTGCCACCCAGACGGCAAAATGCAGCATTGAAACTCACCCGTGTGCGCGTACTGGCTTCAAAGAACAGGTTGCCGAGCACCGCCCCCTCCAGCACGCGGGTGACTTGGCGGCGATTGGCAATTGGCTCCATGCGGGCAGCAACACGAAGTAAGTGGTCAACGTTCTCGCGGACTAATGAATCGACCGTTAATAAATGTTGGCTCATCGCGGACCTCGGCAGGAAGATAGGTAGTATTAGTGTAACTGCCAACCCCGCTGTCGCCGAAGCGCTTTTGGCGGGCGGGGCGAACGATGACAAAACTTTTTCCGTGCGCCTCTTGCCAACCCGGCAGCGACACCGTAAAGTACGCATCCGCTGCCGGGGACGCAGGGCGTTGCCAGCGGTGGTTGAGGTGTAAAAACCT